>ENA-OOXC01001504-OOXC01001504.1-human-gut-metagenome-genome-assembly--contig:-NODE-1504-length-13605-cov-2.253137_pt1 | contig 13605 bp, 9 predicted proteins | sample MGYA00241578_ERZ501325 | MGnify/ENA primary metagenome ERZ501325 (study PRJEB25962, sample SAMEA2042737) | human gut metagenome | biome: human gut; feature: human-associated habitat; material: faeces...
GGGTGTGGAAACACGCACCTCGGCGCCGGTTCGCATAGAGCGCGACAGGCAGAGCTATGTATCGCTGACGCATGATCTGCTTTACCCCTGCGGCGAAGGAGCAGGCTATGCCGGCGGCATTATGAGCGCAGCGCTTGATGGCTATCATGTGGCGCGTGCGATTATGGAAAGATTCGCGCCGGTGAAGTGATTTAGGTTGGAGAGTAATACTGAGAATTAGGCTCCCCTTGGGGGGAGCTGGCGCCCGTAGGGCGACTGAGAGGGGATTTTGCAGCATTTACTTTTACGCATAGCGTTATGTTATGTGTTACCCCTCTCCGTCATCGCTATGCGATGACACCTCTCCCCAAGGAGAGGCTCTTAATTTTATTTTTTCGTCAACAATTCCCAACTCACATATAAACGCATTAACATTAGGGAGGTTATTACAAAAAATGGCAAGATTATTTGGTACTGATGGTGTTCGCGGTGTAGCGAACGTAGAGCTTACTCCGGAGCTGGCCTTTAAGCTGGGCTATGCTGCCGCAAAATACTTTGGCCGCGAGGTTTCCTGCCCGAAAATTATTATCGGCAGAGATACACGCCGTAGCGGACAAATGCTGGAAAGCGCTTTGGCAGCAGGTATCTGCAGCGCTGGCGGCAATGCACATCTTCTGGGCGTTATGCCTACTCCGGCAGTTTCCTTTCTGACCAGTGAGGTTAAGGCTAACGCCGGTGTAGTAATTTCTGCTTCTCACAATCCGTTTGAAGACAACGGCATCAAATTCTTCTCTCAGACAGGTTACAAGCTGCCTGACGCAGTAGAGGACGAAATTGCAGCTATCGTTGCTGCACCGATTGATTACACTCAGGCAGTAAGCGGCAGCAGCGTAGGCCAGATTATTCATGAAAAGGATTTGTCCGCACTGTATATTAAGCACATTCTGAGCACTGCTTATGCTAAGCTGAATGGTCTGAAGATTGTTATGGACTGCTCCAACGGTGCCAACAGCGAAATCGCACCGGTTATCCTGCGCAGCCTGGGTGCTGAGGTTGTAGCAATTTTCAACGAGCCTAACGGTATTAACATCAACAACGGCTGCGGCTCCACTCATCTGGAGGCTTTGCAGAAGAAGGTTGTCGAGGTTGGCGCTCATGTAGGTATCGCCAATGACGGTGACGCTGACCGCTGCCTGGTAGTTGACGAAAACGGCGAGGCTATGGACGGCGATCAGATTATGCTGATTTGCGCTCTGGAGCTGATGAAGCGCAACAAGCTGCATGATAATATGCTGGTAACTACTGTTATGAGCAACGTGGGCCTGCATCAGGCTATGAAGGCTCATGGCGGCAAGACCGTCAAAACCGCTGTAGGTGACCGCTATGTACTGGAAGAAATGCTCAAGCACAATTATTCTATCGGCGGCGAGCAATCCGGTCATATCATTTTCTCCGAATTCGCTAAAACCGGTGATGGTATTCTGACTGCTGTACAGCTGTTGTGCGCAATGGTTCGCAACAACAAGCCTTTGTCCGAGATGGGCGCCGTAATGACTAAATTCCCGCAGATTCTGCTGAATGTACGCGTGAAGAATAAAAACGGCTGGGAAGAAAAGGCTGCTATTCAGGAAGTAATCAAAAAATATCAGGAGGAGCTGGGCGAAAACGGCCAGATTCTGGTACGTGCTTCCGGCACAGAGCCTTTAATCCGTATTATGGCCGAAGGACCGAAGCAGGAGCGTCTGGAGCAGATTGCCAACGCTATTGCCGACGTTGTAACCAAGGAGCTGGCATAAGCAGACTTCCTTGCTGAATGAAGATTAAAAGCAGACCATTACATCATTTTCGGATGAAATGGTCTGCTTTTGTACTTTGCATATTTTCTTTTTGACGAACATATGTTAAAATATATTTGTGCTACCAGAATACGGTAGGCGGTTGCCCTCTACGGAGGGTTTGCGGCCCTCGATTTGCCGACATCTATATTTTTATAGAAATCTACAAGGAAGAGGGTGGTACTGATGAATATACTGGAAGTTCTTGCATTGCTTGGTTTTGGGCTTGGATGCATTAAATTTGGTTATGAACTCGGTAAAAACGCAAAAAAATAACCGCCCAGCTCCTACACTAGCGGTTATTTTTAACAGTTAATTTTGAAGGGCAACCGTCTATCGGTAGCACTCTTTCTATATTTATTATACTATATGAAGCGCCTGCAGGCAAGCATCAGGCCTTAAAAGTTCAAGGAATGTTTTCTTGACCTGCCAGTCATCATATTGTAAAATTAAATTAGTCTAAGGATGTGCCGCGTGGGACTGCCTGCCTGCGCGGCTCATTGTCTGTTTGCTCATAAATCAGCAGAGCCTTGTCTTTGCTGCCAAATGCAGACAGTGAAGGATGTAAGCGCATGTACCGCTCAGGCGGTGGACGAGGAATGAGGTTATCGATTAGTCAGCGGATGCCTCACGGCCGGCTGCAGGCCGCAAACCGTGTACAAAGCCCTCCGGTAACGGGGGAGAGAAAAGCACGGCGGCAGAAAGGGCAAAGAATATAATACAGGCTCGCAAGGGAGAAGGTATCAGATACGAGAAAACTTGACGAAGCAGATGATGCCTTATATCTTGCAGCGTAGAGGAGGATTACTACTTATGTGCGGAATTGTAGGTTATATCGGTAATCACGAAGCAGCCCCCTTTTTGCTTGACGGTATGAGCAAGCTGGAGTATCGCGGTTATGATTCTGCTGGCATTGCTGTTTATGAAAACAACAGCATTCGTGTAGAAAAATGTGTAGGACGTCTGGATGCACTGCGCCAGAAATTGACAGGCAATATGCCTGTGGGCAATGTAGGTATCGGTCACACACGCTGGGCAACACATGGCCGTCCGTCGGATCGCAATGCGCATCCCCATACGGACAGCAGCGGTAAGTTTGTCGTTGTCCATAACGGTATTATTGAAAATTATCTTGGCCTGAAGGAAGAGCTGATTGCCAAGGGACATGAATTCCTGTCCGAAACAGACAGCGAGGTTGTAGCTCATCTGATGGCGGACCAATATGACGGAGATTTCGAAGAAACCGTCAAAAAGGTGCTGAAGCTTATCAAGGGCTCCTACAGTCTGGTGTTTATGTGCGAATACGAGCCTGATAAAATCATCTGCACCAAAAAGGATAATCCGCTGATTATCGGCCTTGGCGAGGGTGAAAACTTTATCGCTTCCGATATTCCGGCTATTATCAATCATACGCGCCGTACCTTTATCATGAGCGACGGAGAAATCGCTACGGTAACGGCAGACGGTGTATGGGTGCAGGATATTAACGGCACTCCCATCAGCAAGAAGGTGTTTGTCGTTAACTGGAACGCGGAAGCAGCGGAAAAGGGCGGCTTTGAGCATTTCATGCTGAAGGAAATTTATGAACAGCCCAAGGCTTTGCGCGATACCATGACTAGCCGTCTGGATGCGGCAGCAAAAACCATCGGCTTCCCCGAGCTGAACTGGACAGCCGAGGAGTTGCGCGAAATCAATAAAATCTTTATCGTGGCCTGCGGTACCGCTTATCATGCAGGTATTGTCGGCAAATATTATCTGGAGCAGCTGGCGCGTGTGCCGGTTGAGGTGGATATTGCCAGCGAGTTCCGTTACCGCGACCCGCTTGTTGACGGCAACAGCCTGACGATTGTTATCAGCCAGAGCGGTGAAACAAGTGATACGCTGGCAGCGCTGCGTGAGGCTAAGCGTCTTGGCTCCCGCACTCTGGCTGTTACAAATGTTGTCGGCAGCTCTATTGCGCGTGAAGCAGACCAGGTTGTTTATACCTATGCCGGTCCGGAAATTGCCGTGGCATCTACCAAGGCTTATACTACTCAGCTTCTGGCAATGCTGATGCTGGCGATTTATGTAGGCCGTCTGCGCGGCAGCATGAGTGCCGAGCGTGAGCAGGAGCTGGTGCAGGGCCTGACCTTTGTACCTGAGCAGATTCACAAGATGTTGGAAAACGTGGACCAGATTAAGGTGTTTGCGCGTGAATACGGCAGCAGTGAGGATGCCTTCTTCCTGGGACGCAGCCTTGATTATGCCGTAGCGCTGGAGGGTGCGCTGAAGCTGAAGGAGATTTCCTACATTCATGCGGAGGCTTATGCTGCCGGCGAGCTGAAGCACGGCACCTTGGCGCTGATTGTTTCCGGTGTGCCTGTAATCGTACTTGCAACACAGATGGATGTATATGATAAAACCGTCAGCAACCTGCAGGAGGTTAAGGCGCGCGAGGCTGTGGTTATTGCTATCGGCTTTGAGGGTGACACCTCTTTGAAAAAATATGCGGACCATGTTATCTACATCCCGCGTACGGACAAATATCTGGCACCGCTGATGGCAGTGCTGCCATTGCAGCTGCTGGCCTACTATGCGGCGCTGACTCGCGGCTGTGATGTTGATAAACCGCGTAATCTCGCCAAGAGCGTAACAGTTGAATAAAAAATAAATTGACGGCGTAACGGATGTAAAAATCTGCTGCGCCGTTTTTGTAATTACAGAGATACGCTGCTTATGTTATACTAATATTAATTTGGAGCGGAAGGGGAAATAAAGCAGATGGCTTATAGCGAGCTTTTTAAAAATTACAGTGATATCCGCAATTTTATGCGGTGTTTTTATGTGTACGGCTTTGAAAAGCGGCAGGATTTTACCGCCAAAAGCTCCAGAAGCTACGATGATAATCGCCGGCGTCTGGACAGCTGGCTGGAGGATTACATGAGCTTCAAGAGCGAAGCGGACGGCAGAGCCTACCGCATTTCCTTCGACAGCAGCAGTATCAGTCATAATCCTTTGTATAAAAGCTGGAAGGCCAAGAGCTTTACGTCCATGGATATAACGCTGCATTTTTATCTGCTGGATATTCTTGCCGACGGCAAGGCCTATTCGGCGGCAGAGCTGTTGGAGCTGCTGTGCAGCCGTTATTTCAACTGTTTCGATAATCAACTGCGTCAGCCCGATGAATCAACGGTGCGCAACAAGCTGAATGAATATACTGCGCTGGGAATGCTGCGGCTGGTGAAGCAGGGACGGCGCAATCTTTACTGCCTGGCGCGTGATGAGGTGAACTGGCGCAGCTGGCAGCTTGCCTGTGCCTTCTTTTCCGAGGCGGCGCCTTTGGGAGAGGCAGGCTCCTATTTGCTGGATAAATTTGCCGAGGACTGCGAAGTGTTTGCCTTTAAGCATCATTTTATTTTATATACGATGGACAGCAAGCTGCTGTACGAGCTGCTGGAGGCGATGAACAGCAGGCAGTCCGTAACGCTTTACCGCTGTGACAAGGACGGCAGCAGCATACCGCAATATGTTTGTCCTTTGAAAATTTACTGCAGCACGAGGACAGGACGACAGTATCTTTTGAGCTATAGCTATGCTGCACGGAAGCTGTTGTTCAACCGCTTGGACCATATCGAGAGTATTGAGGTTAAACGCGCAGAAGGACGTTATGAGGAGTTTCTGCAGCTGGCCAAAGAGGTGGCACCGCACATCTGGGGCGCAGGCATGCTCAGGACAGACCGGTTAGAGGAAATCAGCTTTACGGTGGAAGCGGCAGCTGACGAGCAGTTTATTGTGCAGCGCCTGGAGCGCGAAAAGCGCTGCGGTACGGTGCAGCAGCTGGATGCGGAGCATTATCGCTTCAGTGCTGCCGTGTATGATGCGCGTGAGCTTTTGCCGTGGATACGCACCTTTATCGGGCGTATTACCGCCTTCAGCTGCAGCAACGAGGAAATAGAGCGCATTTTTTATGATGATCTGGAGCAGACGGCGGCCTATTATCTGCAGGAGGTGCAAGCGGATGGCGAACAATGACAGCTTTTTTAACGAAATATACGGCACCTATTTTAATGTTGTGAGCTCCATTTTGCGGCAGGCACAGGAAAAGCAGCTGACGAAGGACAGCTTGGAGCTGTTGGTGCGGGAGCAGGCCTTTGCTGACAGCTGCCTGACCATTCCCAAGGCACTGCAGGACGGAAGTTGGCCGCTGCTGCAGAAGGATATGACTACGCCGCTGCGGCATGCGCCGGCGATGCCGTTGACAACATTGCAGCGTCGCTGGCTGAAAAGCCTGCTGACGGATAAGCGGATACAGCTTTTTGATGTAGATTGCAGCGGGCTGGAGGATGTGGAGCCTCTGTTCAGTGAGGAACAGTTTGTGTATTTCGACCGTTACAGCGATGGTGATAATTATGATGCTCCGCAGTACAAACAGCATTTTCACTTGCTGCTGCAGGCGATAACGGAAAAGCGCAGGGTGGAAATCAGCTTTATCAGCGGCAAAAACGAAAGCGTGCGGAAGGAATATCTGCCGCTGCAGCTGGAATATTCGGCGAAGGATGACAAGTTCCGCCTGAAGGCGGTGTGCGAGCACCATCTGCATTACGTTAATGTGGGGCGCATCAAAAGCTGCAAAATGCTGGAGCAGACGGAAGAAGAAGCCTGTATGCTGCTGGAACCGGAGCGCTGTGCGGTTACCGTCCTGCTGACGGATGAGCGCAATGCTCTGGAGCGGGCAATGCTGCATTTTTCGCATTTGGAAAAGATAACGGAGCGCTTGGATGAAAAGCATTACAGGCTGCAGCTGATGTATAACAAAAGTGATGAAACGGAAATGGTTATCCGTGTTTTATCCTTCGGGCCGTTGCTGCGGGTGCAGGAGCCTTCAGGCTTTATCGAGCTGCTGCGCCACAGGCTGCGTAAGCAGCTGGCGCTGCGGGCGAAGGAGTAAGGGTAAAAATATAATTTGCCGGAAGCTCATTTGATGCCGAAGCCTTATTATAAACCACCGGACCTGTGGAATTTCTGCAGGTTCGGTGTATTTTTTTTTGCCTGCTTAACAGTAATTTGCTTTTACGCAATCAACAAATGTGTTATAATTAACGATACATGTCATTTTTGTGAAGAAGTTGAAATTTTTATGTGTAGGTGATGAAATGGAAATGTTTTTGGTGGCTGTGGGCTTCTATGGCATTGGCGTATTAACCATGCTGCTTCCCCACGGCATGCAGCGTGCTGCACACTGGCTTGCTAACAGCGCTGCCCTTTTTGGCAGCGCTGTCTGCGCTTATGCGGCAGGCCTGCAGCTCTTTGGTGGCATGAGCCCTGCACCCCTGACCTGGGGCTCGTATTCTTTAGGCTGCGATGGCTGGAGCGCAGTCTTTCTGCTTTTGACCGGTATCGCCGGCGTTGTTACCAGCCTGTACGCGCTCGGTTATGCGCGTGGCTATGAGGGCAGCCGTCTACGTCTTTTGGGCGGCATGTGGTGCCTGTTTATCATGTCTATGGTACTGGTGCTGTTGGCCGGCGATGCCTTCAGCTTCCTGCTTTTCTGGGAGATTATGGCCGTAGCCTCCTTTATGCTGGTTAACCATGAATCCGAAAAGCGCGCTACCTGGAATGCTGCCTATCAGTATCTGGTTATGACCAGTGTCGGCACGGCGGCGATTATGATTGCCTTTTTGCTGACAGGCTCTGCCAGCGAGGGCTTCAGCTTTGCTGCTATGGCCAAGAATACGTTGGATGGCAGCTGGCAGCATCTTGTTTTTGTCTGTGCCTTTGCCGGCTTTGCTTTAAAGGCCGGTCTGGTGCCGCTGCATGTTTGGCTGCCTAAGGCGCATCCGGCAGCACCCAGTCACGTTTCCGCGCTGATGAGCGGTGTTATGCTGAAGATTGCTCTCTACGGCTTCGGTCGTTTTATGTTCAGCTTTTTGCCTGCCTGGAATTACTGGTGGTGCGTTGCTGTGCTGCTGGCAGGCGTAGTATCCGCATTTTTGGGCGTACTCTATGCTCAGATGGAAACGGATATCAAGCGCGTGCTTGCTTACTCCTCTGTAGAAAATATGGGCGTAATTTTTGCTGCCTTCGGCTGTGGTATGCTGATGAAGGCTTCCGGCAGCAGCTTTTATATGCTTGGCTTTGTGGCAGCGTTGGTGCATGCCTTTAACCACAGCATCATGAAGGTGCTGATGTTTATGTGTGCCGGCAGTATTATGCATGGCACCGGCAGCAAGAACCTAGAGCTGTTCGGCGGCCTCGCACGCAAAATGCCGTATACCGCTGTCTTTGCTTTCGTCGGGTCGCTGGCGCTCGCCGCTATTCCGCTGACGAACGGCTTTACCGGTGAATGGCTGGTGCTGCAGAGCTTTATCAGCCTGGGTACAAGCTGCGCCGGTCAGGATATCCGCCTGTGGACTGCGGTATCCTTTATTCTGCTGGGCTTTACCGGAGCACTGGCTCTCGGCTGCTTTGTACGCTTCTTCGGCATCACCTTCCTGGGCCGTGCTCGCAGTGAAATTGTGGAGCATGCGCACGAATCCGATAAATTTATGCTCGCTGCTATGGGCGTTGCATCTGTTTTAGTTGTTGCTTGCGGTCTTTATCCGCTGCCGGTTGTTCGCGCAGCGCTGTTGGCGTTGGGCATGCCTGTTGCTCTTGATGCCTTCGGTATGAATCTGGCGTGGGCCGGCGTTGGTACTGCGGTCTGCTACAAGCCGCTGCTGCTCTTGGCTTTGCTGCTGGTGCTGGGCGCATTGCTGTGGCTTGCTGTTAAGAATTGCTTTGTTGTGGAGGATGTTACCTGGAACTGCGGTACCTATCCGACGCAGCGTCAGCAGTATTCCGCAACCGGCTTCAGTAAACCGGTGCGCCGTGCGTTTGATTATCTGCTGAAGCCTAAGCGTCAGGTAACCTACATGCGCAAGGAGCATGCTTACTTCGGACGTCAGCTTTCCTATAAGCTGGAAATTCCCGATATGATTACGGAAAAGCTTTATCAGCCGCTGCAGAAGCATTTTGTAAGTATTTCCAACTTCCTGCGCCGTCTGCAGCAGGGCAGTGTGCGTTTATATGTTGCCTATGTTATGGTGGCGATGATGTTGGTACTGGTATGGGGGGCGCTTTATAAATGATTTTAGAGAATGAATTATTACAGCTGGCCCTCGGTATGGCGCAAGCAGTTTTGCTGCTTTTGTGCGCTCCGCTGGTAACCGGCATTGTTAAAAAGGTAAAGGCCTGGATGCAGAACCGTATCGGCAGCAGCATCTGGCAGGAATATTACGATATCCGCAAATGGTGGGGCAAGCCAACTATGCTCACTCCTTATACCAGCATCACCTTCCGCTTGGCACCCTGCGTATATTTTCTGACGACCTTTGCGGCAGCTTGCATGCTGCCGGGTTCGGCGACGTTTTTGTATTTGTTTATCTGCTGGCCTTGGGACGCTTCTTTATGGCAGTTTCCTCGATGGATGCAGCCACCGCCTTCGGCGGTATGGGCGGCAGCCGTGAGGTTTATGTGGCAGCCTTCGTTGAGCCTGTTGTGATGCTGGCCGTGCTGTCTAACGTACTGCACACCAACAGCACTTCGCTGGCAGGCATGAGCCTGCGTACGGGTGAGGTCAACCTGACGGTAGCAGGCGTGCTGACCTGCATTGCCTTCTTCCTTGTATTGCTTGCAGAAAACAGCCGTATCCCGGTTGATAACCCTGATACGCATCTGGAGCTGACGATGATCCATGAATGTATGACACTGGAATATTCCGGCCGCCTGCTGGCGCTTATCCATTGGGCAAGCCAGCTTAAGCTGCTGGTATTTCTGGTGCTCTTCGCTATGCTGTATCTGCCGCTGGATTTGCCGGTTGTATTTAAGGTGCTTATCGGTGCGGTGGCTGTAGGTGTGGTTGAAACGTTGAACAATAAGATGCGCCTTTTCAAGGTGCGTGTATATCTGGCCGCAGCAGGACTGATGCTGCTGTTGGCAGTAGTGGCACAGTAAGGAGGTAACGATGGAATATTTGGTTGTAAGTTTAATGTTTATCGTTTTCCTGCAGACGCGCTTTGTGGAGCTGCGCCGTGCAACTCTGTGTCTGGCGCTGCAATCTGCCTTGATTGCGGCGGCCTGCCTTGTCGTAGGTATGAGCCATGGCAGCGGTTTGCATGCTTGGCTGCCCGGTGTGCTGACGATTGCCGTTAAGGTGCTCTTTATTCCTTACGCTATTTTGCGCGTGGTAAATCAGCTGCGCGATGAGCGTGAAATTGTCAGCGATATCAATGTAAATTATTCTACTGCTTTTGCAGCCTGCAGTCTGGCACTCGGCTACATGGTAATTGACGGTCTGCTGCCGCAGGCAGAGGGCCGCGATATTTTAGCGACCTCTATGTTTATGATTATGACCGGTCTGGCGCTGATTGTTATGCGCAGCCGTGCCATTATGCAGATGATCGGCCTGATTACCTTGGAAAACGGCATTTATCTGCTCGGCCTGATTATGACCGAAGGCTTGCCGCTGATTATCGAGCTGGGCATTTTCCTTGATGTGCTGATTGCTGTTGTTATTCTTGTTATTTTAACCTCGCGTTTGCGTCTGTCGTTTAAAACTACGGATACAAATGTGCTGGACAAGCTGAAAGGGTAGGGGATGTAATGTTAACATATATTTTGATACTGTTATGCCTGCCACCCTTGTGCGCGGTGCTGGCACTGGCTGCTGGCTTCGGCAATAATATCCTGCATTGGCTGCACCGCCTGACGGCAACTGCGGTAGGTGTGTGCGTGGCGCTGATGGCAAAGTCCTTTAATCCTGCTGTGCCCTATGTTGATGATTATTTTTACATTGATGCGCTGAATATGTGGGTAATTATTATTATTACCACACTTTATCTGGCAGCAACCTGGACTGCGCGTAATTATCTTACGCGTGAAGAGCGCTGCGGCGTACTCAAGGGCGAGCAGCTGCAGACCGGCCGTTACTTTGCGCTGATGCAGCTTTTCTGCTGGACGATGTTCATCGTACTGCTGGTAAAAAATCTGGGCCTGATGTGGGTTGCCATTGAAGCGACTACCTTAATCAGTGCGTTGCTCATTTCCTTTAAATTCACCCGTGCTGCTCTGGAAGCAACGTGGAAATATATCATGGTTTGTACCGTCGGCATTTGCTTGGCACTTTTGGGTACACTGGTGCTGTATTATGCGCAGCTTGATGCTTTGGGCGGCGAAAAGGCGCTCAGCTGGCTGTATCTGCATGAGCATGCCAACAGCCTGAACCCGGCGATGACCAAGCTGGCACTGCTGTTTATCGTTATCGGCTACGGTACCAAGGCAGGCATGGCGCCGATGCACACCTGGCTGCCTGATGCCTATGCCGAGGCTCCGTCACTGACCAGCGGTATGCTGAGCGGTGCGCTCTGCAGCTGTGCTATTTATGTATTGCTGCGTAATCTGGTTATCCTGCTGCCGACAGCAGGCGCTGCGATGATGAGCAGCATGCTGCTGTTCTTTGCCGTGCTGACTGTGGCGATTGCCGTGCCGTTCGTTGTTGTACAGCGTGACGTTAAGCGTATTCTGGCTTATTCCTCCATGGAAAACATCGGCATTATGGTTGCCGGTATCGGCGTCTTTTCCGCCTTCTCCCTGAAGGCTGTGATGCTGCATATGTACAGTCATGCAATGATTAAGTTCGTGCTGTTCTATATTGCCGGCACTATTATCCAGGAATACCAGACTCGTAATATGATGCGTATTCACGGTATGATTAAGGATGTACCGCATACCGCAACCTTCTGGCTTACCGGTATGCTGGGCATTTTGGGCCTGCCGCCGATGGGACTTTTCTTCAGTAAGTTTTACATTATGGCGTCCATGTTCCGTGAAGGCCATTGGGTAGCAGGCAGTCTGCTGATTATCCTGCTGGCCGGCGTTTTAATCGGTATTTTGTACCACGGCATGCGTATGCTGTGTGATAAATCCAAGCGTCAGCCCTTGGGCGATTTGCTGGGAGCAACCGACGTGCCTGTGCTGGCAGCGCTGCTGCTTTTGACCTGCGTAGTGGGAGCAGGCTTTGAAAATATTCCCTGGCTCAACAATCTGCTGAACCAGGCTGTGCGGATTATAGGAGGCTGAGATAATGCTAGTTAAACCGGAAAATTTGCGTGGTGCTGCCAATATCTGCAGCGACAGCGGCAAGCGTCCGCTGGCTGCTATGTTCGGTGCAGACGAAACGCTGCAGGGCGGCGGTCTGGCCATCTACTGCCTGTTCTATAATGCTGAAAAACGTGATATAGATGTTTTGAAGGCTCCGTTCCCCGCGGACGGTCCGCTGGAATATCAGTCACTGACTACACTGCTTCCGGCTGCTGCCTGGTATGAGCGCGAGCTGCATGATATGTTCGGCTTCGAGCCGCAGGGACATCCCGATATGCGTCCGCTGGTGCTGCATGAGAGCTTTCCCGAAGGCTTTCATCCGCTGCTGAAAAAATATCCCAAGGATTATGATGCACGCGGACATCGTGAATACGAAATGCTTACCTCGCAGGGCGAAGGCCTCTTTGAGGTTCCTGTAGGCCCTATTCACGCAGGCATCATCGAGCCCGGTCATTTCCGTTTCAGTCAGGCAGGCGAGGCTATGCTGCAGCTGGATGCCAAGCTGTTTTTTACCCACCGTGGTATTGAAAAGGCTGTCGAAGGCCTTACACCGATGGAGGCACTGCCGATTGTAGAACGCATTTGCGGTGCCTGCAGTGTGGCCAATACGCTGAGCTTCTGTCAGGCGGTAGAAAAATGCTCGGAGGCAGAGGTGCCTTATCGTGCGTGGTTAATCCGTACACTGGCTGCGGAGATGGAGCGCTTATATAACCATGTGGGCGATACTGGCAATATTTGCGCCGGTGTCGGCTTTTCGCCTGTAATCAGCATGGGCACGCGTCTGAAGGAGTATCTGATGCAGCTTAACGAAATGCTGGCAGGCAACCGCTTCCTGCGCGGTCTGATTATCCCCGGCGGTGTGCAGTACGATGTTACCGACGCTATGCTGGAGGAAATCGAGGAGGTTCTGCGTGAGGTAGAAGCTGTTTATGCCGATATGGTACATATCATGTGGGAGCAGGCGAACTTCGTCAACCGTATCCGTACCACCGGCAGAGTACGTCGGGAAACTGCCTTTGATCTGGCTATGGTAGGCGTGGGTGCGCGTGCCAGCGGAAGTACCCGTGACAGCCGCAAGGATATCGGCTACGGTATTTATGATGAGCTTGATTTTGAGGTTATTACGGAAACAGCGGGTGATGTTGAAGCACGTATTAAGGTGCGTATCGGTGAGTTTGCCCAGAGCCTGAAGCTGGTGCGCCAGCTTATCAGCAAGCTGCGCCGCAACGCGGAAACGCAGCTGGCGGTAGAGCTAGGCGAGCTGCAGCAGGAGGAAGGTCATTTTACCTGGGGCATCAGCGAATCTGCCCGCGGTGATAATATGCATTGTCTGCTGCTGGATAAGGAAGGCCGCATAGACCGCCTGTTTGTGCGCAGTGCCTCCTATCCTAACTGGCCGGCGCTGACTGTGGCTGTGCAGGGCGACATCATCCCGGACTTCCCGTTAATAAATAAGAGCTTTGAGTTATGCTATGCCTGCATAGACCGCTAAGGAGGTGGCAAGATGTTAAAAATGCTGGAGGCAATTTTTCACGGAAAGATTGCTACCGAAAATATTGATACTACGGGCCACAAGCGTCTGCGCGGTCAGCTGCAGTGCGATGGCAGCTGCGACGGCTGCGGTGCCTGTGCCGCTGCCTGCCCGGTAGGAGCTGTGAGCGTGGCTGACGGTAAA
>ENA-OOXC01001513-OOXC01001513.1-human-gut-metagenome-genome-assembly--contig:-NODE-1513-length-13513-cov-5.042948_pt1 | contig 13513 bp, 9 predicted proteins | sample MGYA00241578_ERZ501325 | MGnify/ENA primary metagenome ERZ501325 (study PRJEB25962, sample SAMEA2042737) | human gut metagenome | biome: human gut; feature: human-associated habitat; material: faeces...
GGTGAGGTCATTTTATCGAAAGAGGTGTCCCATAAACATCTCTTTCAGCATTTTTTATCATCTTATTCTTTCCCGATGCCCAGATACACATCAATGTCCATGATGCCTTCCCCTCTGACCTCCACCAGATCTTCAAAGGGCACCACGGTGTCTCCCACCTGCAAGGTACGGAACACCGGGTCGATGCGGTCTGCTTTTCCGGTCAGCGTGATGTAGTTGCCCACTGCGGGAATCTCCGGGTGGGCGGTATCCTCTTTGAAATACCGCACTGTGATGGTCATGCCCTTGGTGACCTGCATCAGCCGATCGGACAGAGCCGACATTTCTTCCTCGGTCAGAATGCGCTTGGTCACCCGCTCGGTGCGCTGCTTTTCTGCGGCAAGCTGCTCATCATAACCACGCAAGGCTGCAAAGGGAGAGAAAATCTTTGCCCGGTTCTGTAAAGTCATGCGGGGGTGCTTGCGAAGGGATTCTTCGGTCTGGAGGCGTTCCATCTCTATGATGTCCCCGTACTTTTGGGCGGTCTCTTGTCCGATCTTGCTATTTTTGTAGTTTTCCATCCGAACCTCCTGCGCTGTGACCACCGATCTGCGCATTGCGCTGGCGCATGGTGGCACCTTCCTCGTAGCTGCTGGCTTTCAGCACGGCGTTTTTGCCGTACTTGTTCTTGATGCCCAGCATGGCTTGCTGGAGTTTTTTCTCCTTTTCCAGCTTCTTGGTGTCGGTGAAAAAGTCCACCTGATAGATGCCCTCGTCCGGCGTGACCTTGTTGGCATTGATGGTAATGCGCCGCACCGTCAGCGCCGGGTCGGTGATGCGCTCAAACAGCTTTGCGCTTTCGTTGATGAGGGTACTGCCCAGATTGGTAGGAGCATCAAACCGGACGGTGCCGTGTGCCGCCTTGGGGATGATTCTGCCGTAGCGGTCGGTCTGGGTCAGACCACGATAGCCGCCCTTGTCCACGTTCTCCCGGTCGTAGCCTATCTCCAAGGTGATGGATTCCGTCACCAGCTTCTTTTCGGTGAGCCGGAACATCAGAATCTCCGCCATCTCCCGGACGATGAGCTTGGCTTTGTCATTGGGGTAAGGGCAGGTCAGCACCTGCCCCTCGCTGATGCTGTTGGTGCTGGGCTTGTAGCTTTTGATCTGCTCCATGCCGCAGGGTTCGTAGCCCCATGCGTGGTCGATGAGAATTTCTGCATCCACGCCGAAAATCTCATACAGACGATCTTCTCCATGGATGGAGAACCGTGCCAAGTCCCCCATGGTGTAGATGCCATGAGCTTCCAGCCGCTTGACGGTTCCGGGACCGGTCATCCAGAAATCCGTCAGCGGGCGGTGGTTCCACAGCAGATACCGATAGGACTGCTCGTCCAGTTCCGCAATGCGGACACCGTCCTTGTCTGCCGGGATGTGCTTTGCCACAATGTCCATGGCCAGCTTTGCAAGGTAGAGGTTTGTGCCGATGCCTGCCGTTGCGGTGATGCCGGTGTTGTACAGCACCTCCCGCACCATGGTCATGGCAAGCTCGTGGGCGCTCATGTGGTAGTAGGGCAGATAGCCCGTCACATCAATGAAAACCTCGTCGATGGAGTAGGGGTAAATGTCTGCCGGGGACACATATTTGAGGTAGGTCTTGTAGATCTGGGTGGACACATCCAGATACCGCTGCATCCGGGGCGGCGCAACGATGTAGCTCAGCCCCAGCGCCGGGTCTGCGTTCAGGGCATTGGCATCAAAAGAGGTGCTGGCAAAGTGGTATTTGCCATCCTCTCCCCGGACTGCCTTTTTCTGCCGGATGGCAGTTTGCAGCCGCTGAGCGTTGACCTCTTTCACCCGCTGAACGGCTTCAAACAGCCGTGCTCTGCCAGGTATCTTGTAAGCTTTCAGGGAGGGCGACACCGCAAGGCAGATGGTCTTTTCGGTGCGGGAGGCGTCTGCCACCACCAGATTGGTGGTCAGGGGGTCCAGATGGCGGTCTACGCACTCCACCGAGGCATAGAAACTTTTCAGGTCGATTGCCAGATAGGTGCGCTGCGCTGCCATAATTCACTCCTCTTTTGCTTGTTTCACAACCATTTATCTCATTATAATAAATATTTACGCTGTTTTCAAGAGGGAACGGCCATTTTATATCGAATTCAGACAACAATAAAGAGTGACAGCATTTCAAGCTGAAACGCTGTCACTCTGTAGGAACTGCGTAATGACTGACGATTATCCTTCTACTTTGACCGTAGCACGATCGCTCTTTGCGTTTCCATCCGCATCCAGCGTGATATGCACAAAATGTTCCGGCTTATCATAATCCTTTGTCTCGCCGTCATCGGTATAGTATTCATAGGATGCACCATCGGGAGCATAGGCAAGCAGGCGCAGATCTGCAAAATCCACATCGGCAACGCTCTGGATCTTTTTGCCGTCCTTGGCAAGGGGCAGAAGGTGTCCCTTGCGCACATAGAACACCACTTCATCCAGCTCCACCGGAATGTAATGATGGCCTGCTGGCAGCACGCTGGTTTCGATGCGGTTGCTTTCGCTGCACTTTACCCGCACCTGCAGCATCTCCTCCGGCAGATAAACATACCGACCACGGGCATTTTGCTCATATACCGGGGCGATCAACAGGCTTTCACCGATCATCACCTCATCCTCCACCCGGCGGGCAAAGTCGTCCTCCGGGAAGGCGAACGCCAACGGCATACAGTACATGCCGTCGTGCAGAGCAGCCTTCATGTACTCGCTGTAAATGTAGGGCAGCAACAGGTAGCGCAGCTGTAAAATACCGGCAAAGGCGGCCTTGTTCTTAAAGCGGTAGGGCTCCTGCCGGCGGGTGTCCTTGGCAGAGTGGTTCCGCAGCAGCGGAGAGAAGATGCCCATGCCGTACCAGCGCAGCACCAGATCCTCCGTGGTATTGCTGCCAAAGCCGCCAATGTCGGGGCCTTCGTACAGGAAGCCGCACATATTCAGGGAGGGCATCATGTGCAGCGCAAGCAGAATGTGGCTCCACCAAGAATGGTTGTCGCCAGTCCAGATGCCGCCATACCGGTGCATCCCGATGCAGGCAGAACGGGAGTATATCAAAATGCGCTTGTCCGGCTCCAGCCGCTCAAAAGCCTCGCCTGCAGCACGGGTCATGTTATAACCAAAAAGATTATGTACCTTGTCGTGCCGCATACGCCCCTGTTTGGTGTTGTGGTAGAACAGCTTATAATCGTTTTCGTTGTTGGAAAGCTCTGCCACCATGCCGGTAAAAGCACCAAAGCTGGAAATATCCAGGTTTTGCTTGCTGTATTTCTCAATTTGAGCAAAGGTCTTTTTCAGTCTTTCCTCTGCGTAGAAGATAGCAGGCTCGTTCATATCATTCCAGAAGCCCTCGATCCCCTGATCCAGCAGAACTTTATATTGACTGCCAAACCAAGCACGGGCTTCCGGGTTGAGCATATCGGGGAAGTGTACCCGTCCCGGCCACACACCGGCTACAAAGGGAGTGCCATCCTGATTCGTGCAGAAGTAGCCGTTTTTCACGCCTTCCTCGTACACATCATATCCCTCTTCGACCTTGACTCCTGCATCGATGATGGGGACAAGATGGATGCCCTGCGCTTTCATCTCGGCGGCAAAGTCTGCAAAACGCGGGAAGCGCTGCGCATCCACCGTAAAGTCCTTGTAACGCTCCATGTAATCAATATCCAGAACCACAGCGTCCAGCGGCATATGATTGGCACGGTAATTTGCCACCACCTCGCGGACCTCGTCCTCGTTCATGTAGCTCCAGCGGCTCTGGGCGTTGCCAAAAGCCCATTTGGGCGGAATATAACTGCGCCCCACCAACTGGCGGAACTGGTGCACAATATCGGTCAGGCTCTCGCCCTCAATGATGTAGAGATCGTAATTTTCCTCGGCCACCGTGATGCGTAAGGTATCCAGGTCGGTGTAGCCGCAGTCAAAGGTGACCTTGCCCGGGTAGTCGATAAAAAAGCCAAATGTATCCTTGCCGGACACGATCATAAAATTATAAGCACCGTACAGCGAGGATTTGCCCTCGGTATGGTTGCCGTCATCGGAGCATTTGCTTTCGTACACCCACCCGCGCTTGTTGATACCACGGACGTTTTCGCCAAGACCATACAGGACATCCTGCGGTTCCATGGCATAGGAGAAACCATCCGGCTCCTTGGTCAGATAGGGTATCGTTTCCATCATGGGCAAAAAAGAACCCACTACACTTTCGGTATCAAACGGTTGACCGTATTGCTTTTTGTAGATCACAGTAAAACACCTCTCCTTTGTTTTTTTGAATCGTCACAGTGTAAAACGTACCAACGTATTTTTGATGGGCAATTGTAGCAATTCAACTTTTTCATGCAACAGCAACAACGTTGAATTGCATAGCGCAAATATGCTGTTTGAAGGTTGCGCTCATTTCTTGACTTGCGATAGATACCACGCGCCTTCCTGCACTGCACAGATCACAGCCACCGTTTCAGCACATCGTTCAGCTTATTCAAATCAAGCGGTTTGGCGATATGCTCGTTCATGCCGGTGTTCTTTGCCAGTTGCACGTCCTCGGCAAAGGCATTTGCCGTCATGGCAATGATGGGCACTTTGCCCCGGCTGCCGGCAAGGGCACGGATCGCAGCAGTGGCTTCGTAACCATTCATGATGGGCATCTGGATGTCCATAAAAATGAGATCGTACCACTTTTCTGGCGCTTCCATCACCTTTTCGACTGCAATTTTTCCGTTTTCGGCGCTGTCGATGGTCACGCCCGTCATGCCTATGATCTCGGTTGCGATCTCACGGTTCAGCTCGTTATCTTCCACAAGAAGGATCCGCTTACCCGCATAGTTTTCCTTCGCAAAGTCTTCCAGATAGTTCCGGGCGTTTTCTTCCTTCTTCCCGGATGTAAACTGCCGCAGAGTTGCCGTCAGACGGGAACGGAACAGCGGTTTTGCCATAAACGCATTCACGCCCGCCGCTCTGGCTTCTTCTTCGATCTCGCTGAAATCAAAGGAAGTCAGGATGATGATCATGACATCTTCTCCTACCCGTTCCCGGATTTTTCTGGCGGTTGCAATACCGTCCATTTCCGGCATCTTCCAGTCCAGAATCACCGCAAAATAGTCACTGTTGGTCTCATGACGCGCATAGCAGCGCTCCACAGCTTCCTTACCGGTCAGGACCCATTCGCCCGCTATGCCGATCTCCTGAAGGGTCGCAACGGTGCTTTCGCAGCAGGTCTTGTCATCGTCCACCACCAGTACCGGCAGATCGAGCAGTTCTTTTTCCTGTTCCCTCTCGTTCTCCTGAAGCTTCAGATAGACCGTGACCGTGATCTTCGTTCCCTTGTTGGGAGCGCTTTCGACCTGAATGTCACCATTCATCAGGTTGACGATGTTTCTTGCAATGGCCATGCCAAGACCGGTGCCCTGCACCTTGGTCGTCCGGTGATCGTCTGCCCGGCTGAACGGCTCGAACATGATCTTCTGGAATTCCGGCGTCATACCGATGCCGTTGTCCTCGATGGAAAACTCGTAGCAGCCAAGCTCTGAAAAGCCGTTCGGTTTTTCCTTGATCGTGAATGTGATGTTTCCTCCATCCGGGGTATACTTGACGGCGTTGCTCATCAGGTTCACAAAGACCTGCTGGATGCGCAGACTGTCGCCGCAGACAGCTTCGTGCTCAATGTGCTCAACATGGACTTCGAGCTGATGGTGGTGCTCGTCGATTGCCGGTTTTGTGAGGGTGATCAGGTTATCAACCAGCTCCGGCAGGCTGAAATCCTCCTCGGCAAGGCTTATTCGCCCGCTCTCGATCCGGGCCATATCCAGCACTTCATTGATCAGTCCCAACAGATGACGACTCGACTTTGTGATCTTGCCAAGGCACTCGACCACCCTGTCCTGACTCTCGATATTCGCACCCGCAATGGCGGTCAAGCCAACGATTGCATTCATCGGTGTACGGATATCATGGGACATATTGGAGAGAAATTCTGTCTTGGCGCGGCTTGCGTTTTCCGCCGCCCGGTACGCATCCTTCAGTGCCTTATGGGATTCGATCTCGGCCTTTTTCTCCTGTGACACATCCATAGATGCCAACAGTGCTTTGACCAGCTTTGTGCCCTCCCACTCCAGCGGAATGAAGGAAGCGATCTTATAGGTGTTCTCATCCATGGAGCAGTATTCAAATTTGTAGATGTCGTTCTCGCCCTGCAGATTCTTTCGGATATTTTCCGGTGAAATCAAAGCAGTCAATGCGTCCAGCGGTTCCAGTGTCTTATACTTTGCAACCACCTGCTCCACAAAACCATGGTAGGTTCCCGTCGGCGCGTATATCATTTCACCTTGCAGATTATAGAACCGATACCGGTCATTCTCCAGATCGCAGACGACAAAGCGGTCCAGCAGACGCACCATACTCTTGATCAAAAGATCCATCGATGCGTTATCTGAGGCCATCTGCATCCGCCGTGCCATCTCTATTTTGGACTCTGTGATGTCCCGCAGAAAAATCATCGCATATTCAGAATCTTCGATCTCACCGCGCATGACCACGTTGCTGACCCATCGTTCCTCCCCATTCAGAACGATGCGGCAATCCTGACGCAGCTCCGTCTCCAGCCCCTTTAATTTTTCCGTGATGTAAGCGCGATTATAGAAATTCGTTACAGACTTTTTGTCCTCTTCAACCACATAGTTGTCTACAAAGAATCTGACCAGTCCATCCCATGTGTGGTTCTGCTCAAAGGCCGTCATCAAAGAGGGCTCCACTTTGAAAGTATCAAAGGTGTTCTTTTCCAGATTTACATAGTATTCGCAGAGGTTTGCGCTGGTAAATGCACGGTGAAATGCCGCTGCCCGCTGCGCCTGCATCCGGCTTCTTTTTTCCGCGTCAATGTTGCTGATGATTCCGGCAATTCGATTGGCCGAGCCATCCAGACGGCGTATCACCTCCGCCGATGCCCGGAACCACTGGTATTGGCCATCCTGCATTTTCAGTCGGTACTCAACATTATATTTTGTAGTATTGGTTTTGTCCGCAATCGTTTCCAAAAGCAGCTGCATTACCCGGTCATAGTCCTCCGGGTGCAGAAGGTTCGACCACGAATCCAGTTTGTTCGGAAAATCCAGAATGTCATGATATCCAAGGATCTGCCGGAACGCATGGCTCCAGTTCACATGAACGATCTCACCGTTTTCATTACACTCAAAATACCATAGTGCAGAATGGATGGATTCGTTGACTAACGCAAGGTTCTCATACGCCCAGTTCATCTGTACTGACATGATCCAGATCGGTGTTCCATCCGTATCGACTGCATCTTTTTTGTAGAGACGCACATAGACGGGAGAGCCATCTGCTGTAAGGATCCGGCCTTCCCCTTCGCCTTGGAGCTGGCGAAAGCGTGCATTGTCAAGGAATGTGCCATCTTTCTTATAGAAAAGATTCTTCAGCGAACCCTTTGTCTGCTCCATCAGGGACGCATAGCTATGGTTCAGATTATGCAGCAACAGCTCACTGACCGATAGGATGGACAATTCGGCATCATAGTACCCGGCAATGGTTCCGACACCGCCATTATGATAGATCGTCTCCTGCATGGCCTGAAATGCATTTTTTCCCAGCCTTACCGTATCGGAAGTGTAGATCTCATCTGTAAGTCTTCTATCGAATTTCATTTTCTTCATCCTCGTAGGGTTTTGACCCCGCCGCACGCTTCCATTCTGGTATGTCTTTTATGGTCAACTGGCATACTGATTTGCGATCACGCTTGTACAATATAACTAGTATAGTATACTTGCGCAGCGTTTCGATTTCAAGCGCTAATTGGCATTGGCCGTGTAAAAAAGAGAGGCCCATCTGCGTGAAAATTTACGCAAGTTGCTCCCTGTACTTTTCCACAATCCGGCTATCCGTATAGACAGCCGCCCTGCGATGCGGTATACTCGAACCAAATCAACCGTTTCAGGAGGAAAATCATGGCAGGAGAAGACAACAAGGTGGTCATTGTTACCGGAGGAAGCTCCGGCATCGGACGGTGCACGGCATCTGCTCTGAAGGAGAACGGCTGCATCGTCTATGAGTTCAGCCGCAGAAATATCCCTATGGAGGGCGTCACCCATCTATCCGTCGATGTGACCGATGAAGATGCGGTCAACGCCGCTGTACAGCAGGTCATCCAAAAAGAGACCAAAATTGATGCAGTGATCAACTGTGCAGGCTTTGGCATTTCCGGTGCGGTGGAGTTTACGTCCATGGAGCAAGCCAAAGCACAGTTTGACGTGAACTTTTTCGGGACAGTCACTGTAAATAAAGCGGTTCTCCCCTTCCTACGCCATCAAGGGAAGGGGCATATTGTGAACATCAGCTCTGTTGCTGCCGTAGCGCACATTCCGTTCCAGACCTTCTACTCTGCAAGCAAAGCCGCCGTTTCTTCTTACTCTTACGCTCTGGCAAACGAAGTCAAGCCCTACGGCATCCATGTTACCGTCGTAGAATTGGGTGACATCTGTACCGGTTTTACAAAAGCACGTCAGAAAAGCATTCTCGGCGATGAGGAATACTGCGGACGCATCTCCCGGAGCGTCAGTCAGATGGAGCATGACGAGCAAAACGGCATGGATCCGGCACGCATTGGACGGTACATCGCCGGTATTGTGGAGAAAAAGAACCCGGCAGTCGTTTACGTTGCCGGCGCACAGTATAAATTCCTGAGCCTTTTGTGCAAACTCCTGCCCGCCGCAGCACGCGGAAAGATCGTGGGGAAACTATACGGGTAACAGGCGCATTCAAGAAAAAACACACCATCCGTTTTGTGCTGCCCTCCCACCTTGCCACATAAACTATAGGAGAACTGCTCCGGGAGGTGCTGCTATGCTGTTGTCGCTGCTGCAATTTTTCGCCACGAAGTTTCTGGTGCTGGCGCTGCATTTGGAAGCCGGGAGCTTTCCCAAGCCCCTGACCGCGCGGGAGGAGATCGAGACCTTCGCCGCGCTGCGGGCGGGAGACGGCTCTGCGCGGGAGAAACTCATCCGGCACAATCTGCGGCTGGTGGCGCACATCGTAAAAAAATATTACGCCCTGCCGGGCGATCAGGAAGATCTTGTTTCCATCGGCACCATCGGGCTGATGAAAGCGGTAGATACCTTTGATGCCACACGCAAGGCGCGGTTTTCCACCTATGCCAGCCGCTGCATTGAAAATGCTATGGTAATTTTTCTCCGGTCAAACGAAAAAGCTCGTCTGCAAGCCACGATATGTGGCAGCGCAGACGGGCTTTCGTTATGGAATCATTCTGTTTCAATTATTCTGATATTCGCTCTGACTTACATGGCGTTCCGTAAAACACGCAGTCGTTCTTCAAACGTTGCTTTCCATGCCGGATGCTCGGAGAATACGGTGTGCTCCACCTGACGGACTTGGTTCAGTCCGATGTTCCGCACCGCTTCCACTGCAGCATCTTTTTGGCTCAGATGGCGTTTTCCCACGGTCAGACAGTTTGCGCCTTCTGGCGTGTCGTACTGCTGAAACGCCCGGTTGAAGTCCATCAGGTCATGCAGACGGATGGGCTGATTGGTTTCGTTGTCTACCAGCAGACCCCAATTTTCCCAATGACGGTCGGTATTGCCCACCAGATAATCCAGAATGTTCATCATATAGTAGCTGGGAGCATCCAACTCTAAGATCTTATCCAGCGTGTTCCAATCATGGTTCGTGCAGTAGACGTCATAGGCTGCATAGGTCACAAGACTGTATCGCTGAGATGTCATGATTTTGCTGATAGAAACCGGCTCATTTTCAAACATCCCCTGCTCATACAGTACCTGATGGCAGTCAAAGCACCGGCAGATTTTGCTTGCCAGCACTTCACGTTCCACCGCTTCCCTGCCACCATCCTTGTAAAGATAGAAGCCATCCTCTTTTCGCACCCACGCCTTGGGGTACAAGCCGCCCGTAGACAGGTCATTTGCCAGAAGATGGGCGTTTGTCACCGTCATTTGGTGCCCCCGCAGCGCAATATCCACAAGCGCATTGCTTAAGGAGTGTGCAAAAAGGTTGATATCCTCGAATCGAATCTTCTCGTTTTCTTCTTTCACCCAGAACACATCCAGCAAAGACAGACAATGGTAGGATAATGCAATCTGTGCTCGTTCCCTGTCCGTAACACTCTGAGATGCACCGATACTGTTCAGGATTTCCTTGGCGTAGGTGCGATCCAACGTCAACATCCGGGAGGCGCACCAATAGTAAAAGTTCGTTACATTATTGATGCGCTCGTCAAAATCATCCGATTCCACCAGAACCAGATCATAGGGCATGAAATCCTCGAGGCAGACCCTGCATTCCCCTGTCGTGCTGAGTTGTGCCACACAGCTTTCCCGGTGCATGATCTCGTAAAACATGGTTTTCATCCCTCCCTGCGTTCTGTGTCTTGCTCTGTATTTATATTACCTTCTTTTTTCACGGGACGCAAGAGCTTTTACTTTTCAAAAAGCTTTTTCTGCTGCTCCATCAGGACGGTTTCGATACGCTCTTTCAGCAAAAAGCGGAACTGTTTTGCGTGTTATGCAATGCCATAGGATACCATATTGGCTGCCAACAATCAACAGTTTTGTCAGCAGCATTTCAAAACACTTATGTAACACAAAAAGCCCCACGCTCAACACTGCCTCTGAATCTGATCGTCTCTGGTCAGAGCAGAAAAGCATATGTTGAGCGTGGGGCTTTGTTTATCGGCTCGGCTGCCAGCCGGGCTTTTGGTGTTCCTTGGGTTTGTAAGTTCCTTTGGTAGTATCGATCACCGCCTGCAGCAATTCGAGCTTCTGCCATGTGGGGCAGTTCAGACGGTCGATTTTTTCGATCACATAGTTGGCGTGGGCGGTTGCGACCCGTTTTCCGAGTTCGTCCCATCCCTCTTTCGTTTTGGGGTAATGTACCACCACTTCAATGGGGGCACTCTTTCGCATGGCTCACTCACCTCCGATTACATCGCTATCACCTCATTTTTACGGGTTACTGGTTGTCCGCTATTCGCTGCGGTTTCCGCTCAGAACGTTCAGAGCCAGACTGACCAGCAAAGCCATATCAATGCGGAGCATTTCAGCCTTGCTGGCATAGCCCATAAAGCGTTCGATGCGGGATTTATCGATCGTGAAGATCTGCTCCAGAAGAATCATGGACGGTTCTTCAAAGGCCGGGTTGGAATCCACCAGCACATGGGTGGGCTGGTTTTTCTTCTTTTCCGTCCGGGTGGTAACAGTTGCAACGATCAGTGTAGGCGAATGACGGTTTCCAATGTTGTTCTGCAGAACTACCACAGGGCGTTTCCCGCCCTGTTCCGAGCCGATATGCGGCTCCATGTCTGCATAGTAGTCAAACCCATATCGTGTCTGGCAATACGTGCAGACATCCTTGACGAGCTGCCTGGGGTCGGCTCTGCGGAGATGGACGCCCTTTGCGTCCAAAAATGCCCCTCGGCAGACGGCGCACAAAGTTGTCAGGGTGGATTCATCCACCTTTTTTGTGGTCTTGCGGTTCATTTGCGTACTCCTTTTCGCTGATATATAAAAACGCCGTCCGTGGTTACCCTCGAACGGCGTTTGGAAAAGGTTTTGTATGGTTTCTCTTAATTTGCCCCCGGCACCCCTGAGAAAGGGAAACATTCAGGCGTTGGATTTGCACCACTCCATTGGCCTCTCGGCCACCCCGTCTTCTTTATGACCGGGCCGCGAATTACGGAAGCATCATTATATTGTATACAACAGTCTCAAAAAGCAAAAAAATCCCGCCTGAAAAGCAAAACCTTCGCTTTGCCCTCAGACGGGATGTCTTTCGACACGACTGTTAGCTAAATCAACCAATAAAGGCCTCCGAATCTCTTTCTTATTAGGAAAAGATTCAGAGGCCTCTGTACAATTTTTTCGGAATAGCGGCTTTCACCAGCAGCGTCATGGGACGGCCCAGTTCATCTTTCATTCCGGGAATCCTCAGCATCTCTGCAGAGGTTCGTTGTCATATTCGCTGGTATGGAGTGGTTTCACTGGCTGCATTGAACTTCTGACAACATCCAAAATGGTCTGATCCGCCGGAAGCCACGGAACGGAATCAATGTCATCTTTTGTCAGCCATCGTGCAGCTTCCGCTTCTTTCAGAACAAGATCGCCGGAAACCACTTCACACCAGAAGCAGTCCATGGAAAGATGAAACGCCGGATAATCATACTCGATTGTCCCAACTAGATTCCCCACGGCGATTTCCGTGTCCAGTTCTTCTTCGATTTCCCGCTTCAGAGCCTGCTGCGGGGTTTCGCCCGGCTCGATTTTGCCGCCCGGAAACTCCCACTGGCCTTTGTAGTCGCCATAACCGCGGGCGGTAGCATAGATTTTGTACTTTTCCTGCATGGAGTCGCAGATCACAGCGGCCACAACACGAATCGTTTTCATAACGTTCCCCTTTTGGATTCATTATAATGGCCGACCGTCAGAAGTCCCACCGACACGATAGAACACCCTGTTTCCTGCTTTTCTTGCAGTAAGCAGCCCCATCTCATGGAATTTCATCACAAACGTCCGAATGGTTGCATACGCAGCGTTTCGGAAATCCTTTTCCAGCTGCTTTGTGGTAAACTCCTCTGCACCATAAGCAGACAGAACATACTCCCAGAGCAGCCGTTCTTTTTCTGTGATTTTTCCTTCCGCAAGAGCAGTTTGATATACCTCAAGATCAGTTTTCGGCGGGACTGCATCCACCTGCAGGCGGTTATAGACCTCATTGCAGAAGTAGAACAGAAAGGGAGTCACATCCGTATAGCCGGAAATCAGAGCATTTCTCTCCACGCGTTCGTAGGCTTTGTAATATGCGTCCTTGTTTTCAGCGATGTATCGGGAAAACGGCGTGAACAGTGCCGCAGGATAGCCCTGCTGAACAAGATACCAGAGGTGGAATAGCCGTGCAGTGCGTCCATTCCCGTCAAAATAGGGGTGGTAGTATGCAAAAGCAAAGTGCAGAATGGCAGCCTTATGCAGCTCATTGATGCCGTCATTGGCATTCGCAAAATCGACAAGACATTTCATAGCACCGGGAAGCCGCTCTGCCGGAAGTCCCGGTCTGGGTTCTTCACCGCCCACAATAAAAACCTCGCCATGCCGATAAAAGTGGTTTGGCAGTAATCGATCTTCATCCGGGAGATAATCCCCTGTGCTGATCTGATATAGGTGATGCAGATTCTCCTCGGTGATCCTATTCTGACGATTCGCGATAAACTCCAGTCCGCGCTTCATACCATAGATGCGGGCTTCTTGTTCATCACGAGGGGCATAACCATTGAGGATATAACGGATACTGCTGCGGGTCGAGCGGATACTTTCAATTTGAAAAGTAGCATAAATTTCCTCGGTCATCGCCGACAAACCGAAGTTTTGTCCACTGACAGGGACAGAGAGCAACTGCTTCATACCATTTGTTGAAATTTGCGCGAGGTTCGGCAGGTAAAACAGCTTATTTCCAG
>ENA-OOXC01001517-OOXC01001517.1-human-gut-metagenome-genome-assembly--contig:-NODE-1517-length-13475-cov-1.953428_pt1 | contig 13475 bp, 9 predicted proteins | sample MGYA00241578_ERZ501325 | MGnify/ENA primary metagenome ERZ501325 (study PRJEB25962, sample SAMEA2042737) | human gut metagenome | biome: human gut; feature: human-associated habitat; material: faeces...
AAGCGGCCGAGACAGTCAAAGATGTAAAGGCAGCCATGAAGATCAATTACTTCGACGATGCGGACCTGATAGCCGAACAGGCCAAACGTTTCCGCGGAGAATAATAACAAGAAACATAAAAAAACAGAGGCTGAACTCCCCACAAAGGAATTCAGCCTCATTTTTATTCACCTATAAGTCCCAGCTTATCGGGCAGACTCTACAACCACGACACGATTCAAAATCGGTTCGCCGAAAGAGTCGACTGCTTCTGCAGTACCTACCAACAACTTTTCACGGTCTACGCCATACTTCTCAACCAATACATTGATTACAGCCTCAGCACGTTGGCGAGCCAGTTTCTCATTGTACGCAGTAGTTCCCGTAGCAGCATCCGCATAACCATTGACTACGTAAGTAGCTTCAGGATATTGCTTCATGGTTTCTGCCAAATAGGACAGATTCATCGCTTCACGAGAAGAAACCTCAGCCGAACCGATGGTGAAGAACACTGTACGCGGTACAATGACCGGTTTGTTCACCACAACTGCTACTTCTTCCACCACAGGTTCTTTGCTTTCGGCAGCCTCTAAAGCTTCTGCCAATCGGGCATTCTCCGCGGCCATATGATTCATCTTGTCGCGCAACACAGCCAAACGAGCTTCGGATATGGCAGGTGCTTGAGGGCGATTGAACCCACGACGGGGGAAACGATACGTGAGCCCAACCGTGGCACTGACGAGACCATCATAGCCCTTACCACCGATACCACCGTCAAACTTATCCTCAGTGGCCACAGCACTCAGCTCCACATTAATATCTAACGCATCGCATACTCGAAAACGGTTGATGATACCCGCATTGATTGATAAAGCTTCACGATGGGGAGTGGAATAATTGTGTGTAAAGCCGGCACCCACATAAGGAATGACTTCGTAGACCCGCGAAGGATTGTAGCCTCCAAACAAGGCATTCATGTTGAACATCACGTCAGCGTGGAGATTCATGTAATTGAAGCGTTGCTTATAGTAGCCACCGTTCTGCATGGCACCAACCGCGTAATCAGATCCCGCAGAAGGAACATAACCACGTGCCTGCAGACCGCTATACTGCAAACGGGCACCCATACCCGGAGTAAACCACTTGCCTACAGCTACATTCAATGTAGGGCTGATACGCTTGCCGAAACTGCCGGCAGCATCATAATCACCAAACAGTACAGTAGCACCATAACCAAACGAGACAAACCAATTATCCCAAAAGGGATTGGTAACAACCGCATACTTGTCCTGACGCACTTCTACGACTTCCAACACTTCTTCTGTAACTTCTGTCGTGTTTTGTGCTACAGCGGCAACCGACAATCCGGACAAAGCCAGCAACATTAGATTCTTTTTCATACTTTTTCTTTAAAATAGTTTAGGTTTATATTCTGTCCACTCACACAGTGGACACTCATATAAACACCAGAACCTGGAAAAAGTTCCGAAAAAGATCTTTTCCTTTCAAAAAAGCATCAATATCATTTGGCAAAAAGCCGCTCAATCTCTTCTTCGCGGATTGTAGTCAGCACAACACGTCCATCAGGAGTATAATTGGGAGACTCGCATGCAAACAGACTATCTACCAAAGCAGACATTTCGTCTACACTCAGTACTTGTCCATAAACAATAGCTGCCGCACGAGCCAAGGTCAATGCCAGCATAGACTGTACTTCCTCTTTCACATCACAGCCTTTCTCCAAAGTCGTATGCACCATATTACGCACCAGTTCCACAGGCTTCAGTCCCTCGATACCCGAAGGAACCCCGTTGATGGCATAGCTGCCTCCACCCAAAGAAGTCAACTCAAAACCCACAGCAGACAAATCTTCCTGAATATCTTCGAGTACAGCCACCTCAGACGCCGGAAACTGAACAATCTCAGGGAACAATACGCCTTGCGCCACACCATGCTTTTGACGAATTTGCTCCATATATCGGTCAAACAAAACACGTACATGAGCACGATGCTGATCTATCAGCATCAAACCAGACTTAACGGACGTCAAAATATAACGTCCCTTGAACTGCCAATGCTGGCCGGAAGTTACATTTCCTCCCTCGGACATCATCGAAGGAAGAGGTGAAGAAGGTATTGCAGCAGGAGACAATTCCTCTTCGACCGGTGCATCAGGGACAACCGGATCATTCATCCGACTAGCTTTCTCCAAACCGGCATAAAGACTTTCCCACTCTGTCTGAGGACGTGAATAAGAACGATCACCTCCATAAGAAGAAGAGGTTTTAAAAGGATTAAAATCAGCATTATAGTGTACCTGAGGAGGCTCTATGGGCCGAGGTTGCTCAAAAGCAGGAATATCCGGCAGACCTTCGGTATCGAAATCAATGGATGGCACAGCATTGAACTTGCCCAAAGACTCCTTGACTGCCGCAGAAAGGATTTGCCAAATGGCCTGTTCATTCTCAAACTTAATCTCGGTCTTAGTCGGATGAATATTCACATCGATATTGGCTGGATCCACTTCAAAATATATAAAGTAGGAAATCTGTTCACCCGCCGGAATCAAATGTTCGAAAGCATCCATTACAGCTTTATGAAAATAGGGATGCCTCATATAGCGCCCATTTACAAAAAAGTATTGGTGAGCGCCTTTCTTACGTGCGGTCTCAGGCTTGGCTACATAACCAGATATCTTGACCAACGTCGTGTCTACCTCTACCGAAAGCAGCTGCTGATTTAACTTCTTGCCAAAAACAGCCATAATGCGCTGACGTAAAGGCATGACAGGCAGGTTGAACAATTCACTGTCATTGCTGTAAAGGTAAAAAGCGACATCCGGATGAACCAGAACAATACGTTCGAACTCAGCTAGAATATTACTCAATTCCGTAGAATTGGCTTTCAAGAATTTACGTCGGGCAGGAACATTAAAAAACAGATTTTTTACCGAGAAGTTACTCCCTTTGGGACAAGATACAGGCTCCTGACTTTCAACTTTGGAACCAGCCAGCAACAAGCGTGTACCAAGTTCCTCATCGCCCAGTCTTGTTTTCAGTTCGACTTCGGCAACAGCTGCAATGGAAGCCAAGGCCTCCCCACGAAAGCCCATCGTACGCAAGGCAAACAAATCAGCAGCTTCACGGATCTTGGATGTAGCATGTCGTTCAAAAGCCAGTCGGGCGTCTGTTTCGGACATACCTTTACCGTTATCGATCACCTGTATGCCTGTTTTTCCGGCATCTGTTACCAATACATGAACTTCCGTGGCTTCTGCATCGATGGCATTCTCGACCAATTCCTTGATAACAGAGGCAGGCCGCTGTATCACTTCGCCAGCTGCAATCTGATTGGCCACCGAATCAGGCAGCAAATGAATAATATCACTCATGCCTATGCAATTTTAGATTATTCCGTTACTGATGGCATACCACAGATAAGCCAGCAACATAATGAAAAACAGTATGACAATAAAATGCAAAGGACGTTTTCCGCTCTCCTTACGACGTTTCAGGTGAGTAGTTCCTTCTATGAATTTTCCACGAATATCTTCGGGATTGAATTCTTTTTTCTCAGTCAGCATGCCTAACTCACGCTTGGCATTCTCTTTCATCTTGTCCAACTTTTCCTTACGCTCGTCCACGTAAATATAGGAATGATGAAAGCCCCGTGGTTTTCTCATCGTAAACATACCCATAAAGCACTCTCCTATTTTTTAGTTCGTTCGATATGCATATCACGCGGAGAAACAGTCGGTCGACGCGAGCTTTGCTTCAACACTGCATCCGACTTTTTACCCCGCCAATTGAAAATATCCTCTTTGTCCAAAGGACGAATATAATCCAGCCATACAAAAGAAGGCAAGCGGTACTTATCTGCAGGAATCTGCTCCATCGGATAAGCAGTACCGTTAGCTTTCCCGATAAAGGCTCCCCGTTCCATTTTTCTATCCTTCAACATCATTCTCAGGAAACCGCCTTCAGAATAATTCATCAAAATCAACGAGCTGTCGCGTTCCTCTACTGGATAGAAAATAACCAATACATTTCCGTTCACATCCACTTGACGCATTTCGCCACCAACAAAATAGGCCTTCATTTCTTTCCCGGATACTTGATTGTAGTGCAAGGTGTCTTTCTGTTCTACAGTCAGTGCCTGATTAATGATATGCGCCCAGTCGATAGTGCTATCATTCATGTAAACCTTGATTTGTTCACCCAACAACTGTTCAGACCCATACCAAAGTACCGGATCAGTATACATGGTCATACAGGAATCTTTGGAATTATAGACCAACGAGTCGCAAACAGCCTGTATATCTGTACGGAAAGCACGCACCTTGTGATAGACACGCATTTCACGATACATGGAGTCGGTGTTCAAATGATAAGTTACCAAACGCAGCGTATCACCATGCATAAACAGGCTGTCACCTTGTGAATAATCCACCGCAACAGCTCTATCTGTAGCCAAAGCATTACCGGTCAATTCATTATAAAAACAATAATCGCCGGTCAGCATATTACGATTTACCGTATCATTCATCTGCACATGATCGAAAGCCTCACCATATCCCAGCTTGCGATCGTAGAACAAGCTGTCACCCGTCAGTTTCTTTCCCTGATTGGTTAAAATAGAACGGTCCAGCAGTTCAGCCTGCTCTGTCACAGTATTATATATACCACGTTCGGAATAAATATGATTATTGTCACTTACAATATCCGAAGGTCCTAAGATAGTAGCCACTTTGGTTTCCGTATGGTACTTTAACGTATCAGAAGTCAAAACAAAACGAGGATTGGTCAGCTTCACTTCATGGTTGAACACGGCTATTTTAGTAGCAGGACTGTATTCTCCCCATACGGAAGTCAGCACATTCTCTTCGTCTGTCAGGGTACCGCCATCAAAATAATATCCCAGATTGTAAATACGATCGTAATTCAAACTGTCTGTTGTCAGCTCTGTATTACGATTAATCATCCGCACGTTCTCACGAAGCATAGCCAATTGGGCCATCCCATCATAATAGAGATAATCACCGTAAATGAACAATGTATCGCCTTGTTCCATCCGCACATTTCCAAAAGCCTCTACGGAATTGATGCGTTTGAAAATCAAAGCACTGTCACAGTACATATACATACTGTCATGGCGTAGCTTCACTGACCCAATCAACACCTGGACATCCGGCCGAACCTGATCATCGGCCTGTGCCTCATCTGCATACAACAAGTCAACACGGGTCTTTTTTTTCTCTGGCTCTCCCTTCTTATCCTGCGCACTGAGCAGACAGATGCCAAACAGGCATAGAAAACCTGTCAGAAGATATCTATGCCTGCTTAGGAATTTAAAAACAATTCTATTGTGCATATAGCTAGTCTAACATTCACAGACTGTATCTAAACAGCCAAACTTAATCCTTAATCCAGCCCGGATACTTGAATTCACACTGATTCCAGCCTTCCTTAATACGAACATAAGTATGACGCTGCTTCTCACGTATCCATTTATCCAGTACTTCAGCACGACGCTTCTCGAGTACCAGATCTTTCAAATTCTGATAATCGTCCGTAATAGTAGCTTTATGACCGTTGATACGACTTTTCAGCTTGACGATTACACATTCCTCCTTACCTGTTTTTTCAGGGATCATGGTAAAGGCTTCAGAAATTTCACCTACATTCATTTTATCAACCACCTTGGCAATCTCAGGAGGAAGTTCCTGCATCTCGAACTTCGATGTATTGTTGTTGGGATTGGGCAACAAACCGTGATTATTACGAGTATCCTTATCTTGCGAAATAACCGCTGCAGCCTCTTCAAATGTAAACTTATTATTCCGAATATCGTCAGCAATAGAATCAAGACGAGCCATACCGGCTTCCAATGCACTTTCAGGCGTATGGGGGCGCAGCAATATGTGTCGAACTTTAATACGGTCACCACGTTTTTCTATCAACTGGATAATATGGAAACCGTATTCCGATTCCACCACTTTAGAAACTTTGGTAGGATCCTGTAAGTTAAAAGCGACATTCGCAAAAGACGGATCAAGCTGTCCACGACCATAGAAAGGCATTTCACCACCATTAATAGCCGACGCACGATCCTCGGAATACATACGAGCCAAAGTAGAGAAACTGGTTTCACCCTTGTTAATACGATCGGTAAACTCACGCAAGCGTTTTTTCACCTCTTCTACTTCTTCTACCGGGATTCTAGGTTTCTGTGTGATAATCTGTACTTCTACCTGTGTAGGAATATAAGGGATACTATCCTGAGGCAAACTTTGGTAATAGCGACGCACCTCAGCTGGCGTAATTTTCACCTCACCTACCAACTTCTGTTGCATACGCTGCACCGTCAATCCTTCACGGGCATTCTCACGTAAGGTTTCACGAATTTGCGTAGCACTCTTGTTCCAATATTCTTCCATCTTCTCCATAGAGCCGATGCGGCTGACATATTGGTTAATCATGAAATCTACCTGGCTTACGACTTCACTCTCAGACACTTCTATACTATCCAAGGCAGCCTGATGCAAAAACAACTTCTGCACAGCTATTTCTTCCGGAATGACACAATATGGATCGCCATCGAACTTACGTCCGTTGTACAACGCATCCAAACGCACCTCTTCCACATCAGATTTCAATATGGCTTCGTCACCAACTACCCAAACCACTTCATCAATCACATTGTCCTGCCCCCATGAAGAAACAAGAGGCAGTAGCATAAAAGCCAATAAAACTACAAACTTAACGTTCATACACTTTTTCATTCCTAATATCTTAGTTCTCACAATATTTAATCTTTCCATCTTCGATAGCTTGCTTATACAAGTCATCTTTCACTTTATTCAGGAACTCAACTTGCTTCCGATTCAACACCAGATCATTTACCAACGGCCTAGCCGCTTCATAAGGTTCTTGGGCTCCTGTGGGAATATATTCTGCAACATTCAAAAAATACCAAAAAGCCGTATCCTTGACTTCCACCCGGCGATTACGGGAAAAATAAGTATCTATATCCGACGTATTCAAAGGTATCCATGACAAAATCTCCGAAGCTGGTACCCATTTGTCATAAAAATACTCATATTTCACAGCATTCTGCAAACTATATTTTTCCAAATGCTCAACCGCAGACTGCCTTTCATCTTTATACCACTGGCGTACTCGACTCAACTGCGGAGCTGTCAAAGGGACCTTGATGAACAAACCACGCATCAATGGAGCATCAGCTTTGAACACAGCTTTGTTTTGCTCATAATATTCCTGTAACTCCTCTTCTGTAATTTCTTCCGACAATTTCTGATGGATCAATGCCTGCTGATAAGTATGCATAATCAACGCTTTCCGATAATTGTGCACCAATTTTTCTATTTCATCATTATTGGGCACATTATTTTGTGCCTTTTCATATAATAAAATATCTTCCGCCCAATTACGTATATAATGTTCTGCAAACAACAAACTGTCATCTCGATTTTGTCCAGCAGGCTGTACTGCCATCAAATCCTCCTTGTACAAAAAATTACCGTCCAGTTCCACCAAAGGCGTTCGCCCTTTATGGTCGTACTGTGACTCTTTACATGCCCCCAGAAGGAACAAACAGAGACAAAACAGACAAAATTTTCGAATTGCCACTTTTTTTCTCATATTTGGAATACGAAGATAGCGGTTTAATCAATTGCTTCAGTGAGAATTAACGGTTTTTAAAACCTCTTCGTTTATTTCAACCTTAAAATCACGACGAAGTTGATGCAGCCAACCATCTTCTAAATTACGATAATAATCTGTCCAAATCTGTTGTCCCACATCTTCCCAATGTACAGGTCCCTTACGTTTTTCTCCTAAAACGATCCAATAAGGGTAATCTGCCAAAGATTGAGGTTTGTCTTTTTTAAAGATGCGACTGTCTACAAAGGCATTATCACCAGGAGCAAACAAACCTCTCTCTGCTACGACATTTACCTGCCCTCCAGTATTCACGCCCAAACGAATAGCTTCCGTCCAGTCTTCCTGAGGAATTTTTTTAAGAAACTTCCGTACTTGTTTTGCCATACGCTTTGTCTTACAATGTAAAACGATTCCATCGTAACGTTCTTCTGGCCAATTATAACGTTTTGCATGCTTCTTAAAGTATTTTGCTATACCAGCTGAATCCGTTTTAACTAAATTACGGATTTCCCGATGCACGATTGCACTACCCAACAAGCTATCCCGAAAGAAACACAACTCCCATCTTAAATCAGAACCATCAGCCCCCAAATGAGTATAGGCACAATCTAATACCGATTTTGCAACAAATGCATCCAACTGTTTACGGACAGAAGCCGGATAGGTCCTTGCAAACAAAGCAAAATCAACCCCAGTATATGCTTTCCCGTTCAAGGTGAATAAAGTATTAGTACTCTTCCCCTCTCGCAATAGTTCCTCTACCCCAGACTTATCTGGCATATATCCATAACACTGTTTCAAGGAATCAATTGACGAAAGGAGCAAACGACTGTTTGGCTGGTTCAGCAACCGTTCCTCCAAACCCTGACGGACTTTCTCTGAATCAAGTTGTTTCTGATATTCCAGCACCTTCACTATATGAATTCCCTGGGGTGTAAAAAAAGGATTAGACACTTTACCGACCGGTAAGTTAAACACGACTTCTTCAAATTCGACAGGCATCTGCAAAAGAGTTACCCAAAACGTCCCTTTATCTTCAGAAAAACGATTTACACACTCATCAAACTGTACCTTTCCATCTTTCAATAATTGATACAAAGAGTCCATCTGAGTTTCAATCTCATGAAGCCTCCATGCTGAAACATTCTGAGGAATATACTTAAATATATGACTTACAAGAGCACGACCTGCATACTTCCGTTTCTGTAAAAGACGAGAATATTCATTAATTAAAGAATCTGCATGCCCGTTATTCCACAAACATTGTTGTAGCAATCCATGACAATAGGAACTTAAAAGCAAGCGAATATCAGGCACCGTATCCAGTTGATTCTTTTCAGCAGCCAAGGCCTTAAGCTTGAAATTTATAAACTGCTCCAAACTAGCAGACTCTTCCACATGCTTGGAACAAAAATACCTATATTCAGCTACATCGACAGGTTTTCCGCCCACGTGCATCAACACTGTATTCGACTGTGCCCGACACCACCCCGACACGACCAAGGCGCACACACACAACCACCAATATTTCAACACCATAGCTCCTAAATCGTATTCATATATTCATAAAAACAGGCACGGACAACACCATACTACAGTCCCTTTTCTAAAAGACCTGCAAAATACGTGTTGTCCGTGCTTCAAAGTATAATAAACGGTTATTCAGGTCGGCTATAATTAGGTGCCTCACTGGTAATAGCTACATCATGCGGATGACTTTCAAGTACACCAGCATTAGTAATACGTGTAAATTTAGCATTGTGCAGCTGTTCAATGTTAGCAGCACCACAATATCCCATACCTGCACGCAAGCCACCAACCAACTGATAAATTACTTCATACAGCGTACCTTTATAAGGAACACGAGCTGCAATTCCTTCCGGCACCAGTTTTTTCACATCGCTTGTTCCACTCTGGAAATAACGGTCTTTCGAACCATTTTCCATAGCTTCCAAAGATCCCATACCACGATAAGACTTGAACTTACGTCCATTAAAGATAATGGTATCGCCCGGTGACTCCTCTGTACCTGCTACCAAAGAGCCAATCATCACACTGTAACCGCCGGCAGCCAATGCCTTCACAACATCGCCAGAATAGCGCAAACCGCCATCGGCAATCAAAGGAACACCCGTTCCTTCCAATGCCTTAGCGACATCGTAAACAGCAGACAACTGAGGAACTCCCACACCTGCTACTACACGAGTAGTACAAATAGAACCTGGACCAATACCAACCTTCACAGCATCAGCTCCAGCCTCAACCAGCATTTTAGCAGCTTCACCTGTAGCGACATTACCCACGACGATATCAATATCCGGGAATGCTTTTTTAGCCTCCTTCAGCTTTTCAATCACATATTTGGAATGACCATGAGCCGTATCAATCACAATAGCATCCGCACCAGCTTCTACCAATGCTTTCATACGGTCCAATGTATCAACTGTAACACCGACACCCGCAGCCACACGCAAACGGCCCTTAGCATCTTTACAAGCCATCGGTTTGTCTTTTGCCTTCGTGATATCCTTGTATGTAATCAAACCAACAAGCTTATTTTCTTTGTCAACAACCGGAAGTTTCTCTATTTTGTGTTCCTGCAGGATTTGTGCAGCGGCCTCCAAATCAGTTGTTTGATTGGTCGTAACAATATTTTCTTTTGTCATTACTTCATCGATGCGCTTGTTCTGATCTCTTTCAAAACGCAAATCGCGATTGGTAACAATACCCACCAAATGACCTTCATCATCGACCACAGGAATACCACCAATCTTGTACTCAGCCATCAAAGAAAGTGCATCAGCCACTGTAGATCCCCTCTTAATTGTAACAGGATCATAAATCATTCCATTTTCCGCACGCTTTACGATAGCTACCTGACGAGCCTGCTCTTCAATGGACATATTCTTATGAATTACACCAATACCACCTTCACGAGCAATAGCAATCGCCATTTTAGCCTCCGTAACTGTATCCATCGCGGCCGTTACAAAAGGAATTTTCAACTCAATGTTTCTTGAAAACTTTGTCGAGAGTTCGACAGTTTTGGGGAGCACTTCAGAATAAGCGGGGATTAGCAGTACGTCATCGTACGTTAATCCATCCATGACAATTTTATCTGCAATAAATGACATAAGACGTATAAAATTTATTGCGTGCAAATATACGTTTTTTATTCCATTTTACATATATCAGCACGCAATAAATTTTCTTTTTTTAAAGCCAAAGACAAAAAATCAATTTGCCATTTCAGATATGAATTTGATACGAACCAATCTCACTTCCTCCTCTGTAAAATCGTCACCCAACTCTTCCAAGGCATCGTCAATATTATCTGTTGTCGATTCTTTGAAATAGTCGTAAATGTCCAGCATGTGATCCTCATCCATAATTTCTTCCAAGAAGTAATCTATGTTCAGTTTGGTACCTGAATAGACAATCGCTTCTATTTCATCCAGCAGTTCATCAAATTCAATACCCTTCGACACAGCAATATCGTCAAGCGCAACCTTACGATCGATGGCCTGAATGATAGCAACCTTCATCTTAGATTTATTAGCGACGGTACGAACACGCAAATCCTCAGGACGCTCTATCTCATTTTCTTCGCAATGACGCTTGATCAATTTACAAAACTCCTCGCCATATCTCTTTGCCTTTCCAGCACCTACACCCGGAATATTCTGCAGTTCTTCCAGCGTAATAGGATATATCGTTGCCATAGCCTCCAACGAAGGGTCTTGGAATATTACATAGGGCGGCACTTCCAAATGCTTAGACATTTTTTTACGCAGATCTTTCAACATGGAATACAAAGCAGGATCGACCGCACAGGCACCGCCTCCTCGAGCAGGTGCTTCTTCTTCCATTTCTTCAAAATCATTGTCTTCTGTTATCTTGAAAGATTTAGGATGCTTAAGAAATTTCTTTCCTTCATCCGTCACTTTAAGCAAGCCATAGTTTTCTACATCCTTACTCAGGTAACCTGCTATCAAAGCCTGACGGATTACGGCATTCCACGTCTTATCTTCTTCACCCATTCCCGAACCGAATACTTCGAGATCTTCATGCAAATGTGCCTGAACTTCCGACGTTTCACGTCCTTGAATGACATCTATAATATAATCTGACTTGAAATTCTCCTTTACAGCGAGAATAGTTTCAATCACAGTACACAATAAGTCTTGAGCTTCCACTTGTTTTTTAGGATTTAAACAATTGTCACAATTACCACAATTTTCCTCCGTATATTCTTCGCCAAAATAATGCAATAAGGTCTTGCGACGACATACGGATGACTCAGCATACGCAGCGGTTTCCAGCAGAAGCTGCTTGCCTATTTCCTGTTCTGCCACAGGTTTGCCCTGCATAAACTTCTCCAGCTTCTGCAAGTCCTTGTTTGTATAAAATGTGATGCACTGACCTTCACCACCGTCTCTTCCCGCACGTCCCGTTTCCTGATAATAGCCTTCCAGGCTCTTAGGAATGTCATAATGAATTACGAAGCGTACGTCAGGCTTATCGATACCCATACCAAAAGCGATAGTAGCTACAATGACATCTATCTTTTCCATCAAAAAGTCATCCTGATTTTGCGAACGGGTAGCAGAATCCATACCAGCATGATACGGACGAGCATTGATACCATTTGCCTGCAGCACTTCAGCCAATTCTTCCACCTTCTTACGGCTCAGGCAATAAATGATACCAGACTTTTCCGGATTGTTCTTGATGAACTTTATAATGTCCTTATCTATATTATTCGTTTTTGGACGTACCTCGTAGTAAAGATTGGGACGATTAAAGGACGACTTGAACACCTTCGCATTGGTCATACCCAGATTTTTCTGAATGTCATGCTGCACTTTGGGAGTAGCCGTGGCAGTCAGAGCTATCAAAGGAGCTTTTCCAATCTCATTAATAATGGGACGGATACGACGATATTCAGGACGGAAGTCGTGCCCCCATTCCGAGATGCAATGTGCTTCGTCTACTGCATAGAACGATATTTTCACCGTTCTCAGAAACTCTACATATTCATCTTTCGTCAACGACTCTGGAGCGACATAAAGCAATTTGGTCTTTCCGCTCAGAATGTCTGATTTTACTTGATCGATGGCAGTCTTGTTGAGAGAAGAATTAATGAAGTGCGCTACTCCGTCTTCTTCACTGAAATTGCGCATGGCATCCACCTGATTCTTCATCAACGCAATCAAAGGAGATATGACAATAGCAGTTCCATCCATCAGCAATGAAGGCAACTGGTAGCACAACGATTTTCCACCACCGGTGGGCATCAGCACAAAAGTATCGTTACCATCCAGCAGATTTCGGATGATCGCCTCTTGATTTCCCTTGAATGTATCGAACCCGAAGTATTTCTTCAGCTGGTCTGTCAAATTAATCTTCTTCTCTGCCATGTTTCTAAATTAGAATGTTGTTTATTACACGTTCTTTTTTCTCTCTCCCCTGAAATGTTTCTTTCAAGAGTCCTAACAAAGTTATAAACAACTTCTCAATTTTCAAGCAAAACACATCGAATATTTTTAGGAAAAAACACTAAAAACGCTTCTTACGCTTCATTTCATGCTATTAAGCATTCTGCAATCTGGCAATATTGGCCTTTTCCAACTGATGTTTGGCATAATCCAACGTCACGGTAAAGGTTTCTTTCCGCTCAGAAGGAATCTCAAACATGGCGTCCATCATGATGGTCTCGACAATGGAACGCAAACCGCGAGCACCAAGTTTGTACTCCACAGCCTTGTCCACAATATATTCGAACACGGCATCTTCGAATTCCAACTTCACACC
>ENA-OOXC01001520-OOXC01001520.1-human-gut-metagenome-genome-assembly--contig:-NODE-1520-length-13441-cov-1.769909_pt1 | contig 13441 bp, 14 predicted proteins | sample MGYA00241578_ERZ501325 | MGnify/ENA primary metagenome ERZ501325 (study PRJEB25962, sample SAMEA2042737) | human gut metagenome | biome: human gut; feature: human-associated habitat; material: faeces...
ACGAATGCCGCCAGCTTGAATCTGGGACGCTTGCCAGAGCCGCCCACACGGAAGGCAGTGTCAAGCTCACGGACAAGGACATCATAGAAGGCATCAAGAGCAATTCTCCTGTGGCATGGAGAGCTCTTTTTGAAAAAACGCACAATTAACTGTTTACCTTTTTCAGATTACTGCATTAGTAAGCAAACAACAATCAAAACAAATGCAGTTATGAAAAAGACCATCCTTATTGTTATCGCAGCTGTCGCTGCCACCTTCGTTCTTTGTTCCGCAGCCTCTGTTGTCAGCGAGAATGCTTCGTCTGGAAACATTTCGTTTGAATCCACCCAGATGCCTGCTCTTAACTGTTCCATGCAAATGGCAACAGCTAGCCAGATCTTCCATCTTCTCCCTGGGAATATAACCGATATGTGCAGGGATGAGTATAAGGCCGTGCGTGGGAAATGTGCCAAGTCCAGTAACTTTACCCATGAAGGCGTAAGAGTACGGGTGACCGAGAACAATGGCACAACAGTATCTGTGGTATTCTCTGTTCCTAACTATAAGGTCATTGCACAGGATGTCTCCTGGGTAGAGCTTGACCGACTCTTTGGATTAAGCGAATAGATTATTATTCTTTGCCGTTTTATTAAGCCATAGGTGAAACGATTTTACGTCTACGAAAAAGAGGAGTTCAACGGCGCTCCTCTTTTTCTTTCCAAGTAAAAAGTTGTAAATTTGGATATCGTTAAGAATCAAGGCATAATGAACTCAGCAATAACCAAAATATGTGACGGCACCAAGAAGGGCCTCAAATGGATTGCAATTCAATTCCTCGTCATCATAGCGATAGGGTTGCTGTACTATCTTGGATTATTCTGCTATTCCCTCTTTACTGATATGGGATTCCGCGAGGCTATTATGGCTTACCCTTTATTTGGAAGAGTCGGACCTTATGATTGGCAAATGGGATTATGTATGTCCATTCCTATCTACACTTTACTATTTGGCTGGTGGCATGCCTTCTTCCCCAAGAAAGAACAATGGTGGACTTATGTTTTCCCTTGGCTATTATTACTGGTTTTGTTTTATCTGCATGTGGCGCAGGAAAGAGATTGGTATTTCCAGATCATCACGGTAGATGAGTATATGCTGGCAGGATGGCTAGCACCCGTAATGGGTATCATTCTTCATGTTCTCTGTAAGCGAACAAAATGAGACCATTTCTCTTTGTGCTCCATATAGTAGGAAAAAGAGAATAATTGGATTCTTATTTGGTAGAGAAGATTAGCCCTGTAAGAGAGAATAAACTACTGAACACCATCTTCGTTCCAAAAACCCGATTTCTTCTGGAGCACAAACGACACAATTGCGCCCGCGATAAATGATATTGCCAGCAATCCCTCATCTCCCGACACGCCACAGATAGCAAGAATTAGAATAAAGCCCAGACCAAAAGCAAGCGTGCTGAGAGCGAAAATGAACACCTTGAACAATATCCTGCCTGTTGTCAATAGCTCATCGTTATGTTGATGGGACGTCTTTTCTTCCTGGATATTCTTTTCTCTTTCGTCGATAATAGTTGTTTCAATTTGTTGATGCTCTTGTTTTTCCCCCGCTGTTCGATCTACGCTACTTTGAGCGAACATGCTTGCCGATAATAAGAGCTCTTTCCCAGCATCAATATCCATAGCAGGATAGTTTTTAATTGTAGGGATCATATTGGTTCTAATAAACGAATCGGAAAGTGGAGAGCTGCATCCCAGACTATAATCTCGAAAGAAATATAGCAAGCAGTTGTCACACTCGCTTATTGAAAGGCTATAGCGAGTTGACAAAAGGGAATGAATCGCCTTCAATTCTTTAGCCATTTGATCTTGATTATTCAAATGGCCTGATGCCATCATTAATTCGAAAAGCTTGTGCATCAATGCCTGTTGTTCTGATGTCGTCATAACTGCAACGTAAAATAGTCATCTAACGTTATTATGATGCTAAAAGACGGTAACCCACTCTGGGATTAACTTTTGCTCTTTAAGTCGCGAAATCATAATGGGCTGTATTCTGGGTAAGTTTTTATCGATGTACTCTTTAATTTTCTTCATAGCCCGTTCCTTTAGGAAGTAATCTCCAATCATCAGGATAGCACTGGATTGTTGAGTCGTTGAATACTGATGTTGAGAAATTAACTTCATTAACTCGGAATAAAGACTGAAGTCCCTTTTTTCATTCTCGGTTTTCAACCCATATTTATAATTTCTTGCAAAATTCTGCATTTTATAATAAAGTTGGACTTGACGAGTTGGATCATCAATGAGTTTTAAAACGGCAATAATATCACCATTAAAACTCTTCCACAAATAATATTCAGACAAAAACTCATAGGGGACGCTAACTACGCCCTTTTTCTTTAAAAGCGAATAAAACTCTTCTATATTGGGGATAATCTTTGCTCTTAGAACAACTTTACTATCACTGTGAGACACATAATCCTCATCAATGATCCAACCATTATATTTTTCCATTTTTCTTCAAAACTACATAGGTATAAGTTTGGTAAAAAGGGTCGTATTTAACAGATCTAACGAACTCCTGAGCATCACGTCTACCTCAACAGGTATTTTTTCCATAAACAACTTCGAGTATTTTTTATAATTCAGCATTTTCTCAAGCTCTTCTCCCAATTGGCCAGTCTTCCAGTAATCCATCATTTCCTCACAAAAATCTTTGGGTATGGTCCTAGCCTTTCTAACATCACATACGGCCATATTATATAAATCGACGACCTCACGAAACAACCCTGTTTGGTGTAAAACCTTTGCTTCAGCCGCAATCCTTTGCAGTAGACCGACATAGCGTTCTAACATTAACATATCAGTATTAGCATCATCCATAGGGCAAACATGTTATAAAGAGCAGATAACAAGAACTGCGAGAATCCTGATTATAATCGTTCACATCTCTCCACAATCTCGGCCAATGTGGCAGAAATCTCAAGTAAACTCATTTTGCGACCCATCAGATAATATGGCGCAAGCTTCACGGAATTGGACGCTCTATTTGCGATATCCATGATATCGCTCATTAACACCACAATAGAACTACTCTCAATCTTTAATCTATTAATATTAGGATAGGGAGACTGAGTCTCATAAAGAATGGCCGAAACTTTTGGTTCGATTTGCTTCAACAACATGTTTATTCTGTTGATGTCACCCATGTTCGAAAAAAAGCCCATAACGAAAAGAATTAGTGTTAATCTAAAACTAAATAGACATGAAAAAAGGGGTGAGCTCTTAAGTTCCGAGTAGAGGTTCTGGTAAACCTTGAAGCGAAACAAGATCCCACACCCTATCACGACGTGCAGAAGCACGAGCATGACCAATCGGGTGAAGAATGTTGCCACCTCGCTTCAATTTGAAATTTACCAGATTTCTACTCGAGGATAAAAGCAAACACTTTCATCTATGTCTGCCACCTTGCGATGGCAATAACAAAGGTATGAAAAAATATTTCCTCGTCAAATATTTGTGTCTAATTATATGATTCCGACGATCCTCATGCCTTCGTTCCTCTTCCCATCTTTCATGATGATTGCACGTTTAGAGAGAATGCCAAAGAGAAGTATATCGGTAGCTCTCGCCTTCTTTTTTATCTGGTATTTGTCGTAGAGTGACTGAAGGACTTTTCTGACCTCTGAATTGGTCAGCCTGTCCCCAGTATGTATTATTTGCTGTAGCTCTTTTTGTATCATAGTATTATGGGAGGGTTTTTGTAATGCCCACGCTCGTCAAAGTCATTCTCATCCATGGCCTCTGGGTAAACACCCTTCCAGACAGCGATGTCGGTTTCTCTAGGGATGATGAAGATGTCATTCCTGGTCAGGGTATATCTCGCTCTCTTTCCCACTACTGTCTTCTTTATATACCCAAGCTCAATGGCTTGGGATATGTACTTCGAGACAGAGCTATGGCCTAGATTAACCAACGGTGCCATTTCACGCGCGGAGTATTCAAAATAATTCGTATAGTTATAGCAGCAGATCTTGGCCTTGACAAGAAACGCTTTTAGCTCCTTACTTATCGGTTCCTTGTCTAAAAGACCAATATCGATGTAAACCCAATGTACGGGCATATTGTAGTAGGTATTAATGTCGTAAATCAGCTCATATCGGCATTTCTTTCCGCCATGCCCGTTGATATAGAATTCGTCTCGTACCTTGAGGAGTAAACCCCTGTTTTTCATCTTATCCAAATGCTCTCGTAGTTGATTTTCACACAAGCCAACCATATCGGATAGCGTGGACTGCTTTATAGCAGACTTGTACGTTTCGTAATCCGATTTTAGGGCAAGTATAAGGTACGTGTACGTTTCGCTCAGGCTCAATTCCTCAGCGACGTGATTGTTTATCATTCTGTAATTCATCGTAAGCAATGCAATTAATGGTTGTAGTGTATCGAATATCTCCTCTTCTCAGGGCAGCGTTAAAGAAGCTAACCTTGCCCACGTAATCTTTCATCTCCTTGCGCGTTTTGCAGCAGAACCCTGTTGGGTAGTAAATCCAAAGCATATTGTTGAAGCGAAATGAGTTCAAGGCGATATGCCCGATAGGGCGTTCGCCAAAATAGCGTGTTAGTTATATAGTTATTAGTATGTTCCCCTGTCCAGTGGACAGGCAAACCTCAGTTCAGTGGACAGAAACTTTTCCGACTTTAGAGTGTCTTGGAGCACGGATATTACCTTTTTTGAATCCTTGAGGGGAAAATGCCCACTATAGTATAATAACCATAGTGGGCGTTATTGTCAAACAAACTTAGACTTCAGCTTCTGAATGGTCGTTGGGCTAACGCCTTCCAGCTTCGCCACGGCCCGAACTGAGTAGCCCTTGCGTAGAAGGGCAATAGCATTCTTGTATTCCTCCCTAAGCTGGTCGTCAGGCTTCCTATAGCCCTCCTTGCGGCCTAGTTTCCCGCCATTGGCTATGTATTGGGCTCGTCCGCTGTTAAGGCGGTATTGGATATTAGACCGTTCGATGTTGCTCATCTCAGCCAGCACGGTGATGAGGATAGAGGCAATGGGGTTAACCTTTCCGTCAGCCTGTAAGGAATAGAGCACCAGATTCTGGATGAAGACTGAGACACCGGCTTCGTGGAGCCTTTCTAAAGAGCGCAGCACTTGAAGGGTTGACCTCCCCAATCGAGACAGTTCTGACAGAAGAAGGAATCTCACAGAGTTGGAGACACAGAAATCCAGACACTCATTCAGAATGGCCCTTTCCTCGTTCTTCTTAGCTCCAGAGATGTGCTCCTCGAAAATGTGGACAACTTCAATGTCCTGCGCTTGTGCGTATTTGAGCAGGTCTTGAACCTGCCTTTGGGTATCTTGCCTGTCCGTCACTGACGAGACACGGGCGTAAATTACGGCTGTCTGTTTCATGCTGTTAGAGATTGATGATTTGTTCGTCTGCAAAGGAGAAATAGCTCTTCCCAGCGAAGATGATATGGTCAATAAGGTGTAAATCAAGCGTCTTAAGCATTGAGTTGAGTTTCCCCGTTTCCGTAATATCAGCAAGGGATGGTTGCGGATTACAGGACGGGTGATTGTGGAATAGGATAAGCCCGTCTCCATCATTAAGAAGGACCTCTTTAGCAATCCTTTTCTTGTCGATAGCTACGGATGCTTGATCCCCTGAGCATATCTTCATGCTGGTGACGGGTTCCTTACCTTTTACGATAAGAATCCAGATCTCTTCATGGTCAAGGCCCTTAAAGAACGGATGGAGGATAGTTGCAGCCTCTTTTGAGGACGAGATTGTGTTCATTATGAATCAAAGATTGAGAGTGAAACAAAAAAAGCCCTCCACCTGCCACAGTGATAGACTTAAACTGTAACAAGTGGAGGACTGGTACGGAGATGCTCTGGCTAGCTGAGGAACCAAGCGTATTTGTCGCTGACTCCGTGAAGCGTGTTGTTGATGCCAACGCTCAACTCGGTAGCATTGACAGCCCTTTGCAGGTAAGAGTCGATGTAGCTGCTCTTATTGGATTCCGTCAGCAGATTGTGGAAGTCCCAGAGGCTTATCTGGTTGTCCTTTGCTCCAAAATCGGGATTGGCAAAGTAACCCCGACAGCAGTTGTTAATCTGGCTGTCCGTGATAAGCAAGCGAGGGATGGCCCGCTGCTCCTTAGGAGGCAGTGCCTGATAGAGTCGGCAGCGTCCCACGATCGTGGCGAACTGCGATTCGGTCAGGTAGGTGTCCGTCAGGCTCTTCATCAGATGGATGTCTCTGGAAGGAGCGTAGGCACGGAACAGGTCGATGCACTGCAAGTAGAGTTCATCCAGATTGGAGACCTCCATCTGAAATTTGAGTCCGTCACCCGTGAGAATCTGGTTGGAGCAGATGTTGACTCTCCAGCCAATGAAGACGGAGAACTTCTCGAAACTGCGTGAAGCCCTATAGAGGTTGAGGTCGTTGTAGTTCCTCACTCCACCGATGCAGAGTTCCATCCTTTGGCCCTCGATGCTTTCATAGATGGCGGGAATGGTGAAGGCAAAGGCAAGACGCTGGAAGAACTTGGTCTTGTCAGACGGGAGCAGTTCGCTGGGCTTCTTGTAGAGAGCAGCAGGGATTCGTCCCTTCACCTCGTGAGAGACACGGATAGCGGGAGCATTTATGGATTCCCCACAGAAGAAGTTCTTGGCAGCGTCATAGACGGTGTTGATGAAATCTTGATGGGAAATGGTCAGTTCCTGATTGCCCCAAGTCGGGACGATGCAGTCACTGGTAAGAGCGTCCATAGTGATGGAATCCGTGTTGGCTTCCAAGAAATGGATGTTGGAGGGAGTCTCGACTGGTGCGTAGTCGACGATGGTTGCCTCAGGGATGTCATCGAGGTTGATGAACGGGAACTGAGGACTTGGCACGGCCTGAGGCCATGCAGGTCTGATAATGAGATTGTCCATGATGATGGTATTTAGAGAACATATTTGCTACAGCATACGGATAGATATGGATTTCACTACTTTTTACCGATTGCTGATTTTTCTGAAAAAATAGAAATCGCCAAAGTAGGAGTCCCTTTTTCACCTGGTTCTCCGTTTCGAATTTGAAAAGCATTTTTTTTCTCCTAATCAGGACTGGGGCGCAGAAACAGTCATGTCCTCTTATGGGCGGGGGGCTTCAAAATCGGGTACCATATTATTAGTGCGCGTGAATCTGTATTTTTCGAGATTATGGCTATTTGAAATTGGAATGAAGTTATTGGGATAAAAACTGCCTGAGCCTATAAATATGTGCCCATTTTAGATTGGTGCTTTTGTCCGCATATTGGCTATCGGAAGCACGATCCTCTCAGCTCTGATAACGAGGAAAGCCCCTGTGGTGATTATTTCCACAAGGACTTGGCTGCTTGGAAGGATAAGGGTATTATTGTGTATAAGCCAAATTGGCGTTAATGACTAATAGTATGAATGCAACGGATTATCTTAATTTCAAACTGCCTAAGGACACAACATCCAAAGCGCAAGAAGGGGAACCAAAATTGATCCCCCATCCAGATAATGGATCGCCTAGATTGCCATCATCCATGAAACTAATCAGCAGATAAACGGAAACGGTTCCTCAAACTGAGGAGCCGTTTTTGTTTCATCAACCCAGGAATGATTGAAATCACCTGACGTATCCATCCTGTCTGCTATTTTTTTCGTAACTTTGTACTATGCCGAGAAAAAAAACCAGAGAAGAGTTCATTTCCGATGCACAAAGAGTGCATGGGGATAGATATGATTACTCGATGGTCAATTATGTCAACACGTCGACCAAGGTTTGCATAATCTGTCCTGATCATGGCGCGTTCTGGCAAGACCCATGTAGCCACCTACAAGGGTCTGGATGCCCCAAATGCTTTGGAAAAATAAAAAGATCCACAGATGATTTCATAAGAGACGCAAGATTGATTCATGGTGATAGGTATGATTACTCCTTGGTGGACTATAAATCAAATAAGACCAAAGTCTGTATCATCTGCCCTACGCATGGAGAATTCTGGCAGACCCCTAACAGTCATTTAAATGGGAATGGGTGTAGGATTTGTGCACAAGAGCAACAGTCAAAGGACAAACGTTATTCCACATCAGAGTTTATTAGTAAAGCCCGTTTAGTCCATGGTAATCTATATGATTACTCCAAGGTGGATTATCAAGGTGCACATAAAAAAGTTTGTATCATCTGTCCTACGCATGGGGAGTTCTGGCAAGAACCCGCTAGGCATTTAGCTGGAGCAAGATGCCCGCTTTGTTTTGGAACCCCGAAAAAGACGACAGTGGAGTTTATTTATCAAGCACGGCGTGTTCATGGTGATAAATATGATTATTCCAAAGTCGATTATAAAAGTGCACACGAAAAAGTCTGCATCATATGTCCCGACCATGGGGAATTCTGGCAAGCTCCTGTCTATCATTTACAAGGACAAGGTTGTAGAGCATGTACGGGACTACTTCCATATTCAACAGAATCATTTATAGCAAAAGCTCGGATGATTCATAAAGATAGATATGATTATTCAAAGACCGAGTATAAAGATAATCGGACCAAGGTTTGCATTATCTGCCCTGATCATGGAGAGTTCTGGCAAACGCCACACGAGCATTTATCTGGACGCGGTTGTCATTTCTGCTTTGGAACTCATCTTAAAACAACTGAAGAGTTTATTGCAGAGGCTCGTCTTGTCCATGGCAATAAGTACGACTATTCAAAAGTAGATTATCGCGGTGCAACAAAAAAGATCCTTATTATTTGCCCTGAGCACGGCGAGTTCGCACAAACGCCAATCCATCACTTATATGGACAAGGTTGCCGTGAGTGCGCAGGTACTGTTCAATATTCTACGGAGTCATTTATCGCAAAGGCAAGAGAAATTCATGGCGAAAAGTACGATTACTCTAAGGTAGAATATAAAAATGCTCTCACGAAAGTATGTATTATATGTCCTGAACATGGTGAGTTTTGGCAGAAGCCTAATGGGCATCTACAAGGGTATGGTTGTCCGTCATGTAGTAGCAGTAAGTTAGAGTCAACAATCAGAGATCTCCTTTCCATCAATGGAATTGAATTCGAAGAGCAGAAGCAGTTTGATTGGTTAGTTGATCGAGGACGTTTGAGATTGGACTTCTTCTTGTCAGAACTGGACATTGCGATTGAATGTCAAGGCTGTCAACATTTTGAGTCATATGATTTCTTTGGAGGAGAGGAAGGGTTTGAGACCAACTTGAGGAGAGATTCGATTAAAAGGAAATTATGTCATGCTCATGGTATTGAGATTTTATATTTTAGCAATCTAGGCATTGATTATCCCTATCAAGTGTTTGAAAATAAAGAAGACTTGTTGCAGGCAATTATGAGCACTCCAGACAAATAGCGTATGCCAAGAAAGAAGACCACAGCACAGTTTATTGCCGAGGCGCGTAAAGTGCATGGAGATAAATATGATTATTCAAAGTCGGAGTATCGCGGCTCTGATTCCAAGGTCTGTGTCATTTGCCCTAAGCATGGTGAGTTCTGGCCGACTGCAAATAATCATATAAGAGGATCGGGATGTCCTCAATGTGTTGGAAGAACGGTCACTAAAGAAAGGTTTATTGAGAAAGCCCGCGAGGTGCATGGGGACAAGTACGACTATTCAAAGGTCGAGTATGTTAATTCTACGACCCCTGTCACCATCATTTGTCCTAAACATGGTGAGTTTCTGTTAACGCCAACATCTCATTTATGTGGAAACGGTTGTTCCGAGTGCTCAGGGAATGTTCGCCTTACCACAGAAAGGTTTATCCGAAAGGCACGCGAGCTTTACGGTGATAAGTATGATTACTCAAAAGCGCAAGTCGTAGGCAACAACAAGACAAAGGTTTGCGTTATATGTCGTACTCATGGAGAATTCTGGGTCAGCCCCAATGCGCATCTTCGAGGGTCGGAATGCCCAACTTGTTATGGTACTCCCAAGTATACCACAGCACAGTATATTCACCTAGCTTCGCAAGTGCATCATGGGAAGTATGATTACTCCAGAATCAAATATAACGGAGTCGCACACAAAATTGAAATTGTTTGTCCAGAGCATGGGGTCTTTTGGCAAAATGCTGGAGCACATTTGCGTGGATCACAGTGTCCTGCATGTAGCAATGTCGAGAAGATTACCGAAGAAGTTTTCTTCAGACGCGCCCCGATCATTCACGAAAACAAGTATGATTATTCGAAAGTCAAGTTCTCTAACGTGAATGATTATGTGACAATTATCTGTCCTGTGCATGGCGAGTATGAGCAGAGGGTGAAAGTTCATATGAGGGGGTATGGATGTCCTTATTGTGGAGGCAGCAAACGGTTAACTACTGAGGAGTTCATTGAAAAAGCAAATAAAGTTCACGAAGGAAGATATGATTACTCCAAGGCAGAGTATGTGAACACATCAACTAAACTTTGTATCATCTGTCCCGACCATGGAGAGTTCTGGCAAATCCCCAATAATCATCTGTTAGGCGCTGGCTGTCCTAAATGTGCAGGAAAATATAATGATCGTGAGTACTTTATTGAGCGAGCTAAAAAAGTCCATGGAGATAAATATGATTACAGCAAGGTAGAATATGTCGCCACTAATGAGAAAGTCTGTATTGTTTGTCCTCAGCATGGCGAATTCTGGCAAACTCCAAGCGGACACATGCATGGTCAAGGGTGCCCGATGTGCAACCAAAGCCATCTAGAAAGAGACGTTATGCGCTTTTTGCGTTCACAGAAGATCAAGTTCGTGGCACAAAAAACATTTGACTGGCTTGTTAGTTCTCGGACTCTACGGTTGGATTTCTTCCTGCCAGATTATAGTGTCGCAATTGAATGTCAAGGAGGCCAGCATTTCACGGCCGTTGAATACTATGGTGGGGAGGAAGGGCTCCGAAGCACTCAAGAAAGGGATGCGCAGAAGAAACACCTTTGCGAAAAACATGGGATAAGAATCCTATATTATTCAGACCTAGGTATTGTGTATCCCTACTTTGTGATCGAAGACTTTGAGACTCTCCTTCATGCGATTAAAGAGAAGGGTATCATAAAGGATCGATCCCTCTGGCAAGATCCTGTGTTGTTCCCTGATGAATAGTATATGCAAATGGACTGTAATCAATCTGGTTATATTCTCCGTGACAATCTAACGGACATTTATACTCAAGCCGAATTTGAGCACACTATATCTGGCAAAAAGATTGATCATAGTGTCGTTATTCGAAATGGTATAGTAAAAAGCCTTAGCCCTGTAGAGGAGGTGAATGGCACGTTAGGGCTAAGCGATTGCCAAATTGAAACTCTGTCCCCGATTAAAAAGGTGGCGGGAGAACTATGGTGTAGTTTCCATGATAGAAAGCCTCGCTTAAAGACCCTTGGTACTTTACAGAGAATTAATGGAAACGCCAGTTTTAGATATGTACCTTTGGAAGATCTTGGCGAATTAGAATATGTTGGGGGTGACTTGTCGTTAAGAGATACTAACATAGAATCACTAGGCAAACTGACTTATGTGGGCGGTAATCTATCCTTGCCTATGCGTCTTAAAGATCGACTTGACCTGGCTTCCATTCTTGTCAAAGGGAAAGTTCGTTATTGGAATGATGCAAATGCCCCTTATCCAGAAAATGACGAGGAAGAAGCCTGTGGTTTACAGAAAACGGATATCCCTATCCCATATTGGCCCAACACATATATTTACCCATTTCACAATATGAGTGATGAGCCTATAGCCGTTAGACAATTTTACAGTCATTTCAAGGCCCAATTTGACAAAGGAATTGTTATAGATACTGAGGGGTATTCAAATTATCCTTTTATGCTGGTCTTCGACTTGCAGCGACAGATTAAAGATCCCACTGTTCTGTTATCAAAATATGAAAAGCTTTATAAAGGCTATCCTAGGTTAAAGTGGTATTGTCTTGACATTGTATTAGAGATCTTTAAGAAGCATAGGATGATGGATAAGGCGTGGGAGATTGCAAAAAGCGCTGATTATTTATCTATCGAAACGGTCAATTCATATGCCGAGGAACTTGGAGACTCTATTTTGGATGGTGAGATTGCAGCAAAGATTTGCGGGACAGGATGTCTAACGCCATTTGGGAAAGCCCACCAAAAAGAAGTATTGTCTTTTTTCAGACAAAGCTTGAGCAGCTTTGAAAAAGAACGTGGTTGCCGTTTCTTTAACGTTTTTTATGATAACGGTAAGGCATATAAAGCGATAAATGGAGGTTACTCAGCTGAGTATTATAGGCAGTTCTATCAACTTGACGAGGATAGCTTCAAGATGTATGAGGCTATCGGCGACGATGATTATCATCGAGGGAGAATGGACAATATCCTTGTTGTTGAGCATGCTGTAATTGAGCAGCTCAGAGTATTACTGATTGAGGCTGAAGATTTATATCGGGAATCTATTGGAGTCGCGAAAATTGGGGAAGGCTGGATTAATGAAACGGCCCTGTTTTATAAGATTCAGAATCACTTTAAGAATCATAAGGTTGTTCAACACGGACATCCTAAGTGGCTTGGGAAGCAGCACCTTGACGTTTATTTTGTTGACTTAAATATTGGGATAGAGTACCAAGGTATTCAGCATTATAAGCCAGTGGAATATTTTGGAGGAGAAGAAGGATTTGCTCAGAATCAGGAACGCGATGAAAGAAAAAGAAGGTTATGCCAAGAGAATGCGTGTCCTCTGATTTATGTTGATGAGGGCTATGTATTCGAGGATGTTGCCTCGTCCATTCAAAAGGAAATCAAAAGAGTGCTTTCAATAAAAAAGAAAAAGGGAGAGAGCAAAAGCTAACTCCCTTTTCGACAGCCGTTTTACTATTCTATGCTATCCAGAAACTGCTGAATGAGTAGCAGCCCTTCCAAGAACTGGAGGTTCGAGATTCGGGGTGTTTGGTCTACTAGAATACGGATGCCGAGAAATCAGCGTCCGTTTTTCTTATTGTCGCTACAAAACTACAGGAAATCGTGAATTAGTTTGTAATTCATGAAAAGAGTTGTAGCTTTGTAGTGCATTATTTAGGTAGTGTATGACAAATAAAAGCAGGCATCCTTTCCCTAAAAGGGTGTCTGCTTTTTTCTGTTTCTTATGAAGTATACGGAAAGCGTATTCGTATTTACATGCTGGCATGTTGTTGCCACCTGATCTCGCGTATTCAGTTGCAATCGGTGCCTCACTTCAATTAGCTGATATCCGATTTTCAATTATGTACCACATAAAACGTTTTCTTATACACAAAACAGGTTTTAATACGCATTTGGTACCGCAAAAACGTTTTATGTGGTACCAAATAATCATTTTGAGTAATTTGTCCGGCGATGGCCGGTTTTCCCCGGACGTTTTTCTGATTCGGCGATAAATTGTCATGGAAGCCGGCGGCGGTCAGTGCCCGTTCGCTC
>ENA-OOXC01001522-OOXC01001522.1-human-gut-metagenome-genome-assembly--contig:-NODE-1522-length-13431-cov-3.585078_pt1 | contig 13431 bp, 7 predicted proteins | sample MGYA00241578_ERZ501325 | MGnify/ENA primary metagenome ERZ501325 (study PRJEB25962, sample SAMEA2042737) | human gut metagenome | biome: human gut; feature: human-associated habitat; material: faeces...
TTCCCGCATTGGTACGGTTTGCAGTTCAAAAAGAAAAACGACTCCCCGGCTTAGCTGCCCATATGAACCAAAAAATTACCTCCGCAAAACTCTTGCGGAGGTAAAAATCCAAGTGTCATTACATGACAAAATTATATTAATTTGTGTATTTCTTTTTGCGTGTAAATACAACTACACCTAAGGATATAAATAATATAGAAACAATCAAACTTGAATCAAAATCATCACCTGTTTTAGGTGAATCGGTTTTAATTACTGTTGTCGTGGTTTCTTTATTTGAAACTGTCGTGCTGTTTTGAGCTTTTTCTGTTGTGGAGTTTGTAGAAGTGATATATTCTTTCCAAGAAGCAATTAATGTAGAATTTTCAGTAAAAATAGTGTCCTCTGTTACTAAATCATCATCAGATGTAAACCAACCATCAAAATCATATCCATCTTTACTTGGTTTCGGAATATCAATCAATTTTCCATTCACATCTGTGTACAGAGTATTATTAGATATAAAGCCACCATCTGCATTAAGAGTTATAGTATATATTCCACTCTTTTTAAAATGTGCAAAAATAGTAACCTCCGAATCTATCATTTTAAATTCCGTTTTTGGTGCATTAGCATCAAGTATTCCAATATCTTTAGATGCTGACCAACCGTCAAAAGTATATCCTGACATTGCAATAGCTTCAAGAACAACAGTAGCTCCGTTAGGATATTCTGTTTCTACATTTGAAACAGTACCACCTTCGTCGCATACAAACTTGACCGGGCTGAAGGGAACATCAGAAAAATGAGCACTAAGTTCAATATTCTCAGTTACAGCAAATCTGTATTCTTCATCAGATGACACAAGAGTATCACCATTATACCAACCTAAAAATTCTCCGCCTGTAAGAGTATATGCATTAACCTTAGCGAAGCTTCCCTTTAAAAAATGACCGGCACCGTCAACATAGCCACCGTTGCCTTCAGTTTTGAGTGAAATATCAAAATACAAGTCAGTAACTTCTTCACCTTTAAACTTCTCTGATGCAGAAACAAGTTCGTTGTTATGGTAAAATTCATACTGAACATTTGAACCATCGATGCTGTTATTCTGCAATTCCTCAGTAGAAATCATTGGCACAATCGCTTTAAGGTTCTCGCCAGTTAAAATTGGAACATCATAGTAGTTTTCAAGTCTTGTATTGTTTTGATAAATAAAATTATATTCACTAACTGAATAATTTACTGTACCGTTATCCGTAGCTGTAATATCAATAGTATACGTTTCGTCTCCAGGAAGATAGAAAAGCTTCTCTCCTTTATTGTTAATATAGTAAACGATATCATTTGCGTTACTATCAACTTCATTGTTAATCATTGATGCCTGAATATTCCCCATACTATCATAAACAACAACATCAACAGGGCAATTTATGCGAATTACTCTTGATACAGAAGAATTACTGTCAACTATACTATCATTAAAGTTAGAATCAAGCGAACGACACCATGCAAGACATATTTCAGGGAAATGTCCTTGCATTTCACTACTTGCAAGTGTATCGACAACTTTGCAAACAAGATTAATTGAATCAGTATTATTATTCCATATATCTACACATACTTGAATAATAACATCTCCAAGAATATCTATTATTGAATCTATGAATCCATCTATATATGCAAGTTCACCAAAAATACCTCCAACCTTTTCAGCAAGTCTATTTTTAACCTCTGCCTTTCTTGCATCAAAAGATTTAAAAGGATTTAAGCTAAGCATTGGAGAAACAATATATGTGATATTATCAAATGTAAAAAGTTCCTTTAAATCAATCATAAATGTTTCAATTGCAACTTCACCAGCATAGTTTACAAGACCGTTTTTAACACCATAATAATCCATTAAGATTCCTAAAAGCTGTCTTACACAATGTTCAAGATTATTATAATAATATTCTCTGCTTGGAATAACGTCATCTGCAAGGAAATTCACGCCTTCTGAAAGAACCCAATGAGTATCAACAGATGAATCTTCAAACCACCATAATGGATCTCCGAAAGGAAGGAACTTTGACTTATCGACTTTAAAGTTTTTCATCGTTGATTCTTCACTAATCTTATATTCTATATTCTCATATCCCAAACCAGTTCTAAGCTCATAAAGCATTGCGTTCAATTGCTTATTGAATTTTTTTGAATCAACTGTATATTTCGATGGAAGATTCACATCATTTTGATAGTTGTATCTTGAAAAATTCCAGCTATAAGGTGCAACAAGAGGAACTAAATCATTCAAATTCAATATATTATGAATATTTGAATAATCTCCTTTTAACGAACTTCTAACAGCACCTTGCGGAGCTTCAAATGTATAACAATATATATTCTCAGGTTCTGTAAAAGTTCCATTTGGAAGGGAATGATATGTATTTAATGCCCCTGATACCATATTAGCCGTCGCACCCGCTCTGCTAAATCCAGTTGTCCAAATTTTAATATGCTTTGAATCTTCTTCATTCAATTCACTATTTATATATGAATCCAAGAAACTCAGCACATTATCTCTCGCTGTAGCAAAACCGTCATGTTCGCCTGTTTTTCCAATAGTAAAATTGCTTGCCCACTCTGAACCATAACCACCGCCTCTAACAACAAGAGCGATAAGAGTATATTCTTCTCCATTAATATCTTTTATATTCTTTTTTGCAGCACATACTCCTATAGAGTCTTTTGTAGGAGCATTTTGCCAGAAAGAATTTGCCTTAAAGTTAGAAAAACCTATTCCTTCAAATCCTTCTCCTGCATTAGGGTTACCAATAAGCAGTGTTTTCACATTACATAATTTATCATCGAAGAATTTTGTATCGTCCAGCGTTATACTTGGATTATACCAATTATCATGATCGTAACTCGACCAAGTGGATAACTCTAAACACAATGACATTGTTGCAAGCGAACGATTCAGTATATTAGCGGAATTTCTAAAATACGAGTCACTGTAACAATAATCGGCTGTTGAATCATAATCTTGAACTATTTGACCAGCATATTTAAATAAGCCAGTAGCTGATATAATATCGTTAGCTATTTCACCGAATGCAAACTCAATTTGATTTGGATCTTCAACATCATAGAAAGTATCAACTGAAGTCGCTAAATCAGAAGCGGTTAACCTAAAGAATTCTGCAACTTCTTTTCCTTCTTCTGGAATTTCTTCCATGGTCTGAAATAAACCAAGCACATAGAGTGTGGCTTTATCTTTTGTAATGGATGCTGTTTTTAACGCAGCATTTGCATATGCGTATAAACGGATATCCGTATCCATTCGTCTCCACTCACTGCCAATAGTTTCTTCACTATATTTGCCATCGTAATCACTTTCGCCAGCATTTGTCATGCCAGTTGTAACAAGAACAACATTTTTTACAGCATCTGTTTCTATGCTATCCAATAACATATTTGCTTTTGCAAGTCCTGTATTTATATCTCTAACTTTATCAGAAGCAACAAGGTCATTGACTTCTTTTGTTACTGAGTCAATGTCATCAGTAAAATCGGATACAACAGTTGCTGTTTCGTTAAATGAAACTACAGCAACATAATTTTCACCTTTAGCATTAATTAAATCCATGAGGAAACTGTTTGCAGACTGCTTAACATACTCTATAGCTGAGGGTGCTGTGTAAATGGTTTCTCCGTGCTCACCGATAAAACTTGCTGTGTCAGAAACATCTAAAACAAGTACAGAATATCTTTTAACAGTGTTTGTTTCTTCAGCACTAACAGCAAAAAGAGATAATGGCAAACAAGAAAGTGTAAGAACTAACGCAATCATAATCGAAAAAATCTTTTTCATTAGACAACCTCCTATTTTATGTTTGGTATATTAATTTTTTAAAATAAATACTTTCTCACCTCCTATTATGTTTTCACATTCCTCAATTTCTGTGTCAATTGGAATGCAAAAAGCTGGTCTAACCGCATTTTCACATAAACCGTCTAAACCATTTATCCCTCCTATCCCTGCACATCCAGTTTCGGAAATTCCAACAATACTGTTCCCACCGTTAAAAGCAGCAGAACGAAGCATCCAAGATCCTGGACATGAGTTTTCATAATAAGCAATTTTGTTTTCATTTTTCTTAAAAAAATTAATTGGAATACCTTCCTGTGCTTGAGAAGAGCCTAAAGTGGAATTCACTTCAGTAGCTGACAATAAAAATATTTTCCTTTCTATTGTTTCTGTGGAAGAATCATGTGTATCGATAGCGTTTTTTGTAGCAATTAGTATAGATGAGTTAACTATTATTTTTCTTGTATTCTCATGAAGAGTATAGAAATATGAATTGTTTAAAAAATCATCTATTATGCTTCCACTATAATATGATCCATATTCACCTGATGAATTATATGGCTTAGGTTCATCAAGTAAAAATTCTCGTAGCAAAAGACAATTTTTTGAATAATCAGAAGATAAAACTAAAAAAGGAACATATTCATTATTTTCATTTATATAAATCCTGTATCCATATAAATTATTTGTATCATAGCACAAATCTTTTATACAACATGGTTTATTAGACTCCGGATTGTTATAAATAGTTTTCTTATTAAATTGTTTGTTACAAGATGCTAAAGATAATGAGCCAAACAAGCAAATCAAACAACAAAAACATTTTATTATACTAAAACTCAAAAATCTTGTTTTTTTTATCATATTAAACCTCATCGAAAGCAAAATTCTTTCGCAGAATATATTACTTCTGCGATATTGTAATTATATATAAAACTACTGTATAATTATATCATAGGTTGATATAAATGCCAATATGTGTATTATAAATATAGAAAAAGTTGTGTAAATTAAACAACATCGCCATAGACATTTTATGCAATTCGCCGTCAAAATTCTGGTCAAAAAAGAAGTAAAATCATTTGCACGAAATCCGGGGGGAGCACCGGCAAATGTTCTTGCAATGAACAGTAAGCTTGGCGGTTCATCGGCTTTTATCGGTAAGGTCGGCAACGATGCATTCGGTTCTTATTTAAAGGACACATTAAGCAACCATAATATTGATATTACAGGTATGGCAACTGACAGCAATGTGCCGACAACACTTGCTTTTGTTCAGCTTGACAGCAAAGGCGACCGTTCGTTTTCTTTTTATCGAAATCCAGGAGCAGATATGATGCTTAATGCCGATGAAGTGAAAAAAGAACTTATTGATGAATGCAAAATTTTCCACTTCGGTTCATTATCTTTGACAGATGAACCTTGCAGGAAGGCGACATATGATGCTGTAAATTATGCAAAGAAACTCGGGAAAATAATTAGTTTTGATCCTAATTATAGATCTCTTTTGTGGAGTGATAGGGAAAAAGCGGTAAATGAAATTTCAAGAGCGATTACAATGGCGGATATTTTGAAAGTGTCTGAGGAAGAAATGTATCTTGTTACAGGAGAAACAAATCTTGAAATCGGCTCAAAAAAGCTTTTAAATATGGGTGCGTCATTAGTTTTGGTATCGTTAGGAGAAAAAGGTGCTTGCTATCGCAACAAAAATCATTTTTGTGTATTTCCTGCATACAAGGTCGATGCGGTTGATACCACAGGTGCCGGGGATGCTTTTGTAGGTGCAATGTTGTGGCAGTTAAAAAACTATAAACCCGATGAGATTGCTGATATGGTGCTTGATGATAAGATACTTTTTGCAAATGCTGCGGGTGGACTGACTGCAACAAGAATAGGTGCAATTCCTGCGTTGCCCACATTAGATGAAATTAAAATATGTCAGAAAGGTTGACAAGTATATGAAAATAGTAAAAATCAGACTCACACAAGTGGATCATGTCAGAGAATTTGTTGAATTAACTTCCAACTGTAATTATGATGTTGATTTAGTTTCAGACCGTTATACAGTTGATGCAAAATCTTTACTGGGCATTTACAGCCTTGATTTAAGTAATCCATTGCAAGTTGTTATATACGGTGATGACAGCGAAGAATATGAAAAAGCATTGGAAAAATATAAGATTTGATGATCTGCGTTAAATACTTTATAAGTTAATATATAGCTTTCCTTAAAACAAAAGTCACGTTGCAAATTTGCAGCGTGACTTTTGCTATTATGGACTAAAAAGCAATCACATCAATTTTGACAATTTCAGCAATTCAATAAGAGTACATATTTCTGCATTACGAAAGAAACTGCGTGCGGCGCTCGGCTATGACCCGATTCGCAATCGCATTGGTGAAGGACATGTTATGGAGGAAGAAAAAGAATGAAAAAGCTATACTTGCAATGGCGCATAACTTTGATGACTGCACTTCTTATCGGAGCTACCTGCATTTTTATGAATGTTCTTATCGGCTATTCCGGCAGCCGTTACATGGATTCCATAGGTTCTTATGTTACAGGTTACGGAGATACGGACAAAGGAGAACCCGAATTTTTCGATCCCGAACACGAAAAGCTTGATCGTGAATTGACTATTGTAATTAACGGAGTACAGGAATCCTTTATCGCTACCAATTGGTATATTACGGCGGCGGCAACATTGTTAGGCGGTGTGCTTGCGTATTTTTTAAGCGGGCATGCGCTGAAGCCTCTGCGTACTTTTACAGCTCGGGTTGAGAAGGTTCAGCCTAACAATTTGACGGATATGAAGATAACCGAAGAGGTTTTGCCTGAAATGAGACAATTTGTCAAGTCATTCAATCTGATGCTTGACCGTCTTGATGAGGGATTTACCGCTCAACGACAGTTCACGGGAAACGCGGCGCACGAGTTGCGTACGCCGCTTTCGCTGATGCAGGCACAGCTTGAACTTTTTTCGGCAGAGCATCCCGAGGTATTGCCGGAAACGGCTGAGTTTCTCCGATTGTTATGTGAGCAGACCGAACGAATGACGCAAATGACAAAAACCTTGTTGGAAATGAGTAAGCTTCGTACAGTATCGTGTGCCGACCGCATAGAGATAGGACCTATGGTAGAAGAAATTTTCACTGACCTTGCGCCCCTTGCAGAGAAGAACAATATTGCACTTGAAAGCACGGGCGACGCTGTTATGACAGGCAGTGACACGCTGATTTACCGTTTGTTATATAATCTGACCGAAAACGCTATACGCTACAACCGTTTTGACGGTACAGTGAATATTACCGTAACGCACAAAGACAATCAGCTTGTTATTACGGTTGCGGATACCGGCTACGGCATCCCCGAACAATACAGAGAAAGTATTTTTCAGCCCTTCTTTCGTGTGGATAAATCTCGAAGCAGGGAATACGGTGGCGTAGGCTTGGGACTTTCTTTGGTGTGGGAAATCGTCACATTGCACAATGGTAAAGTCCGTGTGGAAGAAAGTTCGGAAAAGGGTACGGCTATAGCCGTAAAGTTTCCGACCGATACGATAAAATTTTAATATTTTGCAAAATTTTTTTTAATAAATTGTTGAAATTACCGTAGTCCTGTGTTATACTATAGTTAATTAATTGATTAGTTATCAAAAGGAAGCGAACATTATGAGAACAACAGAGGAACAACACAACGAGCGTAAGCGGGAAATGATGGAAAAATGCTTTGAATGTTATGCTGAAAACGGGCTGACCGGTACGGGTATCAAGGCTTTGGCGGCAGCGTGTGGGTGTACAACGGGAAATCTGTATTCCTATTTCAATAGTGTGGATGAACTGATTATTGAATCAACTGCATACTGTATGGAAAAGGTCGAGGACGATTTCATGGAAATGGCTCCCACCGACCCGAATGATGTTGTCCGATTTGTGAGAGAGGTTCCGTATTGGACCGCAAAGAAGCACGGCAAAAAATATCGGCTGATGTATCAGGTCTATACTCATCCGAAATATATTGAGCACGGCAAGAAATTCTTTGAGGGAGTGAATGAGCGCTATACCGAATATGCCAAGCGGTTGGAGCCGAAAATCGGTATTCCGTACACGGTGATTACACCGTTGATTTTTATATTTGTTCGTGCCTGTGTACACTATGCTATGTTTGAGGATGAATATTATTTAAAAACCCAAATGGAGGTCTTAAAACAGGGTGTCGCTCTGTTTGCAGATAAATACCGTTCACAATATTTGAAGGGAGGAAACGGAAAATGAAAAAACGAATACTATGTACCCTGCTCACCCTATGTATGGTGATGTGTGTTGCTTTACCTATTATGAGCTATGCCACTCTGGGAGTATCGGCATCCGACTCGAGTGCATACGGCACACTGCTCACACCCGACACAACCCCACCGGTCGGATGGGCAGAGGATGAAAGCAACCCGTACGGCACAAAAAAGGGTCAGCCCTTTGCCATCACCCCATGGTATGAGCCGATCATTTACAGCTATCGCAACGCAGAGGGGCAGGCGGCGCAGGATCATACCAAGGTATACAGTAAGTGGAATTTCGGTATCAACATTGCCGAATGTACACCGAGTGCCCATCGGGTTTCTGCTGTCGATAATGTTGCATTTGCTGTTGGAACAGCTTACGACCCACTCGGCACGGGCAGAAACGATCATGCTATCTTTGTCGGTCTTTGCGATATGGATAATTCCAAGAACACTGCGAAGATCTGCTACTGGGTACAAAACCTTGTAAACAACAAGCGCTCCGAGCTTCAGAAAATTGCCGACGCTCCGATGTGGGCGTGCAAGAAACCCGGTTACGGCGAGCTGGAATACCAGGAATTCCGCCACTATTTCAATGTCACGGCGGGCGACTATGATGGTGACGGAAAGATGACCGCCGTTATCACCTACGTCGGCAATGATGATTTATGGGGAATCGCCGGCACGGGAATTGCCGGAGAGCAGGGACTTTCAAGAAAATCGTTTGTCAAATCCAAGGGCAGCGGCAATGCCTATTTCGACGGCTGGAACACGACTCTGTATGAGCGCGACCAGATCACGAAGTCGCTTGTCTCGGCGGATATTGACCGTGACGGCTGCGATGAGCTTATCGTGTACGCAGGCATTGCCGAGCCGGATAAGATCGACGGCAGGGACAAGGAGATTTCCGGCGATTCCTTCCGTAAGGCTGTTTCAAAGCTCTCGGTATACAAAGCCGAAAACGGGAACCTCAAAAGAGTGGATCAAAAGTCCCTGATGACACTGAACCGCGAGGATGAAAAAGCGGACGGCAGCCGTTACTACGATCATATCCGCTACGGAAACCTTGCCGCGGGAGACATCAACGGCGACGGCTGGCAGGAAATCATAATTGCCGGATATTTCCGTGAAGTCAGGGAAGAAAAGAAGAAGGGCTTTATCTGGGACAAGAAAACCGACAACGAAAACATGGGCTTTGCCGTTTATTACGGTCAGAACAAGTCAATAACGAATGTGCAGAAAACCACCATGAGCAGTTATACCGCAAACGGAACAAATGATCTGGGCGTGAAGCCGAAGCCCGCTATGACAAGCGTTGCGATCAACGGCAGAGGTACGCCGGAGCAGGTATGGATCGCAGGCGGACTGTATGAGGTTCAGCAGAACGGCGCGCTTAATCTTCTGCGCGACACCGCGCGCGAAAAAAATTCAAGCGCGAGATGGTGGTGGTATCAGGATGTCATCGCAGGCAATTTTGACCACAACACGGAAGGCCGCGAGCAGGTGATCGCGCTTGCCGCCGAAAGGCAAAAGGGAAGCGGTTCGGCGCGTAAATTCGACCTGTTCACCGATGTTTTCTACGGCGAGGATTTCGGCAGCGGCACGCTGTCGGTCGCCGGCAAGTATACAGTGACAGCCGAAAAGGACGAGTTTTCCAAGCTCTGCCACGATGCCGACCTTGCATGGGATATGCCGTATAACTGCATACTGCTTGCGGCGGATGTGAATAAAGACGGTCTGTTTGCTCGCTATGAGGGCAAGGGCTACGGATATTCCGATGCACAGGTGCAGGCGGTGCTCCAGGCGGCTCCGTATTTCTCGGAGCTCGGTGACTATGATCTTGATTTCTCCGACGGCTCAACCACCTACACCTTCTCCTCAGGCTATTCGGACACGAAATCCTCATCGCACAACACCTCCTTCGGTGCGTCCATCGTCGCGCAGGGAGATCTGAAGGTGTGGAGATACGAGGCGACCCTCGGATACACCATGGACTTTACCAAGAGCACAGAGGATACCCTTTCAAAGGAATACAGTGCCTCATTCAATGCCGGCGGCAACGATTCTGTGGTGCTGTACCGCGTGCCGGCAACAACCTATTATTACTCGCTTTATGACCCCGGGAAGGGCGATTTTGACTTGAGCGAGCGAAATACCATTGCCCTGATGATCCCCGGGCAACCGGTTTACACCATGCTCGACCGGGAGTATTACGATGAGTTTGCGGTACTGTACAACGAAACCTACAAGAAAGACATTGCAGCGGGAAAGGCAAAGGCTCTGCCGATACTGAACAGCCATGTACTGCCGGAGAACGCCGAGGGCGAACCGTTCGCTTATTGGTCGAATACCGCTACTACCGCCGACTATGTTTCGATATTTGAATCGCTCAGTAAGCAGAAATACGAGCTCGGCTTCGGTGCAAGCAGTATCACAAACGACTGGACTACCACATCTGAGCATGCCGAGGGAGTTGAGATGGCTCACGGCTTCTCCGCTTCGATGAAAAGCACATGGGGCGTAGACGCATTCAATATGGGTTTTGTAATCGATTTGAGCTACAGCAAAGCAACAGGTACGGTCTACACCACGACGGAAAGCAACGGCGCCAGCGGTACGGTAAACAACATCGACCGCCGTTCGCTCCTTGCCTCCTACGGAATCGACTACGATGTTTCAAACAAATACGGCTTTACCTGGGATTTTGGTATGCGTACATGGACGGCAGGAGATCAGAAGATTCCTGTGTTCGGATATGTGCTGACCAATCTTCGTGCCGCACCACCCGTACCTACACTTACAGGCGTATCCGTAACAGACAATCAAAGTGCAAAAATCACCTGGAAGGCACCGACTGCAGACAGCAGACGCCCCTATACAGGGTATCATATCTGGATGCGTATGGATGACGGCGATTTTGTGCGTGTGACTGATGCTCCTCTGTCAGACACGACCTTTGAATATACATACGATACTCTGGAAGAGGATACCACCTACACCTTTGCGGTTTCCTCTGTCGGCAATAACGGAACGGTATCGGCATTATCCAATACCAAAACCTTCTCAACATTTACGGGATCGGACGGCAGAGAAATAGAATTACGCAGTGACGGCAGCAGTATCCAGTGGCGATATGTGGGCGAAAGTGACGACGCTTACCGTGTTCTTGTATCACTTTCCGAGTTAAAGGGAAATGACGGCGCAGATGGAAAGCAAATTGAACTGAATGTATATAATGGATTTATACAGTGGAAGTACAGTGATGATTCTGTCTGGAATAATTTGATTGCTTTGTCGGAGCTGACGGGCGATAAAGGCGATAAAGGTGACAAAGGCGACAAGGGTGACAAGGGTGACAAGGGAGAAACAGGTGCGCCCGGTCAGGACGGAAAAGACGGTGCAACGCCTAAGCTAAAAATAGGTGATGATAACTTCTGGTATATCTCCTATGACGACGGACAGACATGGGTATCCCTCGGTGTGAAAGCCACCGGAGAAAAGGGTGATACAGGTGAGGCCGGACAACAGGGCGAAAAGGGCGATACCGGTGAAGCCGGACGACAAGGTGAAAAGGGCGATACCGGTAAAGCCGGACAACAAGGCAAAAAGGGCGACACCGGAGAGACAGGTGCATCGGGACAGAACGGCAAGGACGGAACAAATGGAACAAATGGAACAAACGGTGCAAACGGCTCTGACGGCAAAGACGGTAAGGACGGCATCGGAATAGCCAAAGCGGAGATCAATGCAGACGGCGAGCTTGTTATCACCTACACCGACGGCAAGGTAGTCAATCTTGGTAAAGTTGTCGGTGCGGACGGCAAGGACGGTCTTACCCCATTTATCGGTGAAAACGGCAACTGGTGGATTGGTGAGAAAGACACTGGTGTGAAAGCGGTGGCAGATGTAGCCGTTCCCGCAGGCTTCGGAAACATATCCGAAGGAAACATATCCGAACCCGCATCTTCACCTGCTTTGATTGTTATCGGTTCTGTTGCGGGACTTGCGCTGCTTGGTAACCTCGGTTTAATATTATACATTGTACTGAAAAAGAAAAAAGTATAGTTTGAGATTGCAAAATGGAGGTGGCAAGAAATGAAGAAACGAATACTTAGCATCTTACTCTGTCTTTGCATGGTGGCGTGTATGCTCCCCACCGTGGCGTTTGCGGCGGATACAGGAAAGGCGATCCGGCTTGTAAACACAAACAACCCGACAGGCGGGATTTTGGGCTACAAGAACAACAACAACAGCTACGATTATATCTACATGGGAAGCTACAATAGCAGCCCTGTCAAATGGCGTGTGCTGGACGACCAGACCAACACGGGCGCAACCGGACTATTCCTCTTGTCCGAAGATTTGTTGGGAAGCGGGGGTCACGGAGATGTATATTTCGATGGCACAAGCCCGTATAGCAACGCATGGCAAGGCAGCGACGCGCAGGGTTGGTGCAATACCTTTGAAAGCAGCAATCTCGATAGCCGGGAACTTGCTGCAATTCTGTCAACAACGAAAAGCGACGAAGCATTTACGAGCAGCACACATAACGCTTCCTTTGCTGCTTCTACCAATATTCTAAACAGCGACCAAGTGTTTTTCCTGTCCGCAGAAGAAGCGGTAAATAGCGAATATGGCTTTACCGATGACGCGGCGCGTATTGCCAATTATGGCAATAGCGCCAGTACGTGGTGGCTCCGTTCCCCTTACGCGGACTTCACTAGCAGCACGGGCTTAGTCGACGGCTACGGGCGTGTGTACGACGGCGGCGTGGGCCTTGGCTGGGCGGCGCGTCCCGCTTTTAACTTAAATCTGAACTCTGTCCTCTTCACATCCGCCGCTGTGGGCGGAAAGCCTGACGGAGGATTGACCGAAGTCCCCGAATACAGCGGAAACGAGTGGAAATTGACACTTTTAGATAGCAGCCGCAATTTTACTGTAACGGAAAAAGCTGTCAGCGCCGACCCCAACGATACCATTACGCTGAATTACAGCGGAGCGACCACAGGGGCAAATGAATATATCTCCGCCATCATTGCGGATAACAACGGCGCACAGTATTATGGCAGAGTAGCACAGCCTACTGCCGAAAGCGGAACGGTTGAAATCAAAATCCCGTCTGATATTGCACCCGGCAACTATACCTTAAAAGTTTTCAGCGAGCAGTACAACGGCGATTATAAAACCGACTACGCAAGCAATTTCACAGACATTGCGCTGACGGTGGAAAAGCAGGTGGAAGAGCAGTTTTCCCTCACCCCCGGCGGCAGATATTACTTTGACCTATCAGCGATGAATATTCCCGGAACGGCAAACGGCGAT
>ENA-OOXC01001526-OOXC01001526.1-human-gut-metagenome-genome-assembly--contig:-NODE-1526-length-13400-cov-6.392357_pt1 | contig 13400 bp, 10 predicted proteins | sample MGYA00241578_ERZ501325 | MGnify/ENA primary metagenome ERZ501325 (study PRJEB25962, sample SAMEA2042737) | human gut metagenome | biome: human gut; feature: human-associated habitat; material: faeces...
TCAGTTGGTAGAGCGCTCGGCTGTTAACCGATAGGTCGTTGGTTCGAGTCCAACATGGAGAGCCATAAACGATTTTCGTCGAACCATTTGAAAGTCTTGACATAAAAGAGTTTTAAGTTTTAGACAAAATCAAAAAAGAGAAAGAAGTTAGTTTGATTCTATAAACTAGCTTCTTTTTGTTATAAAAAACAAAAATCTCTAAGAAATTTATAGGTATTTTATGATGATTCTCGAAATTATGGAATTCGTTATTTAAATTTATAATTTTTATAAATTTACTTTCCTCAAATAGCGAATCTTCGTGAAATGCTTGTAAAAAGGAGGTTTTTGTGATATGATAAATATCGTTAAAAGAAAAATTAATATGACTGATGAACTACGTTCAAAAATTAAATGGGCTTGCACTTTTAATAATTGTGTACCAATGATAAAGAACGGTAGTCTAAAAATTATTGAGCATACTAATTTAGCCTATGTAGAGCCACATAGAGTTATTATTAAAGAAAAATTATTTCTGTTTTTTAATAATCATGAGTATTTCTATATAGGCAATTTAGAGAATAAGTATCCAATTGCTAGACTGCAAGATATGGTAAACTAATATTTTAAGTGTATTTAATTTTTTCTACTAACATCACAAAATAACATATAAATGTATTTAGAGTATTAGTTTAGCATATAAATGCTTCTAATACTCTTTTGTGTTTTTATGAGAAAGGAGACGATATAAATGGATTCAAAGATTCAAGAAGAAAAAAGAATTGCTGGTATTTATATTCGTGTTAGTACAGAAGACCAAGCTCGTGAAGGTTTTAGCTTAGGAGAACAAGAAGAAAAATTAAAGCAATTGTGTGCTTTTAAAGAATACCAAGTTTATAAAGTGTATCAAGATCGTGGTATAAGTGCTAAAGACATGGAACATAGACCAGGATTTCAAGAAATGATGGATGATATGAGAAAAGGAAAAATTAATTATATAGTTGCATATAAGCTTGATAGAGTAACTCGTTCAGTCAGAGATTTGGAACTTTTAATTGCAGAATTAGAGAAGTATGATTGTTATCTTATTTGTGAAAGAGATGATGTTAATACTTCAACAGCTAATGGTAGATTCTTTGTTAGAATGTTAACAGTTCTTTCTCAATTAGAGATAGAAGTTGTATCAGAAAGAACAAAATTTGGAATGAGTGGAGCAATAAAGGCAGGTCATTTGCCTGGAACTTGTCCACTTGGTTATTATAGAGATAAAGACAAAGTTGTAAAGATAGATCCTAATACTAGAGATATAGTAAAAAGAATATTTAATATGTATTTAGAAGGAAAAAGCTATTATCAAATATCTTGTATATTAGATGAAGAAAAAGTTTTATACCCAGAACATAATAAATGGACTGAGGCAGCAGTCAGAACTATTATAAATAACAGAATATATGTAGGCGATTACATTAGAAATAAAACACTTAAAGATGAAAGTAAAGAAGAAATATATACTGATGTTGTAGTACCTATTATAACAAGAGCAGAATGGGAAGAAGTACAAATTCAAAAAGAAAAAAATAAGCAATCATTTTCAAGAGATAGAGTTTATATATTCTTTCAAAAACTTATCTGTCCTAAATGTGGTAAATTAATGCTATGTAAAGGTTCAGGTGGAAGTAAGAAGAAATATATGTATTATAACTGCGGAGATTGTCATCTTTATTTTAGAGAAGATAAAATCGAAGATGTATTACTAAACTTTATTCTTAGCTTGGTAGAATATGATGAAGTTGTTAAAAAATACTTCTATCCTATATTAGCAGAAAAAGAAGAAGTGAATACAGAAAATATTGATAAAGAAATTGCAGAGTTAGAAAAACAGAGAAATAGAATTAAAAAAGCTTTTATGTCTGGAATAGTTGAGATGGAAGATTTTGCAGAAGATTATAAAAGTATTGAGGAAAAGCTTAACAAGTTAGAGCAAGACAAAATGAAGAATATGGAAATTGATACCAAACATTTTTCTTTAATGAAGATTATGGCAGACAGAGATTTTGAAATTGAATCCAGATTAAGCAGTGATAGTTTTGTAGAAGATTTAAAGACAGAATGGGACACAAAAACCAAACTTGAAAAGCAAGAATTCATTTCTAAATTTATTGAGTCAATGGTATTAGAAAAAGATGAAGAAAATGATAGTTTTAAAATTATTAAAATAAACTTTAGAAGTAGATACCTAGACGAACTTAAAAAATTAAATAAAGCTGATTGTATCGACCTAGCAAAACCAACGGAAGAGATGCAAGGTATATCAGTAATAAAAAGTACACCTAGAATTACTAAATCAGAATTAAATGAGTACATTGAAAATTTAAAAGAACATTATGATGTAAAATACTACGAAGATGTTTATGATTGGACTCATTCGTATGTTCAAGAAGATAAGATGATTACAATGCCAAGAGAAAAAGGTAATGAAAGATTAATGAGAGCAGTATTTGTAGATAACAATAAAAGTTTTCCTATAAAAGATTCAAAAGGAAAGATTAGAGGAAAACTTGGTGCAGTGTCTTATCGTGAAAAAGGAATAACAGATAAAAATGAATTGGACAATTACTATGAGGCAATTTCTGATTTAGTTTTATATAAGACAGAGCAAACAGAAGATGAAGAAGAAAGCTCCGAAGATTAGCTTAATCTGAAGTAGCATTTCGAAGAAAGGCTACGAAGCAGGAATTTGACTTTGTCAAAATTCCTAACCCCCTATGAGTTTTGACATTCTATCAAAACTCGGGGGCTCTGCGAGGCATCGAATTAGCGGAACATTTTATAAAAAAGCTACTTTTTTATAAAATAATGTATAAATAAAACTTGTATAAAACATCACAATTTTTATTTATACATTGCTAATTCTAAGTATATTCAAAGAAGCTTTTTAGAGAAAGTTCTATGAAGTATATATGTTGAAAGGAGCAATTTATGGTACAAGAACTTGCATATTCTATTCATTTAGGTAGTGATAAAAATAGGTCTAAAGTAGCAAAAAAAGTTGCAAAAGGAAATGGCTCAAGTACAACATCATTTGGTAATAATGCAATTCAAAATGCACAACAATTGTCAAAAGTTAATAAGCATAACTTACGAGATTATGACCATAAAACAGATGATATTCAAGTTGTATATGGTACAAATGATTTATATAAAGATGTTCAAAATCTGTATCAAAAGGAATTTCTACAAGCACAATTAGAATATGATAATAAGCAAACAAGAGCAGACAGAAAAATAGGGAATTATTTTAATCATATATCAAAAGATAGTAAGCATGATTTAGCTTGTGAATTAATAATTGAACTTGGTGATATGGACTTTTGGAATGATAAAGCAATGGACTATAAAAAACAAATGACGGAAGTATATAAGGATCAAATTTATAAATTAATGGAAGTTGTACCAGATTTTAAAGTCGCAAATGCAGTAGTACATTATGATGAAACATCTCCACACATGCATTTAGTTGGAATACCTGTAAAAGATGGATATAAGAATGGAATGAAGAAACAAGTTGCAAAATCAAAGATATTTACAAAAGAGTCTTTAAAAACTTTACAAGATAATATGAGAGCATATTGTATTGAAAAGTTTAATGAAGTTTATGTGCAAAAGGCAACTCTAAAGAAAAAGCAAAAGGGTAGAAATAAAGATATTCATGTAAATGAAATGCAAGGATATAGAGAATTAAAAAAAGAGCAAGAGAAGAATGCAAAAAAATTAAAAGAAGCTAATAACAAAAGTGAAAAACTAAATTATAAGTCAGAAGAAATAAATAATATATTAGACAATTTAAAACCATCAACATTTAATAAAAACAATAAGCAAATTTCAAATGAAGATGTTGAAAAAATTAAAAATTATGCTAAAGAAGTAGAAGACACTACTAAAAGTATAAAAGGTGTAAATAATCTAAATGTTATTATTGATAATATTGAACAGAAGTATAAGGATTTAGTAAATGAAAGAGATAGATTATATTATAGTAATAACGAGAAAGATACCACTATTGCTAATTTAAAAGAAGAGATTGAATTTAAAAACAAAAAAATTAATAAATTAGAGTTGGTATTAGATAATGTAAAGACTGAATTAAGTAGATTCAAGGACTTTTGGAGAAGATTGATAAAAAGATTTCAAATAAAAATTATGGATGAAAAATTTGAGGATATTCCAGAAGAAAAAAGAAATTATACAATAGTTGCAGAAGATTTAGAAAGAAGCGGAATATTTGATGATAATGATGCAGAAATAGTAAAAAATCCAAGCAGAAAGATATTAACTAAAGATGAACTAGCAGAAATACAGGCTAAAAAAGGGAAAAATAAGAATGATTATAATTTGAGTTAAGGAGGGGAAATGTTATGAATAATAAATTACCCAAAACAAAAATAGATGAAAAAACAGGAATAGAATATACTTTAGTAGGAAATTATTATATTCCTAATTTGACTATTACAAAACAAGAAAAAATAATATTAAATAAATATGGTAGAAAGAGATTAAATTATTTAAAAGAACATAAAAAAGCAGAGTATTCAATAATGCTAGTTGATGGGACTTTGAATAGACATTTAAAAGAAATCCAAGAAACAGCACAAGATAGAGTGGAGCAAATAATAAATCAATTAAAGGAAAAAAGTAATCTAACAGAAGATATGAAAAATACGGATATGCTTTATTGGGTGGGCATGATGAATAACTTTAAAAATGAAGCGGAAGAGATTGTATTTAAGGAAATTATATATATTTAAAGAAAAAGACTAGGATTAACTGTTTTAAAGTTAACCTAGTCTTTTAAGTTGAATAAATATGAATATAGAAAAATTTATTTTTTTGTTTAAATATATTGTAAAAAATTACAATTTAGTATAGAATAAGGATGTTTTAGGATGCAATGGAGGAAATTATGAGATTTATAGGAAATAAGACAAATTTATTAAATGATATTGCTCAAGTTATTAAAGAAAATTGCGATGGCACAGAAAAAGTATTTTGTGACATATTTTCAGGTACAGCATCTGTTGCACGTTTCTTTAAAAACAGATATAAAATTATATCTAATGATTTACTTTATTTTTCTTATGTTCTACAAAAAGGAACAATAGAAAATAATGAAATACCAAGTTTTAAAAAGCTGGAGGATAGATTAAATATACATGATGTATTTGATTATTTAGAGAATATAGATATAAAACAAGAAAAATTTAATAAATTTATATATGAAAATTACTCACCAAATAAAAAATGTGAAAGAATGTATTTAACATCTGAAAATGCTCTAAGAATTGATTTTATTCGTAATAAAATAGAAGAGTGGAGAAACAAAGAGTTAATAAATAAAAATGAATATTACTATTTGCTTGCAGCATTAATAGAGGGAGTACCATTTGTTTCTAATATTACAGGTACATATGGAGCATATTTAAAACAATGGGATAAAAGAGCTTTTAAAAAGTTTGAAATGATTAGATTAAACGTCATAGACAATAATGTTAAAAATCAATGTTATAACAAGAATTCTAATGATTTAATACAGGAAATAAGTGGAGATATTTTATACTTAGATCCTCCATATAATGAAAGACAATATCTACCAAATTATCATTTATTAGAAACTATAGCAAGATACGATAATCCTGAAATTAAGGGGAAAACAGGAATAAGAGAATACAATTCAGAAAAGTCAAATTATTGTATAAAAAATAAAGTTTATTCAGAAATGGAAGAATTAATAAAAAATGCTAAATTTAAACATATAATAGTAAGCTATAATCAAGATGGGTTATTAAGCAAAAATGACATTGAAACTATTTTAAAGAAGTATGGAAATAAAGAAACATATAAATTGTATGAAATACCATATAAGCAATATCAAAATAAACTTACAAAAAAATTAGATATACATTATGAATATTTATTTTATATATCTAAGACAAGTAAGTTGCAAAAAGAGAAAATATATTTTAAAATTCCTATTACTGATTTAATGATGGTAAATGAAGAAAGTGAAAAATATGAGTATAGTACAGATGTTGTTTCTAGAAGAAAATTTTTAAAGAGCCCTTTAAATTATGTAGGAGGTAAATATAAACTATTACCACAGCTATTAGAACATTTTCCTAAAGAGATAAATACATTTTTAGATATGTTTTCAGGAGGATTTAATGTTGGGATAAATGTAGATAGTAAGAAGACAATCTGTAATGATATTAATTCTTTTATAATTAATTTATATAAAGAATTATATAAAGAGCCAATAAATAATGTATTAGGGCATATTCAAAATAGAATAGATGAATATGGACTATCAAAGGAAAATGAAGAGGGTTTTAAAAAATTTAGAATATACTATAATAAAACAAAAAATCCAATAGATTTATATACCTTGTCTTGTTATTCTTTTAATTATCAATTTAGATTTAATAATGACAAAGAATACAATAATCCTTTTGGAAGAAATAGAAGTCAGTTTTCTGAAAATATGAGAAATAATTTAATATTATTTACAGAAAAATTAAAAAATATGAATATTGAATTTTCTTCTGAACAATTTGATAAATTGAATTTGGAAGATTTAACAGATAAGGATTTTGTATATTGTGATCCACCATATCTTATAACTACAGGTTCATATAATGATGGCAATAGAGGATTCAAAGATTGGAAAGAAGAAGAAGAATTAAAGTTATATGATATGCTAGATAATCTAAATGATAAACATATAAAATTTGCCTTATCAAATGTTATTGAACACAAAGGAAAAGAGAATAAGCTACTTAAAGAATGGAGTAAAAAATATAAAGTTATTTATTTAACAAGTGATTATTCTAATTCAAGTTATAATACAAAAAGAGATAAAAGTATTGAGGTATTAATAGTAAATTATTAAAGGAGGAATTAGAAGTGATAGAATTGAGAAAAATGGAGAATCGAAATTTTAGAACTTTTGGCTGGGTACAAGACCCTAGTGATTTTGAATCTTTAATTAAGGTTGTATCAATATTCGATAATGAATCGGAAACATATCAGGAGTTAATAAATGGTAAAATAGAGCAACTAATAGAAGAAAGAGATGGGAAAAATCATTTTCTAGAAGTATTGAAAAGTGATTCATTAAGAATAAAATATGTGGATTTAGTAGGAACTTCTTTTACACCTAGATCTAGTGCTAGATGTAATGGAATTGTACAAGCTACTGTAAAAGGGCAAGTAAGAGATTTTATTAGTGATTGGCCTGCAGATAATTTTGTGAGGTGGGCTCAAGCTTTAGGCTTTATAAAATATAATTATTATGATGATACATTCGAAATTACAACAGAAGGACTTAATTTAACTAGAGCAAAGTCAACAGAAGAATGTAAGGAAATATTAGAAAATGCACTTTTGAGATATCCACCAGCAGTTAGAATATTAAAATTATTATCAGACGGAAGTGTAAAAACAAAATTTGAATTAGGAAAAGATTTAGGATTTATTGGTGAGGATGGTTTTACTAGTATACCTCAAGATGTTTTAATAATGACTTTAGCAACAACAGAAGATACAAAAGAAAAGAATAAATTGAGAACAGATACAGAAGGTTCTTCGGACAAATATGCTAGAATGATTGCAAAATGGCTATCTAAACTAGGTTTGTTAACACAAGTATCAAAGGAAGTTGAAATTAAAATTGGGGGAAGTAAATATAAAGAAAAAATTGGGCAATCTTATATGATTACTGCAAAAGGTATTAGAGCGTTAAATAAAATTAATGGTAGGAGTAAATATAAAAGAATAAGTAAAAATATATCTTGGGAAATGCTTGCAACGAAAGGATCAGATAGAAATTACATAAGAACTAGAAGAGCTTTAATAATAAAAAATTTAGTTGAGAGTAAAAATGGATTAACATTAGAAGAAATAAAAGATAGATTAGAATTACAAGCCATTTCTGAATTATATACTGTAGTAAAGGATGATATAGATGGACTTATAAATATAGGAATTAATATTGAAAGAATAAATGAAAAATATTATTTGAATGATGAAATAAACGATTTTATTATTCCAATAATAGAAAATAGTGAAAAGTCAGAATTTACTATAGAAAAAGATACTTTAAGAGAAAAACTAGATGTTCTTTCTCATGAGTATTTATCATTAGTTGATTTAGCATATGACAGTAATCAAAATAGATTATTTGAAATGAAAACAATTGAATTACTTATTAAAGAATGCAATTATAAAGGAATACATCTAGGAGGCTCAAGAAAGCCAGATGGAATTATCTATACTGATAATGATTTTAACAATTATGGAGTTATTATTGATACTAAAGCATATTCTAATGGATATAATTTACCTATTTCTCAAGTTGATGAAATGGTTAGATATGTTGAGGAAAATAATAAGAGAGAAAAAGAAAGAAATAATAATGAATGGTGGAAAGAATTTGATGGAAATATAGATACATTTTATTTTTCTTTTATTTCTGGAAGATTTATCGGTAATATAGAGGAAAAATTACAAAGAATAACTATTTTTACAAATGTATATGGCAATGCAATAACGATTGCAACATTATTATATATTGCAAATGAAATAAAGGCCAATAGATTGAATAATATGGATGTTGTTAAGTACTTTGATAATAAAGTTTATTAATCATAAAAAGCAGGAAACAACTAATTTTACAATGTTAATTCAAGAAAGGAAGTAATAATTATGGATATAAATCCAACCGCAAAAACTATAAAAGAATTACTTTTGTCAGGTAGAAAGTTTGTCATACCAAGGTTTCAAAGAGAATATTGTTGGGATAAAAGAATATCAAAAACTTTTTTTAACGATATATTAAAACAAATTATTATATCAAATCAAGAAATCAAAACACAATCTTATTTTTTAGGAACAATGTTATTTATAGGAGATTATTATGATGGAACAGATAGTGAAATACATGTAGTAGATGGGCAACAAAGATTAACCACAATTACAATTTTATTTTCAGCAATATCTAATAAGTTTATAGAATTGGAAGATGAAACTTTAAGTAAAGAGATTTTTAAATATATAATGACTACAAATGATAATGGTGAAGAAGTAAGAATTTTAAGGAGTAAAACACATTATCCATATTTTGCGTATTTTATTCAAGATAGAAAGAAAGAGAACAATATAAAGCCTAATACAGAGGAAGAAAAAAATATATTTGAAATATATAATATGTTTAGTACTTTATTATTAGAGCAAAATATAAAAAAAGAATTAAAAAAAAGATATGGATCAAAGGAAGTTGATAATTTAAAATACTTAGACTTATTAAAAGCACTACGTGATCAAATATTAAAATGTATATTTGTTTCTATATCAACAAAGGATAAGGGATGCGCAAATGAAATTTTTGAAATATTAAATTCTAAAGGAAAGCAATTACAATCTATAGATATAATTAAAAATGATATTTGTAAAATTTTAAATGAGGAAGAACCAGTTGATGTTGTAGAAGATAAATGGAATAAAATAAAAGAAATATTGAATAGTAAAAATGAACATGTAGAATTTGAAGTTTTTTTTAGACATTTTTGGACTTCAAAGTATAGAAAAGTAACTAAGAAGAATATTGTACAAGATTTTAATAAAAAAATAACAACGAAGGAAGAATGTAAATCATTATTAAATGATTTAGTACATGATGCAAATAATTATATTAAAATTTTAAATCCTGAAAGGCAAGACTATGATAATAGACAGGAATACTTTTTTATAGTACAAAGTTTAAAATGTATAAGTGAATACTTCAATATTGTTCAAACACGAATTATCTTATTAGCACTATTAGATTTAAAAGAAAGAAATCTAATAGATCTAAAAGTTTTGAAAAAAGTAATGAATTATATAGAAATATTTCATTATATATATAATTCAGTGTGTTCTTATAGTGCAAATAGAATCGAAAAAATATATTCTACTTTTTCAATAAATGTTAGAAAATGTAATAATAAGACAGAAGTAAAAAATATTATAAAAAGTCAATTAGTAGAGCCTTTAAAGAAACTTGTTCCAATATATAATGATTTTGAAACAAAATTTATTGATCTTACATATAGCAAAAAAGAAAATGTCTCTAATATAAAAGCTAAATATGCTTTATGTAAAATAAATTCTATATATGAAGAGGAAGAAACTTTTTCTGATAACTGTAGTATAGAGCATATATTATCAGAAGGTAGTGTTGAATTTTCTACTAATATAGGAAATTTAATAGTTCTCGAAACAAAATTAAATAGAGAAGCTGATAATTTAATGTATTTAGATAAAAAGAGTGTATATAAAAAATCAAAATTAAATTGGGTTTCTAAATTTATAGAAAATTATTCTGAATGGGATGAATCTATGATTAATAATAGAGCAAAAGAAATGGCAAAGATTCTTTATAATAGCTTAGAAATAGAAATATAAAAAATTTTCATATAATGTATTGCAAAAACTAAAAAGTTATGTTAAATTATAACCATAGAATCAAATATAAAATACGATTATAAATACAGGCTCATATTTTTCGCAAACGGAAGTGTCAAACGAGCCAATAAAAGAAGCAGATATTAAAATCTGTTTCTTTTTTATTTTATGCCAACGACCTATCGGTGTTATAGCAAAGCTATTAACTGATGAATAAACGAGCGCTGCCTGTGACAGCTGAAGAAAACTTATGTGAATAATTTATTACTAAATTAAGAAATATAAGTAAAATGTGAATGAATAATATTGATTAAGTATAAAAAATAATATATTATATAAATAATACATAAAATTAAAATCAAATAAAGAAAGGAGAAAAATATGGAAGAGAATACAGATTCAAAACTAATTTCACAGACATTCTTTTGGATGTTTTTAGGATTGCTAGGAACAGCTATAGTATCATGGTACACATATTCGTCAGGACTTTTAGTTAAAATAATTATCAATGACATGTGGAGAGTATTATTAATAGCAGAGGTGCTAGTAGTAATTTTATTTTCATTATTATTTAGAAAATTATCTCCAACATTTGTTGGGATATTGTACTTTGCATATGCAACTCTAAATGGTGTTACACTATCTTCAATATTTTATTGCTTTGAATTAAATTCTATTATATATCTATTTTTAGCATCTGCACTATTATTTGGTGGTCTTGCGCTTTATGGATATAAAACTGAACGTGATATAAGTTCTTGGCATAACATATTGTTTGCAGTACTTATAGTTGGAATTATTTTGAGTATTATAAATATATTTATTGGAAATAGTATGTTAGACATTATATTAGACTGGGTTATATTATTAGTTTTCTTTGGAATAACTGTGTATGACATGAACAAAATAAAAAGTTTACAATATGAAGAAGGCATTAACCAAGAAAAATTATATATATATGGAGCTATGCAATTATATTTAGATTTTATAAATATATTCTTAAGAATACTATCTATCTTTGGAAAAAGAAGAGACTAGTTGTATCAAAACAATGCTTGTATTCATATTATATATTAAACACTACCTAGTGTTGAATGGAGTTGAAAAATATGGAATCAGAATACGGTTATTGTTGCGAAAAAAAATCAAAATGTAAGAGATGCAATTGCTTAGAAGTTATAGCTGCAATAGTTGGTGCATTATTTGCTTTAGTTATAGGTGCTATAATTGGAGCAGAGTTAGCATCAACAATACTTGGAGCATTAGCTGCAGTAATAGTTTTAGCAATAGTACTTGGATTACTTTTAATTATAACAGTAATTTTGATTATTTGTAAAAATCTCTGCAAACACAAAATGAACATTACAATATGCTAATATAAGGTTTTTATATAGAGGGTATCTAATTTAGATACTCTCATTCTTTTGAGCTATATTAAAAAATGTTGATTAGTTTCATAGAAAGTAATATAATAACAGTAACAGCAAAGTTGATATCTTCTAGAACAGGCGGAAGCGTGTATATTATATCAAAGTAAAGAGGTATATGAAAGTCAAAAAGATGACATTTTTAATAAGATATCAAAAGTGTTGGGTACAAATAAATTTTAGAAGGGAATGAAAAAAATGAAAAGTTTTGGAAATGTACTATGGGGGATTGTTTTAATTGTAGTAGGATTGATTATAGGAGGAAATGCACTTGGAATTACAAATATAAATATATTTTTTGATGGATGGTGGACTTTATTTATAATTGTACCATGTTTTATCGGCTTATTTAAAGAAAGAGAAAAAACAGGTAATATTATAGGATTATTAATAGGAATTGCATTATTGTTATGTTGTCAAGATATATTAGATTTTGATATGATATGGAAATTAGCACTTCCAGTAGTTTTAATTATTATTGGTATTTCATTTATATTTAAAGATACTTTTAATCACAAGATCAATGAAGAAATAAAAAAATTAAATGAAAATAGAACAAAAGACGGAGGATATTGTGCAACTTTTGCAGGACAAAACATAAAATTTGATGGAGAAAAGTTTAATGGAACAGAATTAACAGCTGTATTTGGTGGAGTTAAGTGTGATTTAACAAAAGCTATAATTGAAAATGATGTTGTAATAAATGCTACAAGTGTGTTTGGTGGAATAGAAATTTATGTACCTGATGATGTAAATGTAAAAATTAAATCTTCATCAATATTTGGTGGGGTTAGTGAAAAAAGAAAATCTGATGTCAAAAATGAAAATTCACACACAATTTATGTAAATGCTACATGTATATTTGGAGGTGTAGATATAAAATGACGACTTTTTATTGATATCTAAACGCAATCGCTGAAACGATAGTTTCTGCATTTCCTCAATCTCGCTGCTTCGTCCACTGGACGCGCTCGATTTCGTCGCAGTTAAAGCCTCGCGCTCTCCCGCGCTCAGCTGTTAACAATAAATAATTGATTGAATCCAAAAACAAATAAAAACGAGTAGTCATTAGACTACTCATTTTTATTGGCTCTCCATGTTGGACTCGAACCAACTCCTCAGGCATCAAACTAATTGTTTCAGCCTTTGACTACACAAAGTCTAAAACAATAGTTTATGCATATTCATAAACTCGCTTCATCTGCCACAGGCAGCGCTCGTTTATTCATCAGTTAATAGCTCCGCTATAACACCGATAGGTCGTTGGTGTATTTTCAAATTTAAGTGACCAACGACCATACGATTTGAAACTTATCATTTCAGCGTTTGACTAAACGCAATCGCTGAAACGATAGTTTCTGCATTTCCTCAATCTCGCTTCATCGTCCACTGGACGCGCTCGATTTCGTCGCAGTTAAAGCCTCGCGCTCTCCGCGCTCAGCTGTTTAACAATAAATAATTGATTGAATCCAAAAACAAATAAAAACGAGTAGTCATTAG
>ENA-OOXC01001532-OOXC01001532.1-human-gut-metagenome-genome-assembly--contig:-NODE-1532-length-13366-cov-1.794831_pt1 | contig 13366 bp, 9 predicted proteins | sample MGYA00241578_ERZ501325 | MGnify/ENA primary metagenome ERZ501325 (study PRJEB25962, sample SAMEA2042737) | human gut metagenome | biome: human gut; feature: human-associated habitat; material: faeces...
AGTAGCCGTCAACTCGGTTTTGGCTGTGGCCAAAGCCGTTTCCAAGGCAGCCTCCTGCGCTTTCAGCGAATTGATTTCCTGAGTCAGGTTGTTGACCTTCTCATTCACCAATTCATCAAGATTCGTCGCATTGGCCGTAATCTGCCCTTGCAAGCCACTGATGTCATCATCGTAGTCCTTGCAAGAAGTCGTTACGCTTGTCGATGCCGCAAGAAGCGCACCAAACAAAGCCACACTGATAAACTTTCTCTTCATAATCAAATAAAATTAGTTAAAACGTATAATTCTCTACTCTCTTTATTGCCGTTGATAAACTTCTATCTCTATGCAAGAGGTGGAAATAGTATCCCGTAAATGCCTTATATATAATAAGGTAAGCTCAAGAATCGACTTTATAAAAACCTATTTATTTTAAGATTTTCTTGTTTTTTTCATCAGAAAAAGAAGAGATTATTTTGTTTGTATGCGTATTTTATCTACATTTGCATCGAAATCTTCCACCTCTTGCATAGAGATGGAATTTATATTTTCCATATAACACAATGTATTTCAAGGATATATAAGAAAACAAGCATTGTAAAAGTCACAAACATTCCCCAACAATCAAAGTACATCTATTCATATATTTTTGTCATATTCTTCAAACGTGCCATTACAGTCCGAATTTAAAGATAGCAACGTGTGTAGAACATACCGGTTTAAAAAGCAGTACTCTCAGGGGGAGACTTCTGCATCCTGAAACTATCCGATTGGCCGAAGCCAACGAACCATTCCGCACAGGTATGAACCGTTCCATACTGACAAAACTTCACGTAAAACGGGATTTTCCATCCAAAAAGACATAAAACACGGCGGAAAATACAGAAGATAAAATGTAATCCGGAACGGAAAACCAGACAGATTCTGCATATTTATACAGAATCACCCCGGATTTTTCGCATATATACCGTATAATACTCGTTTTTTCTAAGCCGAACAAAAAATCAATCTAAGCCAAACAAAAAAAAGTTCTCCGCACATCTGCACTGCAAACCGCTCCAAACGGAGAAAAGACGGCAGCAAAACCGCACGCGTCCCGCCCAAAGGATGGTTTTTATAATTATTTGAGGGCAAAATACAAACCGTTATGCCCAATCCGTTTGCCACGGAAAAACTTAAAAACACGACACGAACCTATAAGCGTACAACACGCACAGCGACAGAACACGAAGAAACTGTCAAACGCGTAGAGGTGACAAAACGGCAATCCCCTATTCCACGAGAATCGCGTAAAATCCGACACAAGGGCAACCCCATGAAAATACGGCAAGGAAAAAGAGGAAGCATTGACACTTTGACAAAAAGAAATCTTATGGTCTTACCGTTCCACCGTTTCGCCATGCTGCATAAAAAGCAGGCGGTCGCCCAACATCAGTTCCAGCGAACCGTTCGGCACAATATAACGGTCGCCCCGCTTAATCATAATAACCAGCGTTCCTTCCGGGAGCGACAGTTCGCGAATATGACGTCCCCGTTGCAGAAGCTCTTCCGTACAAAGCACTTCGCGTAACGTGCTCCCGACATCCTCGGTCAGTTCGATACCGAAGTTGTCCTCTTTTTCCGGCAAGGGTTCCGTAAGGCCCAACTTACGCGCCACCCATGACAAGGACATACCCTGAAAAAGCAAAGATATCAACGTGACGAAAAACACGATATTGAAAATCTGGTTGGCTCCGTCCACCTGTGCCATCACCGGATAGGTAGCGAAAATAATGGGAGCAGCCCCACGGATACCAACCCAGGAAATAAAAAGCTTGGATTTATTCGTGATTTTCCGTCCAAAAGGCAGAAGGCTTAACCATACGCTAAGCGGACGGGCCACAAAGGTCATAAAGACGCTGACCAGGACGGCCGTCAGCATGACGGGAAGCATCTCGTGGGGATTGACTAGCAGTCCCAACATGAGGAACATCACAATCTGGAGCAGCCATGTCATGCCATCAAGAAAAGTTCCTATTTCCTTCTTCTTGAACAGGCGGCTGTTGCCGATGACCATACCGGCAATATAAACCGCCAGATACCCATTGCCTTTCAGCAAATAGACCGAGCAATAAATGATGAAAATGAAACAAAGCACCATGATGGAATAAAGCTCGGCATTCTTCAGGCTCACACGGTTGATGAGCCATACGGACAAACGTCCCAACAGATACCCCCCGGCTATGCCGACTACAAACTGCAGAAGAAAAGACCACAGGATTTCCCAACCTGAAACTCCTCCGGCCTGCAGGCATTGTATCAGGATAATGGTCAACAGATAGGCCATCGGGTCATTGCTCCCGCTTTCGAGTTCCAACATCGGCTTAAGATTATGTTTCAGGTTGATTTGCTGCGAACGAAGGATGTTGAAGACGGAGGCGGAGTCGGTGGACGACATCGTGGCGGCCAGTAACAAGGAACCGATGAGGGTGAAACCGACGCCCGTATGCAGTTGCCAGCCGGAAACCCAATAGACGAACAATCCGCAAAAAAGCGTAGTCAGAAACACGCCGGAGGTGGCCAACATGACACCCGGCGACAATACCGGACGGATGTCCTCCATCTTCGTGTCCATTCCGCCGGTGAAAAGGATGATACACAGCGCAACCATACCGATATGCTGGGCCACCGACACATCGTCGAACTGTATGCCCAGACCGTCTGTGCCGAACAGCATGCCGGCCAACAGGAACATCAACAGAGTAGGAATACCGAAACGGTAACCGGTCTTGCTCATCAGGATACTACAGAAAATCAGAAAGGCGGATACAAGCAATCCTATTTCAATGGAAACATTCATAGTTACGGCTCTTGGAATTTAATTGTACAAAGATGAAAAAAATAACATTCTTCGTCAACCGTCCGTGCCGTAAAAAAACAAAAAAGATATTTCGGAGTGTAACCGTACAAGGCTTGTCCCCACAAAAAAAGGAGCCCGAAAGCTCCTTTTATCCTCATATCACTTCTTTTACAGACCGGGTTGGCGGTCCAGGTAACCGCGAATGTCGGGCGAAGAAGGACGCAGCATATTGGCATTCACAATCTTTCCCTCGGGATCGAGCAGGATAAAATGAGGAATGCCATCGGCCTTGTATGCCGTCTGGAAACGGCTGCCGGTACCTAAATGCAACTGCATTCCCGTCATCGGCTGACTTTTCACCATCTTCAGCCAATCGGCCTTACGTGCATCCGTAGAAAGGCTCAGGAAGGTGATATTGCGCCCTTTGTATTCTTCTTCCAACTGCTTGAGGAAAGGCATCTCACGGCGGCACGGACCGCACCACGTCGCCCAAAGATCGATATACACATATTTCCCCTTGAAATCGGCTACGGTATAAGCTTTCCCGTCCACGTCCCATGCCCGGAAATCGGGAGAAGGGTTACCCGGACGAGCCAAATCCCAAGCATCATATTTTTCTTTGAAGGCAGCCTGTAGTACGGGATCGGTCACGTAAGTGCCGTGCAGATTCAGCAATTCATCTATATTGCTGATGCCGTACTGTTCTACTTGCTCGATAGCCAACACGTTCAACAGCGTCTGTTTCACTTTGTCGTCCTCGATATGGTCGGCAATGTAGTTCATCATACAAATCGTACGGTCGTATGGTGTCTTTGCTTCTTCTTTCTTGCAGCCGAACATCCGGGCTATCTCTTTCATATACTCACGATACTCTTTCAGTTCTACCAGGTTCTCGTCTGCCACAGCATACTTTTTAAGCGTATCGTAATAGGCTTCGTCCGGACGGTAAGTGGTATCCTGAGTTACAAAAGGATGCCCCACGGCGTACATCATCAGCGAAGAAGCATAAGCATAACGGATGCGGCCGGTTTCGACGGTAACAAAACGCGGACTGACTTCATCCAGCTTCCATGCCTTCAGAATACGCATCATGGACTCTTCTTTCTTGTCCACCAACGCGGCGTACTCCTCAAACGGCAGGGCCATCTTCTCTTGCGGGACATCCAAAATGGTCACCTGATTCAGATACTTAAAGATTTTCTCTTTGCCTCCATCCGCTTCAAATTTTACGGATTCCTTGAAATCAGCCCCGTCGAAGGAGATATGGATACGATCTCCGTCTTCCAAGAAAATGTTTTTGCTGTCCATTCCATAAAACAGACTGGCATGTACGGCACCTATATGTTGAAAGGTATGGCTACCGTGCCCGTTGTCGTCCAACGGAATCTCTACGATCGTAGTCTGATACACCACAACGACTGTCGAAGCCGTCTTATTCGCCACATCGACCGTCAACTGAATATCGGCCCGACTCTGTACGAACCCGAAGGCACAAAAGACAAATGTCAGAAAGGCTGCCTTAAACCACATATTATTTTTCATCATCTCATTCATTATTAATTATTGTTGATAAATTACTTTCTCGCGGTAAATCACGTCCACTATGTCTGCAAAACCGGCGTATTGTTCTACCGGAACGGCATCCTGGAAATTGCCTTCATTCGTGAAACCGTCATAAATACGCAATGTACTCTCACCCGTATCATTTTTCTTGCTGCCTACAATCAGGTCGTAAGAACGGTTGTCTGCATCTTCTTGTTCCCACAGATAGAATTTCAAACAGGCGATTTCTTCTCCTTCGGGTAATTCGAACTGTAATTCTGCCGCCGGAGCCGCATTGGAAAAATTCACGCGATAGACCTTTCTACCCACGGCATAATACATAAATGTCTTCAAGGAACTGAACGCAAAGTGTGTGGCTTGCGCAATGTCCGTACAAGCAGACAAATCCACATAATAAGCTTTCTCATAGGCATAACCGTATTTGGCTTCGGCAAAAGAGTAAAGCTCATTGAGAATGATACCATACAAGAAACGTTGGTCGCCTTTACCCAACACGGCGTATGTCATTCCGTTACCATCTTGATTACGGTCGTAACGGGTATTCTCCATACAGATAAAGTCCATTCGGTCTGCTCTTTTCGGCCATGCGAAAAGCTCTTCATTCACCGTAGGGAAACCGTCGGCGGCCAATTCATCCATCGGCACGTCTCTCACATTATCCAATCCGATAGACGCAAACTCCGAAGCACAGACCACGAAACGGCGGTTATTCTTGTCCCACATCATAAAAGCCGGAACAAAAGGAGTCCCTTTGGCATTATAACCGACTGCCGGCTCTACATAAAAACCGTTGGCTCGAACGGAACCGAACAAACCGTCGCCGGACAACGTATTACAATAATACACACGTCCCGCAATATCGACAAACAACTTGCCCGGCCTGTGAGAAGCCAAGCAACGTACCGTACCGGTATACATTCCGTTACCGAACTCATAACCTATCATATAGGAGTCGTTCCACTGAAAATCGTTATTGCTCAAACGCGTAGTCCCGCTACCGGTCACCAAATAGAAAGGCTCTTGCATCCCGGGATCGCAAAGCAACTGGTAGGGTTGTAGCCAATCCTCCAAATCCGTCCCTTTCAACAAATCGTAATACACATTATCCGTTTCCTTAATGTGCGACACCATGTCCAGACGCACACGCCCGTTGTCGGAGCACAATATCAACCACCCCAACGAAAGCGGCGTATCCACGTTCAACGTGGCCGACTTTTGATAATACAGCCCCGACGCCTTCTCCCTAATGGTCAGTACCAACTGATAGTTACCCTGTGCAAGAGTCAATTCCACATCCAAATTCAAAGCCGTACCCAACACAACCGGTTCCTGGCTCCCGGCCTGGTCATACGCCTTCCATTCATAAGTATAAGCGTCCGGTGCGAACTCTTTTGCTGTCACCTCCGGCTTTATGACGAAAGGTTCACGGGAAATGGCAGAATAAGCATCATCGAACGAAATATTCAAATCGTTCAAATCCTTGTAATCGTAATTCCCCTTATCTTCCGCACAGCTTTGCCATAAGAATAGCAACAGCAACCATAACAAACGGATATATTTCATTCTTTCCATATCATTCCATATTAGTTATCAGAGGTTATAGGAGTAAAATCCAGTAACTGGCGGTCATTCCCTTCAGCCGTCGGGTCCACCAATGCGTCTACATCCACCGTTCCTTGTTCGTATCCCAACAATATATACAATTGCATCGTCATGTAGGTATCTATTTCCCGTTGCATGTACACCCATTTATTGAAAGGAATAGCTCCCTTTACATTATAGTCGGCACGGTCCACCACATCGTCGAACAGTTTCCACATCAGACGTAACTTACGTTCTGAAAACTCGCCGACATATTCAGGAAGCCATCCGGCCGGAGGAGTAGAATAGAAGTCGGAAAAATCTATCCGGAACTTCAACATCTCTGTGTAAGGACGTTCCTCACTTCCCGTAGAATCCTTCTTTAGAAACGTCGTGAAAAACTCGTTAGCCGATAGTTCCAGATAAATGGACTTCAATTCCGTTTTAATGGCTTCCGTACGTTTCAAACGAACCACATAGGAAAACATGGAGGTATGAGCCGGTACCACCGCCGGTGTCAGCAACTCATAATCCACTCCTTCCTCGGCATTGTCCGACCAGACCTTGAGATTGACCGGACGATCGATGTCAGCCTGCCTTCCGATGGTCTGTATGACTACCGGTACGTCGAGATACATCGTTTCGTCCGGCTCATAAACGAAAGTCAAAGTCGTCGTATCTACCAACACACTCCCCGAAGTCCGGTTATTAAAATAAATTCCGTCGGGAGCACTATACAAATCCGGCGTGCGCTCATCGCATGCACTCCACAAGCAAAGCGCAAGGCACATCGGAAACCATATTTTTAAATTCTTCATCATAACCTGTTTATTGTCTGTTGTCTGATTCCGTATCCGGTAAAGGAACTACAAAAAATTTCTCCGAAACCGGGATGAATTCCGTAATAGGATCAAAAGTAATCAATACCGGTGAATAGTTCCGCTTATGATAGAAAAAGATTTGTCCCTCCCCATACAGCTCTCTCACGACCTCGTATCCCAAGACACGCGGAGCATATTTAGATTCATCCATTTTCTCTACTCCACGGTGTTCCCGTAACTTATTCACCCAATTGCCCATAAGAGGGCGTTCGCTCACCTCGTCGTAAAGGTCTGCAATAATCAGATACATTTCTCCCAACCGTATCATCGGAACGATGGTGTTCTCTATCTTCCCCACTTCGGTAATGTCCGCATACTTATAGAAATAGTAATCATTTCCGCTCTTTTTCCAGTTGGCAATGTAACGATAGTCGTCAGTAGACCCGCCGTAGTCCGCTCCGCCGCCGAAATAAGGCATCTCCAGAAGAGCCGGATCCATCCTGAGCACCGGCTTCGGGCTTCGATCCGGATCGTTGTTGTTCTTGAACATCAGATTCCGGTTCACATTCGTCAGACCGAAAATCACTTCCGTAGCAAAAATGCGATCCACATTCTCCGGTGTTCCCAACACGTTTGCTTTATTCACAAACGGAAAATGCTGCGGAGCAATATTAATAATCCCTTCGGCATAGCTTTTAGCCTTGGCTTTATAGTCCTCCTGATGCTCATCCTTGTAACTGGATATATAGTGATATGCCCGCGCCAACAACGCCTGTACGGCATAATAATTAAGCCTCAACGTACGGTACTCCAAGAAATTGCTTCCCCCCGTCGTCGCATGATTGACCAAATGGTCCGTCGTCGTGATAATAGGATCATCTGCCAACAGCCTTTCCGCTTCAGACAAGTCCTCTATGACATGACGCATCACTTCATTCCCCGGTAACAGTTCCTGCACCTGCAAGGTAGTGGACGTCTGATAGGGAATACTGGCCTTCGTCGGATTCAGCTTATATACGGGACCGAACAGACGGAACATGTCGAAATGCAGCAAAGCCCTTAACGCCAGCGCTTCTCCCCGAATCAAATTATAATTGTTACCCGTAAAGACCGACTTACGACTCTCCATCTGTTCCAATATCGTATTGCAGTTACGAATCAATGCATACGCTTTGTCCCACGTGTTGTCGAGTCTCGTACGCCAATACTCGGTAGTGAAGTTCCGGTTGTTCAAATCAATATAATCTCCCCAAGTCAATGGGTCGGTACCGATCAGATAAGACCCTCCCATAATCTCCACCATTTCCACAGTAAGTGTCTGGCCGTACAGCTCGTCTTTATTCAAATCAATATACACTCCGTTAAGCAATTTCTTGAAACCTTCTTCGGTACTCAACAAATCACCTTCGGCCATGGTGTCGTAGGGCTTCACTTCAAGCCAGTCACTACATCCGGCCGTGAAGAACAGGCCGAAAAAAGACAATATGATATATTTTAGGATTTTCATAATTTCTATAGCTTTAGAATACGGCTGAAACAGAGAATGACACAGTTCGCGCAAAAGGATAATCAATACCCCGTTCCGCTTTTACGGTAGACACCCGGAAGATGTCGTTCATGTTGGCCTGAAGGGTCAACGACGACAGACCGACCTTTTTAATGAAAGGTTGCGTGAATTCATATCCTACATTGAAGGACTCTCCGGCGAACGTATTCTCATCCATCACGAAACGGGAAGACTTGTCCGTTTTTTGTACTAAGGAGATACCCTTAAACTGTGCTTCCTGGCCGGGTACGGACCAACGGTCATACAACGCCCGCCGGTCCTGGTTGTAATTTATGTCACTCAAGTCGATATTCTCCACCTTATTATATAAGTCTGAATTGAATATCTGCCCCCCGAGTTGATAACGGAAATAAGCTCCGAACGAAAAGCCCTTGTAATAAAAGGTCGTTCCCAAGACCCCTTCCAATTTGGGCTGCGTGTCACCGACGACCACTTCGTCATTCACATCATAATCGAACGAATAACTACCGTCTTTCTTAATAAAAAGCTCTTTACCCGTAGCTGGGTCAATACCTGCCGAACGGACAGCCCAAATAGCCGTCGGGCTTCCCCCATCGTAATAACGCGTCGTCCCCGTCACCGAAGCCTGTCCGGCTTTGTTCAAGGCACTCAAAGAATTGCCTATATTAGCGTACTCCGATTTATACGTCCGCGCATTCAAGCTGACGGTCCATTGTATCCCCTTCTCCACGTTATGAATAGGAGACACACGCAACGTAGCCTCCAGTCCGTTCGTATTTTGCTGGCCGGCATTCATCGCTACGCTCTTTACGCCTACCGAACCCGGTGTCGTAATGACAGCCAACAGCGGGTCTGTAATTTTGCGGAAGACATCCACAGTTACATTCAAACGATTGTCGAACATGGCTATATCCGTCCCTACCGTATAATTCAAAGTGTTCTGCCACTGAAGGTCGGAATTTCCCAAAGCCGATATCAAAACACCCGCACCGAACACATTGGTCATCCATCCATTGAATTGATAAGTCGTGAAAGCCTGATAAGCGGAAAAGTTCTGATTACCGGGATTGCCGACAGACGCACGCAACTTGAGCAGTTGGAACAGGTCCGTGCCGCTCATAAACTTTTCCTTGTGAATGTTCCAACCTATACCCACCGACCACGTATCGCGGAAACGGTGGCTCGACCCGAACATGGAAGCCCCGTCGCGCCGATAGTTAACGTCGAGCAAATAACGGTTGTCATACGCGTATCCACCATTCAAATAGAAACTGGCCGCACGCGTGGTGCTTTCGGAATATGACGGTTTTCCACCATCCGGATAGCCATTGGCAAAAGAAGGTGCACCGAACTGGTCTTCGGTGAAGCCTATTGCCTTATAACCGTTACGGGTAGACTCCGTGTTGGAAAAATTAAACCCGCCGACAAGATTGAGCATGTGGACTTCCCGGAACAGCTTGCCGTAAGTCACGGACAGGTCCCCTTCATACTTCGTGACAGCGGTAGTGGAATGTTCGTATGAGCCCTTCTCCGTATCGCTCATACTGTCGAAATCCGTATGCAACGGAGACAAACGCGTTTCGGCTGTGGCCGTAGTTTTCGTCACTCCGAATTTGGCACGGGCACGCAAATCCGTCGTGGCAAACCATTCCGCAATGAAGTTATTCGTAAAGCCAAATTCATCCCCACGGTCATAATTGCTCAGACGGGCATTCCAAAGCGGATTCGGAACAGGAGCCTCGTCGTCATTCTCCGGAACATACAAATACTTGTCTACTCCGCCATCGGCATTGTACTTGCGGTAATAGGGATTAGCCAAAGCATATTCGGAGAACGAGACCACAGGGTCGGACGTTTCCAGATAATCAATCGTCAGTTTATTACTGAACTGAAACTTCCCGGTACGATAAATCAAATCCAGATTTCCGGATAGGGTCTGGCGGCTCGACTCCTTCATCACGCCTTCCGTATTCCCGTAAGTCAGCCCTAAGCCATACCTGATTTTCTCTTCTCCGCCATCGGCATAAACATTATGTTTTTGCACGAAACCGGTACGCAACGGCTCACTCAACCAATAAGTATCCACTCCACGTGCCACTTCTTTCAAACGTTCGTTCCTCAGGTTGTCCAACCTCAGTTGGTTTAACGGGTCGTTCGTCAAATCAGTATATAACCCGGCCAATTCTTCGAACTTTATCTTTTCGTTGGCATTCATCAGGTTATAATCCGTCAAGTCGGCCTTTGTCAGGGAGAAGTCGCCTTTATAACTCAAGCGCAACCGTCCCTTCTCCGGCTTCACCGTCTCGATGACCACAACACCATTGGCCGCTTTCGAACCATAAATAGCCGTAGAGGCCGCATCCTTCAATATCGTAACGGAAGCCACGCGGTTCATGTTCAAATCCGAGACCGTCTGCAAATCGGTTTCAAATCCGTCCAGTATGAACAAGGGCTGATTCGGATCCGTACCATATTCCTCTTTCAACCCCATGATGCTGCTCTTGCCGCGGATTTCGATGTCCGGCATGCGGTTGGGATCTGAACCAAACTGGATGTTGTCCGCGATTTTGAAAGATGGATCGAGGGTTTTCAAACTCTGCAAGACATTCTGTACCCCGATTTTTTTCAATTCCGGTCCCTCGAAAGTAGCAGCCGACCCCGTAAAGCTTTCCTTCTTACGTTGGTATATTCCCGTCACCACCACTTCATTCATGGTTTTCGATGCCGGGGCCATCACAACCTTCTTAAAACTTTCCGTATGGGACGCGTCCAATTCCCGCTCTAACTTTTCGTAGCCGATATAAGTGAAAACCACTTTATAACGTCCTTTGGGCAAAGTTAATGAATAAGCACCGTCTATATCCGTCACCGTAATCACGTCCGTACCCAACACGCGAATGGAAACTCCAATCATGGTCTCTCCAGTCTCCTTGTCCACCACAACTCCTTTTACCGTCATTTTCTCCGGACTTCCGACTGTTTCAGCACGAACCGCCCCTCCGACACCTGTACCGTTCTGTGCATAAAGCGCAGAGACCGATGAAAGCGCCATAACAAAAACGAAAAGGGCAAACCCGGCACCGCAAGCCTTTAAACGGAAAAATACGATTCTCAAGTTTATTTTCATACTTCTTTCGTTATATATAAAAAGCAGGACATTATTACTCCTGCCAACCATTTTATATTCCCTTTCTCCAACACTTTGGAAAAAGAAAAATAAAACGAAGAGAAAGAAGTCCCACAAGACCCGGTTCCCTTCATTTTACATGTATATCTTCAGGTTATTTCACTACAACTTTCGCTGTCTGATTGCCAAATTTCACCAGATACAGACCAGACTTCAGACCGTTAAATGCTGCTGTAGCTCCGTGCGCAGATGCCACCAGCATACCCTGTGCGTCAAACACACAGATTTCGGCATCTTCCAACCCATCCACGTGAATCGAACCGTCTGAACTATAAATTTTGACATCCTTGATACAACGGCTGCTAATGCTACTTCCTGCCTTCACAGCCTCACCGCCAACGACAGACATTTGCAATGGCATTTCCATTACCTCATCGAATCCGTTGTCTAATACCAAATAGCCCGGAGTCACCAACTTGTCTTTTTCCACAAAAAAGAACGGAGCTTCGTTGGGATTATACCCACCTTCCTCAGTCGGTTGCTGCCCGAAGCACATGCCATTGGCCAGTTTCATATCATGCGGCAATACCAATATGCCACCATCGGCATAGAACTCAGCGGTCACATCCGTGTTTTCCACCCCGAACCAATTCCCTAAGCTCACACCGGAAGAAATCGTTTCTGAGGTATTTCCCGTAATTTTCAGCTTAAAATTTTCAGACGCATCAGCCAACAAATTATTATCGACTCTCGTCGACGCGAAATCGTACTCCCCAATCACATCACTAAGATTATAGGAGACTTCCTCCTTGGTCATGGTATATGCAGAAGCGTAAGAAAGCATCCCCATAATACCGTTCTCCATATCCATAATGGTGACATCTTCCAATGCATTCTGCGCCGTAATCTGTATTTTGCCGTCTTTCTCCGCCACCTGATAATTAAAGACAACAGTCCCTCCTGTAGATGCCGCATCCGCTACAACCATTAAATTCATTCCCATTATAAACACTGCGGTTGGCGTTTCTCCCTTCAACGTTCCATCTTCTTGGTTATAGGTCAACGTCACACCACCGCCATAACCGAAGAAACCGAGCACCTTCACTTCATTCTCTGATTCGCCCGGCAACACGGCCATATTATAATCCGTTGTGGCAGGAACCGGAGCCTCGCCACTCCAGAAACCATGTCAACATAAGAGCATTCTCCACTAAATTTATAGCGGCCATACAAATCCTTAACCGAAGGGAAACCGGCAGCCGAAACCATTTCCACACCCAATGAAACAGCAAACAAGGCAATCAAAACTGCCTTAAAAATAGAAGTAGACTTTCTCATAGACACACTTTTTTACATTAAAACAATGCAAAAATAATAAAAAAGAAAGAAAAGAAGAGGCTTCGGGCGTTTTTTAACTATAAAACAACCGCAAAAATACAATCCCAATCCCCAGACATCCTTGTATCCACTTGCAAATCGAAAGGCTTTCCCTGCATTTTTCCGGCAAAAAACACTATCTTTGTCCCGCTATAATGAAGAAGAGAAACGCATGATTGTATGTATCGCAGAGAAACCCAGTGTGGGTAAAGACATTGCCAAAGTTCTGGGCGCCACGCAAGACCACCGTAATTATTGGGAAGGCAACGGCTACCAGGTCACTTGGACTTTCGGTCATCTTTGCGAGCTGAAGGAACCGCACGAATATACTCCGCTCTGGAAAGCGTGGAGCCTTTCTTCATTACCTATGATTCCTCCCCGCTTCGGCATCAAGCTAAAAAGCGACAAGGGCATCGAAGAACAATTCCGGGTGATTGAGCGACTGATGCAGGCTGCCGACATGATCATCAACTGCGGCGATGCTGGGCAGGAGGGGGAGCTGATACAACGTTGGGTCATGCAGAAGGCCGGTGCCCGATGCCCGGTGAAAC
>ENA-OOXC01001542-OOXC01001542.1-human-gut-metagenome-genome-assembly--contig:-NODE-1542-length-13288-cov-1.597824_pt1 | contig 13288 bp, 7 predicted proteins | sample MGYA00241578_ERZ501325 | MGnify/ENA primary metagenome ERZ501325 (study PRJEB25962, sample SAMEA2042737) | human gut metagenome | biome: human gut; feature: human-associated habitat; material: faeces...
AGAAAGACAGTATCATGCGTTTGTATAGTCCGTATTATCAAATGGATAAGACGGTAGCCGACCGAATGATTCAGCAGTTCAAGAAGGCGTATACTGATAGTCTGCACCGTATTATCCCTGCTCCAGCATATCAGCATCATATTGAGCGGTTACTGAAAGTAGTGTACGAGAAAGGAGTTTTTGCGCCCAATGATTGGGAAAAGTTACGTAAAGACAGTATACGTTCGATTCAGTTGGTAGACAAAAATACGGCAAACCAGGTGGAGGTAAACAGTCTTTATAGTTTTAAAACGGCATACGAAACATTGATTTATTCAGATACAGTACATTATCAGCGCTTGTTATTGCAACGGTGTAATCTGAATGAATACATTGCACCTAACCTTTCGTATGATGCTTCCAAGTCAGAGGCTGCAAAGCAGGATTTGCTTTCTGATCTTTCTTGGGCGAATGGATTTGTGATGAACGGACAGAAAATCATTGACCGTGGAGAGATTATCGACAGTCATACGTATAATATCCTGAAATCATTGGAAAAAGAGTGGAACAAACGTAGTGAGACAGTGGCAGAGAAGCGTCTTACCTTGCTGGGGCAAACGCTTTTTGTAGCTTTGCTGATAGGCTGTTTCATGATTTATCTGGAATTGTTCCGAAATGACTATTATGAAAAGCGTCGGACGCTGGCACTACTTTTTGTCATTATTGTAGCTTTCCCGGTACTATCTTCTGTCATGGTGGAACATGCATTTATGAGTGTTTACATTGTGCCGTTTGCTATGATACCTTTGATTATTCGTATCTTTCTGGATTCACGAACGGCGTTTGTAGCTCATATCATAACGATTCTGCTTTGTTCGATTTGTCTACGCACACCGCACGAATTTATATTGTTGCAAACAGCCGCTGGTATGGCCGGTATCTATAGTCTGCGGGAACTTTCCCAACGTTCGCAATTGCTGCGTAGTGCGTTAGTTGTAGCTTGTGCATATGCACTGATGTATCTTGCACTTGATTTGATACATGTCAGTGATGTGGCACAATTGAGTACGCACATGTATGTCAATTTTATCATTAACGGTCTGTTGTTGCTGTTTACTTATCCTTTGCTGTTTATCCTGGAAAAGATGTTCGGATTTACCTCTAATGTTACATTGGTAGAGTTATCCAATATCAATAATAAATTGATGCGTGAGATGTCGGAAGTAGCACCTGGCACGTTCCAGCATTCTCTTCAGTTAGCCAATCTGACGGCAGCAGCTGCCAACCGTATTGGAGCCAATAGCCAGCTGGTACGTACGGGAGCTATGTATCACGACATCGGGAAGATGCTGAATCCGGCTTTCTTTACCGAAAATCAGTCGGGTGTGAATCCTCATGACCAGTTGAGCTACAAGCAGAGCGCACAGATCGTAATCAGTCACGTGACCGATGGCATGAGACTGGCCGACAAGCACGATCTTCCACAAGTAATAAAAGATTTTATCTGTACTCATCACGGAAAAGGTTTGACTAAGTATTTCTATATTTCATATCAGAACGAACACCCCGGAGAAGAAGTAGACAAGGAAGCCTTCCGTTATCCAGGGCCCAATCCTTTTACAAAGGAACAGGCCATTCTGATGATGGCAGACTCGGTAGAAGCAGCTTCACGAAGTCTGGCTGAGTACACAGAAGAAAGCATCTCTGCTTTGGTGGAAAAGATTATCGACAGTCAGGTACAGGACGGGTACTTCAAGGAATGTCCGATTACGTTTAAGGACATTGCTACCGTGAAAGCCGTGTTTAAGGAAAAACTGAAAACGATGTATCATACTCGCATCAGTTATCCGGAATTGAAGAAATAGGCAGTTAGGAAATAAGAAAAGCCACAGAGTAAAATATTCTGTGGCTTTTCTGTATCTCTTATTTTATTTTAGGTTTTAATTCGTCTGGAGAGTCTTTCGTGTACAACATCGGTGAACCTGCGACCTTTGTAAATAACTCTTGAACCTGCTGAATTTCCACTCTTTGTTCAGGATGGAAATTATCCGAATTCATGTAATCAAGTATTGATTTCTTTAATTGCCGGGCTACTATTCGTTTTTCCGGTGCACTATCCAAATCCAATGTGGTCATAATCAGTTTGCCATTTAATACATTGGCTTCGAATAACACTCCAATTTTGCGACTGATAAACCACGTATCAATACTTTGGATAAGTGGCTGGAAATCTTTTCCGAAATCAGAAAATTGCATGACTGGTGCACGGTTCAATAATTCCCACCATTGCAGGTTGCTATGATATTCGGTCGGGAACTTCCGGAAAAGAGGATGGTGAGGGTTAAGCAGGATACCGGTCGTATGGGGTGGGCGCATCTTGAACCAGGAAGTGTTCCAGAATACCGGGGTAAAGTACTGTACGACTTCTTTGCCATATGTTACTTTCTTTCCGGCCTTGATAAGCACTTTTCCTCCCTTTTCCAGTATTTCACGTGCTTTGTTGTCTAGTGTGTCTGTCTGATATATGGTTTCATCAGATGCGAAGTCCACGCTTTCAGGATATACCCAGAAATCCCAGTCATTAACTGCGTCTGTTCCTTCCACTTGTACCTCTATATTAAGTTTCATAGCCGATGGAATATCTTTCAACGGAAAATCAACCTGTCCGATATGATTCAGGTTACCGATTGGAATATCCGTCTGACCGATGACACCGTGTGAATAGACTTTTCCGTATGCATCAGTTATGCGGTAGCATACTTTTGCTGCCTGAAGCGGTTCTGCTCCGAAATGAGCGATCTCTATATTGGCATGAAACGTTTCGTTAGTGGTATATACGAACTTTTCTGTACGCAAGAGCGGGACAGTCGGCGCACAAAACCGGCGCCATTCTTCGGCACTTATATAACCTTTTTCTTCAAAGAAGACATCCAGAATACCTACTAGTGCCGTACCTTGTCCGGAATAGTCATTCAGAGCCAGCAACTGGAATCCTGCATAGTCTGGAGTACGCAGGGTACGTTCGATTTCATGTTTATAGCATAGTGCCTGTAATTTTCCGGAAGCCATCATGAAATCTTGCCCTTTGCCTTCCATGCCGTGCGTGTGCAGAAGGTGTTGGAAAATTTCAAAGTTGCCTGCTTTGTTGACTCCCGTATATTTTTTGATTTCATTGAAATTAGGAAAAACACACCATTGTCCGGTTTCGTGTGAAACAAACGGTTGTTTAACCGTATCAAGATACTCTCGGAAATCAGTCATTGTTTCCGGCCGCTTGCTTTTCCAATTCAATCCTCTTACTCCAGCTTTTACGTGGTACTGACTTTTAGGTTGCCATGCCCATCCTCCACCTACGGAAGCACCGGTATATACCCGGCGTGAATCTTTGGCTTTCCAATAGTCCACAAAGCGAGAAACCCATGGAACCCAGTTTCCTGAGGGTTCATTTCCGCAGGCCAGCATGCAGAAAGAGGCGTAGTTCCCGTATCTTTGCGTCATACGGATAGTTTCTTCCAGCAGGTATTGGTCAATGTACTGGCCTTGTCCCAGACGGACGTCATGGTTGGGCCAGCTTGGTCCCTCTGGTTGCAGATAAAAACCTACGCGGTCGGCCGCTTTAAAGGCTGCTTCCGGCGGACAATAAGAGTGAAACCGCATGTGATTGAGACCATATTTCCGACAGATGCGGAATACACGCTCCCAGCTTTCTACATCCATTGGAGGATAGCCAGTCAGCGGGAAGTCACAATTCTCTACGGTACCTCGCAGCATGGTTTTTCTTCCATTTACATAAAACCAGCGTCCTTGGATTGTGAATGTACGCATACCAAATTCTACTTCTCGTGTGTTACTCTGATTTGCTTGTGTAAGCGTGGCTGTCAATTTATAGAGTGTCGGATGGAATTCGTCCCATAATTGTACATCTTTTCCCATGGGCAAGAACATCTCAAGGGTATCCTTTAAGTCGTTTTTGGAGAAGGTTTGTGTGATTTCCGGTACATGATGAGGAATGCCACTGTTAAAACTTTCGGCCTTCAAGGAAAGTTTTACAGGACTTTTATGGCCTTGTATGACCATACGTACACGGGCCTGTTGTTTGTCGGGCTCCGGAAATACCTGAATGTCTTTAAAGGATATTTCAGGAAGAACATAGAGATACATGCGACCTACCACACCGTTCCAGTTTCCTTGCGTGTGGTCTGTGATGCTATGGGAGTTTTGACCTACCTTAGCACAACTGTCGTGATTGTCGATGCGTAGAGTAAGTGTTGATGTTCCGGGACGAACTGTTGCAGTAATATCATACTCATGAGGTGTACTCAGGCTGTTTTGCGAACCTATACGCTGGTTGTTTATCCAAACTGTTGTTTCAATATGTGGACGTTCCAGAAACAGCATCACGCGTTTGCCTTTCCAAGACGAAGGTATGTGTATTTCCCGTTTATACCAGGCAGCTCCTACATAACGTCGCTCAGGAGTAAGGAAGAAGGGAAACTTTACATTCCCTGTGCGTCGGAACATTTCCAGTTCCGGGTTATAATAGAAAGAACTGTCGTAAAGTGATCCCGTCCATTGGGTTTGCAATGAAGGGCGTTCTCCTTTCAGTTTTTCCGGCATAGAACCGGGCAGATTGATTTTGTCGTTAAGAGGACGGGCGTACCATTTCTCGTCAATTCCTTTATTTTCTTTGTCAATCTGAAAAGACCATTCTCCAGCCAAATCAATGACATTCTGCGCATGAAGCAATTGGGTGATAAGCAGGAGATAAAAAACAAAAATGTGTTTTCTCATAAATACCAGTAACTATAAAAAAATTATCGAGACAAATGTAAGGTTTGGTACTTACATATCCCTCGATAATTCTTCAAATAGCTGGAATATTGTGTATTTATACCTTAATCAATTTATATTTAGGCACAAGGGCTTTCATTACACACCATGCTATGAGGTAGGCTACGGCACAGATACAGAAAATGATGAAGTATCCGGCTTCTTTTCCTTCAAAACCTAAGAATACCATTTGGGTTTCTGCCGCATAGTCGAACAAGATTCCTGAGCACATATTGATGAGGAATGCTCCTACACCGCCTGCCATTCCTCCAATGCCGATGATGGTAGCTACGGCACTCTTTGGGAACATATCACTTCCTACAGAATAGATATTAGCTGACCATGACTGGTGGGCAGCTCCTGCGATACCGATGATGATAATCGGAAACCAATAAGAAATGTTACCCAATGGCTGTGCAAAAAGTGCGAATAACGGGAATACGGCAAAAATCAGCATAGCCTGCATGCGGGCTGCGTATGGATTCTTTCCTGTTTTGTTGATAATGATAGTAGGTAATTTACCTCCGTAAATGGAAAGCATGGTAATGGCATACAATACGAATATCAGCAACTGAGCTGTTGCGCTGTCTGAAGAGAATCCATATACGTCGGAGATATAGGCGGGGGTCCAGAAAAGGAAGAACCACCAGACTCCGTCTGTCAGGAATTTTCCAAAGATAATGGCCCAGGTCTGACGGAACTTGAAACATTGCCAAAGGGAGATTTTGGGCTCGTCTTCTGTGTGAACGTCTGCTTCCTCATTCTTTTTATCCTGCTGGATATAGGCAAGCTCGGCAGCATTTACCTGTGGGTTTTCTTGTGGCTTTCTGTACATGAACATCCAGAGTCCCATCCAGATAAATCCCAGTGCACCAATTACGATAAAAGCCATTTCCCATCCGTTACCTACACCAATACTTTTGAAATAGCTGGCAAGTGGGGGAATACTGACAGGGGCTATGAGGGCACCGATGGTAGATCCGGCATTAAAGATAGATGTCGCAAAGGCACGGTCTTTTTTGGGGAAGTATTCAGCGGTGACTTTAATGGCTGCGGGAAAGTTGCCCGATTCACCTACGGCCAGCACGATGCGTGCTGCAATGAAATAGTACACGCTGGTGATGGCAATGGTAGAAGTAAGTGCACCTGAAGCTGCAATCATTTCATTGACATCCTTAAGTCCCAGACTCATTTCTGTAGCCCATCCGCAAAGTGCGTGCAAGCAGGCGCCGAGCGACCAGATGGCAATGGCCCAGAGATATCCCTTTTTACTTCCCAGCCAGTCTACAAATCGTCCGGCAAAAAGGTTGGCAATGGCGTAGACAATTGAAAAGATAGCAGTAATAGTTCCGTAGTGTGTGTCTGTCCAGTGGAACTCCGGTGCAATAAAGTCTTTCCACGTAAGTGACAGAACTTGGCGGTCCAGATAATTGACCGCTGTGGCGAAAAAGAGCATAGAGCAAATAATCCATCGGTAGTTGCTCATTGTTTCGCTCGATGTTTTGGTTGTACTCATATATGATATTAGATTAGTTTGTTTTGGCACAAAGATAATTTTCTTACAAGCGAAAAGCCTGTAAATATTGGCGAAAAACCTGCATTAATTGGTCAGGTGTGTTTACAACCACAATGAAATGACAAATTCCACATACTTGGCAGATTCTTGGTTTAAGAAATTCTGTGTAAGTCTGTGGAATTTGTGTATTAGGATATACCCCCGATAGGGAAGTATGTGTTATTTCATTTCAGTGTATTTAATTTTGTCCATGTCTCCGTAGTCAAGGTTCTCACCTGCCATACCCCAGATGAACATGTAGTTGCTTGTTCCGGCTGCAGCGTGGATAGACCATTCCGGTGACATGATAGCCTGTTCGTTGGCAAGCCATACCAGGCGTTCTTCCTGCGGTTCTCCCATCAGGTGGCAAATCATGTTGCCTTCAGGCACATTGAAATAGAAATAAGCTTCGATACGACGGCTGTGAGTGTGAGCAGGCATGGTGTTCCATACGCTTCCTGGCTTCAACTCTGTCAGACCCATCTGCAACTGGCAAGGACCTTCCTGCAGTACGTTCTTTACAATCAGCTGGTTGATGACACGGTCGTTACTTTCTTCCATCTTTCCGGCAGCCATTGAGTTAGCTTTCAAAGAACCTTTACGTCCGTCGATGGTAATCCACTGAGTCTTGTATTCCTTGTGCGCAATGGCAGAGTTGATGTAGAACTTAGCCGGTTTGCTGGCATCCTTGCTCTTGAAAGTTACTTTCTGGTTGCCACGTCCTACGTAGAGAGCTTCCTTGAATTTCAACTCATATTCCTTTCCGTCTACAGTTACGATACCGTCGCCACCGATGTTGATGACACCTAATTCACGGTTAAACAAGAAGTAAGGAGCTTTCAGCGGATCGATAGTGTCCAGTGATAATTCTTTATTTACCGGCATTGCACCACCAAAGATGAAACGATCGTACATAGAGTAAGTTACGTTGATTTCATCAGCTACCAACACTTTCTCCATCATAAAGCTGCTGCGCAGTCTCTGTGTGTCGTATGTCTTTACATCTTGCGGGTTGCATGCAGTCTGCATCCGGTAGTTAACCTGAGCATTAGCAGAAAGAGCTGCTACGCCCAGCATCATAGCCATAGCTAATTTTTTCATAAGCGTTTGTTTATTTATTGGTTTTTATTCTTCAATGTGTTTTGCTTCCTTGATAATGCGGCGACGGTTGTAGATAGCCATTGCCAGTGTGAGGATAACCAGTATGCTTGAACCCACAATCTTGAAGTTGTAGACCGCATGGAATATCACCCATGAGAAGATACTGGAGGCAAAGTCAAGTGCACCTCCCTGGAATCCTTCCGGAATCTGTACGGCCGGATCGTTTGTTCTGACAAACACATCCTGCGCAGCTTGTGTAAAGAATGGAGCCAAGTCTGTTACGAAATACAGACCTACAATCAGTGCAACCAAACCAATTAGGAAGGTTTTCAGTACGTTACCTTTTGTAATAGGTAGTACGGCAGGGAACAAGTAGAACATACCGGCCAATGAAGCTAACGGTAAGAACTGGTTGTTGGGCAATACAACAGACAGGAATAAAGCTACGGGAATGAGCAGCAAAGAAACCACCAGTGTAGTCGGGTGACCAATTACCAGTGCCGGGCTCATACCGATGTTGAGGCTTGCGCTGTTTTTAAACTTGCGGGCAATCAGTTCACGGGTTGCATCAGAAATCGGACGCAAACCTTCGATAAATAAAGAAGTGATACGTGGAATAAGCTCCATTACTGCTCCCATTTTGATACCCAGACCCAGGATAGCTGGAATTCCATTAACTAGTTCCTGGCTGTTCTTGCAGGCCAGAGCACCGATACCACAACCTACTACTACTCCAAGGAACAATGGTTCTCCCATGATACCGAACTTTCTTTTCATGCCTTCTGCATCGATGTTCAGTTTATCGAATCCCGGAATCATATCCAAGGCTTTATTGATAACAAGGGCGAAAGGAACGAATCCCTGACAGAAGGGCTGTGGAATAGAGATACCGTCCATTTTATCGTAATATGACTGGAACTGCTTGCAAGTCAGGTCGGCCATAATCAGGGTGATGATGTAACAGATAATTGCAGAGAAGAATCCCCACCAGATATTTTCTGTCGCAAAATAAACTACTGCTCCAATGAAAGCAAAATGCCAGTAGTTCCATAAGTCGATGTTAACAGTTTTGGTCGTTTTAGTCAGTAGCATGACAATGTTTACTCCCAAACATACAGGGATGATGAATGCACCGACAGAAGTGTTATAAGCTACCGAAGCTGCAGCAGGCCATCCCATGTCAAAGATACCCAGTTCCAGTCCGTAGATTTCCGTTACCTTTTTCAACGGCTCTCCCAAACTGCTGGTCAAAAGAGCTGTTACAACAGAAAGTCCGACGAATCCGACTCCGACCAGCAAACCGCTTTTCAGTGCCTTGCCGAAGCTAATCCCGATACATACTCCCAGAATGGTAAACAGAATAGGCATCATCACGGCTGCTCCGAGCCCGATGATATAGCTAAATACTTGTTCCATGTCTTTTCTTTTGTCCTTTAAAAATGTGGATTTAGGTTAAAAATAAATGATTTCGACCCAAAAGTACAGCCTTTTATTCTAATTTCCAATTGAAAATCCGTTATTTTCGAAACTTTGCTGATTTAATAACATTTTTTTCGTTTACGCACACGGATGGACTTTCTCTAAGAAACCTTGTTTGATTTGTTTCAATTTGAAGAAGGAGAGATTTCTGACCAGAAAATAAAAAGAATTAAAAATATAATTGAAATGTAAAAGGAGAAAAGTAAGAAACGTAGAAGGAATTTTTTATTCAGCTTGGGGCGCTTTTTATATTTCTTTGCTCGGAAACGTACGTTTCTCAATGCAGAACCCTACGTTTCCGGTGAGGGAAACATTGGGTTTTGCATTGAGAAACATAGTAAAGTAATGAAGGGTTTGCCAATAAACTACGTGGCATATTTAATTTATCCCTTTACTCATTTGCTGTTTCTTGAATAAAAATTTTGCCGTTTTTCTTATCCACTGCAATCTGGCTACCCTCTGGATTCAGGTTGAAGGGAGTAATTTCATCGGTGTGATTGTCTACCACCATCAGTGTGCTTTCTTCTGCAAAACGTTTCACTTGAAATTTGACAGTGGTCTTCCCGATATTTGAATTAAATAGCAGACTGTCATTAATATAAATTGAAAGGCTGTCTCCTGTGAAAGAATCTGTTATTTCTACTGTATAAATTCCGGCAAATGCTTTTTCCTTGTCATTACTCTTAGACTGGTTGCGAAAGCCCAGATACAAGAAAAGGCATACGATAAAGAATACCCCGAAGGCCAGTATTCCGTTTCCTATCATGAATTGTTTGTTGCTGTTGATACTTTTATTGTTCATAATTAAGGTAGTTATAAAGTATATTCCCCTGCAAAGTAAGTTATTTTCAGTTTGTTTATCGTGTATGTTATAATTTTTTTTCTACATTTGTCACGGAATTATATAAAAACGGAATACAGAATATCATGCAAAATAACCTGGTCATAGTGGAGTCTCCGGCAAAAGCTAAGACGATTGAAAAGTTTTTGGGGGAGGGTTATAAAGTATTGTCAAGTTATGGTCATATCCGTGACTTGAAGCAAAAAGCGTTCAGTATTGATATAAAAGATCATTTCAATCCGATTTATGAAATACCGGAAGATAAGAAAAAACTGGTGGCAGAGTTAAAAGAAGAAGCTGCCAAGGCCGACATGGTGTGGCTCGCATCCGATGAGGACCGTGAAGGAGAAGCTATTTCCTGGCACTTGTTTGAGGTATTAAATCTGGATCCTGAAAAGACACGACGGATTGTATTCCATGAAATTACGAAGACGGCTATATTGAAGGCTATAGAGCATCCGCGTCATATCAACATTGATTTGGTCAATGCCCAGCAGGCTCGTCGTGTACTCGACCGCATTGTGGGATTTGAACTTTCACCGGTGCTTTGGCGTAAAATCAAGCCAGCTCTTTCGGCTGGACGAGTACAATCGGTTGCCGTACGTCTGATTGTAGAGCGCGAGCGTGAAATCAATGCGTTTACTTGTGAAGCTTCTTATAAAGTAGTTGCTATATTTAAGGACGCAGAAGGGGCGGTGGTTCGTGCTACGCTCGGGAAACGATTCAAAACAAAAGAAGAGGCACAGCGTTTCCTTGAGAAATGCAAGGATGCTACCTTTAAAATAAAAGATATTACTACACGGCCGGTTAAAAAGTCGCCGGCACCTCCTTTTACCACTTCCACACTCCAGCAGGAAGCTGCCCGTAAGCTTGGGTATACCGTGGCACAGACCATGATGATTGCGCAGCGTCTGTACGAAAGCGGATTGATTACTTACATGCGTACCGACTCGGTAAATCTTTCTGAACTGGCCTTATCTACAAGTCGGGATACCATTCTTTCTCTGATGGGTGAGCGCTATGTACATACACGTCAGTATGCCACAAAAACCAAAGGAGCTCAGGAAGCGCATGAGGCAATTCGCCCGACATATATGTCAAATGAATCTATTGAAGGAAGTTCACAGGAGGTACGTTTGTATGAATTGATATGGAAACGCACGCTGGCTTCACAGATGGCCGATGCAGAATTGGAAAAGACGACAGCAACCATTTCGGTTAGTGGCTGTGAAGATGAATTCCAGGCTGTGGGCGAAGTGGTCACATTCGATGGCTTTTTGAAGGTCTACAAGGAGTCATTTGATGAGGATGTGGAACAGGAAGATGCCACCGGGCTTCCTAAAATGGAGGTTGGAGAGGTTCTGCAGCGTGAAGAAATTGCTGCTGTACAGCGTTTCAGTCAGGCTCCGGCACGTTATACAGAAGCAAGTCTGGTGCGTAAACTGGAGGAACTGGGTATTGGCCGTCCGTCTACATACGCTCCTACGATTTCCACTATTCAGCAAAGAGGATATGTAGAGAAAGGTAACAAGGAAGGAGTAAAACGTGAGTATTCATTGTTGAAACTGACGGGAAAAGATATAAAGGAAACTGTACAGACGGAAATGAGCGGAAGTGAGAAATCCAAACTGATTCCTACCGATGTAGGTTGTGTGGTTAACGACTTCCTGATGCAGTATTTCCCGAAAATTATGGACTATAACTTTACGGCCAGCGTAGAAAAGGAATTCGACGAAGTGGCCGAAGGGGAAAAGAAGTGGACTGATTTGATGGAGGTGTTCTATGAGAACTTCCACCCGCTGGTAGAAACTACATTGGCTACGAAGACTGAACATAAAGTAGGTGAGCGTATGCTGGGAACTGATCCGAAGAGCGGTAAGCCCGTATCGGTGAAAATCGGACGTTTTGGACCAGTGGTACAGATTGGCTCTTCTGACGATGAAGAGAAGCCTAAATTTGCTCAGCTGAATAAGGAGCATTCACTGGAGACAATTACACTGGAAGAGGCACTTGATTTGTTTAAGTTACCGCGTGTGTTGGGTGAACTCGATGGAAATGCTGTTTCAGTAGGAGTTGGTCGTTTTGGTCCCTATGTGCGTCATGGTAATGAATATGTGTCTATTCCGAAGGAGATGGATCCGATGGCTGTAACTTTTGAAGAAGCCGTACAGATGTTGTCCGAGAAGAAAGAAAAAGAAGCACAGAAAATTATCAAGCAGTTCCCTGAGAATCCCGATATGCAGATTCTGAATGGTCGTTACGGACCTTACATTGCTTACCAGAAGAAAAATTATAAGATTCCTGAAAACGTGAATCCGGCAGACTTGAACTTGGATGCTTGCTTCAAGGTGATTGAATTGCAGGCTCAGAAAGCCGAGATGCGCAAGGCGAAAGGAGCAAAGGCGAAGGCAAAGAAATGAAAAGAGTTTTCCTGATTGGCTATATGGGTTCGGGAAAAACCACACTGGGCAAAGCTTACAGTGCGGCTACCGGACTACAGTTTGTCGACCTCGACTGGTATATCGAGGAACGCATGCATAAATCCATTTCCGACTTGTTTGCGGAAAGGGGAGAAGAAGGCTTCCGCTTGCTGGAGCAGAAGATGCTGCACGAGGCGGGAGAATTTGAAAATGTATTGATTGCATGCGGAGGAGGCACTCCTTGCTTTTTCGATAACATGGACTATATGAATCATACAGGCGAAACAGTATTTCTGGATGTATGTCCGGAAGTACTGTTCCGTCGTTTAAAGATAGCAAAGGCCAAGCGTCCGCTGTTGGCGAATAAAACGGACGAAGAGTTGATGCAGGTTATTACTTCTGCGTTGGAAAAAAGACTTCCTTATTATTCTAAGGCCAAATGGCGTTTCAACGCAGAAGAACTTGAAAGTTATGCACAGATTGACAGAGCGGTAAGCCGCTTGAATGAATTGATAAATTAAAGAAGTATAAATCTAGACTTTATGTAGTGAAATGAGAAAATGGCGTATTGAAGACTCTGAAGAGCTCTACAACATCACGGGGTGGGGCGTTTCATACTTTAGTATCAATGACAAAGGTCATGTGGTAGTAACTCCACGAAAAGACGGAGTAGCCGTCGATTTGAAGGAATTGGTAGACGAGTTGCAGTTGAGGGACGTAACCGCTCCTATGCTGGTACGTTTTCCGGATATTCTGGACAACCGGATTGAGAAAATCTCCAATTGCTTTACACAAGCTTCTGAAGAATATGGCTATCAGGCCCAAAACTTCATTATTTACCCGATTAAGGTAAATCAGATGAGACCGGTAGTGGAGGAAATTATCAGTCATGGAAAGAAATTTAATTTAGGACTGGAGGCCGGTTCAAAACCGGAACTTCATGCTGTAATTGCCATTAATACGGATTCAGATTCACTGATTATCTGCAACGGCTATAAGGATGAAAGCTATATTGAACTGGCTTTGCTGGCGCAGAAAATGGGTAAACGTATTTTCCTGGTGGTAGAAAAGTTGAACGAGCTT
>ENA-OOXC01001543-OOXC01001543.1-human-gut-metagenome-genome-assembly--contig:-NODE-1543-length-13257-cov-2.490835_pt1 | contig 13257 bp, 11 predicted proteins | sample MGYA00241578_ERZ501325 | MGnify/ENA primary metagenome ERZ501325 (study PRJEB25962, sample SAMEA2042737) | human gut metagenome | biome: human gut; feature: human-associated habitat; material: faeces...
TCGATGAAAGAAAGGTTAAATTATGATGAAAAACAAGAGTTCTAACATTCCGGTTCGATAAGTCCGTATGTATGTCCTTTTCTCTTGTAGACTACATTTACTTCGTCATTCTCTGCATTTCTGAATACGAAGAAATCGTGGCCTGAGAGCTCCATCTGGATGCATGCATCCTCAGGATACATAGGTTTCATACCAAATCTCTTGGTACGGACAATCTTGATTTCCTCGTCCTCTGCATCGTCTGCCTCCACGAAATCATCCTGGAATATCGCCGGTGCATACTTCTTTGCGGAAATCTTGGTTCTGTATTTGCGAAGCTGTCTCTCGATTACTTCCTCTACGAGGTCAATTGATACGTACATATCATTGCTGACCTGCTCTGAACGGATAACATGTCCCTTTGCCGGGATAGTAACCTCGATTTTCTGTCTATCCTTTTCTACGCTGAGTGTAACGTATACGTCTGTGTCTGGTTTAAAAAACTTCTCCAGCTTTGACAGCTTCTCCTCTACTGCCTGCTTAAGCCCCTCTGTTAATTCGATGTTTTTTCCTGAAATTGTTATTCTCATGATGTCCAACCCCTTTATCGTTTATTTGATACGTTGTCTGTATCATGTAAATATTATACCATAAATTTCGTTTTCATCAATCATTTTTATGCAATTTATATAAATAATCAAGGGTTTATTTACGGTTTTTCGCGAAATCGCTTGATTTCGTTATGATTAGGGATTTCATTAGAATAAAAAAAATCAAGTCGAGTGATTTTTTATACACTATCGCAACATTTCTCAACTACAACAGCACATCTAAGCTATCACAACGTTTCTAAGCTATCACAACGTTTCTAAGCTACCACAGCGCATCTAACCTATCCCAGCGCCTCAAGCTGAGAGGAAAGCTCCTCCCACGCCTCCATATCAATAAGGATTTCTTCCTCGAGAGCGTCTATCTCATTCTGGATTTCCGTGAGCTTTGAGTAGCTTGACTGATACTCCGGCTTCATGAGCTCAGCCTTGAGCTCATCGAGCTTTGCTTCCTTGACCGCCAGGTCCTCCTCGGCCTTTTTGACCTTTTTTTGTATCTTTGAGCGCTCCTTGCCCGGGTTGTAGTATGCCTTGCCGGTTGATGAGACAGCCATTCCGCCTGCCTGGGCTGCGCTATTTGCATTGGTGCTTTCGCCCACATTACCTGCTGCACCGGTTTGTGACGTGCTCCGTTTTACATCACTGCCTGTCTGACTGCTGCCGTTCTGGCTTATCGCGCCGCCAAATATTGCATTGCCTCTGTATACATTTTTGCTTTCCTCAGCCTCACGATCGAGCTTTTCCTGATACTGCTCATAGCCAAACTGATAGAGATTGGTCGTGCCATCCTCGAACACAAGCAGCTGTGTGGCTACCTTTTTCACAAAATATCTGTCGTGTGATACAAAAATCAGTGTGCCCTTGTAGTCCTTAAGCATGCTCTCCAGCGTTTCCTTGCCTACGATATCCATATGGTTAGTTGGCTCATCGAGCACGAGCACGTTCGGTCTGGTCTTTAAAATCTTGCAAAGCGCCAGTCTGACTTTTTCTCCTCCTGAGAGCATATTTACGTTCTTGAACACGTCATCCCCTGAAAAAAGGAAGGCTCCGAGTGCATTTCTGGCCTCGGTTTCCGTGAGATTCGGATACTCATCCCAAAAATCATCGAGCACAGTCTTGTTGCTTGTATACATGGCCATTTGCTGGTCGAAATATCCTATCTGCACGTTGGTTCCAAAGCGGTACTCGCCTGAAAGCGCAGGGATCTTACCCACGATAGTCTTTAAAAATGTCGATTTTCCAAGTCCGTTTCCGCCGAGTATGCCAAGCTTTTCGCCTCTTTTCAAATCAAGCGACACTACGGAGAGCGGATGGTCATAGCCGATTGCAAGCTCTGATGTATAAAGCACATCGTTTCCGGTCTCCTTTTCGGGCTGGAAATTGGCATGGAAGGTCTTGTTGTCGTACTTGTCCGGCGCCTCGATAATCACCATGCGGTCGATAGCCTTCTGCTTTGACTGCGCCATGGATGTCTTGGTCGGCTTGCCCTTGAAGCGCGTAACCATACGCTGCAAACGCTCTATCTCCTTCTGCTGGGCGATGTGATCCTTCATCTGCTTGTCGTAGTTTTCCTTTTTGCGGGCGATAAAATTGGTATAATTGCCCGGATAGCGCCTTGCTGTGCCGTACTCTATCTCGTATACCACATCTACCACATTGTCGAGAAACATACGGTCATGGGATACGACAACCACTGCCTTCGGGTACGACTTCAGATAGCCCTCAAGCCACTCAATCGTCGTGACATCGAGGTGGTTGGTCGGCTCGTCCAAAAGCAGTATGTCAGGCTTTGACAAAAGCAGCTTTATGAATGCTATCTTGGTCTGCTGCCCTCCGGAAAAGTCACGGATTGGCTTTTTACGCTCATCATCTGAGAAGCCGAACTTGCGGATCATGACCTCATATTCCTTCTCATAATAGTAGCCGCCATCATCCTTGAAGGCCTCCTCCATCGCGGTATATCTGGCTACCTTTTCATCGGAATAATCATGCTCGAGCTCTGCCGCCGCGCGCGCAAGCTCTGCCTTTCGCTCGTCCATTTTCACGAAGCATTTACGCACCTCCTGCTCGAGTGTCACATCAGGATCATCAAACGCAATCTGCTTCAGATACCCTATCTCCGGATTTCCTGCCTTTGCAATAAAGGCGCTCTCATCGCTGTCGAGCTTTTCCATCTCAACCTCGCCTGAAATGAGCTTTAAAAGTGTTGTCTTGCCACAGCCGTTTCTGCCGACTATCGCTATCTTTTCTGTGTTTCTGATTTCAAAATCTATACTATGCAAAATGACGTCGTCGCCAAATGCGACAGCGCCATTACTTATCTGGTAGAGCATATACTATCCTTTCATGCTTATGCCTGCTGCTTAATTGCTAGCCATAATGTAGTTGACAAACTGTGTTGCAGTACGTCCTGAAATACCACCGTGGCTGAGCTCCCACTTGTTTGCCTCCCTGCACAGCTCCTCGTCTGAAAGTGTGCAGCCGCTCTTTCTCGCAAGCTCTGTTACGATGTTGAAGAACTCCTTCTGCGATGGCTTTGAGTAGCTGATTGTCACACCAAAACGGTTTACAAGTGACAGCTTCTCCTCAACTGTATCTGAGTGGTGCTTGTCATTGCTGTTGTCCTGGTCATTGCGGTCATTCCATGTCTCCTTGATCAGGTGACGGCGGTTAGAGGTTGCATAAATCAGTATGTTGTCAGGCTTTGTCTCCACGCCGCCCTCGATAACTGCCTTTAGGAACTTGTACTCAATCTCATGCTCCTCGAATGAGAGGTCATCCATATATATGATAAATCTGTAGTTTCTGTTTTTGATTGCTGCGATAATTTTTGACAGATATTTAAACTGATGCTTGTATATCTCAATCATGCGCAGTCCGTCATCATAATACTGATTGACAATAGCCTTGATGCTTGTTGATTTTCCGGTTCCGCTGTCTCCGAAAAGCAGCACATTGTTGGCCTTTTTGCCCTGTACAAACGCTTCTGTATTGTCTGTGAGCTTTTTCTTCTGGATTTCATAGCCGATCAGATCATCGAGCATGACCGCATCCATATTGTTGATTGGCATGAAAGAAAAGCCCCCGTCCAGATGCTCCTCAATCCTGAATGCCTTGTTGAGCCCAAACATGCCGACTCCGTATGCCTTGTAAAAGCCTGTTACCACATCAAAGAACTCCTGCTCGTCCTTAGCTGCCTCAAGCTTCTTGCTCAGCGCCCTTACCTTCTCGCTGACATTGTGATTGTACATAAGGTCCTTTTTCACAATGGCCTTATAATTGCTGATCTGTGTGAAGCAGTCTATTCCGAGTGCTGACTCGATTGGCTTGAAATCATAATCGAAAAGCTTCTTAAAAATCCTGAAATCGTTTGCCACAAGCCCGTTTACGCTGCCATCACTGGCTCCGACCTTCTCACAGGTGATGGAAAACGGATTCTCACTCATCATAAGGAAGAAAGTGAGATAGTTGTGCCACAGATTGTCATCAAAACCATAGTCTGTCGCTACCTTTAGGATTCTCTTGACCTGTGTATTGATGTCGCGCACAAGCTCTGTCTTGTTGTACTCGCCCACCTCAAACTGCTCAAAGAGCTGGCCCAATTTATAAAGTATCTCGTCCTGAGGTAAATCTCCGTACATAAGTAATTTTGATATTTCCTGATACATGGCTGTTCCTCCTGGTTTGCCTTGTTTTCGCTGCTAACAAATTATTATAAACACTGCGTCTCGATTTTGCAAGAGCTTGTGTGCCCGGTATGGCGCAGGAGACGTAAAAAGGCGGAGCTAAAACTCCACCTTTATTGTTGTGCCACGCCCCACCTCACTGTCGAGCGTAAGCCCTGCATCATGCAGCTCCACTATATGCTTTACTATCGCAAGCCCAAGGCCTGTGCCGCCGGTCTCCTTCGAGCGGCTCTTGTCCACTCTGTAGAAGCGCTCAAAGACGCGCTCCTGCTGATCCTTTGGGATGCCTATGCCGTTGTCCTCGACCGTGAGAACGGTCTTGCCACCTAGCTTGTGTACCGTCACATTTACGGTGCCGCCCTCATTGTTGTAGCGGATAGCATTCTGGCAGAGATTCTCAACGAGCTCCGTGAGAAGCTGCCTGTTGCCTCGTACCATACAGTCGGTGCCGTCAAAATTAAGTGCTACTTTTCTCTGCTCGGCATTCACCTGTAGATTTTCCATGCAGTCCTTGACCAGACCGTACAGATCTAGCTGCTCAAAGCCCTGCTGCGCCTCGCTGGAATCAAGCTCCGAGAGCTTTATGATATCATTGATTAAGGAAAGCAGGCGCTGTGCATTTCTTCTGATTTCAGTGGCAAAATGAATCTGCTGCTCCTTTTCGACCATGCCGTTTTCTATGAGCTCTGCGTAGCCGGAGATGGCTGTGAGCGGAGTCTTTAGCTCGTGTGACACATTGGCTGTGAAGTCCTGTCTGCTCTTTGCCGCGGCAAGCACGCCCTCATGCTGTATCCTTATCGCATTCATGAACGGCACGAGTTCCTTGTACTCTGTCTTTTTCTGGATGACAGAGGCCTGCTCCAGGTTGCCTGCGAGTGTCTCGATTGGCTTCATGAGCTTTCTGGTCAGGCTCTTTGCGAGAACCACACATATTCCTACTATGACAACCGTCACTATAAGCATGGCAGGTATACTGCTTGCAAACATGTTCCAGATACTTCTCGCTGCAATAGAAACACGCAGTACCGTTCCATCATTGAGCTTTATGGCATGATAGAAGGTATTGCTGTTCATTGTGGCTGATGTTCTCACGCAGTCTCCCGTACCTTTATCAAATGCTGATTCAACTTCCGGTCTATCGCCATGATTTTCAAGTTTTTTCACATCATTTTGATTGTCATACATCACTGTGCCGTCCTTGTCAATCCAGGTGACACGAATACCCTCCACGTCAATCTGCGGGATTTCATTTATATCCTGTTTTAGTATTCCGGTGCTTTCTATTGTCTCTGCCATGACCTGCAGATCTTCCTTTACCTGCTTCTGAAAGAGGTAATAGTTGATTACTGTCATGGAAACCATAGTGGCAATTGCTACAAAAAGTGCTGTTGCTACCAGATAATAGTTAATCTTCTTTTTCATGCTGTACGCTCCGCTTATGTATATTAGAAATCATTATAACAGCTATTATTCTATAACATAGCCCACATTTCTGACTGTCTTTATCCTGCTGCCATAGTCACCCAGCTTGTGGCGGAGTGTCTTTATGTGCATGTCCACTGTACGTGTCTCGCCCTCAAAGTCAGTATCCCAGACGCTTCTCATGATGACCTCCCTGGTCATGACTATGCCCTGACTGCCCATCAGAAGCCTTAAAAGCTCATACTCCTTGTATGTAAGGTCAACCGGCTCATTGTTCACTGTAACCACATGGCGCTCATGGTCGATCACCAGATCATCCAGCTTTAAAAGCTTCGGCTCCTCCTTCACTGTTCTCCTGAGCAGTGCCTTTACTCTTGTGATAAGCTCCATGATTGAGAAAGGCTTTTTGATGTAATCATCTGCTCCTCCGTCAAGACCTTTTATCATATCCATCTCTGTGGTCTTGGCTGTGACCATTATAATAGGAATATCCTGTGTGGCCGGACGTTTTCTGAGCTTTCTCACGATATCGTAGCCGCTCTCATCCGGAAGCATCACATCAAGCAGTATAAGGTCCGGTACGAGCTCATCCAGCTTCTTGTAAAATTCCTTTGCGTTTTCAAATGCACTGACGATGTAATTACTGTTTTTTAAAGCAATAGTCTCTATCTCACGTATGCTCTCATCGTCCTCTACAATATAAATAAGTGCCATAGCTTTCTCCATTTCAAAAAATCTTATGTAAAATTTTTACCTGCTTTTTACTTTCGATTATACATTACTAATGTAAAACAGACGATGGTTTTATGTAAAATTTATGTAAAATCCATCGTCTGTATCAATTTTGTTTGTATATAACTATGATTTAATTTTTCAGCATAAAGATTAAATCATGATTTGCGAACCTTGTCATCAAGTGCAAATTCAACCCACTCAGCAATATTTGTCGCATGGTCTCCAATACGCTCGAAGTATTTTGCAACCATGAGAAGATCCTCTGCCTGCTCACCATCCTCCGGATGTTCCCTGATGAAATCAATAAGCTCAGCCTTTACCTTATCAAAAAGATCATCAACCACATCATCCTGCTTCATCACTATGCGAGCCTTGTCATTGTTCTTCTCAACATACGCCTCGATTGCCCTGATAAGCATAAGCATTGTCTCTGAAGCCATGCTCTTGACATGCTCTATATTGACCCTGTATGGCTTGTCACTGCTCATCAAAATGGTCATCTCGCTGATATCGGCTGCGTGGTCTCCTATACGCTCCATATCAGTAACCATCTTCATCGCTGCAGAAATTGTTCTAAGGTCTCTTGCTACAGGCTGCTGCTGCATGAGCAGATCAAAGCACAGGCTCTCTATCTTTTTCTGCTCTCTGTCTATCTCTGAATCGCCCTCCATGATGGCTTTGGCGCTATCGGCATCCTGATGTATAAATGCCTCGATTGCTTTCTGGATTGACTCCTCAATCATGCTTCCCATGTGCATCATTTCTTCATTCAGCTTCTTAAGCTGCTCGTCGAATTTCGATCTCATTAACCAAACCTCCCTGTGATGTAATCCTCTGTTCTCTTGTCCTGTGGATATGAGAAAATTGTCTTTGTTTCACCAAACTCAACCATATCTCCCACAAGGAAGAAGGCTGTATCGTCTGACACACGCACTGCCTGCTGCATGTTATGTGTCACTACTACAACTGTGTACTTTTTCTTTAAATCCTCCATGAGCTCCTCTATCTTTGAAGTAGAGATAGGGTCGAGCGCTGATGTTGGCTCATCCATCAAAAGCACCTCCGGCTGTACGGCAAGCGCTCTCGCAATACACAGTCTCTGCTGCTGTCCACCCGAAAGCCCCATAGCAGATTTCTTTAATCTATCTTTAACTTCATTGAATATCGCAGCACCCTGAAGGCTTTCCTCAACTATCTGGTCGAGTATCTTTTTATCCTTGATGCCATGCACTCTCGGGCCATATGCGATATTGTCATATATGCTCATAGGGAACGGATTTGGCTGCTGGAAAACCATACCGACCTTTTTGCGAAGTACGGTTGTATCGACTGATGGTGCATATATATTCTCACCATCTATCTCTATGCTTCCCTCGATTCTGACGTTGTCAACCAGATCATTCATTCTGTTGATACACTTTAAAAATGTAGACTTACCACATCCTGACGGTCCGATCAGCGCTGTCACGCTGTTTTCTTTTATGTCCATATTGACACCATGCAGTGCATGATTCTGGCCATAATACAGATTCAGGTCGCGAACCTGAATTTTGATTTTTTTCTCCATTTGTATCTCCTGCAACATGTAATAAATTTCTTGTCTTCGAGAATACATTATATGGATGCTTTGTAAAATGCTCTATCAGATGTATGTAAAATCTATGTCAAATTTTTACACACATAAATTATTCGCACTGTTTGTATTTATTATTTGTATATACTATTTATATGCTTTATAGTCGGCTTTATTAAAGTACTGTCTGGTTAAAGTATTGTATCTTTAATAATTAAAAGCTCATCCATTATCCTGTCTGCATCAATATTTGAGTAATTTATAATAAACTGATGCCTGTCCTCCTTTGGCTTGATCAGGTTGAAATGGGTAATCGCCTGAAGCTTTATGCCTTTTTTCAAAAGCCTTTCTTCAACTGTTTTGTCCGGAAGGTTCGTGTCAAACTGTATGATAAAATGCAGTCCGGAGTCATTTTCTATTACCCTGCATTCCTTTTCAGTGAAGCAGCCTTTTATGGACGAAAGCACGCTCTGGCGCTTTCTGCCGTAGTGCAGTCTCATTCTGTTTATGTGCTTTTCAAAATAGCCCTCGCTGATAAATCGTGCCAGCGTATACTGCTCGAAGGTCGATACCGTACATGAGTAAAATGAAAGCCTCCTGTAAAACTCATTTGCCAGATGCTCCGGCAGCACCATGTAGCTGATTCGGATGGTGGATGTGAGAGACTTTGAAAATGTATTTATATAGATGACCTTTTCACACGCATCAATCGAGAGGATGGGCGGTATCGGGTGTCCGTTCATGCGAAACTCACTGTCGTAATCATCCTCTATGATGTATCTGTCACTGCTCTCGTTGGCCCATGCCAAAAGCTCATAGCGGCGGTTCACAGGCATCGTGATTCCTGTCGGGAAATGGTGTGTCGGGCTGATATGTGCTATCTGCGCGTTCGCTTTCTTTATAAGCTCCACGCTGATGCCCTGCTCATCCATCTGCACCGGCAGGCATTTTGCATTGTTGCACTCGTATATCTGGCTGATTTTCTTATAGCCAGGATCCTCCACGCAGTATACCTTGTCCGTACCCAAAAGCTTCACAAGCAGACCGTACAGATACTCTGTTCCCGCTCCGACTATTATCTGGTCCGGGTCCACATTCATACCGCGAAACGATGACAGATGGCTTGCTATCGCTTCCCTAAGCTCTCTCACTCCGCCACACGGCGACACCGACAAAAGCTCCTGTTCCCTAAGGGAAATCGTCTCTCGCATAAGCTTTGCCCATATGGAAAACGGAAAGTTACCCGAGTCTGTCCTGTTTGATGAGAAGTCAAATATACTTTCATCCTGCTCAGGCGGCAGCTTTATGCTAAGCTCCTTGTGCACCGGTGCCTTGATTACCCTGATATCTGACACATCGGCTATGAAATAGCCCCTCTTGGGTCTTGCAAACATATAGCCCTCGCCTATCAACTGGTCATATGCATTTTCAACCGTAATGGTACTAACCCCCAGATTCTTTGCGAGGGTACGTTTTGATGGCATTTTCTCCCCGGAGCTTAATTTTCCCTGTGATATATCGTTTTTGATGCACTCATACAGGCATTTGTAGAGTGGACCGTCTGTTTTTGTGAGGTCGTAGGTCAGCATTTGATTCACCGCTTTCTGGCATTTTTATTTTCCTTATTTTGAATATTTTAATATTACCAGATGTGGCGTAATATTGCAACCATGATATATGGCTGGCATGAGCAAATGCAGCCTGGCGGCGCAGGTGGCGAGTACACTCTCGTGAGAGCGCATAGCGGAGCTGCTTAGATACTGTTGAATTATGCCCAAGAAAACCAGAAATGCACTGGCATGGAAGCCGGGGCAAGGAGCTATCGAGCCATGGAGGGCGAGTAGCGACGGATTCGTCTGGCATAGAACAACTATAAGGCATAATTCTTACAGTATCTTGGCAGCAAAGCGTAGCGAACACGAGAGTGTACACGCCGCCTGCGCCACCGGGATGCATTTGCTCACACCTGACTACTTCCGTCATATAAATTGACATAAAAGCAATATAAAATAAAAGGAGATTTAACAAATGGAAAACAATAAGAATACTCAATACGAACTCAACAAAGGGCTTGCACAGATGCTCAAGGGCGGTGTCATCATGGATGTCACGACTCCGGAGCAGGCCAGGATTGCAGAGGCTGCCGGTGCATGTGCTGTTATGGCGCTTGAGAGAATCCCTGCTGATATCAGAGCCGCAGGCGGTGTTTCAAGAATGAGCGATCCTAAGATGATTAAGGGCATTCAGGAGGCTGTCAGCATCCCCGTCATGGCAAAGTGCCGTATCGGTCACTTCGTGGAAGCTCAGATACTTGAGGCTATCGAGATTGACTACATTGATGAGTCTGAGGTGCTTTCACCTGCTGATGATGTGTACCATATCAACAAGAGAGATTTCAAGGTTCCTTTCGTGTGCGGTGCAAGAGATCTCGGTGAGGCACTCCGCCGTATCAACGAGGGAGCATCCATGATCCGTACAAAGGGTGAGCCCGGTACAGGTGATATCGTGCAGGCTGTCAGACATATGAGAAAGATGAATTCTGAGATTGCAAAACTTACTTCCATGCGTGAGGATGAGCTTTTCGAGGCAGCTAAAAATCTTCAGGTGCCTTTCGAGCTGGTTAAGTTTGTTCACGATAACGGCAAGCTTCCTGTTGTAAACTTTGCGGCCGGCGGTGTGGCTACTCCGGCTGATGCGGCTCTTATGATGCAGCTCGGTGCTGAGGGTGTGTTCGTCGGTTCAGGTATCTTCAAATCAGGCGATCCTGCCAAGAGAGCTGCCGCTATCGTAAAGGCTGTGACAAACTTTACTGATGCAAAGCTCATCGCAGAGCTTTCTGAGGATCTCGGTGAGGCTATGGTCGGAATCAACGAGAGCGAGATTAAAATCATCATGGAGGAAAGAGGCAAATAAAATGAAATCAGGACTTAAGATTGGTGTTTTAGCCGTTCAGGGAGCGTTTATTGAGCACAAGCGCATGCTTGAGTCTCTTGGGTGCGAATGTGTAGAGCTGCGCCGGAAATCAGATATCTGTGACTTAGACGGACTCGTGCTGCCTGGAGGTGAGAGTACTGTGCAGGGCAAGTTGCTCCGTGAGCTTGATATGTTTGATGAGCTTAAGGAAAGAATCGCAAACGGACTTCCGGTGCTTGCAACCTGCGCCGGTCTTATCCTTTTAGCTTCACATATCAGCAACGATGACAACGTATATTTCGGCACTTTGCCTGTCACTGTTAAAAGAAATGCCTACGGCAGACAGCTCGGAAGCTTCGAGGCCACAGCAAGGTTTGACAATAGCTTTGACTTTACCATGACATTTATCAGGGCGCCTTACGTGGAAGCTATTGATGCTTCAGCAAAGAATGATGTGCGTGTACTCGCAGAGTATGACGGCAAAATTGTCGGTGTACAGTATAAGAACCAGATTGGGCTGGCTTTCCATCCGGAGCTTGATGATGATACACGGATTCATGAGAGGTTTTTGGAGATGATATTGGGAAATTAAATCACGTCTATATTATGATTAAAGGGTCAAAATACCTTTTGACCCTCATATCATATTATTGAAGGGCTATATGTGATATTACACATCTAATCTGAAACATGTGATATAGAGCATAGATAGAAAGCATAATAATATTACGCTTACACAATTGAAATGTTTGCGTGTAAAGGCCGGGGCATCTGCTCCGGCCTTTGTTGTTTCTTATGTCTTATAAGTTCAATATATAATATGATTAGACGGTCAATAGGTATCATAATATTGTTTTAAAAAGCCTAAAACTCCAGAGTCACCTTAAAAAGATCGCCATCCACAATCAGCTCCAAAGTACCATTCATGAGCTTCATGAGACTTTCTGCAATAGACAGTCCAAGTCCGCTGCCCTCGGTATTTCGCGAGCTGTCTCCTCTGACAAAACGCTCCTTGAGCTCATCGCTTGAGATATTAAGCGGTGTAGCTGATACATTCTTGAAGGTTATGATGGCTCCGCTGTCCTTTGGAATGATGTCAATATACACTCTCGTGCCCGGCTGGGCATATTTGTTGATGTTGTTCATCAGGTTATCAAACACTCTCCACAGATGTCGTCCGTCTGCCTGAATCATGACAGGCGTAACGTCATTTTTAATAATTAAATCAAGATTATTTTTCTCGAATTTTTCTTTGTATTCTCCGGCTACCTGTGATAACATAACAGCTGCATCCAGTTCCTCCAGCTCTACGTTTATGCTGCCCGTAGATGCCTTTGACGCTTCGAGTAAATCCTGAATTAATTTTTTTAAACGTGATGACTGTCTGTCGAGAACGTCAAGATATTCGCGTACCTTCTCGTTATCTATGTCCTCCTTCTGCAACAGGTCCACATAATTGATAATCGAGGTGAGCGGTGTCTTGATATCATGCGACACATTTGTGATGAGCTCCGTCCTGAAGCGCTCGCTCTTCATTTTTTCAGAGACCGCCGCCTCTATTCCATTGCTCACATTATTCAAATCCTCTCCATGCTTTCTGAAAAACAGCATGAGTTTTGACGTATCAACCGGCTGTGAAAAATCACCGTTTGCTATTGCCTTTGCGGCGCATCTTATCCTGTCATACTGCATGATGAATGTGATAAGCAGCGCAAGCTCTATAAGCTTTATAATGAATATAAATCCAATACTCCCTATTCCAAATCCTATAAGCTCCAGCAGGCATATGAAACCGAATGCCAGCATACTGATCAAAAACAGCGGTACATTTCTTTCTATCCATGAAAAGCCGTATCTGATTGGGGCAAATACCATCCTGCATAGCTTTTTGACAGGCTTTAAGAAAAATCTAACAACATAGTAGCACAGTGTATGCTTCCAGAACTCATGTGCCCTGATTCTTACGTATGTTGACAGGATTGCTTCAAGCGAAACCATAGTTGCCGCCAGACAAATGAGTGCCACCACCGGAAGCTGCTTTATAAGTAAAAAGCCTGCCGGAAATACCATAAAGTCTGCCAGCATTGTCACACCGAGCATCACCTCATACGGCAGCCTGTCATATAATCGTAATTTAATTTCTTCCGAATCCTCGCGTTTTCCGGCAACCATCAGCAGATAACCCGCCGTAATCACAAAACCAAGTATAAATATGACAAACAATACACTTAGATGAGCCTCTGTAAATTCCATGGCGTCAAGTAAGCTGTCTGCCTGATTGAAGTAATCGCCCTTTTCCTGAAGCTGCTGCGGCAGCTTTGCATACACATAATAGTACTCA
>ENA-OOXC01001548-OOXC01001548.1-human-gut-metagenome-genome-assembly--contig:-NODE-1548-length-13216-cov-3.426791_pt1 | contig 13216 bp, 7 predicted proteins | sample MGYA00241578_ERZ501325 | MGnify/ENA primary metagenome ERZ501325 (study PRJEB25962, sample SAMEA2042737) | human gut metagenome | biome: human gut; feature: human-associated habitat; material: faeces...
ATTAAAAATTCTTAGAATTAATATTTTTGATTTAAAATTAATTAGATATCTAATGTTTATATAATACAATAAAATGCCGAATATTGCAATGAAAAATTGTATTTTTATTATACTTTTCATCGCATTTTTCGACACTTTTTTATTTTTTTGTATATTCAACAATACAATATACTGTTCCATTATTATATGCACTACTTGTAGTACTAAATCCTATTTGAGAATTTGAATCAATATAATCTACAAAACAGTTTCCATCAGGATAACAAAAAGTTTCTCTCCAAACATTTGTAGTAGTTTTTATTCTAGAACTTAATCTTATATAATCATAATTCAAATTAGAAATATCTATTTTATCATTAATATTAAAATTTTCTAAAACAAAAACTTTTCTATATAATTTTTTTCCATCTATCCATATGCCAATTTCTGTTTCATCTAAGCTATATTGACTATTACCACTTTCTCTATTACTCGCTGAAATATACATTTCAATATTGTTGTTATACTCTTTCAATTTATTATTTTCATCTATTTAAACATTTTCGGCTGTACTTTTCGCTTTTCTTGCATTTGTGAATAGATTTGTTTGAGTTAGTACTGTTATTGATACACCAGATATAATTAATAAAATTATTATTGTTACTGTCAAAGCTACTAAAGTTATTCCTACTTCATTTTTCCTTTGTCTTTTCATATTATTTTTTTCTCCCTTTATTAAGCTAGAAACTTAATTAATATTTTTATATTAAAAATATAGCATATCAGTAATAAAAAATCAATAGCTATAAAAAGAAAAATTTTGATTGAGTTCATTAAAAAAGTTAATATTTCAATAATTTTAAGTTTCTTAAATTTAATTAAATTTCTAGCTTAATAAAAGGAGAAAAAAATATAATGAAAAAACAAATGAAAAATGAAATGGGAATAACCTTAGTAGCTTTAATAGTAACAATAATAATTTTATTAATATTAGCAGGAGTAGGTATAACAGCATTAACACAAACGGACTTATTTGCAAAAGCAAGAGAAGCAAAAGAAATAGCAGAAAATGCTCAAACTACAGAAAATGTGATATTAGGAAATTATGAAAATAAAATTAGTGAAATTGCAGGAAGTAGAGAAGAAATAACTGTAGATAAAAATGAATACAATCAATTATTAAAAGATGTTGATAATTTAAAAAAGCAATCAACCGGTTTTCATGGAATAAACACACAAAATATATTACAACAAATAGCTATAAATACAGAATATACTGCTACAGAAGACTGTATAGTTATTGGAACCGTCGCTACTTATAATACAAATAGTGCATATTTCCTTATATTTATTGATGACACTAATATTTATAGAATCGGTGGTTCCAATACATGTTGGTGGGATTATAGCGAAATCTACTTTCCTTTAAAAAAAGGCCAAAAATTTATAATAAAAGGCTTTAATGAAAACTATTTATCTTATGATATTAATGCATATGGATTATTATAAAATAAAAACCTAGCTCAAGCTAGGTTTTTATTAATTTTTTAATCTCTATTTATTATCAATAGCTTTTTTCTTAATAACAAATACTCCAACACCTAATATCACTAATGAAACCATTCCAACTATTGTTGGTAATAAGTAATTCATGTTAGCACCAGTGCTTGGTACAATTATTATGTCCTCTGCTGAAACTACTTTTGGATATTCTGGTGGAACTACTGGTGGATTACCTGGAGGTGTTATTTTTGCAACTTCAGCATCATTATTAAATGTTAAGTCTTCTGCTGATGTTAACAATTTAGAAACATTTAATCCTACTAATACATTTTCTGTTGGTTTTAATGCTTTTGCTGTTGCTTCTGTATATAATATTTTCTTATTATTTAAGTATTCTGTATCTCCAACTTTTACTGCATTTAATTTTTCTAAGTCTTCACTTGTAATTTGTTTCCAATCTCTATTATTATCTTCTACAAATCCTAAGTTTTTGTCTAGATAATCTACTACTGCTGATGGTGTTAATGTTGCAATATTTCCTTCCTTAATTCCATATTTATAGTAATTTTCTGACATATAGTCTACTTCACTTTGGTTAATAGCTTTTATTTCGTAACCAACTTCTAATGTTGCTCCTTCGATTAATTCACTATCAACTTCTAGTTTTACATAGCCTTTACCATTTGTTGATGGTCCCATATATGTCATATGGTTTGTTGTTCCTTCTAGTTTTCCATCTTCTGTAACTTTAGCATCTACTAATATTTGACCATTTGCCAATGTTACTTTAAATGTACTTACTCGTTTTTCTAAGTCTAATTTTTGTCTTGCTCTTTCTACTATTCCAAAGTCAACATTTTTTACTATAAATTCTACTTTGTCTGCTGTTCCATCTGTTATAGTTGTTTCATATTCTACACCAAATTCCATTGTTGGTGTTACTGAATTCATTTTTGTTATTGTTATTGCACTTTGTTCTCCATTATATGCCTTTGATACTTCTTCTCCAACTGTATGGTTTGTTATATTTGCTACTTCTTTGTCTATTGCCTTTCTTTCATCATAATTATCTATAGCATCTGTTTTTCTTGTATCTACTGCATCTTTATACCATTCTTTATTGTTTTGGTCTCTGCTTGAATCATATACTGTTCCTTTATAGTATTGTACCTTATAGTCTTTATCTCCCCATGTATATGTTATTGTATATTGTCCTGGTATATATCCTGCAAATTCATAGTTACCATTTGCATCAGTTGTTGTTTCAATATCACCTATAGAGTTATTTAATTCGTGTAATGTAACTTTTACTCCTGATACTGTGTTTTCACCATTATCAAATTGTCCGTTTCCTTGTCTTATTTCTCCTGTTTTTAATTCTCCTGTTGTGCTGTCAACAAATACTGTTCCTATGATCTTTCTATCATCTTTTAATTCTAGTTGTATTGATGGTGCAGAGTCTGTATCATCTTCATATGTGCTTATATCTTCTATTTTTGCATTTCCCGGTACAGAATCTCTATCAACAGCTGCGACTGTACTTCCTTGGTTATCTTTATATACTGTATATGAATTTATTTCTGCTCTATTTGATAATGTTTCTCCATTATTCATAATATTTACAGTTGCATTTTTGTCTAATCTAAATTGGATATATATATAATTTGATTTTCCAGATTCAATGACTGTATTTGCGTCTATTATTAATTTTCTATAATTTTCATTATATTTTTCGTTTGAAATTATGTTTAAATTTCCTGTTATATTATTTTCTGCATCCAAACCAGTTCCTACAGCTATCACCATATATCTACTATCAAAAAAGTCAATTATGCTATTCACTCTTGTTAAATATGTTGATTCATTTGTTAGAGCAATCTTATATGTTAAATATACTTTTAATTCTTTATCTCTATCATCAACTCTTTCATACTCATAATCAGAATTATATATTGCTCTTTTATATGTTCCAGTATAAGAATTTTTGAATTTAACTCCTACATTCCATGTGCTCTCATCATTGGCATCATATGCTGTATCATTCATTGCTCTTTTTGAATAATTATATACATGCCAATAACCATTTACTCCAACATTTACATTTTCTAAATCTTGCGTTAATGATAAATCCGCTTGTTCCTTTTCATATATACCTAAGTTAATATATCTTATTTCAGTTATATCATTTTTATAATCATCATTAGTATATATCAAATTATAATTTGCTTCTTTTGTATTTGCATGTATTATTGTAATATCATTATCATCAAAAACAGGTGTCGCTTTAGTATTTTCAGTTTGACTATAATTTATTTTTAAAACTTCTGCTGCATTATCATCTTTAACGCTTATTTCATTATTTCCTGTCGAATCAATTTGTGCAAAATTCTTGTCTAATAAATTCATTTCAGTAATATCAGTCGCTTTAGAACCGTTGTTAACATTAGTATTAAGCATAACAGATTTATATTTCATTCCGTTATATTCATATTCAATATAATACCTAGATAATTTTGCAATTTCAATATTAGTAAAAATATATTCTCCACCATTTATTTCATCATATTTTCCTAATTCAGAAGTTGTTGTTGTTGCAATTTCGTTCCCTATTAATTTTCCTTCTGAATCCATTCTTTGATATTCTTTTAAACTAACTTTTATTCCATTAAAACCTATATCATTAGCATCACTATCATCATTTTTATATAAATAATTTCTTAATGTATCTTTACCATTTCCGCATATCTTCCCATACATATCCTGATAAATCTATATATTTTCTTTTATTATCTATTGTTGAAGTTATTGTTTCTCTTGATAATTTTCCTTCTCCTGTTGCTTCTATTGTAATATTGGTGTTAGGATATTTTTCATAACCTTTATTTGGATTTTCAATTTCTATGGCAATATATTGTCCAGCTGTTACTCCATTTACTATAATTTCTCCATTTGCATTTGTATAAAATTCTGTTGCTGCCCATTCATCTACATACGAGATTCCCCCAGATGAAGATTTGCTTATAAATTTATTGTCTGATGTCCTTTTTATTTTGAATTTTACATTTGGCAATTTTGTTTTTGAGTCTGTGTCTTCTTTTACAATTTTTAAATCTATAATACGTTGATTATCAATTTTTACCTTAGTTGTTTTTACTGCTTCTATCGTTGCATTTTTTGATATTTGTGGTCTTGTTACATATGCACTATTAGGATTATTTATTTCTGTAACTGTATAATCACCTTGATATAAACCATTAATTAATATTTTTCCTTCACTATTTGTTCTAAATACTTTATACCAACCATATGGAACTCCTTCATTTTCACCTATGTAACTTACTTCACCATTCAAGTTACCAATTACCCATTTGTTGTCTGAATTTCTTTTAACTTGTATTTGCACATTCGGTATTCCACTTTGTGATTGTAAATCTGTTTTTTGTATTTCTAGACTTCCCGTTACATCTATGTTCAATTCCATTTCATCACTATTGTTCATATCTTTAGTATATGTTGTTGTTGTCATTATATTTTGCACATTTTCATCAGTTTCTAATAAATATGCTGTAGCTACTATAAAGCTACCACCTGAACATGATATATTAAAATTACCAATTTTTTCAATTTTTTGTTCTTTACTAATTAATATATAAAAATCTTCACCTGACTTTATATTATCTTTTGAATCACTAACAATAAAATTCCAACCATCATAACGTCCATATTTTAAATTACCAATTTCATTACCATTTCCATCTTTTAATGTTAGGGACTCTATTTTATCAGAATATGAATAATTAAATGGTCCTATTTTCATATACATAGCATTATTATAATTATAATCATTTATTTTTACAGCTTTAACATCTTTATTTCTTTTTAATAGTATACTTCCATTGTTAACATATCTTAAAGCTTTTTCCATATAATTTATAGTATCTTCACTATTAGTCCATCCAGACTCATTTCCTCCTGAACTAGTTGCCATACTAAAATCAACTGCACTTAAAAATGCTCCTATATTTTGCCAAACTGCTTTTTGTTTTTCTGAAGGATCATAACCATAATCTTCGTTACCCAAAACTTTACTATGACCACCTTTTTGGTCTAATATATATGCCATTCTAAATATTTCTCTTTTTTCATCATCTGAAAAGTCTTTATATTCCTTTTTTTCTCCACCATTAACTATATCATCTTCAATATTAATTATTCCTTTTACTTCTGCTGTTCCTCTTGCTGGTAAAGACTGACCATTTTGAATACAAAATATATTTTCTGTTTGATTTTCGTTAGACCAATACGTATCTCCATTTAAAGTAATTTGTCCACCAACATCTTCATTATTCAATTCATAATATGATAAAGCTAATACATCTCCAATTTCCAATCCTGATGGATCCCAATTTGCGACAACTTTAATTTCTACTGTAACTATTAATATTAACGTTAATATTACAGAAGTAATAATTCTTAAATTTCTACTTTTCATTCTTTCCCCCTCCTTTCCTAATTATTTTTATTTCTAATAATATAAACTACACATATTAGTATCAAAGCTAATACTAATACAGCTATTACTGAATACATAATAAATGTTCCTGTTTTTATACTTACTATTAATTGTGCATTATCTATATTATTTTCAACGTTATTTTCTTTTAATTCATCTTCTGTATAAATTTCTGAAATCTCAGCTTTGTTGTTTATTAATCCTACATTTGAAGCTGTCATTCCTTTTGTTAATGTCAATTTAATTGTTGCTGTTTCTCCTGCTTTTAATTTTTTATTTGACAATGCTGATGAATATAAATCTTTACCATTTATATACCAGTCTTTGTTTAATTCTGATTTAAATACCATATCTTGTGGCATATAATCTTTAATTTTTCTTATATAAGTATCAACTTCACCAACATTTGTTACTTTTATTTCATATTCTACAATAACTGTTGTTCCTGCTACTTTTTTTGCATTTAATTCAACTTTTGCTAAATTTTCTGCATTATAATCATAAACTGTTGTATTTGTAGAATCTTGAGCAATTACTCTACTTATACTTTTTTGTATTTTTACATCTACTGTTTTTAATTCTATTAATCCTATATTTATATTTGCAATACTTCTATCTGTTATTACTATTTTATCAGATATTGCATAACTTTTTTCTGCTCCATCTATTACCATTTTTCCAACAACAACATCTGAATTTTTACTTTCTTGTACTCCATTTACTTTATATGTTGTTAATTTATATTTTGAAGTATCATAATCAAATAATACTAAATATTCACCTTTTTCTATATTATTTATTTGATATTTTCCTGATGCATCTGTATATATATTATTATTTGCTACCAGTTTATTTGTTTTTACATTATATAAATATACAGGTATATTTTGTAATAACTTTTCATTTTCATCTTTTATACCATTTTCATTTTCGTCATTCCATGCAATTCCTGTTATTGTATACATTTCTGCTGACGGATTATCTGGATTATCTGGATTATCTGGTTGATCTGGATTGCTTGGATTATCTGGATTTACTGGATCTGTATGTTTATTTTTTTGTAATATATTTTTTATTATATTTGTATGATAAAAATCTACTCCAAAATTCAAATCAAATTTGTGTAATATTTCAATATCTTTTGTTAGATTTTCTTGATAGTTTACTTTTGCTATGATTTTTATCTTTTCATTTTCCCCATTTTTTATTTTAGTTTTAACAGCTAATTGTTTATCATTTCCATAAGTATAATCTGTTATTTCTTTATTTCCAATATATACTTTCTCTAATGAGAGTTCTCCTGGTAAATCATCTGAAACTCTTATTTCTTCTTGACCTTCTATGTTATATCCTACAATATTTAAAATATATTCTATACTATCTCCTGTTTTTACATATTCCCCTTCTGTTTCAGATGTTTGAGCTACTTCTATATATTCTGAAGGAGTTGCATCTTTATAAAATACATTAGATTTATATTTAATATTATTATGAATTATTTCATATTTAACTAGTGCAAAATTTTCGTCTTTTATTAGTCCACAACTATAATTTGCACCTAATACAATAGTTCTTCTTGCAGGAAGAGTTTTTATATAATATTTGCTATCATTATTCACTATATTTTCTTTATACTCTTCTTCGGCATCTTTATCTTCTTCAATTGTTCCATCATCAAGCTTATGAGTTATAACATTTTGCCATAGTTTAGTTAATTTCATATAATCTGAATGTTCTTCTAATACCTCTAAATTTTCTATATTTTCATCTGTCATATTTTCTAATATTATTTGATATTTTATAGTATCATATTTATTTATATTGACACTTAAATCCTGTACGCATTTTACAGTCACTCTTATTTTACCAAGTACATATTTTGCTTTTACTTCATTACTCTCCTTAACTATATCATTATAATTAATAGTAATTTTATTTGTTCCCATCTTTCCTATAACATTACTTTCATTTTTTACACGAACTTCATAAGATATTTCTTTTGTTTCTCCTACACCAATTTTACTAATTCTTTCACCATATTCTGTTTTGTCTGATTGTTCCTTATAATATTGGTCATAATTATAAACATAATCATCTACTATTCCTAAATATACTGTTCCATCAGGAACTAACCCTTTAACTGTTACATTTTCTGCATCTTCAGTTCCGTTATTAGTTACCTTTGCAATATATTTAATAACTTCTCCTTGCTTTACTTCATCTCCATTTGCAATATCATCTCCACCAACTTGTGCTGTTAATGTTACATTCAAATCTGGACCTGTTCCTGTAGTTAGATTTACATTTGTTCCATTTACTTGTTGACTTGTTCCATTTAAATTTTCATCATATGTAATTGCATATGTTTCAACTGCATTTTTATTATACTCTAGGCTTGATGGGATTTTTTCTTTGTAAGTGATATTAGCTACATCTGTTGTTTCCATTTTATCAATTGTAACCATGTAATTTTTTGCATTAGTTGAAGCCTCAGTTGTCCATTCATTATTTGAATCATTTAAATCTTCTGTTGCATCTTCTTTTTCTGTATAATATACTTTTGCATTTTCTATTCCACTTACTCCTACTGCACTTGCTAGTACAACGCCCATATTATTGTCTTTTCCATCTGTAGCAAATCTTCCTGATATAACTACATTTTCTACTTTATCTCCAGTATTATTTATTACTTCTTTTTCTACAGTTGCTTGTTTTTCTTCTTGTCCAACTTCTATTTTTACATTTTTATTTTCTTCTTCACCAATTGTATTTACATTTAATTCTTTTATTTTATTTGTTGTTATTATTCCTGTTGGTGATGTTATTTGTATTTCTTTTTCTTCTGTTCCAGTTTGTGCATTATCTTTATAACCTTTTGCTTTTTCATTTGTATAATTCATTTTTATTTTTTCTGTTGAAGTTTTTGTTAATTTATTTAATGTTAATTTTAAGTTTAGTACAACTGTTGGACCACATATAATATTCTCTACATATTTTGTGTCTTCGCCAACTAATTTTACTCTTATTATTTTTCTTCCATTTTTTTCTTCAATATCATATTTACTTATATTAAAATTGTCTGCATACATTTTATTTATATTTGTTATTTCTGCTTGTTCTACTTGTTCTGGTAATTCAATTTCAATTGTTGGATTTTTATATAAATCGTTTGCTTCTGAGTTTTCTTTTAAAATCACTTTTGCTTCTATTTCATTTTCTTGCATTGTATTTAATGAATCTTTGTTTATCTCCAAAACTGCATCTGTTTGTGTTTCATTTAATTTTATTTTTGTTTCAACTTTGTTTATATTTTTTCCTACTATTGCATATGATATTTCTTGCATTTGTTTTATTTTATTTTCTTGTTCTTCTTTAATTATCTTTATTGCTTTTATATTTATTGTTCCTACTTTTTGTGGTTCACTTGTTTTTATTTTTATAGCATCTACATCATTTGTTTTTATTTCTATATCACCGTTTTCATCCGCTTCTGTATCTTTGTTTATTTCTGCTATTTTATTTTCTGTATTTGAATCTAATACTTCTATAATGCCTTCTTCTCCTAGAATTTCTAGAATATTATTTTTGTTAATGCTTATTTGTTTTGTTTCTAAGTTTTCATTTGATTCTTCTTGCAATTCAATATTTGCCATAACCTTTAAACAATTTACATTTATTTTTACATTTTCTGTTATTTCTCTTTGTTTTTCTTCGTATAATTTTCCTTTATAAATTTCATCTTTTGCATTTAATATTTCTGTTGATATTATTGAATTTTTTTCTTCTTGGTCTAACTCAATTGAATTTTCAGCTGTTATTTTTGTGTTTTTAGAATCATATAAATTCAATTCTATTTTGGCATTTAATTCTTGTTCTTCTATATTATCAACTTTGTTAAATATATATGTTACTATATATTTATCTTCTCCATCTTGCTTCCATTCTACAGTATTTTCTTCTGTTGCTTCATTTGCACTATTTATTACTAATTTTTCTGTTACTTTATCGTAATTGTAATCTTCTTCAGTTAATTCTCTTTTTGTTGTTAATCCCCTTTGTATTGAATTTACTATTACTTTTTCTGGATTTTCTCCATTTACTTTTGGTATAGCTAATTCTAACTTTGTATTTTTTACTGGATATTCATTTCCATTTAATTTGTTTTCTACTTCAAGTTGTAATATTCTTTTTTCTTGTCCATCATAAATTGCATTTGTATTTGTTATTACTTTTTGATTTATTTCTACACCACTATTTTCATCATTATATGGGGAGGTTTGTTCCCATTGAACTCTTCTTGTTGTTGTTATTTCTGTGTTGCTACTTTGACTATTTACGTAATTAGCTTTTAATTCAATTTGTGTTTCTTGTTCTAATAATTCTAAATTGTAGCTTTCATTCTTTTTAGCTTGTACTTTTATTTCAAATTTCTTTGTTTCTCCTGCACCTATATAATCAACATTTAAGCTATCTTCCCTTATTTGACTTATTCCATCTATTTGATTTTGAGTATCAAAAACAAAATTGCTATTTTTTAGAGTTATATTGGCATTTTCTAAGTACCCTTCCTTTTCAACACTCAACTCTAAATACAATTTCATATCATAACTATTTAATTCTTTACTGATTTTAGAAATCTTATTTCCACTATTGTCCTTAAAATATGCCACAAATTGCACATTTTTGTTGTTAGTTAAAATTTGTATTTCATCAACCGCTTCTGATATTATCAACATAGCTGAACTATTTATTAATAACATCATCACCAAAAACATTGTTACAATTTTTTTCAATACCTCTTTCATTGTTTTTCCTCCTATATTTAGCCCATTATACTAATTTTATTTTACTTATATTTATATATAATTTCAACACTCAGTATTTTCCAAAAATAAAATATTACAAAATTCGTGCTTTTTTTCTTTAGGGAAGCTCACTTGATCAATTTTCACTTTCTAAAATTAAGTTTTTATTACATTTTTGTTACATAAAAAATTTAGGGAAATGGGGACATCCTTTTTTCCCTATTTACGTAAGACTTGACAAGAAATGATATAATATTAATAAAAAATTGTGGAGGAAATTATGCAAAGAATATTAAGTTATATGAGAAAAGCAATTGAAGAATATAATATGATTGAAGAAAATGATAAAATAGCAATTTGCCTTTCTGGCGGAAAAGATTCTATTACTTTGTTACACGCTTTTAAAGCATTACAAAGATTTTATCCTAAAAAGTTCGAATTAATTGCAATTAGTATAAATCCGGGTTTTGAATTTTTTGATACAACTTTATTGCAAAACCTTTGTGATAACTTAGAAATTCCATTATTTATTGAAAAAACTCATACTAAAGAAATTGTATTTGATATAAGAAAAGAAAAAAATCCATGTTCTTTATGTGCTAATTTACGAAGAGGTGCAATAAATTCTATTGCAGTAAGAGAAGGTTGCAATAAAATTGCCTTAGGACATAACCAAGATGATGTTTTAGAAACTTTTTTACTAAATCTATTTTATACTGGTAGTATAGGAACTTTTTCTCCTGTTAGCCATATGGATAGAACTGGTATTACACTAATTAGACCTCTAGTTTATACTCCTGAAAAAGAAACAAAACGTTTTGTTAAGAAAAATAATTTAACAGTTATGCCAAAAGTTTGCCCTATGGATGGTACATCAAAAAGAGAAGATATGAGACTAATGATTTTTTCACTTCAAAAAAATATTCCTATGATTAGAGCTAACCTCTTTGGAGCAATTCAAAGAAATCTTCCAGATTGGAAAGTAAAAAACAAGGATTAAAAAGGAATTAAAGAGAGATATTCTCCTTAATTCCTTTTTCTATTATTTTACAATTGCAACCATTGCATTTTTTAATTCTTCTAATTTTTGATCTGCATCTTCTTCAGATTTTCCTTTAATTCCCATATATAATTTAATTTTTGGTTCTGTTCCAGAAGGTCTAACACAGCACCAACTATTATCTTCTAATCCATAATATAAAACATTAGATTTTGGTAATCCAGATTTACTTTCTTCTCCAGTTACCATGTTTTTAACATAATCTCTATCAATATCTTTAAATTCTAATACTTTATATTTTCCAATTTCTTCAATTGATGTATTTCTCATATTTGACATCATTTCTTGGATTTTTTCAGCACCTTCTGCTCCTTCAAGAACTATAGAAACTTGAGTTTCCTTATAGTAACCATATTTTTCATATATATTGTTCATTTGATCCCATAAAGTTTCTCCTTTTGCTCTATAATAACAAGCTGCTTCGCATAAAGCCATTACTGCTGCAATACCATCTTTATCTCTTGCATAATCACCAATTAAGCATCCATAACTTTCTTCAAATCCAAATACATATTTATCTCCATCGGTCTTTTCTTCTTCTCTTTTCATAACAGCACCTATATTTTTAAATCCTGTTAAAACTTCAAAACAATCCAAATTATAATTTGAAGCAATTGCTTTTGCTAAATCAGAAGAAACTATTGTTGTAACAAACATTCCTTTTTCTGGTAAAAGTCCTTTTTCTTGCATTTGAGAAATTCTATATTCTGCAATTAATAATGCTGACATGTTTCCTGTATATGTCATATATTCACCTGTTTTTGTATCTTTTGCATAAATTCCTAATCTATCAGCATCAGGGTCTGTAGCAAGAACAACATCTGCATCTACTTTTTTAGCCAATTCTAGAGCTAATTTAAATGCCTTTTTATCTTCAGGATTTGGGTAATCAACTGTTGGGAAGTTTCCATCTGGTTCTTTTTGTTCTGGAACAACATATAAATTTTCAATACCGATTTCTTTTAAAAGTCTTTCTGCAACCATATTTCCTGTTCCGTGTAATGGTGTATATACTACTTTTAATTTTTTACCTTGTTCTTTAACTACTTCTGGATTTAATATTAATGATTTTAAAGTATTTATATATTTATCATCCATTTCTGTTCCAACAAGATTAAATAATCCTTTTTCAATTGCCTCTTCTTTAGAAATTTCTTTAATTTCACTATATTCTGCAACAGCTCTTACTTTTGCAATTATATCTTTATCTCTTGGGCTAACTATTTGAGCTCCATCATCCCAATAAACCTTATAACCATTATATTTTGGTGGATTATGACTTGCTGTAATCATTATTCCTGCTGTACATTTTAATTCTCTTACTGCAAAAGATAATTCTGGAACTGGTCTTAAACT
>ENA-OOXC01001553-OOXC01001553.1-human-gut-metagenome-genome-assembly--contig:-NODE-1553-length-13174-cov-2.226161_pt1 | contig 13174 bp, 12 predicted proteins | sample MGYA00241578_ERZ501325 | MGnify/ENA primary metagenome ERZ501325 (study PRJEB25962, sample SAMEA2042737) | human gut metagenome | biome: human gut; feature: human-associated habitat; material: faeces...
AGCCGTATCATTCCAAATCCTATTTTATCCTCCTGTTTGATTTTAATAGTTCCCTTTAATTTTAGCAATTTTGGTTTGTAAAGCAATATGGGCAGTTTTACAGCTTCATGAAAAGGAAGATAGTGAAAATTAAAGAAAACACTATGTAGTATATAGCGAAGTATCCTCCTTCCTCTCCAAACCCTTTTTAAGATTAATGAAAGTTCCATATGTTTATAAGCTAAAACATGAAATACAAATTCTTACGTCATCATTCACCAATAAGCTTTCAATTTTGACGCATCAGATAGATTACCCACTATTTGGCGATTTCCTCTTAAAACAAATCAAAAGTTTAAATTAATATTTAAACTTGAACCATAAACATATTGAACCTTCAGAACCCGTTATTACATAAGGAGAATGAAAATTAATACGTTCCGAATCAAGATTTACCACACTTCAAAATAGGTAGCGTCCTGACCTGTACGTTTCTTAAAATCCTCCTTCATCTTCTTTTCCAGCTCCTTAACATATTCACGCTTTAATCTTCTTGCTTCTTCCAGCCGACGCAAAGCATCTTCGCGTGTCATTTTCTTAGTGCCTTTATCTCTCATATTCTCTTGAATATTCATATTCCCCATATGCAATAGCAGAAGGACTATCTTTCGACCCATTTTTCAACCATTAGCCCTTTTATGATTAAAAAAAAGATGAAATCAGACAATTAGTATCCAGTACTATATTAATCATTATAAGGCACTCTCAAATGTTCTTTCAATATAGCCTCATTCTTATCCTGATCCCACAGACCTTCATCCCACAACTTATCCATATCCTCCTCTACTCTTTGAGCAAAGTAGGCTGTCAAAGATTTACGTATTTCTTCCAAGGCGCGCTCGTCTTTAGCATAAGAAAACATCTTTAACAAGTGTAGCTGGACTGGGTTAAAAGGTTCTGATTTCATATTCTTTAGCTTTTATATTCCACAAAAGAACAAATTATATTTCACTTATCCTAGCGATTCAACTTGTTTTTAATAACACTGCTCTTACTCCCCCTCATATCATCTACAAAGCCATTTCAATGCCTCAACCACCGATCATAATCATCCAATCGGTTGATCAGCTGCTGCTTACTCTTTTTCGGCTTTTCCTCTTTCTTCCACGGATCAACCGCCTCGTGCGCCAAATGATAATAGATACTGCTATCCGTACAACCATAAAGTGTAACCACAGCAAGTGCACGCGACTGCTCCGCCTTGACGAGAGGAAGCATAGTCTGCATAACGCCAACCAGCTTTGCCGCCTCTTCTTCCATACCCAATATAGTATAAGCCGGCAGCAAAATGGCATAAAGCTTGCAACGCATCACATCCGTATCCATCCGGAGATTGCCATATTCTTTCAACGCTCTGGCAGCCAGAGAACGATCTTCCTCACTCACCCCCTCCGCACTGTGATAACGCTGAAGAGCACTATGCAAACCATTCAACATACAGTCATTGTCCAGACGGGTATATACATGCTTGTCCTCATCATTCAGGGCAATTACCTCGTACTCACCCGGCATCACACGCAGCAGCGGAACCCACATCCAGTTCTCCACACATACCATCACATCCTTTCGCCCGGCTCCCGGCTGAATGACAACAGTCGCCTCCACCCCCTTAAACCGTCCCTCGGTAATGCGTATCCGGTCGCCCTTGCGCAAACCATCCGGCTGGGGTATATAAACAGGAAGTGTATTGGAATAAGAACGGGCCACCCACTGCAAATTCTCCATTGCGGCATCGGAAAGGTAAGGAAAATACTCCCGCTTCCGTTCCCTCACCCGAGGCAGGAAACTGAGTACAGGAAAACGTTGCATCAGTTGGAAAACATCACGCTCGGAGGCACGGACAAATACATAGTTGAAGAGTAAGGGACGCTGGGTATTGACGAATTTGCCGTCTATACGCCTCACTTCCTGATAGGAAGGAGCAAAAAAGCCGAATGAGGGCTCGCCTGCCTGTATGCGGCGGTCCTGTTCCCGTTGCAAACCGCGCACTCCTCCCCGATGACAGTCGGGAAGCGACAACACATACCAACGCACGGCATTGTTATTCCGCAAAGCCTCCAACGCTTCGGGAGATGCCACAGAACGCTTCGGTTTATCAAACTGATGGGATAGCTTTTTCATGAGATTTATCGTCAGAAATCCACGCTGACCGATACTGGAAGACCATATCAGCGCAGTGTTTATAACTGGCTGATAAATAGCTTTTTACACAGATTTCATTTTGTATTTCTGAAATCTTTTATTTGTTGTTTCTTTCGTCCGAAGACGTCTTTTCTGTCTGCTTTTTATAGACATGTTTATACCCTCAAAAAAGGTTCTTTACCCTTTATATAAAAGGAATTTAGAAACTTTTTGAGGGCACAAAGATACACTATAATTGTGTATTACACAATAAAAGCGCTTAAAAAATAGGAAAACTTACTTTTGATAAGAAAATAAGAGATGGGTATATTTCGTAATCACAATAAAAGATTCAAGTTTTACAAATATTTATTCAATAGGACTGTAATAACCTTATCCAATTCTATAAGGTCATTCTTTATAGTAGTAAATACTATCTGCTCGTCTACATTACTATATTCATGCGAAATAAGATTGCGCATATCATAAATAGCCAACCAAGGAATTTCCTTATATTCAGAAAGCGGTGATGGTTGTAAAAACAACAACTTTCCTACCTGTTCACCTATTACTTGAAGGCGCATAACACATGCATTGAACACCATCACTTTATCCATGGAGGCTAAAAAATCATCAGCACAATTTATTTCTTTACTCCATTGCTGTATATAGTAAATGGATTCTTTTATCTGGGTTAACCTGTCGCAAATGGTTAGTCGTCCTCCTTTATACATAAATGGCTTCTTTTTCAATATTCTGTTTCAAAAATGGAGACAGTGAGGAACGGAAACGCACTAAATCAATTTCACAATGAAACATTTCCGTCAAAACAGTCTTCAAAGTGTACATAGTGGATAAAGTAGGATTATCAATATCTACAACAATATCCAAATCACTATCTTCCCTGTTCTCTTGACGTGCAACCGAACCGAAGATACCAATTGATTTAATTCCAAACTCATGCCCAAAACATTGTTTGAAACTAACTAACTTTGCCTTACATTCATTTAAGCATAACATACTTTTCACCAACTTTAGGTACTGGAACAAAGATAAACCTTTTATTTGAACGATACAAGTTCTTACCTCGGTTTCTTCATTTCACACACCATCAGAGCTCTCCTTGCATCAGAATGTCATCATCACCATAAACCGAACGCCCCATTTGTTCGCATCGGGATGATCCAGATAATTCAGACGGCGGACATAGTCTATGTGCAATATCTTGAAAATATTGTGAATACCCACAGAGCATTCCATGTACGGGGTCTTCGGGTCCATCACAAAGCTGGTAGGACGTCCGTCACGGGTCGGGAACAGGAAGAGTTCGCTGTCACCCGGATGCTTCATCGGATTGTTCTTATCTGTCAAATGACCATACAGCATCTTGAAGCCGATCGCCTCACGCCACTTCAGTTTCTTCAGCAAAGGAATACGGTTGAAAATCTTACCGTTCAAATCCCACGATACATCCAGAGAGGCGTAACGGTCGTTCAGGAACTCCATATTATTAATCAAGTTGAAAGTCTCGCGTTGCAGGATATAAGACAAGTTGGCCGCCGGCATAATCAGCAACGGGAACGGAACTTTGTTCCACTGCGCACCGCCTTTCACGAACATGTCGATCTTACCCCATGACGAGAACCAGAAACGCTTGTACAGCCCGATCTCTGTCAAGTTATAGTTATACTCTCCGCCCAGCACGCCCTTGAAACCGGCCGTGTGCGACAGCGTAAATACCGGAGCGTCAAAAGAAACCGGTATACGGCGTTGCTTGGTATTGACAAATGTCTCACCCGGAGCGTAACGGAAGGCCAAGGAGGCTTCCATGGTCTGAATCTCAGGAACCAACGTTTTCTGGTCATCATTGGTTATATAGGCCAGACCGCCGGTAGGCTCGTCTGTGCTGTGTTTCACTTCCACCGTGGTCTTCAGACCAAACTGTGTCTCGTTCTCATACTTCAAGGCGATATTCCGCACGTAGGACATCTGGTCTACCGTAGAAGTCTTGAAAGATACGAACACGTTGTCTTTATCTGTCTTCAGGAACTTATCCGTGGGTGACATCACATCATACTGATAGCTGAACGTGATAGAGTTCTTCGGGAACTCGCGCGGCAGGTATTCCTTCTTGTTGAAAGAGTATTCCACCTCACCCATATACTTGGAACGATGATCCTTGAATCCGTAAGCGTAATATCCCTTGAAGAACAGATGCGGATTCAGGTTGGCCGTGGTCTGCGCGCTCATACGCAGACGCAATCCGTCGATATAGTTATTGGAGATCATGGTGTTTACCGGACCGATATCTACCTTGCTGGGGTTGTCCTTGGTTCCGGTTTCCACAAAGTTCTCGATAAACGCCTTCAATACAAAAATCACATATTTGAATCCCGGCATCTGTTCCAGACGCTTCACCAGCATATCCATAGAACTCTCGGTCTGCGTAAGCGGAACCGGCCGGTATTGATTCCAGAAATCGTCTCCGCGCATCATGGCGTCCGCCTCTTTGATCTCGGCCCCCTTACGCTTGAAAAGTTGCTGCGGAAGCTCATCGAAGGCATAATCAGAGTAACGGGTAGTCCTTCGTATCTGGAATCCTTGCATGATCTTCATCAAGGTCATCTCCACAATCATGTCATCGGTTTTCAACACCCACTCCCCATTGGGCAATTGCTCGAACTCCTGAATAATATCCATATTGTCTACAAAGTTCACCCCCGATTTCTTGGGCAGGTTCATTGTACATTTCTTCACCGTATAAGATGAATCGGCCAGTACATACAGATGTCCCGTGAAACCGAAATCCTGCGAGTTATTGGGGACAAAGGTGAGATGGAAGCACTTGTCCTTGTCCACGAATGTGGTGTCCATAATGTAAAACTTATAAAAAGAGATGGCATCACTGGACGAAATAGGGCTGATGAAAGGATACTGCAACAGACGGATATCATTGTCGTAAATATTCACATCCGTAAATACATCCTTCAGCACCGTGCTCAGCATATCTCCCGTTGCAAACAGCTCGTTCACCCCCGTAGAGCTCATTCCTTTGATAATGGTCTTCTCACTCTTGGGATGTTTACGGTAAATTTTCTGCGAAGCGGTCTCGTCCACCGAAATAGGAAGGATGAATTTATTGGTTTCCTCGCAAAGTTCGATCTGGTCTTTCAGGAAAGGCATCTTTTTATACATGCCTTTTTCCAGCATCTCGGGAGTCACATCATTCAGTGACATCGTGATCTTCTGATACTTATTGTACTGATAGTAATCGTTCTCGCTCAGCTTATTATTCTTTTTATGAGCGATCACCTTCTTCATCAGTTCCACTGCCGGATTATTCTTACGGGAGTATTTCTCTCGTTTGGGCTTCACCACCACTTCGTCCAGCATGATATCATCCGGTCTCATCCTCACATTCAGGTTCTTGGTGACGCCGGGAATTATATTCACCACTTTTGTTACATATCCCACCGCCGAAAAGGTGAGTTTATTCCAGCCTTTACGGGTTTCGACCTTATAATTTCCATCATTATCGGTAATACTTCCTACGCCTTTTCCTTCATAAAAGACTGACAAGTAGGGTATGGGTTCATTCGTCAATGAGTCTGTTACAACGCCTTGTATATTTTGGGCTGACACCGAAATGCAGCATCCTAATAACAAAAATAGTAGAAACGACTTGATATATTTTGTCTTCATTCTTTTCACCGCTATTTTTATGAGGGAACAAAGTTAAGCATTAACTTAAAAGAAAGTTGCTAATATAAGCTAATAAATACAGAAATCTTACATATTGACCAATAAATAGGTGAAATTTAACACCGGAAGAACCATTATGCAGCAAATAAAAAAGGGGTCTTTTCACAAAGCCCCCTTTTTAAGTTTTCAATAGGTATTAGTTTTTTTTTAAGGTAAAAAGATTGTTTTCAGGATAACGATGCAAATATCGAGCCTTTTTTTAAACCAGCCAAATAAAAAACTATGCCATACAACATGTTTTTAGATTTTTCTGTCTTTTTTGGCAGATTATTATTCAAAATGCTCTTTATCGGCCTCATTGTATATACAAAGGTAGCAAAAATATAGACTAAAACAGCATTTTAATGAGTTTTTTCTTTTCCCAAGAAATGTTCGTCTACTTTATCGCGGTGTTTCAACACCTTTGCATCTATAAAGAAAACAATCTCTTCAGCTATGTTAGTTATATGATCTCCGGCACGTTCCAGTTTACGGATAACGGTGCCGAGTTCCAGGCAAGTCAGGAAATTATCGGGGTGTGTTTCCAGATATTTTGTAAGGACGGCAGGAGCAGCCGCATTGATTTCGTCCAGCAAATTATCTTTACTGAATACATTGAGGGCTAATTCCAGATTTTCTTCATTCAACGCGTTCTTGGTCATTTCGAGCATACTGAGCACTTGTCTCAACATCTCTTCTATACGCAGACTGTGGAGCAGTTCACTATCCAGCACGGTTTCCTCGCTTCTCACCACAAAACGGGCTATGCCTTCGGCAAAATCTCCCAAACGCTCCAAATCACTGTTTATCTTGAACATGGCCAGCACAAAACGCAGGTCAATGGCTACCGGATTGTATAGAGCGATAGTGTCCTCTACATCACTGTCTATTTTCAACTCGAACGCATTCACCCTTTTCTCACGGACAATGACTTGCTGTGCCTGGTCACGGTTAAAGGTCAGCACAGCCTCTCCTGCCCTGTCCAGCTGATTGTAAACCAATGTCCACATCTCGTTCACTTCCTTCTTCAGTGATACAAGTTCTGATTCTATAAATTTCACCATATTCTTAATTCTTGTTTTGTTTATCATTATTTCTTTCACCGCAGATTGCGCAGATTCACACTGATTTTAATTTTCCGGACAGAAGAATAAAAAGACAAATCCGTACCATTAGATCTGAAAAGCAAGCAAGCCCGCATCGGGCTGTGGCACATCAGTTCCAGCTTTATCTTATCTCCCATCTGTGCAACGCTGTGATGAATGCTTTACCCGAAACGCCCTGTAATATAATTCTGGGTCGCTTCCTTGCCCGGATTCGTAAATATTTTCTTCGTATCATCATATTCCACCATATTGCCCATATAGAAGAAGGCTGTTTTGTCACTGACACGCGCGGCCTGCTGCATGTTGTGGGTGACAATAACGATGGTATATTCTTTTTTCAGCTCATGAATCAACTCTTCTACCTTGGCTGTAGAGATAGGGTCCAGTGCCGAAGCCGGTTCGTCCATAAGCAGCACCGAAGGAGATACGGCCATGGCACGGGCTATACACAACCGTTGCTGCTGACCGCCGGACAGAGCAAACGCAGACTCTTTCAACTTATTCTTCACCTCATCCCACAATGCGGCTCCTTTCAAGGTTTCCTCCACCCTGTGGCGGATAAACTCATTATCTTTCACCCCATTTACCCGAAGCCCGTAGGCCACATTCTCGAAAATGCTTTTCGGGAACGGGTTGGGACGCTGAAAGACCATCCCTACGCTCTTGCGCAACTCGTCCACCTGCACGGACTTGTCGTATATATTTCTCCCGTCAATCAAAATCTCCCCCTCCAGACGAGAGCCGGGAATGAGGTCGTTCATGCGGTTGAACAGACGGAGGAAGGTGGACTTGCCACAACCGGACGGGCCTATGAAAGCCACCACCGATTTCTCTTCAATCGTCATGCTTATATCTTTCAGTGCCTGAAAATCACCATAGAAAAAATTTACATGTTTTGCATCTATCTTATTCATATTCTTAATGTTTTAATAATTTGCTGATTTGTCTATGTGCTAATGTACCAATGTCCGTGCGGTACACAGCGCAACCCATCGGCACACCGACAAATTATTAATTCGTTTTTACTTTGTTGGAAAAATACCGGCGGAGTGCATTTGCCAACAGGTTTATAATTAAAATAATAAGGATCAGTACCAACGCCGTACCGTATGCCAAAGGAAGCTGTGACTCCATATCCGTTCCGCTGGTAGAAATCACATAAAGGTGATAAGGCAATGCCATGCATTGGTCCAGAATGCTGTGTGGCAGTTGCGGCAGGAAGTAAGCGGCACACGTAAACAAGATGGGCGCCGTTTCACCCGATACACGTCCCAAAGCCAGAATCAGTCCGGTAATGATGTTGGGCATCCTCATAGGCAGAATCACATGCCAGATGGTTTGCAGCTTGGTCGCGCCCAAAGCCAGACTCCCTTCACGGAAGCTGTCGGGAATCGCCTTCAAGGCTTCTTCGGTGGTGCGTATCACCAAAGGTACACAAAGCAATCCCAACGTCAAAGAACCGGCCAGGATGCTGTCGCCGAACCCCATGTATTTCACAAACAGTGCCATACCAAACAAACCGAACACAATGGACGGAATACCGCTCAGGTTATTGGTCATCATCCGGATAAAGCGGACCAGCTTGCCTTTCGGCGCATACTCGTTCATATAAATGCCACTCATCACTCCCACCGGAAAAGCGAACAGTGCACTGCCCGCCATCAGATAAAAAGTACCTACAATGGCCGGCCATATACCGCCACCCGTCATGCCGTCACTGGGCGCCGTGGTCAGAAACTCCCAGCTGATTACTCCTATACCTTTATATATAATAAAACCGAGAATGGCGAACAGAATGAGGACAATGCTATAACTCAACAGTTTGAAAATGCCGAATGCCAGCCATTGCGAACGTCTTTTACGCGCCCCTTGCCCGACAGGGAAAACATCTTGCTTCATATTTTAAATACTTAATTAATCATTTGTCAATCTATCCATATACCCATTGGTGCGCTGTGTGCCGCATGATCATTAGCACACCGGCAAATCAGTACATTATTTATTTGTTCTTGATGAAATATATTCTACACTAAAGTTGATAAGCATCGTGATGAAAAACAACACCACTCCCAGCAGGAACAGAGCTTCATAGTGCGCGCCGCCGGCGGGTGCCTCTCCCAGTTCCGCTGCAATAGTCGCCGGAATGGTACGGAGCGGTTCCAGAATAGTGGTGGGTATCACGGCCGCATTTCCTGTAACCATCAGCACCGCCATCGTCTCGCCTATGGCACGTCCGATGCCCAGGACAACGCCCGAAGTGATTCCCGAAACAGAGAAAGGTATCACCACCTTATATATAGTCTGCCAACGGGTAGCGCCCAATGCCAGACTGGCCTCGCGCATGGCACGGGGACAATTCCGCATCGCATCCTCGCTCACGGTAATGATAGTGGGGAGTGCCATGATCGCCAAAACAATACTTCCGGCCAATCCGGTCTCGCCCACAGGCAGATTAAATATTTTCTGAATAAGCGGTACGATAACAATCAATCCGAAAAACCCATAGACCACGGACGGAATACCACTGAGCAATTCAATAACCGGCTTCAGAAAACTACGGGTCCGATGGTCTGCCACCTCGGACATATACACCGCCACCGACAAGCCGAAAGGCAAAGCGAACAGGATGGCAAAGAAACTCACCCAAAGCGTACCCGTAATCAAAGGAAGAAATCCGAACTGAGGGGCGGGAGTAGCCGTAGGGAACCATTCCTTTCCAGCAAAAACCTCATCAAAAGAAATAGACTCGTCTTTCAGCAGGTGGCCCGGAAAATCCTTCTCTATAAACTTGGAGGGAACAAAGGCGATGATGCCTGGATTACCGGCAACGATCTCGCCGATGCACCGGGGGGCTTTCTCGTATTCGGCTCCCAGCTCTTCCTCCGAGAAATAGGAGGTGATATCCTCCAACCGGAAAACTTTAACCTCCGCGTCCGGTCCTCCCAACTCTTTCCAGTTGGTAATCTCTTCGTCAAAAACATCTTTTATTTGTGCCGCACTCAGTTCCTGTACCAGATTGGCTTTATTCACCGCCAGTACATACCCCTCTTCTATGACTTTTTTATTAAAAAGTCCCAGAGCCTCCGCAAATAAGAATACGACAATCAGCAAAATAGTAATGCTCGTTACAAAACCGCTGCAAGTCAATATCCCTTCTACAATCTTTTCCCAAACTCGTTTCATACAGTTTTAGTCTTCTATTTTAATAACTGATGCAAAAAAAGCCTCTTTATATTAAGGTGATATGAAAGAAGCTTGAAGTATTTGCTACAATTATATTACAAACTTGTTACAGATAAAGAAAAACCTGATCTTATTACCATTTTCCCACAGGAACAGATTCAATCCACCCTTGCCGGCGAATATTACCCGTAACAGAATCGTAACACACCAGTAAAACAAATGACACAAGAAAACGTTTCTTTTGCACACGAATTAATATAAGAACTTATGAATCAAGTAAAAGCTCTATTTCTTTTTATTCTATTGGCTTGTAGTCTGAATATTACCGCACAACGCATAAAAGGCAGTGACACGGTGTTGCCTGTGTCACAGGAAACAGCCGAGATTTTCATGAAAGATGATCCCGACCGACGAGTAACCGTCACCGGCGGAGGAACCGGAGTGGGGATTTCCGCCCTGATGGACAACACAACAGATATCGCTATGGCTTCCCGTCCCATCAAATTCAGCGAAAAGATGAAACTGAAAGCCGCCAAACAGGAAGTGGAGGAGGTAATTATAGCGTATGACGCCCTGGCCGTCATTGTAAACCCGTCCAACCCTGTCAGCCAACTGACACGCCAGCAACTGGAAGCCATATTCCGCGGCAAGATAACCAATTGGAAACAGCTGGGGGGACCCGATATGAAAATCATTGTCTATTCTCGCGAAACCTCTTCGGGAACTTACGAATTTTTCAAAGAAAGCGCCCTGAAGAACAAGAACTACATGAGCAGCAGCTTGTCCATGCCCGCCACCGGAGCCGTGATCCAGTCTGTAAGCCAGACCAAAGGCGCTATCGGCTATGTGGGACTGGCCTACTTGTCCCCCCGGGTGAAAGCCATCGCCGTTTCCTACGACGACGGCAAGCACTATGTACTGCCCAGCCTTGAAAACGGAAAGAAGAAACTTTACCCCGTAGTACGCCCTCTTTATTACTATTACAATGTAGCCAATAAGGAAAAAGTGACCCCGTTCATTGACTACATCCTGTCACCCGAGGGGCAAAATATTATAAAAAACGGTGGATATATTCCTGTGAAATAAAGGATATCCCAAAAAGAATGCGTACTTTTGCAGCAAAAGTGTAAAATTGATATCACAATGACTGAAATGAACGCTACAGAAGCTACAGAGAAGAAAAGTCTGAACTTCATTGAACAGGCAGTTGAGAACGACCTGAGAGAAGGTAAAAACGGAGGGAAAGTACAAACCCGCTTTCCGCCCGAGCCGAACGGCTACCTGCACATCGGTCATGCCAAAGCCATCTGTCTGGATTTCGGGATAGCTGCACGCTATGGTGGCGTATGTAACCTGCGTTTTGACGACACCAACCCGACCAAAGAAGATATGGAATACGTGGAAGCCATCAAGGAGGACATCCAATGGCTCGGATTCCAGTGGGGAAACGAATATTATGCATCCGACTACTTCCAGCAATTATGGGATTTCGCCGTCAATCTGATAAAGGAAGGAAAGGCTTATATAGACGAACAGAACTCCGAACAAATCGCGGCACAAAAAGGCACTCCCACCCAACCCGGAACCGAGAGTCCTTACCGCAACCGTCCCATCGAGGAAAGCCTGGAACTGTTCAACAAAATGAACAGCGGTGAAATAGAAGAAGGCAAAATGGTGCTCCGTGCCAAAATAGACATGGCAAGCCCCAACATGCACTTCCGCGACCCTATTATTTATCGTGTGGTAAAGACTCCGCACCACCGTACAGGCGAAACCTGGAAAGCATACCCCATGTATGACTTCGCACACGGACAGAGCGACTATTTTGAAGGAGTGACCCATTCGCTCTGTACCCTGGAGTTCGTGAACAACAGGGAGCTGTACAACTGGGTGCTGGAGACGCTGAACGTCTACCATCCCGAGCAGACTGAATTTGCTCGTCTCAACCTTACCTATACGGTGCTTTCCAAACGCAAGCTTATCCAGCTTGTGAAGGAAGGATATGTGAAAGGGTGGGATGACCCGAGAATGCCCACTCTGAGCGCCCTGCGCCGCAGAGGCGTTCCTCCGGAAGCCATTCATGATTTCTGCCGGAGGATCGGAATGGCCAAGTCTGAAGCCGTGGTTGAATATGGTCTGCTTGAATTCTGCATCCGCGAATATCTCAACGCCCATGCTCCGCGCTGGATGGCGGTGCTTAATCCCGTCAGGCTTGTTATCGATAATTACCCCGAGGATCAGGAAGATGTCTTTGAGATGCCTCTGTATCCTGATGACGATTCCTTTGGTTCCCGCAAGGTTCCCTTCACCAGGGAACTCTACATCGACCGTGATGACTTCCGCCTCGATCCGCCGAAGAAGTACTACCGTCTGGCTCCCGGGCAGGAGGTGCGGCTGCGTTATGCCTATTTTGTGACCTGTACGGATGTCGTGAAGGATGCCGAGGGCAACGTCCAGGAAATTCACTGTACCTATGACCCCGCTTCCCGCGGAGGCAACAGTCCTGACGGCCGTAAGGTCAAGGGCACCATTCACTGGGTAAGCGCGAAATACGCTCTTCCCGCTGAAGTGCGGCTGTATGAACAGCTTTTCTCCGTAGCGGATCCCAACAATGTTCCGGAGGGAAAGACGTTCCTCGATTACATCAATCCTGACTCCCTCAGGACCGTGAGCGCCCGTCTTGAGCCCGCCATGGCGCAGATCAGAACTGGCGAAACGGTGCAGTTCGAGCGCGTGGGCTATTTCTGCAAGGACAGGGACAGTACGGATGAACTGCCTGTCTTCAACCGTACGGTGACACTTCGTGATACCTGGGCCAAAATCGAGAAGAAAGGCGCCAAATAGTCGCACATGCGATGTCTTTTCGCTTGACATCAGTTGTGTGTGGGAATAAAAGCAACCAACTGAATGGGACGTTAACTCAGTAGGTAGAGTATCTGCCTTTTAAGCAGAGAGTCGCAGGTTCGATCCCCGCACGTCCCACC
>ENA-OOXC01001566-OOXC01001566.1-human-gut-metagenome-genome-assembly--contig:-NODE-1566-length-13082-cov-3.810701_pt1 | contig 13082 bp, 10 predicted proteins | sample MGYA00241578_ERZ501325 | MGnify/ENA primary metagenome ERZ501325 (study PRJEB25962, sample SAMEA2042737) | human gut metagenome | biome: human gut; feature: human-associated habitat; material: faeces...
GCAGATCGGATTGTCCGCATTGAGGACGGCAAGATTGTGGAGTAAGGAGGTGGCAAGTTATGACATGGCCTTTTGAGAACGATACTAGCGCTGTTGTAAAAAAGTTAACAAAACGCAGTATCCTAGCGGATAAAAAAAGCAATTTACTTTTGATAGTTACAATTGCACTATCTGTATGTATGGTTCTTTCACTTGCACTATCAACAAAAGGAATAGCGGAAGCACAGAAAGATTCGTATCGGGACAAAGCTCAGATTACGGTTGTCGCTCCTACTGAAGAACAATTGGCTCAAATAAAAAATAATAGTAATGTTCAATGGATCGGTGAATATCTGTTTCTGGGCAGTTCCTATCAGGACAATATAGAATTAGGGATTTCTTACGCAAATGCTGATTATATCGAAAAAGAGCGTGGATTGGTTTATAGTGGTAGTTTACCGAAAGATGATAATGAAATACTGTTGGAGCAAGATTACATTGATCACTACGCACCAAACTGTCAGGTTGGGGGTACAATCGTTCTTGATCTAACTGGAACGGGAGAAACAACTGAATACAGAATAAGTGGAATTATTGCAAATAGCGAAAATACCCTTGGTGAAGCATATTATGATGTATTTGTTAGCAAGACATATGCACAAATGCTATTGAGTAAAACACTTGATAGAGATTTTCAAATTACAGCATATACAAGATTAAATACCGCAGCAATTTCCTCTGGAGAAATATTGTCATTTGCTTATGATATTACGCGTCCAGTTGGAATTGACGATGAGCAGGTTTTTCTGACTGATTATTTTGCCGTTATGTCTGGCGTTATCAAGGATGGAGTGTATATCTCTATTCCCTTGATTACTTTTATCACTTCTGTATTGGCGGCAGTTGTAATATACGGCATTTTTTATACCGTTGTTGTGAAAAATGTTCAAACCCTTGGACAACTTAGAACTATTGGAATGACTAAACGGCAGATTAAAAGAATGGTAAGACGAAACAGCGTACAGTTTTCTGCAAAAGGTATTTTCTTAGGTATTTGTTTGGGAACCGTTATTGGCTTTTGCGTTTGTCCAAGTGGCTTTAGAATAAAAACTGCATTGGTGTATGGAATATTTGCAACAATTATTTCTGCTTTTGCAATTACAATTGCTGTGCGGAAACCTGTTAAAATTGCATATTCAACTTCACCGATTGCTGGTATGCATTATTTGCCCTATGAGGTCAAAAAGAAAAATAGCCACAAACTGCATCGTAAACTGACTTCTACAAATTTGGCAAAAATAAACATTAGCCGAAACAGAGGCAAAGCGATATTTACATTTTTGACATTGAGCATTAGCGGTATTATATTTCTCACTTCTGCTCTTGTCGCTGGTTCTATTGATGCTGAAAAACAAGCACGATTTCTGTATTTTCCTGATGGTGAAATACAAATCCAGTTGAGAAATGCGGCACAATCCACCTTTACTGCAAATGGAGAATACAATTACAGTACATTTTTGCAATTAGGAAATAACCCATTGGAGAATGTTGATTTTATTGAAAAGATTGAAAAGATGGATGGAGTTGAGAAGGTGACTCCTCACAATGCTATTATGACTACAATTGGTTTGCCTGTTGGAATGGGCAATTGGCTATATCGAAGCAATTATACACCAACACTTACACAAGAACAATTTTCCATTGTATCTGACCTTTTGACGGCGGGTTCAATTGATTATACCGAAATGACAAAAACAAACGGGATTTTCGTTGAGGACAAATATGCGTCTGTTGGAGATACATTAACTCTGCAATTGCGAGGCATTGATGGTAATGAATTGAGCTTGGATGTCCCAGTTGTTGGCACATATGATGGATCAAAGTTAATGAGTGTATACCCATTGGTTCCTGGTAATCCAAATTTCCTTATGACTTATGATACTGTCAAAAATCTTACTGGCGTATCAGCACAAACTGGAATATTGTCTGTAGATGTAACAAAAGAGAAATATGATGCTGTTTTATCACAGATTAACGAAATAGCCCAAAGTGGTGATGAAATCATTGTTTTTGATATTGCACAGAATATTTCAGGGATAAAAACTGAATATAATGCATCTATTAAAAACCTCTATCTGGTTTCTGTAATTCTATTTTTGTTTGGAGGAATAAGCCTTACCAACACACTTTTGGTGGATTTCAAAAACAGAAAACACGAGTTTGCTTTACTAAAGGCTATTGGAACAACACAAAAGCAACTAAACAATATGCTTAACAGAGAAATTATGACCTATCTTGCAGGATCTTTTTCAATTGCTCTTTTTGGAAGCACTATTGCAAGCATAATTGTATGCAAAAGATTAGATTCGATAAATCACTGCATTAGATTTTCATTCCCTTGGCTGTTCCTATTTGCTTTTGTTGCATTGCTTATAATCATTTATTTCATATTCTCGTTTTATGTTTCAAGAGAGTTAAAAAACACAGATGTTATAAAGCTGATACGGGAATAGGTATCATCGGAGGTATAACTTATGGAAAAAGAAACAATGGGAACTGTAATTTCAGTTACAAAACAATGGTGGTTAAAAGTGAATCGTAAACCTGTCCGCGCTCATGCTATGGATGGCGCAGCCTTTCCGCATACTATCAAGGTCAAATATACGATAGACGGAAAAGATTACATCTGCCGAAAATGGATTGGCGCAGGAAACAAAGTCCCTGACAAGGGAACAACGATTAAAGTTACCTATTGTGAAGATAAGCCATCGAAAGCAAGAATTGAACTCTAATTCAAATTGACTGACTAACATGGTATGTTATGGCCTTTGCGGAATAAGACATACCTACATATTCAAACATCTGCCTCCACAGCGGGGAAAAGAAAAAAACCGCTGACGGGCAGAGGATTTCGTGTGCTTTCCTATATCACTGACGATACGGCGGTTTTGAGAAATCAGAAGCGGTGGCTTTGATTTTCAGAGCCGCCGTTTCTTTTCGTCTATCCTAAACCAACGACGACCTAACACCGTGTAAATCCACGGCGGCATATAGGAGGATTGCCGCCGTGTCTATCTTTGCCTTTTTTCACAGTGCCCATGACCTACATCAGTTAAAAAAAGCATAGCCCCGCCTCCGGGTTATTCCGGCTATGTATGCGAAATTTGTTGGAACCTTAACTATTATGTCATTTCATGCGTCCGTGTGGCTTCATGCCGCCCGGGCGCTTTTGTGTTCTTATGGGGCTGCTTCGGGTCATGTTGGCCCGAAGTCATTCCCCGGTGCCGCTCCCCGCCGCCTTCGTTTCGGTCACTCGTCAACCAACAACCGAAACGGAGGTCAATATGGCTATTATCAATTTGCGGGACTATTACCCATTCTATACATCGGATTGCTTCATGGAAGTATCGGAAGAAGTTGCAGAAATGTTCAAAGAGTTTGATCGTAAAGAGGCTGCCTACCGGCTGCGTACATACCGCCACAAAGCCTACTATTCCCTTGATCGGGATGACGGGCTGGAGCATGAAGCTGTCTTTGTTGCCTTATCTCCCCATGAACTGTATGAGCGGAAAGTGACCATGCAGGAGCTTCACGCAGCGATTTCCAGTCTGCCGGACAAACAGGCAAAACGGATTTATGCTCATTTCATTCTCGGCATGACCAAACAGGACATTGCCCGGGCAGAGGGCGTCCATGAAAAAGTGGTTCGTGTCGCAATCGAGCGAGGTCTGCGGCGCTTAGAAAAAATTTTGAAAAATTCTTTGTAAGGCGTACCGATTTAGGCCGGAAAATGAAATGGCTTATGAGAGGCAAAACACTTCGGGTCACAATGGCCCGAGGTTCAGACAAGCCTCATGCAGATTGAAAATCGAATAAAAAGACACCCGGATACGAAGGGGAACGCGCTGTGTGACAGACCCGCCATGACCTCGGATTTCAGAGAATACAGTCTTTGTAAAACTGAGCGAGCGAACAGGTCCATGCCATAGGTGGGGCAAGGCTGGCTCCACCGGAACAGGCGCAGAACCCGGATACTTGCGTTTAGTCACAGTCCGAGCGTTGAAGCGGCCTTGCAAGCCGTGAGCCGTCGCAGGCAATGAGAACGCCTTGCCATCAGAATGGGGAGAGTTGAAATACTATGGGGCATGAAGCCTATGTCCGTCCGGTGTGTCTGAAATGAAGTGAAAACCTATGGGGAGCCCCCGGCAATGCTGTCTGATGATAGGCCAACCGATCCGGCGTGGCTCCCCATCTTTTCAAAAAAGGAGCACTTTATGGGAAATGCGTTTGGAATGATCCCCGGCTTGGAACCGGACGAATGGAGCAATGACGCCTGCCGTGGTTATGTCATTATGGCAATGGAGGACTGCGGATTTTCAAAGAAGGATATACGGCGTGTTGTGGGGCAGCTTTATGAAGTATTTGACCTCAACAGCGTGGAGGACGCCAAAGAAAAGTACCATTCCAGTCCTTACTGACCTCGGGTCACATCGACCCGAAGTGGAGAAAGCTCAAAGGGCGGCACCTGCTGGGTGCCGTCTTTTGACATTTCCCCACGGGACAAGTGGGAAAGGCAGGCATATACACGCACTTTCGCAAAGGAGGTTTTCAATGACGCAAGCTGTCACTTATGAACGAGAAACAAAGTCTGTCGCATTTCAAGGGAAGATCATTGTGCTGGAAAGCCTCACGCCGGTACTTCCCCCGAAGGAGAAAGCACAGCGCAAAAAAGAAATTGAGCGTTGTCTTTATGAGGTGTTCCGCAAATATGGAGACAGATTTCCCTAATCATTCGCAACATTGTTGTCCGGGGCTGCTGATGGTATAATATAGTTGTAAGGTTGGTAGCTCCATTCCAACAAGGAAAGGAGCCCAATATGGAATTTATCAGAGAAGATTGTATTTACGCAAGACAGTCAGTAGACCGCAAGGACAGTATCAGCATTGAAAGTCAGATCGACTTTTGCAAGTATGAATTGAAAGGTGGGAGCTGCCGGGTATTCAAGGACAAAGGCTATTCCGGTAAAAATACGGACAGGCCGGAGTTTCAAAAGCTGCTGGGCGAGATCCGCAAGGGAAAGGTCAGGCGGGTCATCGTGTATAAACTGGACCGTATAAGCCGCTCTATTCTGGACTTTGCAACGATGATGGAGCTGTTTCAAGAGTATGATGTGGAGTTTGTATCATCCACAGAAAAGTTTGATACTTCGACCCCGATGGGCCGGGCCATGCTGAATATCTGCATTGTATTCGCCCAGCTTGAACGTGAGACAATTCAGAAGCGTGTCACAGACGCCTACTATTCCCGGTGCCTGAAAGGCTTCCACATGAGCGGGCAGGCACCATACGGTTATCAGTTAGAGCCTACTGTGGTAGAGGGTATCCGCACAAAGAAAATGGTTGCCGACCCCGTAGCCGCCGACCATGTTCGGCTGATGTTTGAAATGTACGCTGAACCGGAAACCTCCTTCGGAGATATTACCCGATACTTCGAGGAACATGACATAAAAATTTATGGCAAATCCATGTTCCGTACATTTCTTTCCCAGCTTTTAAGAAACCCCGTTTACGCACAGGCCGATTTGGAGCTGTACGAATTTTTCAAGAGTCAGGGTGCAGCGATTGTCAATGACGCTTCTGACTTTGCCGGAACAAACGGCTGCTATCTCTATCAGGGGCGGGATGTGAAGGAGGACAAGGACAGGTGCTTAAAAGACCAGATACTTGTTATCGCTCCCCATGAAGCACTCATTTCCTCTGACACATGGCTGAAATGCCGGAAAAAACTTATGGCAAATACCACCTTCCAGCAGGGACGGAAACCGAAAAATACTTGGCTGGCCGGAAAAATCAAATGCGGGCATTGTGGGTATGCTCTGAAAGCCACCCATGTACCAAACAGCACCGGATATTTCCGCTGTACCAAACGGACGGAAAACAAAGGCTGTCCGGGCTGCGGGAAAATCCGCAAAGAAGAATTTGAGCAATTCATTTTCTCGGCCATGCAGGAAAAGTTCAAAGACTTTCAGATACTCCACGGCAGAGAGGAAAAAGTCAATCCGAAACTGACCGCCTATCAAGTGGAGCTGGCACAGGTGGAGGCAGAAATTGAAAAGCTGCTGGATACGCTGACCGGAGCCAATGCGACCTTGCTTGCCTACGCCAACAAAAAAATTGAAGAACTGGACACCCGACGCCAGACCATTTCAAAGGCAATCGCCGAATTGAGTGTTGAAACCATATCGCCCCAGCAGATAAAGAAGTTATCCTATTATCTCGACAACTGGGAGAGCATAGATTTTGACGACAAAAGAAAAGCCGCCGATGGTTTGATCTCTACGATCAAGGCCACCAGCGACCGTGTTCAGATAGAGTGGAAAATCTGACATTTCCGCTCTATCGCCCCTCATTTCTATTTTATCTTGTTTGTACCCCTTGTACACCGATGTTTCTTTCAGCGCATAAAAGAGATAGCTCTGAAATCCTGATTTACTATTGATAGCTGCAATACCTCTCCCAATCACAATCTTATTCTTAGTAATGTTAAGTCGCCCAACAGGAGCTCTAACACTGAACAGAATACTGTTTGCCTCCGCAACTTTTGTAAAAGATGTCGAGTAAGTATCATCTTGCACAAATCTTGCTCCATATGATCCTACTCCTTGATGAAACGGTAAGCCTTTATGCTCTTTATTATAAAATTCCGATTTCGGACTCTGTCCCATAATAACATCAGCAATTTCGTCAAGCTTCTTTTTTTTCCACTCTACAGGCACTCCATCAACAATTTTACAATCCTCATAGCCTGGGAATCTCAAATCAACAAACCATTCCTTATATAACCGCTGTGCTGCCTCTTCAAGGAGTTTAATTTGTTTCTGATTGTTTTCTATGAGATCGTCAAAAGTTCCAAGAATTTCTACAATTTTGTTTTGAATCTTGATATCCGGGGCTGGAAACTTTATCGTCTCCAATTTTTGCCATGATAGATTATCTTGAGCTGTCCCTTGCGAAATTTGTTTAATATCTCTTTGAAGCATATCAAATGCATACTTAATAAACTTAGCATTCGATACTCCTTCAAATGGAACAAACCCCATTATGCTATCTGGAAAACATGCATCTATACCTAAAATTGCAGTATCCGCAATATTTGCTGCAATAGTAATACATAATGTTCCAGCTTTCCATAATCTACTCTGTTCTAGCCCTTTTTCATTGTAAGTCTCTGTATAATCCGTAAGATAGAAATTGGCTGCTTTTACATCAGCAGTTTGAACAAATGGGTATTTTCCACCAAACAAAGAATTATCATTTCTCGGACGATGTCGAGATCTCCCCCTTGATACAGTACCTAATTCATTTAAAGTCTTGTAATCCCAACTCATAGCCCCATCTCCTTCATATTCTTTGAGATGATATCCATCAGATCATTGGATTCAGCCTGCAACGATAATAATTCCCGATGAATTTCAGCCATTCTTTCTTCAAAGTCAACACCATCATCTTCAACCGGAGCTACACCTACATAAGCGCCGGGAGTAAGAGACCATCCTTTTTCTTCAATTTCCGACAAACTTGCCACTTTGCAAAGCCCTAGGATGTCTCTATATTCCCCTTCACCAAACTTCTCATAAATCCAGACTGCTTCCTTAGCCACAGTGATTTCATCATTTTTTGCAGCTAGCATTTCATCATATTGGGCCTGAATTCGTTTTTTATCTTTCCTATCAGCCTGTTCTGTTTCCAGCTTTGCTTTCTTCTGTAAATCCTTCAATTCGCTCTTTAAAAGATGCAAAGCTTCCTCAAAAGGAATCGCCTGTCCCAAAACTTTTCTGTATTCCTGTAATAAAGCTGTATACTTGTCTTTTTCTCCACGATACAGCCAGACTATGGCATTCAGATTCTTTAACTGCCATTCTGTCCACTCATTCAAAGTGCGATCTACTACGGTATAATAATTTCTGGCATCAATAAACAGAACCTTATCCTTCAGTTCCTCAGCCTTTCCTTTATCAAAGAACCATAGAGAACACGGCAGGCTCTTCGTATAAAAGAAGTTATTTCCTACAGAAACCATCACATCCACATGTCCTGTCTTCAACAGTTTTTCACGAATATCCTTATCGCTCCCCTGACTGTCAGTTGCAGAGGAAGCCATAACAAATCCTGCACGTCCTATTTCATTCAAGTATGCATAGAAATAAGAAATCCAAAGATAGTTTGCATTTCCGATTTCCTTATTTTTGTTTTCCTTTGGCATGCCAAAAGGCAGTCTTCCGGCATTGGCAGCTGTTTCTGCTTTTACCTTATCCACATTAAACGGCGGATTTGCCATGACATAGTTACACTTGCCTTCCAAATTATGCGCATCATGATAAAAACTGTTTGCTTCGTCACCGGATTTGATAACACCGGTAAGTCCATGGACGGCCATATTCATAAGACAGAGCTGCGCATTGTATTCCACCTTCTCTTGTCCATAAAAAGTCATGCTTTTGTTGGCCTGCAATCCGGTTTCATTTACAAAATCACCAGTCTGCACAAACATACCGCCGGATCCACAGGCAGGGTCCAACAAAACTCCGCTCTTTGGCTCCAGAATGTTTACAATCATTTTTACCAATGACTTTGGGGTAAAGAAAACGCCATCATCAGAGGCAATATTTTTGGCAAATTTATTCAGAAAGTACTCATAGATACGTCCAATTACATCTCCACCCACTTCATCCAAAGCATTGTTATTAAAAATTCGGAGCAGCTCACCCAGAAGCTCATCCGAGAAATCTGTATAACTTTTTGGCAGTACACCTATCAACTGTTCTGATTGCTGCTCCACAAGCTCCATTGCATTATTTACAACTTCACCAAGGCTTCCCATTGTCTGTCCTGATACATTTACCAGTCCAAGAGAAGCAACATTCTCAGGTAATGCAACCAGCCAGCTGTACTGTGCCATTTCAGGAAGGAACAATGCACTCTTAGCCGTAAAGTCACTTGCCTCCACCGGCATCTTACGACCATTTCTTACCGGTCTGTCCTTTAATATTTCTTCCTCTACCATTTTGTATCTGCTGTATGCATATCTTAAGAACAGCAGTCCCAAGACGGGCATACAGTACTGATTCGATGTAAGCTTTGATCCCGCACGCAGGAGATCCGCAGACTCCCACAAATCTGTTTCCAGCTTCTTAATACTTGCGTTATCCATTTATCCATATCCTCCGGAATTAATTACTTTTATTCTGTTCAAGCTTTCTGGCCTTACGCGGGTCTATCGGCTTTTCTGTTCCGACCGGTATAAACCACATTCTGCCTTTCTGAATGGCACCTTCAATTCTGCCTTCCTTGCAATAGATGGCCACCCATCTTTGGGATACATTCCACTTTTCTGCGCATTCCGCTGAAGTTAAATATTCCATGTGTTTTCCTCCAAAAATGTGTATAAATTTATTTCAATTATAATAGAACATTTTTTAGCTTATTGAGCTAACTCCTTTCTAATGATTGGAAGAGTTCTCTGTTCGTTTTCATCAGTAGTAAAATTTTCAATAATGCTTTTCATTGTTTCAGCGCTCCAGAATATTTTGAGTTTTTCCTTTGCCCTCGTTATTGCAGTATAAAAAATAGAATGTGTTATTTTTTCTGCATTACTTGAAGGAATTACAATCTTAACTGATTTATACTCCAATCCCTGAGCTTTGTGTATTGAAATTGCATAAGAAAGTTGAAACGGAATAACCGTCTTCACTTTTTCTTCCTCTGACAGTTCATCATCCCAAGAAATAACTTCTATCCTTATAATTGTCCCTTTTTCTGTTGTGTCAACATAATCGAAAGATTCCGCCTCACACTGACTTTCTGTAAAAAAGGCTTTTACTTCTATCTCATATATTATACTTTTTTCTGCATATGCTATATTAGTAATAATGCCCCTCAAATTGTTATATAGTAATGCGGAACGCCTTGTATTTATAAAAATAATTCTATCACCGATTTTATAACTCCACTCCTCCCAAGAAAATGCTTTACTATTTGTATTTGCATTCTGAAAATACTGATTCATATTATTCAAGCCAAATTTACCATCATAATTTAAGCATAGAACAACTTCATCTTCATCTAAATGAAATATATTTTCTCCTAAGTTCTCTGAAAATGGGCCATCCATAGACAACATTTCCGTTATTATAGTGGACTTTTCTCGGACTGCTTTCCATAAACCTTTCAATTCTTCTTTCTTAGTCCGCCATGTACTGCAAAGTTCAATGCTTCCCCCTTTTGCCTTAACAATGTCTTTTGCATAAAAAAACCAATTTCCAAAATCAATAGATTCTATTTGGTATACATCCCCCGACATAACAATTAATGCATCATTACTTATTTTTCCGAGAAGTAATTCCATAGTTCGATTATCTATAGTGCTACACTCATCAATAAAAACAATATCATGGACTACAGCTGAATTGCTTCTTGTTATACTATCTATTATCTCAAAATCACAATTATCAAAGTTTTTGCCCAGATTTCTTATAACATTCTGTAGCGCTGTATGGGTCTTAGTAATGTACAACTTTCTGGCATCACAAAACATATTTGATATATACTTTATTAATGTCGTTTTCCCTGTACCAGCTGCTCCATAAATCAGCATTATATTAGAATTAACAAAAAGGTATTTTAATGCTATTTTTTTATCAATATCATCAAACTTTATACCACAATTTTTAATAAATCTCTCATTTTCTTCCTGACGATCAAACCTTGCATTATGTGTTAATTGCAATAAACGTTTAAGTATATTTATCGTTGTATCATAATAAGAAGCAATAGTAACTAATCCTTCCCTTTCGATAATAGAATATCCTTTAGCTCTTTCCCAATCATCTAAGCTGATATTATAATTTTCAATAACACCATTGCTTCCAATTTCTGACTTTTCAAATAATAGCTCTCCTGTTTCACCAATCAGATTATCAATAGTTATATATGGTTGCACTAATGATACCGCCTTTGAATCATCCAACAATTCAATAATGCTTTCCCTATCCTTTTTACTTGTCTTTGTGCCAACAAGGTTCGCAATCATCGGATTCTTTTCAAATGGATAGCATCTGCTACTTATCAAAAGTTCATTAGAAATGCATTTTTTGTAAAATTCATTTGGCAATAATACTTCCAACACCTCATCTCTCATATACATCAATGCATATCCAATTGTATTTTTACCAACTTTACAAGATGATTTTGAATACTCTCTTCTGATTTGTATCAAAACATCACCAAAATCATGCGTGTTTGTCGTACCAAACACCCTATTATATATTTGTGAAAACCTTTCTTTCCTCATGTTAATCAATTCAAATAAATTCATCCCAGTCTCTGTTAAGAATTCCATTAAATTAACATACTCCCGGTAATTACGATTTATTTTTGTAGACTTTAACAGCATCTTTGCTAGTTTATTTAAACATGACGGATCAATGGCTACTCTCCAGTCATTAAGTACCTTAATACTATTTTGGACTCCCCATAAATCAATTACAGTTTCTGTATATGCTATCTGAATTGAATAATATGTAGTAATGGTCATTTTACTGTAAACGGTTACTCTGTTGTATTTGGTCGAATATACTCCCGCTAATTGAAGCGTAATCTCATAATATCTTTCTCCATTCACAAAAAAAGGTATAATTTTTTGCACATAATACCTTGATACTCTAACATTTTTTGATGTCAAATCAATATTTTCAATCTGTTTTGCAACTTTTTCATAATATTCCAAATCCACGGTATCTAATTCCAAAGGAAATTTTTCAAGGTTCTCTAAGATGCTTTTGTTATAATTTCTTCTCATAAATCTCCTAATTTCCCAAAGATAATTATAATATTTGAGCATCAGCCTCTCTGCCTGTCCTTCTTTTGGAATACGACGATCAATATATTTTAACCCTCTTAAGAAATTACAGAGATATCTTGTATCAACTCGAAGCTGAGATATTTCCCATGCCAATTTTTCACTAACATTAGTATAACCATTCTTATACGCATTAAGAATAAGTGTTGCATAACATAAATCATATAAATTTCTTACAATTCTTCTTGATACACCATCCCTACCTTGTGGATTGTTATAAGAAGTTTCAATAAGATCTGAAATTTCGTTGCATTGAAACTCAATAATACTTAATGCCTCTCCTTGTTCTAAATCGTCTGAATTTAGCTTATTCAAAAAAAGATGTGTATCAATAATACCATTTAACTTTTCACAGAATAATTCAATGCTTTCATCTGTATCCTTTATTTCATCTTCTGCGCAAAATTTAATTATCTTACTATCTTTTTCAAAATCGATATCACTTAGAAAAGATTTCGACATAACCTTCCAAAATATACGTTGGTTATTACGAATATCAGGATTCAAAACAACAAATAAAATCCCAGGATCAGCCGTTACTTCCTTAGCAATGAATGCTGGAAATGATAAACTTTTTAGGCAATAGGATATTACTCCATTCTGCTCGCTATAATTGTGAGTTCCCTTAATTTGCACAATAAAATTTTGCTTAGGACTTTTAGATATATCTGGATTAGATACATATTCAAAAAATCCATCATGATTTGGCCATTTATCATCACTCGAAAAAGATGTACAAATTCTTCCCCCTGGATTCAAAACACTTTCCAAAAAACTTACAGCAGATCTATCCTCAGCTGAATGTACCGTATGTGTAGCTATATGTCTTTCAACATGTTCCTTTTGTTTCATGTAAAAAATGCCTCATTTAGAAAAGCCAAAATTATGTAAGTATCGCAATACATAATTTACATTTTTAAGTATCATCTTTATTATATTCTATCAAACGAATACTTTCAACCGAATTCTTCTTAGAAGCGAACACTTTTTTAACCACACTAATTTTTCTTTAATTCCTTGTAAATATATATAAAAATGGCGAAGTGCTTATCGTAACACTTCGCTGAAAGCCTAACCGGTTTGAGCATAGAATGCTTGGTTAGGTCTACCATATTATTTTATGCAATAAAACAGATTTTAAACACTCAAATGTGCTTTCCAATCTGTTGGGAGATTCATTGCTGTA
>ENA-OOXC01001594-OOXC01001594.1-human-gut-metagenome-genome-assembly--contig:-NODE-1594-length-12937-cov-1.821301_pt1 | contig 12937 bp, 19 predicted proteins | sample MGYA00241578_ERZ501325 | MGnify/ENA primary metagenome ERZ501325 (study PRJEB25962, sample SAMEA2042737) | human gut metagenome | biome: human gut; feature: human-associated habitat; material: faeces...
TGGTTTGAGCAGAAGGCCGTGTGCATCCTGATCGCGCTGCTGGCGCTGGGCATCAAAAACATCCGGCTGGGGCCCACCCTGCCCGCCTTCCTCTCGCCGGGTCACGAGACGGATATCACCGAGCAGACCGACCACCAGATCAACGGGGGAGGCCTGAAATTCGATCTTTTCTCTCGCGACTACCATCATCGGCTGAATGTGTATACCTCCGCCCAGCATACGAAACGCCAGAGTTATTACGGTGCCGGAAAGGATCCGAACGCCTATGGTAACACGACGGACATGACCTTTATCGGTGGCGCCCAATATTCCTACGAATGGGATAAATGCCTTTTTATGCCCGCTACCTTTACGGGAGGCGCCGAATATAGCTACGATGATCTGCAAGACGAGATGCTTGGCTATCACCGTACGATCGCCCAGACCGTGCATATCGGTAGCGCCTTCGCCCAGAACGAGTGGAAGAATGACCGTTGGAGTTTCTTGATCGGTGGCCGTTTGGATAAGCATAACATGATGGATCATGTGATCTTTAGCCCTCGTGCGAACGTGCGCTTCAATCCGACGAAGGATATCAACCTGCGTATGTCGTACTCCAGCGGTTTCCGACCGTGATCCTTATCAATTTGGATTTGGTCTTCGACCATCTCTTTGGCAGCCTCCAGCGTAAAGCTGGCTTTTTCCGCATCGTCCATATAACCATAGATCTTCGCAATAAGCTCCATCATCATATCGTCCATGTGCTTCTCCCTCCCGGCGCATTCCACGCCGCCACACCTGCCCCTCTGTGGGGCTGTGTCGGGCTGTCTGGGCTTAGCGTTTTGCCTTGCCAAGCTGGTAGGCTTCTTCCAGCGTTTTCTTGAGGCTCCAGACGGACACTTCAATGAAGTCCTCGCTGTCACATCCGTGTTCTTCGAGGTCGCCGCGGCTGTCCACCGATGCCATCAGACGCTTGGCAATCTCCAGCAGGGCTTTTTCTTCGGTCTTGGTGATGTTCTTCTTCATGGTAGTTTCCTCCGTTTTTCTTCGTTTTCCGTTTCGGTATGTGCATATTACCGTCACTTTGGCACATTATCAAGCGGCCATACTACACAAAGACGCAGCACCAGATTTGTGGTAATTATGGCAGAAGAAAAGGGCCACCGTTTCCGGCAAGCCCCGTGTATTTCTCTAGTTTAGTAGTATTCTTCCTCTTCCATCCAGCTGTCATCCTTGTCCTCTTCCTCATCGAAGAAGCTCCACATATCCTCGGTCGGCTGGCTGCGGAGGTCTGGGTTCTGCTCGATGTAGTCGGCAACTGCTCCCTCAAGGGTGTCCATCACCTTTTCGTAGGCATCCTCGCTGAAAATCTCCCAAAGGGCGACCGTCAGGTCTGCAATTTCGTGGTTGCCCTTGGCCATCAGGAATCGAGCCGGAGCGTTGCAGGTTTCCTTGCCGTATCCCTGGTTAACCATGTCGCCATCGTTGCAGAATCGGTATCCGATTCGGTTAATGGCTCTGACCAGCTCCCCTGCGAGGCTGTCTGCCTTGCCCATGTCCGGTACCAGCTCATTAAAAAGTTTGCTCAGCCGCTCTTCATTCTTCGTCATTGTCGTGTCCTCCATTTTACGTTGTTCTGTGGTTTTCCCTTTCGGTGACTGTATATTACCGTCACCTTGGCACACTATCAAGCGGCTATACTACACGATCATTCAGTCCCGTAATCGTCATATTTATGTGCTTTTTATGCCATCTTTCGGAAGACAGACACGAGCAAAAGGCTGGTCGGTTCCAGCCCCTTGCGCCTGTCGGTCTTGTTCTTATCGGATGATTTCGAGGTAGCTGATGTTTCCGCAGAAGTCGGTGGCTTTCAGCCGCACTCGCTTCTCATTTTCCCGGTCGAGGGTAAACTTCCGCAGGAGCTTCATCTTCTGGATGCGGTTCAGCAAATCCTCGCCGTTTTTCGCATCCTCAACGGCGTCCCTAATTTCCACCACCGAACTGTCGGTGCCATACCAAAGGTTGCTGAGTGCCTCCGGGATTCCGTTGTCCAGATAAAGATTGATTTTCGTGTAAGTCATATTCGTGTTCCCCTTTCGTTTTGGTAGCTGTATGTTACCGTCTTATGCGGATCATAGCAAGCGGCTAATGTACACGATCATTCAGCCGGATATTCGGGCAGATGTGTTAATCTCCCACCCCATAAAATTCCTCGATATGCTGCCTGCCATCCGGCTCGGTCACCACAGACGGGTACCGCACCTTGCTGCCGTGGCCGGTCAGAAGCTCTGCGGCGAAATCTGCCAGCTGTCCAAGTATCTCCATATTCCATTCGAGGTTCTCATCCTCTGCCATGATCTTGCAAAAATCATAGGCAGCGTTGTAGACTTCATCGTTCCGGGCAGTCTGCTCATCTGAAAGTTTCAAGTCCTCTGTTGATTCCGCCTCCGCAGCCTTCGGCAGTTCTGCCCAACGGCCCTCATAGGTTTCGCCGGTCATATACCCTTTGGCATCATACTCGTTGACGCGCACCCATTGATTTTTCTGGAATACACGCGCGGTGATTCCGTCCTTGCAGATGCTGAGCATTACTTTCTCCCCGTTTTCATTTTCACCCCACAGGGCATCCGGGTAATTTCCGAACTCCTGCACCATCTGGCAGCGGGATGCCACATTGTCAAAATCTGCCGCCAGCGCATTTAAGCGGGTCTTGTTCCATTTCTTTTCCATGTTCATATCCTCCTCAAAAATTCAGGGTTTCCAAAATTTCATCTGCACCGGTTTCCCTGTCATGGCGGGTCAGCTGGATGCGGCTGTAGAACTCTGCACAGTCTGGATCATCAAAAATCCGGAGGAGTTCTCTTGCATAAGCCTCATCCGTGAACTGCTGCGCCCCATCGAGCTGGCCATCCAGCCGCGTAAAGGCAATTTCGTAGGTATACCGTTCCATGTTCATTTCTCCTTTCCGGTTCGGTGTGCCTATATTACCGTCAGAGCCGGATAATAGCAAGGCCATAAAACCTCATATTATCGACAAGGATTCAATGCCATGTTTGGTACATATATGCCTCCGAATTTGCTTGCTATATATGTGTTTCTGCGGCATTATACACACAACGAAAGCAAAGAAAAACAAACGAAAACGGAGGATACAGACCATGAAAAAGACCATTACCGAAATTGAAAGCATCATCGAGGAACGCATCGCAGAGCTTGAAGAAGAATATGAGCTGGACATTTACGACCGCAACGACATCCGAGAAGAAGAATACAGAAAAGGCGGCTGGAAGCACGACCCTTTCCCAGAGGAGCTTGAGGAAGAAGAAACCGAGGAAGAATGTCACTACCGCAGCATGGAGGAACAGCTCAACGAAGTCGGCATGAGCATGAGGGATTTCTTCTAAAGAAATTTCCCAAAGGGACTCCCCAGCATGAGCTGGGGCTGTTCCTCGTATCCTTCGCTTTCGTTGGTTCGGATACACAAAACCACTGTCAGATGTTTGTGTACATTATGGCAGCGGTTCTGCTTGCTATTGTTGCTATCCAGAGTTAAGATACAGTAAACTGGAAGAGGGATCTCGTTATTTCGAGGCCCCATTTCAGCTCAAACCAAACCCTCCCGGATTTCCGAGAGAGCTATTTTTCTTATTCTGGCTTTGTTCCGTCATCCATCCGGATGATGCTCATCTGACCGAACATACTGACGAATGCTTCCGGCCCCCAGAAGCGTTCCGTATATTTTCGGATGAGGTTTTCCGGCAATTCTGTGAAGTTCTCCTCCCCCAGTCCGCAAAGGAAGAAGTTTCCCTTGATGGGCTGCTCCAGTTCTGGGATGTATCTGCTGAATGACTTCTCGGTGAATCCTCCATTGTCATCCGTCACCAATGCGACCCGGTCTGCCCAAGGGTAGGTTGCCGTAATGCAGTCACATTCGAGGATGCGGTAAAATTCATCCAGAGAATCCTCAATATCCACCACCTGCGGATGTTCCATCGGCTTAATCAAAAGCACTTTCATTCGACCCACCCCGCTTTCACGATCGCCCAGTCGGTCAGCGGTGTTGCTTGCCCAAGAATTGCCCAGTCTGCCAGCAGACTCTTGTTTCCAGCGAAATCTTCCATCGCTTCGATGTTTCCACAGCGGTTACAAACTTGGATGTCTGCCCTCCTGCTGAGTGCCTGCTGCTGATGATCGTAACAGTCCGGCTTTGCTCCGCACCTGGGGCAGCGTGGGCCGGTCTGTCGCGTTTTACCGAGGTGGTCGAGGGATTCCTTGATTTCTCCCTCCGAAGCCACACGGTGGCAACTGTCCGCGCCGTAGGCAACATTCAAGCTGCCGCCGCTGTCCCGCGACACCATAATGCTTCCGGCATCATCGACTCCCATGCAGGTTCCCTGCGTTCCGATTTTCGGAGCCTGTTTGTCATCCATCTCATCGAGGACAATGCGGCATCCCACCGGGTATTCTGCCCGGAGGCGTTCAACTGTCTTTCTATCAGGGCAACTCATCTCTGTCCCTCCTTGCTCATCTGCCGACCGGCCTCTCCGCTCCTACATTTCTTCAGCGCATCTTCGAGGATATGCATTGGGAAGTGGAATGCCTTGTAGCCGTCTTTCAGGATTTTGTAGTAATACGGACTCGGCGCACAGCACCCGAAGTCTTTCTCCATGATGTAAGTCATCGCAGTCACAATTTCCGGTTCTGCACCCTCACGAAGCAGTTCAATGCTCAAGTATTCCTTGCGGAAGTTGTGCGGAAAGCCCTCGTAGGCATCGAGACACCTCTCATCCCTCTCCGAAATTTTCCACACCAGAGCCGGTGTGTTTTTCTTCGGATTCGGTGCGATGGTTGCGCACCCCCGGAATAAAAGCTCCCAGCCCACAAGCACCGCTTGCCCCACGATCTGTGCCCCCGGACACCTCTGCATCATCTGTCCTACAGACAGGCTATTGCCGTAAGCGATGTAGTATTTCTTTCTTTTCATCTTATTTTTCATAAAATTTCGCACTCCTTTCTTTTCCGCTCTTGTCTGGCGGCACTGTATATATGCCGCTGTTTCTCGCATTTATCAAGGCCATAAAAGAACATATATTCGACAAATATGAGGATGAAAGATCGTGTACATTTCTGCGGTTTATCCGCTTGATAATGTACATTTATCGAGTTAATATCGGTACAATGGAAGAGGGTCTCGCATATTTTCCGGCCCCCATTGGGGCTTGGGAGCTTACGCTCCCGCCTCCATCATCTGCGCCGTGTCTGCCCCACAGTCGGGCTGTGTCGGCTGGGTTGCATCCTGCTCGACCGTTTCCCCAGCGGAGGAACCGCCCTCCTGTACCGCCTGTTTCGCGGCTTTCAGGGCATCCCGCTTTGCCTTTTCCCTTGCAAGGAACTTCTGTGCTTCCTCATCCGTGCGGAAAGCCGCATGACCGGAAAGTCTCTCCATGAGAATCTTACGGGTCTCCTTGAAGTCCGGACCGTTCATGCCCAGCCGCAGGAGCCAAGTGCGGAGTACGTACTTCTCATTCTCATCATTGACAGCCTTTGCCTGGATGCGCTTCTGGCTGATGGCCTGCTGGTTCATCAGGACGGCCAGCTGTGCGAAAGCCGTCAGGTGATCGTGGTCCGGTGCAGTCGGGAAGCCGGTAAAGGTGACCTTTTCGGTGGTAATTCTCAGACCTTCCAGTGCCACACCATGCTCGGCTTCATAATTGCTGACCACATTGATGAAGTTCATAATGGCAAAGGTGCAGCTGTCATCCTTCAGCTTTTCGACCAGCTCTTCATCCACATGGAAGTGTCCGCCAGTCGCTTTGCCGATGAGCTTACCGCGGCTGTAGAGAAGGTTGACCAGGTTGCGGAGAGTCACGCCGTTGTGCTGGCTGACCGGGAAGGAAAGCTCCAAATCCAGAGGAACTTCATCCGTCTGATCTTCTGCTTCCTGCGGTTCTTCATTCTCCGGCTCTTCTTCCGGCGCATCCTCTGCTGTACCATCCGCTGCCATATCATCCGATTCCTGTGCTTCCCCGGCTTCGGTTTCCGAAGACTCCTCCGGTTCTGTGGTATCCACATCATCGGCTTCCGCTTCGGTCACAGGCTCCTCATCCAAATGGTCGGTCGGCTCCGTGTTTTCCATCTGGTCATCCGTGCTCTCAATGCTCTCGCCACCGCGGATCAGTCCCTCATTCAGCAGGGTCGTCAGCAGTTCGGCATCCGCATTCTCCGGTTCGACCAGCAGGTTGCCATCCCGGTCGATGGTGTAGTTGCCGATGTCGTAGGAGTACAGCGGTGCTTTGGTGTAGTAAGGGTGGATGCCCGTCAGGTCCTCCATGCGTTTTGCGAGGGTCTTGCGCTCGGCTACGTTCAGTTCAAATTTCAACATAATTCATCGCTCCTTTTGCTTGTTCTTTTGTTTTTGTGCATCCCGATGTTCTTTTCGGTAGCACATATATCGCTCTAAACCGAGCAAATAGCAAGGCCATTTTCCGATATTCTTCATGTTCGACCATTTACACAATGGACTGCAAAACCTGTTGTGTAAATGGAACCAATATGTAAGCCCACCATATCATCGGGTAGTTGTCCTACCTAGTAATATAGCGGGCCAGTTTATTCTTCCAGTCCTGCGCACCATGCGATGCCGGCCAGAACAAAAAATGCGTTTGCCAAGCAAACGCCGTTGCCCCAGATACGGTATTCCGCCGAATCCGTATAAGGGTCAGTGAGCCATTTACGGATCTGCTTCTCCGTCTTCGGCTTTTTCGCGTGTGTCACGATCTTACGGTGCGTTTCAAACACATCTGCCCAGAATGCAAGCTCCTCCTCAGTCGGATTTTCCGTTCCAAGGTTTCTGCACCACCAGTCTGGGAAGCCTTGCAGTCTGGCACACTCTGTCGGTGTCAGGCGGCGGACGGTGTAGGTCACAGGTGCAGGCTGTACTTCCGGGTTGTCAATGACCAGCCGGTCATTAAAAGCGTCCTGCCCGTTAAAACCGCTTGGATGTGCTCCGGTTGCCACCGTTCCCATAACACCCTCGTTCAGATGCGGCACCGGTGCGATGGCGGCCGGGTCTTTGTAATCCCTTGCCATCAGGGTCGGAGATACATTTTCCTCTATTCTCATAAAGGAGCCGATGGTCATGGCATACACATCTTCCGGTGTGCAGACTGCGTGTCGGTCTGTCGCATCCAAGGTAAAGCATACATCCTCATTGACGCCATCTCCCTGCGGACCATTCTCGTCCTTGCGGCCGATCATGTTGCCCTGCAGGACGAAGGTCTGCATCTGGTCGCTCCGGGTTGCCATAAGCGCACCGGACTTACCATGCAGGTCGATCAGCTCATTGCGCTGGTTTACATGGAAAGCCGTCACATCTTCCGGCTGTGCCACAAAGGTCTGCTGCTTCATCCCCGGCTCTGCTGCTAGTGCCGCTGACTTATCCCCTAGATTCCGGACTTCATCCCGCTGGTTCTGGGTAAAGGCAACAGCCGGTGCGCCACCGTGGGTACAGGCAAGGGGTGGTGCCACCCGTTCATCCACTGTGCAGTTCGACTTACCACCGCCCTGATCCACGCAGACAACAGGTTCACAGATACACAGCCCACCTTGATTGCACGTCGGGTCACCGCCGCTGCGGTCCAGCGTCCGGGAAGTTTCGGCTTCATAGAATCCACTGTGCGGATTGTCGGACATCATGGAATGGCTGGCTTTCGAGCAGACACCATAGCACTTGGGAACGAATAGCGTCTGGTCATTGTTACAGTCAAGAGTAGCAGACTTTTCTTCCTGCCAGATGGCTCCCTTGCCGCCGCCCTCACACCCAGAACGGATCTTCAATGTGACTGCCGGGGAGTTCTCAACTGTATCCATGACCATTGGGACATTGCCGCCTCCTGTCCCACACCGACTTGTCAGTGTCTGCACCTTGCCATCCTCGGAAATCTTCACTCGGCTATCCGCTGGATGATTTTCCAATGCGATGGCGGCAGGCACGACCCCAGCCCGGAGGGTTGGCGACCGTTCTTCCTCATACCCGATGCTTCTGGCATTTGCCGAATGCTCGGTACAGAAGCCGGCTGCTTCCAGAACACAAGGCTGATGCCCATGCTCCTGCGTCCGGAGGGTCCCGGTCACATCTTCGGAAACATCCATCTGTGTGCCGCCCTGGTCGTTCAGGACCACCACACTATTTCGGCCTGTAGACATCCCGCAGTTTTCACCGATGGTCGAGGATACATTTCCTGTCAGGCATCCGTTGTATCCGTCGAATCCACAGCAGCCTGCCTCTCCAATGCTGCCTTCAGCACCGGCGGCAGCTCTTTGCCACGCACGGAAGCCCTCCGCAGAATACCGAGACATGCCTTCGGACTCAAATAGTACCTTTGGGGCACTCTGGTCTGCAAAATCTGCGACAAGGTAGATGCGTTTTCTTCTTTGGGGAACGCCCCACCATTGTGCATCAAGAACTCGATACGCGACGCTCCATCCGTCTCCCACATAGTAATCGGCGTCGGGCCATCCTTTCTTCTCAGGCGCAGGCACCGTGGCGGCCGGTTCTTTAACACCGATGACGGCTTCGAGGACTGCTTTGAAGTCCTGTCCTTTGTTTGAGGAGAAGGCCCCTGGCACATTCTCCCAGACGATAAATCTTGGTTTTTCTCCATTGGTCTTACACCTCATTTCCTTCACGATTCGGATTGCTTCGTAAAACAGGCTGGACCGTGAACCATCCAGACCGTCCCTCTTACCGGCGATGGACATATCCTGACAGGGTGAACCAAAAGTGATGATGTCCACGGGCGGCAGGTCTGCACCGCTGATAGCAGACACATCACCGTAATGCTTCACCCACGGCAGACGCTTGGTCGTGACCCGGATGGCAAACGGCTCGATTTCACTGCTCCACAGCGAAGTGATCTGCCCGGTCAAAAGACCGCCCAAAGGAAAACCCCCGGAGCCATCGAAGAGGCTGCCGAGGGTCAAAGGCTTATTCTGTTCTGTGTTCATCCGCCATCCTCCTCTCCGAGCATCTGCTCCTTGGCTTTCTGGTAAAAATCTCTGGATACTTCAAATCCATAGCTGTTGCGCCCCAGCTCTCGTGCTGCACGAAGGGTCGAGCCGCTACCAGCGCACGGGTCAATGACCACATCGCCGGGGTCAGTGAAAGTCTCGATCAGGCGCTTCATCACGGAGATTGGTTTCTGGGAGGGATGGATCTTCGGATACTCCTTCCCATCTCTCTTCCAGTCAAACCAGTTGAAGATCATGTGGGACTTACCGTCCTCACCGAGATTGCGGAACTTCGGGAGCTTGCCCCGGTACAGCACCAGCGCGTACTCCGTTGCGCCCACGATCTTCATATTGGCTTTGAGCACCTGCGGACTGTAGTTCTTGCAGAACACCAGAGGGATATAATTCTTGAAGCCGTATTTCTCGGCTTCGGTGATTACTTTCGGGATCTGCTGGAACGCACAGAACACGATCATGCACGGCGCATCTTTTTCACCCGTGCCGGGTTCTTTCTTCAGCAGGCGGTTGCAGAAGTGGAAATACTCTGCGATATTGAAAGTGAAGTCGGTATTGAACGCTGCCTTCCTCGCCTTACTGCTCTCCCCATTTTTGTTGTCGCCATCTACATACCAGTCCGGCCGGCTGGCGTAGAAATCCGTACCGATGTTGTACGGAATGTCTGCAATCACCAGCTGCGCCTTGGGGATGTTGTAGGACTTGAAGTTCTGGAAGTTGTCATGGATGAGAACGCATTTCACATCAGGCATCGGCGTCCTCGCTTTCCGGCTCAAAGGTTGCTACTTCCTCGAACTTCAGCTTCTGACCATCCCGGATAACATACACATCATCGTAGTGACCCTCGCTGTGTTCGATGTACCGCTTCACGATAACATCCACGAACTTCGGGTCCAGCTCAATACCCCGGCACACACGGTCGGTTTTCTCACAGGCAATCAGCGTCGAGCCGCTGCCGAGGAACGGGTCGAGAACGATGCCGTTGGTCATGGTCGAGTTGCGGATGGGATAACTCATCAGGCCGATGGGCTTCATGGTCGGATGGTCCTTGTTGGACTTCGGCCGGTCATACTCCCAAATGGTCGTCTGCTTCCGGTCGGAATACCACTGGTGCTTGCCCTTCTGTTTCCAACCGTAGAGGCACGGCTCGTGCTGCCACTGGTAAGGACTGCGGCCCAGCACCAGAGCATTCTTCTTCCAGATACAGCACCCGGACAGGTAGAACCCTGCATCCTTGAATGCCTTTCGGAAGTTCAGCCCCTCGGTGTCTGCATGGAAAATGTAGATAGAGCCGTCATCGGCCAGATGCTCGTGCATCTGCTGAAACGCTGCCAGCAGGAACTGGTAGAATTCCGAATCGCCCATGTTGTCGTTCAGGATCTTGCCGGCCGTTTCTTCCACGTCTACATTGTAAGGCGGGTCCGAAAGCACAAGGTTGGCTTTGGTGCCATCCATCAAGGTGTCGTAGCATTCTGCTTTGGTGGAATCGCCGCACAGAACGCTGTGCTTTCCCAGATGCCAGAGGTCGCCCTCTTTGGAGAAGCATGGCTGCTTTAGCTCGGATTCCACATCGAAGTCATCTTCCTTGACTTCTTTGCTGTGTACCTTGTTGAACAGCGTCTCGATCTCAGGCGGGTCAAAGCCCGTCTTGCCAAGGTCGAAGTTGGAATCTTCGATATCTTTCAACAGGTCAGCCAGCAGGGAATCATCCCATGCACCCGTGATCTTATTGAGCGCAATGTTCAGGGCTTTCTCTCTGGTCTTGTCGATGTCCACCACCGCACAAGGCACTTCAGTGTAGCCCAGCTCCATCGCAACGGTCAGACGCTGGTGGCCGCCGATGATCGTCATATCGGCATTGACCACCAGCGGATCAGCAAAACCGAACTCCTCAATGGAGTTCTTGATCTTCTCGTACTCCTTGTCCCCCGGCTTCAGCTTTTTCCGGGGATTGTATGCGGCCGGCTTGAGTACGGAAACCGGCAGCATTTTCAGTTCAGCGGTTGCTTTCATGTAAGCTCCTCCTCGTTCAGATTCACACGCGCATGACCCCGGAGAATGGCACGAAAAAAGAGCCGAACAAAAAGCCCGACTCCATCTCATCGCCATCCTCCTGCGGCTGTTCGGTCATCTCGCACCATTCCGGGTTTTCCCCGTTTACAGATGCCAGCACCTTATCTTCCGCATCGTCAATCGCATGTACACAAATCCCACCGGTGTTGAACATCGGGAACACACCGATAATCTTACTCATCCTCGTCCACTCCCTTCACTCCGTATCGATAATCCCAATAGCAGTTCAGGCTGCAAAACTTCCGCTTCTGCTTTCCCTCAGCTACAGCATGGAATTGCCGACCACAGTTTTTACAGACCTCTATCCGGAAATGCTTATGCTGTCTGTAAAATTCATCCCGGCAGTCTTGGGAACAAAATCGTCTCAATCCGCTGTTCCCTCTCTGCACGAGGATGCGTCCGCACACCGGGCAGCGGCGTTCACCTGACCCATCCGGCGGCTGTAACTGACAGCTTCCCGTTTCCGGCAGCCCAAGTTCCCGGCAATAATCCGTGACCTGCTCCAAAGACAGCCCGGTATTTTCTGCGATCTCCGAACATTCAAATCCGGCAAGCCGCTGGCTTCGGACTTCTTCCCGCTCCGGACGGTACTCATAACCCTCAAACACACAGTCCAGCCGGACACCGTTCTTCACCACATCACGTTCCATGCTCAGTGGTTCTACCATCTGCATCGCCCTCCTTCCAACGACCTTTATTTGCACAGGCACGACTGCAATATTTCCGTTCCAGACCATACTGGTGTCGGTAGGAGAACTCCCTGCCGCACACCGGACAGACCTTGGAACGTACCGTTTTCCAGTTCTCCGGTTTCGGGTGAGTGTTGTTCCACCGTGACCGGCATTCCGGAGAGCAGAACTTCCGTGGTCTGCCTTTGTGGTTTGGTACGATTGCCGTGCCGCACTGAGGACAGAACGAAAACGCCATGTTCTGAATCATCTCAGCTGTGAAATCTTCCATCCGCCCTCACCGCCCTCTCATTTTTCGCCGTTTTTTCGGCGTTTTCTTAGAAAAATCTCAAAATACATACGAAAAGCGACGAAGTGGAAATCGGCACCGCCCCGCCAGGTTGGATTGTTGTTGCGACGGCCGATTCGAACTCGCCCCTGCTCCTCCCGGAACAAGCTAAAATGTGCGAAATCCCCCTGTTTATGAGAGGTTTCACACATTTTGGTTCATTTCGGGAAAAAAGAAAGACACCGGAACCAAAGCTCCGATGCCTATACATTTTCCTGTTTCATTTTGCGCCGTTAATCCTCTGACCCCCGGCCTAGCAATTTGCGGATTTTCACACAAAAGGGGCCACCGGTCTCCGTGTGACTTCACTGTAGAGAAGTGACCCCGGCCCCCGGTGGGGCGGTCAGTAGGTATAAGTCGGGTTGATGTCCTCAGTCAGTGTCTTCCGGTCATGGCACTCTTTGCAGAGAGCCTGCCAGTTGCTCTGATCCCAGAACAATTTCTGGTCGCCACGGTGCGGCTTAATGTGGTCCACCACCGTTGCCCGAACAAATCGTCCGTTCTTCATACATTCCACACACAGCGGATGAGCTTCGAGATACGATTTCCGAGCTTTCTGCCAGCGGCGGTTGTATCCACGCTGTGCCGCCGGGTGGGTGACCTCCGGGTGGAGAGGCAGGTGCTTCTCACAGTAGAGCCTGCCAGGTTCCACCAGTTCCGGGCATCCGGGGTGATGGCACGGTGTCTTCGGTCTATATGGCATAGGTCAGTCCTCCCACGGAAGACCAGCCTTGCCGAAGTGACCATAGGCACTGACCTTGTTGTAAGCCGCGGCAAAACCATCCACATCGAGGCTGTCTTCCAGCTGCACCTTCGTCTCCGTCAATTCATTGAGGCCCGCTGC
>ENA-OOXC01001598-OOXC01001598.1-human-gut-metagenome-genome-assembly--contig:-NODE-1598-length-12900-cov-2.391670_pt1 | contig 12900 bp, 24 predicted proteins | sample MGYA00241578_ERZ501325 | MGnify/ENA primary metagenome ERZ501325 (study PRJEB25962, sample SAMEA2042737) | human gut metagenome | biome: human gut; feature: human-associated habitat; material: faeces...
CTGCTGCGCTATCCATTGCGCCACCCGTGCTTGTATGCTTATTGGTACTGCATACATAAAAGCCCTTTTATTGCTGTTGGCATATCGTATGGCACCATGTTTTCTTTGTTGCACTGGTCGAACATTGCGTTAATTCCTGCAAGCTGCCATTCTTCAACGTCGTTCTTTTCATCTCTCAAAAATTCTGCTGCTTCTCTTGCTTCTTTCATGCAGCTTTTCATAACTCTTGCATTGTTCTCTGCTGTGCTTATCATCACCACCAGTTCCCCGGCTTCTTTTGCTTTTTCAAATGCTTCTTTTTCTTTCTCTCCTCTTTCTTCCTCTTTCAGCATTTCGCCCATGAACCAATATGCAAGGTTCTTTGTTCTTTTGATTGCTTTTTCTCTGTTCTCTGTCATGTTCGTTACCTCCGTTTGCTTTACTTCTTTAACTGTCTTTATTATATACTTACGGAAGTATAAAGTCTATTGACATTCTGCACAATCTTGCGGAAGTATATTTTGTATACTTCCGTAAGTATTTGTTATTATCTGCCACGGCGTTTCAGTTCGTCTGCAAATTCTCTGACCGGAACTTTCACGGTCAACGGTTCATACTTCCCGCAGCCGTCCAGTTCATACAAGAACTGTGTTTCACCTTTTTTCAGATAGTGAAGCGTCGCAATGTCTGTAACCTTATGCAGTGCAACTGCTGCCGTTGTAATCACCGTGCAGCCCTGTGGCAAATAAAGCGCTTCTTTCGTTTCTCCGTCCTTTGTTGCCTTGATTGCTACTGTGTCCCCAATTTCTAACGGACACACCGCCTTGAAAAATTCTGCTTTCATTCCTCTTTGTCCTCCTGTTCGTGCTTCTCTCTGTTCTGTCTTCTTACCTCCCAGCCAACTTCTCTGACTACTACAAAGACCAGATATAAAATGCCCAGCCCTACGCAGACCGCAAAGAATGTTACCAGTGCTTTTACAACATCAATCAGAAATGCAATCATTGTTCTTTCCCTCCCTCATTTTCTGTTTTGCCCAGCCAATAGCCCGTCTGCTTGCGTTTATCTGGTGTAGCTGGCGTATTCTGATATTATTTGTCTTTTCTTCTTTCTCTGCCTGCTGCCGTTCCAACTGTCGGCGGTATAGTAATTCTTTTCCGCTGTAATACTTCCGCTTCTTTTTCGCCATCTTTATTCCTCCATCAAAAGAACTTTCTATGGTATCTGCTGCCACCTGCCTTTTGACTGCTTCGTGGTCTATGTTGTCCACCTCTTCTTGCAGGACTTCCAGCACTTCAACTTCACTGTCCTTGAAAGTGAATGTCATACCGGGGTCATACTCTCCGCTTGTCCAGTCTTTCTGGAACTTTTCAAAATTATCTCTGTATCTATACGGTGCCTGTGGGTGGTACTGTTCGGCTTCATATATGCCCAGCATAACTTCTTTGTCGTCCTTGTCGTCCCAGTTGTAAAGGTGCCAGCTTTCGTGGTTGTCCCAGTTCCACTTCGACAAATACAACACTATTCCGTCAAAGTAGTTACCCTCACGCACCATGCCTTTCATTTGCTTGCAGGTGAAGCCCTGCCCCTTTAATTCCTCTTTGATTTTCTCATAGTCCCTGCCGCCAGTATGTAACTTTGCTTTTACGATTAACGGCAAATACTGTGGCTGTTTATCTTCTTTTCTTGCCATTGCTTGTCCTTTCCAGTCTGTCTGCAATCCTCAATATGCTTTCCATTGACTTTCTAATGTTTGTGTCTGTGCCCTCTGTGATTTTCAGCACGTCTGCTATGTCCCGCAGTTCTTGTGCCATTTCTTCTGTTTCCCCGGTCACAATGTCATATTTATTGCGGCAGGCGGTGCAGACCTGCGAACCCTCCGGGATAACTTCACCGCATATCAAGCAGCGGTCAACGCCGTTCATTCTTCCCAGCTTTCGTATTTCTTCACACGCCTTGTCAAGTTCTGCACCTGCTCAACAAGGTTTGCAACCTCATGTGGTGACAATCCGGTTTGTTCATAGTCATACAGCTTCTTTGCGGCTTGATTGACTGTGACGTGCGGTTTCAATATTGCTTTCTGTCCGTTCTGGCTGTATTCTGTCAGCGTCGTTCTTTTTTGCCGTTTCCGTTGCTCCTGCTGCTTAAATGCCCCAGCACGCTTCATGGTGCTGTAATATGGCACCGTCTTTTTCAATGTGTGGTCCATGTAACCCATTACAATTCCACCTTTCTTCCCGTCTGCTCCATAACTCCCAGATAACCTGCTATTGTGTCCATTGCTTCTTCTGCGGACCAGCAAACCGCCGTTTCATATCCCTGCTGTCGCAGCTGTTCCAGCCACCAGTCCTGCTTCTCTGTGGTCTTGTTGTTCTGCCACTTCATTTCCACATACAGCCCGTGTTTGCCGTTTCTGGCTACTGGCAAGCATAAGTCCGGCACCCCGGCTTTCACGCCCTGTCTTTTAAGGTTCGCCGCTTCCAGCTGGTTTCTGCTGCCGCCGTTCGGTATGTGGTGCAGCAAGTCCAATTCCGGGAAGTCCTTTGCATAGAACCTCGCCCAGTTTATAACTCTCTCCTGCTCCGTCGCTTCACTGCGCTTTCTGTAATATCCTCTACTCATTTGCGTTTGTCCTTTCGTCAAGGTGTGTTGCCATCATGTCTGCAATGTGAAGCATAGCCGCAAGCCTGCTGCCTGCAAAAGCATTGTTCATGTCATAGCTGCCGCCCTTTACTGCGCTATCAAAAGCGCCCATGTGCCATCTGATAGCCAGCATTTCTTCTTCCGTAAGCTGCATATATCGCATAATCTGGATAACTGACTTTTCACCGTGTCCCAGTGGCAGGCTGTTTGTATGTCCGTATACCTCAACTTCTTTCCAACTTCCGTCTTTCTGCTTCTGGTTCTTCTTCTCTACCTTGTAGGCGTCCACCTTGCAAACATCATGTAGAAGTGCTACAACTGCGATTGTGCCGACTGTATATTCTGAAAAACGCCGTCTGCCTCGCCGTTCGTCCTCCGCTGCTGCCAGCTGAACCAATCTGCTGTATACATTGTTTGAATGTTCCACCAGACCACCTGTGTATGCTCCGTGGTGCTTTGTGCTTGCTGGCGCTGTGAAAAATCCTGCTTCTTCCAGCCATGCAAGCAGCTTGTCTGCTCCCGGTCTGTATATGTGCAAAAAGTGGTTCTTGAACTTCTTAACCTCTGCCATTCTCTGTTCTTCATTCATTGTCTTGTCCTCCTGTGGTTTCTTCCCGGCTGTCCACCAGATATATTTTGCCGTCCTGCTCATACAGCATGACTTTTCCTTTCAGTGCCGCCAGTGTCATTTCTGCTTTCATTCCGTCTGATACGCCGTACTTGTCGCCAATCAGAATGTATTTGCAGTTTTCAAGTATCTTCATTCCTGCTGCCATGCCCCGGCTTCTTTCCTCCGGGTTCTGGTCGTCTGTAACTTCCGTCAAGTATAAATGCACTGTAACCGGGACAAATCCATTGTTTATGGCTGCCCGTGTCAGCTTGCGTGCATATTCCTTGTTGCGCTTTGTGTCGCCCCGGTATGGGCTGCACACATACAACAAATCATTCACCCGCCGTCACCTCCTAATCTTCCAGCGTCAGTTCTTCGCCTGCTGCCGCTGGTTCTTCTTCTCGCTTCCATTCGTCCAAATCCAGAAGCGTTCCGCATTTACTGCAATAATTGAAATCACGGGACACGTGGAAGTAATAGCCGTCTTCCCGGTCTTTCCGCAAATCCTTGTCATACGCTGAAAACAAATGCTTTCCGCATACCGGGCAATAGTAGCTGTTCAAATATCCCAGCTGCCCCGGTAATGTTGGGTATTCGCTCTTCTGTGCTTTCGGCTTTCTGGGTTTCCTTGTTGCCATGTGCTACACCTCCATTGCTGCTTTTTCAAGCTGCCTTTGCAGGTCTTCAAACTGCTGCTGCAAGCCTTTTGTATTTTTATATGTGCTGCACGTTTCGCATTCCGGTTCTTGCAAAAGAACTTGTCTGCACATTTCACACGTTTTTTGTTCTTCATTTAGGCTGTATACAATCAGTGCCATTCTGAAGCTGATACCCCAGAATTTTTTCAAGTCAATTCCGCTTATGTCCACCGGAACTGCTGCCCGGTTCACTTCTTCGTCTGTAATGCCATAGCGCTTTTTTAATGCTTCATACATCTGCTGCGCTGTCTGCTGTTCTCCACCTACGCCACGTTCTGCAAGGGCTTTTATTTTCACCAGCTTTTCAATGACTTTCTGTCTATCTTCCATCAGTCTTCTTCCTCCGGTTCTCCTATCAGTGCCCGTGGCGGCTGGTTGCCGTCCATGAAGCCTGCAAAGAAAGCAGCTTTTTTCAACATTCTGTTTTCTTCGTCTGTTCTTTCCCGTTCTTCTCCCTTATGCTCTTGATAGCAACGGGTGTTTTCGTCCGGGAATAGGTCGTTTTTGAACTTAAAGCCCGTCATAAATGCTTTCATTTCCCGTTTCAATTCCTCTTTGTAGAAACTGAAATACAGTGTGATTTCTGCTGCTTCAACCTCTGTGCAATCGCAGCCACGCTTTTTTCTGCGGCTATAACTTCCAGTGTATCTGTGATAGTTGGCATTTCCTGTCACCATGTAGAAAATCTGTGTCAGCAGGTCTTCTTCTAAATCGTTCTTATAGCTGAACCAGTGCAGTGTCACTTTGTCCAGCGTTATTTCTTCGTCTTCAATTTCGTATCTGGCTTTTAATTCCTCATACATACGCATTGCGGTTTCTTTCTCTCCACCTACGCCACGTTCTGCAAGTTCTTTTATCTTTGCCAGCTTTGCTTTTATTTTGTCATATTGTATCTGGTCCATGTCTTTTACCTCACATACTGCCACGACTGCGGCGCCCGTTTTATTCCCAGTGCTTCAAGCGCCATTGGCTTTTCATACTCTTTGACCGTTGAAACTTCCCAGCCATACACCTTGTTTCTGCTTCCTGCTGCATAATTGTGAATATCATGTGCAGGAACCTTGCTTTTTCTCTCTGCTTCTTCAAAGTTCTTGATTTCCAGAACTTCCGGGCAAATAAATTCACCAACTATTCCCACGCCGCCTGTGACATACACCAGTACCCGGAATGGTGCTTTGCATTGTGGCTTTGTCTTCCGCAGTTCCAGAACTTTTTCACCTGCTGCCATCTTCTGCCACCATTTCTGGTGCAGTGATAATATGACCATTGGCATTTCTTCCAGTTCTGGTGGTTCCCATTGCTGCTTCATGCTCTTTTCCTCCTAAATCTTCAATACTTGCCCCGGATATATCAAATCCGGGTTCTTAATGCCGTTTCTACGTGCCAGCGCATAGCAGGCGGCGCCTTTTCCGTAAAATCTCCATGCAATTTCCCAAAGATTGTCACCCTTTTGCACTGTGTATTCCGTTTCTTTCTGTGGTTCCTGCTCCTTTTTCTCTGGGTTTACGCCGTAGTAGAACGGTTCTGCTATTGACCCGCAGTATTCACACCGCTTGCCCAGTTCAACTTCTGCGCCACACCATTTGCACTTCATGCCCGTTACCTCTCAAACTCGCTCTTTAGTTCAATTCTGATATACAGAATGTGTTGCAGGTCTTCCACCCGGTATTGTGTGAATTGCTCAACTGGCACCTGCTCCGGCAGGCTGTCTGTTTTCGCCCAGTCCCACATTTGTTCCGTGGCTCTGTATGTTTCCATACCCAGTCCCATTTTCTTAATGCGTCGCTGCGGGTTCAATGCTCCATGCACTGCGTTTGCAGCATATCCACGGTATACAACCTGTCCGGCTGCGTTATATATCACCACTCTGTCACTGGGCGTCAGCTTGTCCAGAATGTCGCCCAGTCTGATTTCATTTTCCATCACCATTCACCCCTCATTCTTCTTTCAATTCTTTCTTTCGCCTGCTGCACCTCTCTTGAATACTCTGTTTCTGTCAATCCTTTGTTCCATACGTGTTCATAAGCACCAGCAACACCGTAGTTGTAGGCTGTCAGCACTTCTGCTTCTGTGTCGAACCTTTCTTGCAGTTCTGCCAGATAATCTACGCCGACAAGCACGTTGAAATATGGGTTTTTCACATTATCGACATTCAGCCTGCGCATACGCTCTTTGTGCCACTTCGGTAATACCTGCATATATCCGGTTGAACCCTCTTTGCAGCTTGCGTCCCATCTGTACCCGCTTTCTATCTCGATAATTGCCAGCGCCAGCGTATACTCAACGCCATACTGCTTGCAGATTATGTATGTGTACTGCTGCATACATTCCGGTAAATACCCGCCGTTGTCTGCGTAGTCCTCCGGCACTTCATAGCGTGTCCAGCCGTCCAGCGCTTCCCCGTCCCAGTCAAATGACATAAGGTTGAACGGGTACGTTTCCGCTTCTTCTGTGGTGTTTCCTGTCGGCTGTGTGGTCTGTACTGGTTCCGGTGTATTCTTCGGCAGCGTGCTTGCTGTTGGCTTTACTGCTGCGCCTACCACAGCCACGCACACAACAAATACCAGCACGCCTGCTGCAATGTAATTTCCGTATGCCTTAATTGCTCTTTTTATCCTCTTACGCCTTAATATCCGGCGCAGCCTTGTTTTTCTTCCTGTTCCCACTTCGTTTTCCTCCTTGTCCTGCCTTTTTTGGCTCTTTTTTCCACATTTTCAAGTAAATATGCCACCCGGTCTGTTCATAAAAGACCGCTTCACATGACACAATGTTGTAATTGCTATATATCTTTCTGAACTCTTCCAGCCCTGCGTCCGGTGACTTTGCCAGCTGTTCCACTTTCCTTTTGCTGTACTTAAAATCATTGCACTTTTCTTCCGGTGCGTTCAGATTTCGGCTGTACTTCCAGTGGTTCTGGTCACGCTGCTGTTTCTCCCCGCCGTCCTCTCTGGTTGTTTCCGGGCGGTCAAGGTTTCTGCTGCTGGAATAGCGTTTCTTTCCCTGCGGGTCCTTGACAATATACTTGCAAAGTCCCTCTATTCCGTTTTCATTCATTTGCAGTCTGTCTGCATTTACCCAACCCAGCTGTTTTATACTGGCTCTGTATTCCGGGTCACTGGTCTTCTTCCAGTTGATACGGTCTTTTGTCCACATTAGTTCCACGTCGTCACGGTCAAGCCCGCCATTCATAATGATGTGGTGATGTATACGCTTTAGGCACTTCCCGTCCTTGCTGTACTTGTATTCTGTTACCAGTATGTATTTGAGTGGTTCAAGCCCCAGTTTCTTTCTGCGGTATGCAATGCGCCGCAGGTAGTTTGTCACAATGTTTTCTGCTTCTTCGACTGTTTCCGGCAGGTTTTCTGCGTCATAGGTGCATGACGTGTGCAGGTCCCCTATGTGAAAGTTGCCATTTCCCAGCTGCACCAGATACCGTTTGGCGTTCTTGTCGTTAAGGTCTTTTTGCTTTGGGGCATTGACTTTTCTTTTCTTACCCCTCTTCCCTCTGGCTGCCTGCTCTGCTGCTTCTGTTCGTGGTATTATGTCCACTTCTCTATAACTGGCACAGTCTGTCTTCTTCTCTCTGATAAACACCACTGCACTTCCTTTTCTGTCTGATACCTTTTTCAGCGTATAAGGGTACACCAGAAGTGGTGTGGTTCTATCCTCCATCAATCCTGTTTATTATCCATACAGCGTATATATAAATTTATATATTTCGTAGGAATGTTAATACCCCATACAAGCCCGTTTAGCAGGGATAAAACCCGCTATTTTCAAGGACTTTTCAGCCCTAAAATGTTTGACTTGTAACCGCCAATATGGTATAATAAACGTGTATTGAATTATTAACATATTGACTTTTGAAAAGCCTTTGATTTTGTGTTTCCGGCACAGCTTCAAAGGCTTTTTGCTTGCCATTTTTCTTTGTTCAATTTAGAACGTCTGTTTGCTATGCGTGTGCTTCCGCACCCGCTTTCAGTAAATCAGTTACCAGTTGCCAGCTTTCCAAAAACAAAGCGGAACGGAACGACACATGGTAGCCGACGAGAGAACGAGGGTCGTACAAGCTCAGCGCACCAGCACCACCATGGGAAGCGCTGCCGAAACCCGAACCCCGGATAGGCACGGCTTCTTCAAGTTCGTTGTCTGCCCATATTCCGGCTGTTTCGTTCTTCCAGTCGTGCGGTACAATTCCCAGCTTGTACGCAATTTCTGGCATTTCTTCCAGTTCTTCCAGCTGCAAGTCCTTAATGTGGCAACCGTCCCATGCCACTTCAACGTCTTCTTTGGTTGAAAGTGTCACGCCGTCGTTTCCGTATAATCGCAGCGGCTTTCCGTTTACTGTCGCAACCTGCCAGTCTGGGGCTTCTGTCGTGTAGCCGTCCACTGCTGCGTCATTGTTCTTTGTATACTCAATAACGCCGTAGTGCAGGCGCAAACCCGTTACCCATTCATAGAAATTGCCACAGATACCGAACACGCCGCCTGCGGTGCCATCATGTGACCATGTAAGCGGGTCAAGCCCTGTCAGTGTGCGCCCTCTGTCATACGCCACGCCCTTTTCGTCCGGGTTCTCTGCGTTTGCTCCATAATTGGTGTTGCCGCCTATCGTGTGCCCCAGTTCTTCTGCTTCATGCAGCAAGTAGACAAATTCCGTGTTTGTCATAAGGTGCCAGCCCTCACCCTTTCTGGCGCAGGCTGCCGCCGCTTCATCAAGTGTGATTGTGTGGCGTGGCTGCTGGTACGGCAGGGGCACTGCAACGTCACCGCCCATGCTCTTCATGGTTGTATTGTGGTACTGTGAAATAAGGATTGCCGGGACAATCTTGTTTCTGATTTTGAACATTTCCGGCACGTCCTCCGGGTTGTACGTCCCCGGCTCCATGTAAAACATGGTCATGTAGTTTAGCAGTCCCAGTCTGTCTTTGACAATGACCGCTTTTTTCTTCACAAATTCTTTCATTTGCGCTTTTCCTCCTTGTATCTGGTATGATTTATCTTGAATAGCTTTTCGCTACTATTCACATTTTTACTATTGAAAAACCTTTGCTTTTCGCCCAGCGCCTATGCTGACCGCTGCTTTTTCTCTTCCGGCTCCGGCTGCTTCACAGTCACGGTGACTTTTACACCCTCCCGCTGTGAAATAATCATTGCCAAAGTGTCAAAGAAGCGCTGGGCATTGAATGTTCCTTGCACTTCCATTCCTGCCACCTCCTATGCCGTCTGTGGCTGCGGTGTGGTTCTCTGGCGCTCCTGCTGAATACCCAGCATATAGCCCAGAATAAACATTTGATTGTCACCGTTAAGCTTCTGGAACTCCTGTGCGGTCTTCTCAATCATTTCTTTTTTCTTGTCTTTCATTTCAACTGCTGCCATGTCTGCTTCCTCCTTTTCTGTGTTGTGGTCCTCTGCTATAATTGGATTGTCAGCCAGTGCAGGGCTGGCAATCCATAGCAAAGGGGGTGTGAGTATGTCTTTACATCAATATGAAATTGATTTTTCGCCGCTTTCACTTGATGAAAAAACCGCTTTGATTGACCGTATAAAAAACAACGCTTTTACCGGTCCAGACTTCAAACAAGGTTTTCAGTCCGCTACATTCTGTATTGAAGAAAGTAATATTAAACTTCTGAATGTTCCTGCTGACTGTCCGATTGTTCTTTTGCAGTAGGTGTATATATTGCAAATGTGGTTTTTTTGGCTTCCGCATTGTAGTTAATTTCAATGCGGAAGTTTTTTTCTTTGCACATTTCACGCATTGTCATTTCTGCCCAGTATTTCAGAAGCACCACTGCTTTTTCAAAACCCTCTGTATTTACCAAGTTGAAGTTTTCCGCTTTCAGTTCTTCGTTTGGAAAAACTGCTGCCTGCGCTCTTCCCAGTATGTCAAAGTACGGCATATCCGGTTCGTGCTTGTCCATCACTGCTGCCACCTCCGTTCTTTGTGGTTTTCTTCTCCCTGTTCCTTTGTTATAATGTTGTTGTAGCCGTGCCGGGCTGCTAACATATAGCAAAGGGGGTGTTATTGTGAATTTTGGTAACTGGGACGAAAACGTGCATAATGATTATGAACAAATCAAGCGTATTGCTTTTATGCAGCGTATCAAACCCGAAAACGTCACCGTTTTTCCAGAAAAGCAAGCTGCTGAAATTGTCGGACGTGACGGCGTTTATGATGTAACTTTGAATAGCTGTACTTGCCACGACTTTGAAGCACGCCAGCTTCCTTGTAAGCATATTTACAAGCTGGCTTCTGAACTCGGCTATCTTGAAGACCTGCCAAAGCCAAGCCGTAAGGCTGCAAAGGCTTTCAAAGAAAGTCTGCCAGCTGAAATAGACCGTTTCAAAGAACTATATTTCAGCGGTGCGATTTCTATTGAAAAATTCAACAAGATTGTCAATGCTCTTTTAAGTAAATAAGCTGTTGCTTTTTCTGGGCTGGCGTGGTTTTCTGCGCCAGCTTCTTTTTGTCTTATAAGGACATTTTTTCTTTTTCTCTTGTCCTTATAAAGCCATTATATGTTTTTATTTTGTCCTTGTCAATCCTTTTTTATAAATTATTTTGTCTTTTTGTCTTGACTAAACCATTTTATAGATTTATACTGAAATCACAAAAATTGCAGAAAGGGGGTATTTGCTCAATGGAAGTCTACGAACGCATTAGGATTTTAAGAAAAGAAGTTTTGAAAATGTCGCAAGAAGTGTTTGCAGAACGTCTGGGCGTCAGTCGTTCCGTTATCAAGAATATTGAATTGAACGCACTTGCCAGACCGGACCAGAAATTGTCATTATATAAATTGATATGTAGTGAATTTAATATCAGTGAAGAATGGCTGCTGAATGGCACTGGTGATATGTACGCCAGCAATGAAGCTGAATACAGCGCACTTATTGACCGGGTAATGACCGGGCAGAATGAATTTGCAAAGAACATTTTCAAGACGTTTTCGCTTTTTGATGAAGCAGACTGGGAAGCGCTGCGGCGTATGATTGATAAATACATAGACGTTGCAGACGCAGAAGACGTGCCGGAAGAAAAGCCGTTGTATGACGACGTACCGGACACACCGGAAGAGTTAGAAAAGCAATGCCCGCCAGTTGATAACGGCGGCAATAGCGACGTTGGGTAGCCCCCTTTTAGGGGACGCCCAGCGGTCCCGCTTTATTTTTTAATAATTAGTTGTGTCGTTCCTGTGAAGTTAAGATTGATATACATTGTTTTATTGCTGCTGTAATATATTGCATATATTTTATTGCTGCGGTGATATATGTATTTCTTTTTCATTATCTCCCACGACCTTTCTTTTATCGGAAAAGCTGGGCGCTTTTCAATTATAAAGGTCTGGCAGGCTTGCAACTACTGGTAAAAAATGGCAATAAAACACCCGCAGTGCTGGGAACACTCCGGGTGCGGTGCAAAGATATATCATACCAGATACAACATACCGTCTGCATTTATTATATTATCACGGCATGACGGGAAATTAAAGGAAATTGACAAGAATTGTGGTGATATTATGAGAAACAAGGAAATTGCCCCGGCGCTTGTCCGGGTTGCTCTATATATAAGGGTTTCCGGTGAAGAACAAAAGATAAAAGGTTTGTCGCTGGAAGCCCAGCAAGAACGGCTGGAAGCATACGCAAGGGAACGTGGCTGGGTCATTGTTGGAATTTATATTGACGCCGCAAAGACCGCCAGAAAGAACATTCACAAAAGAACTGAATTTCAACGCATGATGGACAGCGTGAAGCGTGATGAAGTGGACATTTTGCTTTTTGCCCGCCTTGACCGCTGGTTTCGTTCCGTTGCTGATTATTACAAAGTCATGGAAATATTGCAGGCGCACAACTGCGACTGGAAGACCACTGATGAAGAGTACGACACGACAACCGCAAACGGGCGTCTGTATATCAATGTGAAACTGTCCATTGCGCAGAATGAAGCCGACATAGACGGCGAAAGAATAGACGTGGTGTTTGACAGCAAGATTGCACACGGCACCGTTGTTTCCGGCTCTTCTCCGTTCGGTTTCCGGGTTAGTGAAGAAAAGCGGCTTGAAATCGTACCGGAAGACGCAGCCATTGTGCAGGACGCTTTTAATTATTTTGAAAACACAGTTTCACAGCGGGCTACAACAAAATATATCCGTGAAAAATACGGTGTCAACTGGTGCTATGCTACTTTTCACAGAATGTTGATTGAAGAACTATACACGGGTGTGTATAATCGTGGCGGCAGGTATAATGCTAATTTCTGCCCGGCAATTATCCAGCGTGAACAATTTGACCGGGTGCAAGCGTTGCTTAAAAAGAATGTGCGCCGGGCACCGTCCGGGCGTGTGTATATCTTCACTTCTGTTCTGACTTGTGAAGAGTGCAGACATAAGCTGAACGGTTATATTTCGCAGGGAATTTACTATTACCGCTGCAACCAGCATTTGCAACGTGGCAGGTGTACGCATAATCATTCAGTCCGTGAAGACCGTGTGGAACAATGGTTGTTTGACCATCTGGGTGAAGAACTGGAACGCTGCAAACTGGAATGGGAAGTGCAGGCGGCAGAAAAGAAACGGTCCGTCACTTCAAGGGATAAAGCAGCCTTAAAGCGTAAGTTGACCAAATTAAAAGAATTATATGTGAATGAACTTATTGACATTGACGATTATAAAAAGGACTATGAAATATACACTGCTGCATTGAACCAGATACCGGACACGACGCAGGAAGCACCGCCGGACTTTGCAGCTGTTGAAAAACTGTTGCAGAAAGATTTTAGAAAAATATATGATACTTTGACCCGTGAAGAAAAACGCACCCTTTGGCGTTCGGTCATTAAAGAAATAAGGATTGACAATGACCAGAATATCACGGGTGTTGTTTTTGGGTAGTGTTGTACTAATTGAACACTACCCGTCGGTTCATCAGCAAGGATAATCGCAGGCTTCGTAATTAAAGCTCGTGCAATCG
>ENA-OOXC01001605-OOXC01001605.1-human-gut-metagenome-genome-assembly--contig:-NODE-1605-length-12852-cov-2.432914_pt1 | contig 12852 bp, 10 predicted proteins | sample MGYA00241578_ERZ501325 | MGnify/ENA primary metagenome ERZ501325 (study PRJEB25962, sample SAMEA2042737) | human gut metagenome | biome: human gut; feature: human-associated habitat; material: faeces...
CAGCCTGAATCGTATTTTTGATCTCGTCCTCTGACATTTCTTCCGGTGCGAACTCGGAATACACCGCCAGACGCTTGCTGCACTGCTCTTTGATGTCCTCTCTGTCTGCAGGCGCGAGCTCCATCGTCTCTTTGGTCTGCTTGATTTCCTTTTTGACAACCTCAAATTCTTCTGCCTCTGTCAGATCTTCTCTTTTGTCAATCTGCTTGTTTTTCAGGGCGGACAGCAGCATGGATAAGGACTCCTTACGCTCCTTATCATGTTCCTTCATTGCTGTTACCATAGCAGCTCTTACAGTGTCAATCATACTCATCTCGAAAATCCTCCTTATGCCGCCTTGGGCACTGCCTGGTTTATCCGTTCCAGACGTCGCTCGTTTTTTTCTGTCTGCTACAAGTATAGCACAAAATGGAAAAAGTTGCACGTCAGATTATCCAGTGATTGAAATCCATCCGCCAATTGATTATCTGAATGATCACTGGTTCAAACAGGCGTGCTGCCTTGGGCTGCCTCCGGTTCCGGAAACAATCACTCCAGAATCTCCCTGCAGAAATAGCAGGTATAGCGGTTCGGTTTATAGCGCTCCGAAATCAGATTCTCTGCACCGCAATAGTTGCACTTGACAACCCGGTTTCCCTTCGGAATGCTGTCCCACTCATAATACCGCACGCCGACCATACGTCCGCCGGTTTCCTGATGGAGACGCGCCTGTTCCTCGCGCTTTTCCTGCGCATGATCCCGGGCATCCTCCTTCGCTTTCCGTTCCAGATACGCCGTTGTGGAAGCAGAAGACGATGAGCTGCCGTCAGAGCCAACTGTGCTGTTGCCCAAACGGGATGAACTGCTGCCTGCCCCTGATCCGGTTGCGGTCTTTTGAAATGCCATTGCGCTTTCATAAGCGGATTTTTTTGCTCTGCCGGCCGCTGTGGAATAAGTGCTTCCCGTGCGTGTTGCAGCAGAGCCAGGTGTATTGCTGCCCTGTGTTTGTTTCGGATCGTTCTGCCCTGCAGCCTTCTGTTTGTTTTTTACAATCCGCATAATAAACCAAATCATAAAAATAAAAAATATCAAACTGCTCATGCTCTTCTCTCCTTTTCTCCGCTATAGGCAATGATCAAAAGCTCTACGCTCATCCGATCGTTCATCTGCCCGGTTTTGACTGCCTCCTCCGTTTCCACGCAGGCGGTCAGCGCTTCCTTTAACTCTTCCCATGTAAAACGTGCGCTCTGAGATACATATTTGCGCACCACAAAGCTGCGAAGTCCCGTTTTTTCCGCGATCTGCTTTTCATCCAGACCTTTTCGTTTCAGCTGCCGAACCTGCATCAGCAGATTGAACTGCCGTGCGATCAGGAACAGAATCCGCATTGGCGGCTCCTTCAACGTCAGCAGGTCATAATATAAATCCAGCGCCTGCTTCTGTCTGCGCATCGCGATCGCCTCGACCATATCGAAAATTTGATTGCCAATCTGCCTCGTGCACACCGCCTCAATGTCTGCCGCTGTAATCACATCCCGTTCCATCGTATAACAGAACAGCTTTTCCAGCTCCCGGCTGATATTTTCCATATCCGAACCGACCCGCTGCTGGAAAAACTGAAGATCGTTCTGTGTGATCCGTTTACCTTCTTTTTTCAGCTGAATCAAAATCCACTTCTGCAGTGTCGCCTCATTCTGCCGTGCAAACTCCACAACGCGCCCGGTATCCCTGACAGCCTTATACAGCCGTCCGCGCTTATCCACCTCGGTTTCCACAAACACAAAGCAGACGCTCGGCGCAGGGGCTTTGAAATACTCTGCGAGATCCTCTGTTGACTTTTTGAACAGACCGCTGTTCTCTACGACAATCACCCGCAAAAAAGGGCAGCGTCTCCGCCAGATCGATCAGCTGCGCTGTCTCGACACCCTTTCCCTCAAAATAGTGGTAGTTCATCGTGTCCCCGTCCGGAATCAGCGCCTTTTTCAATTTGTCCCGATATTGCAGTCTCAGGTAGGTTTCTTCTCCGTAAAGCAGATAAACCCGTGCAAAGCTGCCGTTTTTGATATCCTCCAGTAGCTGCTGCAACCTAACAACCTCCTGTTCTTTCTCAAAGTCGGGGACAAAAGGTCTTTCTCCCACCTATGAGCAAGCTCCTGCAGGTTTAGGCCTTTTGATCCTGACATTATTCTATATTACCATAGCACTTTTTTGCATTCTCTACAACATATTGACCGGAATTATCAAAAAGGGGCTGTGAAAAAATATAGCCTATAAAAAAAAGGACCAAGGATTCATAATGACTCCAAGGTCCTTCTTTTTGTGTTAAAATTAATCTGCAATGAAAAAAATAACACGTACTTATTCTAACCCAAAACAGGCAGTTTTGCCAATACTAATTCAAGATTATCTGGACATTTGTGATCCGGTGCTGACATTTGATCGATTTATGAGAGAAATCGATTTGGAGAAATACCTGAAGGAAATCCCGAAACATGAGGTGGGAAGACTTCGGTATAACCCGGTCAGTATGCTGAAAACAATCCTGTTCGGATTTATGACAAATGGATATGTCTCTCTTCGTGAGCTGGAAGACAGCTGCAAAGTGAATCTAAGGTTCATGTATCTGATGGATCATGAAGTCCCATCCTATCGGACTTTTGGATATTTTATCAATGAGATACTCAGCGATTCTATTGAGAAACTATTCTGTGATATCAATCAAAAAATTTTTGAGAAAGAACATACGGACCTGCAACATTTATATATTGACGGTTCTAAGTTTGAAGCCAACGCAAACAAGTATTCCTGGGTATGGAAGAAGGCGACTGAAAAATCCAGATACCGCCTGTTTGAGAAGATCACTTCCCTGTTTCAGGAAATTAATCTTGAGCTTCAATACACGGGGATAAAGTTCAGTATTAATACGGAATACTCGCCAGAATACCTAAAGGAAGCCGCATCGAAATACGTAGAAATCTGGCATTTGAATGAAACAACGTTTGTCGCTGGTAAAGGACATCGAAAGTCAGTCCAGCAGCGCCATTATGAAAAACTTAAGGAATATCTGTCAAAGCTGAATGAATATGTAGAAAAGATCCAAATCTGTGGAGATGGACGCAATAGCTATTCCAAGACTGATCATTCTGCTACTTTCATGCGAATCAAAAAGGACTATATGGGAAATGACCAGCTGCTCCCGGCGTATAATGTCCAGGTCGGTGTGGCGGATGAGTATATAGCGGTTGTTGATGTGAACCAATACCGTTCAGATATGGACTGTTTCATCCCCCTCATGAATAAGTTCCATGATATTTATGGATTCTACCCCAAATATCCGGTAGCGGATGCCGGTTACGGCTCGTATAATAACTATATTTTCTGTGAACAGAATGGGCTGGAAAAATATATGAAATTCCCAATGTTTAAGAAAGAAACCACCGACAGAAACTATCATGAAGACCCATTCCGGGCAGTTAATTTCAAGATCGACGGAGATGGAAAAATGCGGTGCCCTAACGGAAAGGGATTTCATTTGCAGTACCGTAAGGCAATAAAAGGAAACGCGTATGGACGGGAAGAGGAAATCTATCAGTGCGAAGACTGCAGTGGATGTCCTTACGCAGAAAAATGTAAAAAGGGAGAAGGAAACCGTACCGTGCGTGTCAATCAGGAACTAACAAAGATGCATCAGGAAGTGATTCAAAACCTTGAGAGTATCCAGGGTGCGCTGCTTAGAATGAACCGTTCCATCCAGGCAGAAGGTACTTTTGGTATTATAAAAAATGACCGGTGGTATAAACGGATTGTGCGAAGAGGGATAAAATCCGTTCAACTTGAAGTATACCTTGTTTCACTGGGACACAATCTTTATAAATTCCACAACAAACAGATGAAAATAAAATCAGCTGCATAGATTTGAAAATCAACAAATTTATGGGGTAAGGGGGAAATGCGCTTTTAGAGACTACTTCGTTTATAATTTTTTAGTCTAAAAGAGCGTGTAAAAAATGATTTCTCGTTTTTTCACACGCCCTTTTTCTTTTTACATAATCTTCTTTATTTTCCCATCCTTACCATAATATGCCCCATTAGTACCCGGAAAACTTTCTATCAATGCCTGCAAAATCTGTGGTTCGTCCGCAAAAACTGTCATCCAAACAGAAAAAAATCCCTCTGCTACAGCTGTTATCATAATTTGTGTTTTCATAACGCTTTTATACGTTTCTGGCGCATCTTTAATCTGGCGCCATCCTTCCAAAGATTCCCTTGCTTTAATAAACGCACTATTCCTGCTTGTAGCCCTTCTGTCTTTATCATCCTTTTGTATCGGTATATTTCCCAATCCAACCATTTCATATGTATTTTTCGCCTTTTCACAGCAAATCCCAGTTGGATCTAACGCACTCAATATATCTTCATTTACCTTTGGAATCCCATTCGTATAGGAAAAAGCCACCGCTGTATTATCAGAATCTGGCCATAAATACTCCCCCACATTTTGTGGTGTTATCTTTGCTGCTTTTCTGGTATTACAATATTTACATCCTAAAAGCAAATTGCTCCATGCCGTCCAGTCTCCGCCATTCTTTCTGGAAATTTTATGCTCTACTTCCGGAACATGTTTAATTGACATTTCGCAATAAGAACAATATAAACCAATTTTCTTTTCCAAATACGGTATTGCATCCTGATACTCGTCTATTTCTTTATAAGGCGATCCGCCCTTATCTATTGCCCTCATTTTTTTTAACCTTCCATGCTTTCTCCGTATATTGCTGGTGAACCCATGCCATATATGCCGGATTTTCGCTGTACTCAGCTTCCAGTTCAGCTAATCGTTTTCCCAACTTCTCAATTTCATCCTGTGTCTTTGCCTCTTTGAGCGCAGAAAAATACTCTCGTGAGGCTTCATATATTTTCCGTTTTTTTTCACTATATTGAGGCAGTACCACGCCCATAATATCTTCCGCAATATCTTCAATCCCCTCACCCGAATATTCACTATCTAACGGCTCCAAAGTAACCAGTTCCCCGTCTTCAAGAGACTGAATAATAAACGGCGAATGTGTCGCACAGATAAATTGAATCCTTGGGAACTGTTCCTTCAAGATTCTTATAATGCGCTTCTGCCAGGTCGGATGCAAACTTAAATCAACCTCATCGATCAAAACAACTCCCGGTGTCTTTTTAAGAGCATCCCCTTTCAAATACGGATTCAAAATACACATCCTAGTTGCAATATCAAGAATAATCTTTATCACATTCCGATAACCATCACTAAGCATTCGGAATGGAAGAATTGTTCCTTCTGCTGTCTTAAGGGCAATCATATCATCCTCATATTTGGTCGAAAATATAATCTCTTCCCCTGGCTGCAGTTCTTCGCTAAATGCCTCATTTACTGCTTCTAAAATCGCCTGATATGCCGGAAACAGTATTCCACCATTTTCTTCCATCGAAACTGCTTTTAGTGTATCCAAATATCGAAATGCAATATCCAGTCCATGCTGCGCATCCAGACAATGGTTATAGGCATCCGTCCTGCTGAATACCCCCCTTTTTGTCGCTTTTTTATTTCCATCTTTCCATAAACGTGCTGTACTAAGATAAAGTACCAATGGAAGAACAACTTCAATATCTGAATGATCTGCTTTTGATATTGCTTCTTCCCACGCTATTACTGTCGGCTGCATCGGATTTGAACCGCCAAATTTTGTTCTGGCATCTTCTTTCAGGATTACACGCTGAAATTCTATCGTTTTATCCTGCTCCCCCCATTTTGCTATACAGCTGATTTTACAAGGATATTGAGAGATCGTCCCCGTGGTAAAAATCGTACTGTCTTCAGAAATCTGTGCTTTCTGCCGCACATCTGCCGATTTTATATTGTATACAAACCGGGACGGAACGTATGTTTTATAGGCTGCCAGATATGCTCCCAGCATTACATTTGCAGCTTCTAATACGGTCGTTTTTCCAGACCCGTTCTTTCCAGCAAAAACGTTCATTCTGGGATTTAACGTAAATTTTTCATTTTCAAATCTTCTGTAATTCAAAAGAGCCAATTCCTGAATTTTAAATTCACACATAGCCTTTGCTGCCTTTCAATCACTCTTTTTTATAGTATCAACTATAACATTCTCTGTAGATGATTGTCAATTTTCCTGATTGACATCTTTTCGAAAAAATCAATTGATTTTCGACTATTTTGGAAGTAGATGGATAAAAATTTTATCATACAAATTTTTGTAATATCTATGCATCTACTTTATCAAACTAATTAGCGAAAGAATAAGTGCCAGCACCGCAACATTAACCCCTAAATGATTTGCTGCTTCTTCAACATCATCTTGAAATGACTCATCAAAACACAAAATCATAATAATAATTATTATAATCAGCGTTGCAATTGTTATCAAAAAACCAACTATATCATCAATTTTTCCGCTTATAAAAGCCATACAAATAGAATATAATAGCGACAGAACTATTATCATCAATACCATATAAAAAATTATATTGAGAGTTTTATATAGGAGTTCCCTTTTTTTACTATGTTTTCTCTTGTTTTCATTCTCCCTCTCTTTCTCTATTTTTATTGCCTCTGCAATTGTTTCCTCTAATTTACTATAATCCAATTTCATCTCTTCTTGAAAAACTATTTTCTGTTCTTTGTAATTTTTTATTATTTTTCTATATTCTTTTCTTTTTCCCATATTTTCCCCTTTTTAACTCTAAATGTACTTCAATCATCCAGCTCCATCTTGATAACTACTATTTCTTTTAGCCGCTCTCAGTATCACCCTTTTCCATATATCTCAAACTTTCAATTCTTGTTTTGAAAACATGAACTTGTTAGCCTGCCTATATAAAAGAGTTGCACATTTATTACCATGTACAACTCCTTTACATTTTTCAAAAATGATATTTACTTTAAAGTCAATCTATCTTCCGATTTCTGCTAATCTATGTCCCAGTCATCCTCATGATGCTTTAATGCACCACTGGCGCTAAACACATAAAATAGAACTGAACCATCTTTTCGTATACGTCCTTCCATATAAATATATGGCATAACATAAATCATCGAATTACCAAAAGTTTCTTCTGATATTTTTTCAAGTTTCTCTGTCGTCTCCGCATCCAAAGGTTCCGACATCCATGAAAACTCTTGAACATTTCCTCTTTCGTCCTTATCCCAATCTGGATTATCCTTCAAATTCCATGTTTCAGAAATATACTCCCACAGTTTTTTTAAATCCGTTCCTTCTGAAAATTCCATGGTAACCATTTCCAAACCCATTGGATTTCCTTTTGGTGTTGACGTGGTCAAAAAATGAAGGCTAACCTCCGCTTCTCCTTCTCCAATCATCCATGTTCCAGGTAACTGGTATACTTCCAGTTGTTCTGAATTTTCTGATATAGTAGGAGATATATCTAAAAGGTTTATTCCTAATAATTTACCAGCCTCCTTAACGCTGCTACCAAAAAGAGATAAATCTTCTATTTGAGGAAATGTATTGGTTTTTTGTCCACATCCAGATAAAAGCAAAATCATACATAAAAGAATAATAATTCTATTAAAAATTTTTACCCTCATTTTACTTTCTTCTCCCCAATTTATTTTGCATACGGATCATCTGAAGGGACACCTACAATTACAGATAAAGACTTACCATTCGATAAAGAAACATCCGACTGTGCTACTAACCCTCCTGCAAGAGGCTCTGGACTTGAATGGTAGAAATTTGCGCTTCCGGGAATCGTAAAACTTTGATTTGATGCCGTGCTGGCGGTAAAAGGCACAGACTTAAATTCATTTCCACGCTGATGATTATACCGCGTGCTTCCATTTCCCGGATATACACTACCTGTCCTTAAAATAGTAGTGGTTACCTTATCAACCCTAAATAGTGGCATATCGAATACACTATCCAGCCTCATTGTTGTATAAAGTGAGCACACTAATGTTACTCCATAATTAGACACCTGCTTATCCTTATTTACCGGAGAATCTGCCCTCGCGATTTGAGCTGCAGACACATTTTTACCGGACTTATCAACCATGCCCAAACCTGTAACACAGTACTCTTTTTCAATCGTACCATCATCATATTCTGTAATACTTAATAACTGTTTCACAGTTATTTCTTCATTTTCGCTTTGATTTCTTACTTTAGGAGTTTTTTGATATTCTTCAATCCCCATCTGTAACAGCTGATTCACATCTGTAATTTCATCATACTCTACATGCCTTACAACTTTAGAGGGTTCTGCCGCATATACCGAAAAATCTACCTTGTTCAAAATCAATAATCCTAGAGCCAAACACCCCAAATACTTAATAATATTTTTCATAGAGACCTCCTTCATCACAATTCTTCTGTTTTCTAAGTACTACTAAAAAAAATTCGTTGTGCATCGGATTCGCCTCCCTTTTCAAAATACCTTAAATTCTATTTCAATTTCTATTATTCATAAATTTATTACAAATTCAACATGTTATGCACGAAACGACATTTTCCCCTCATTTTTGGTCAAATTTAATACGAATGAATTTAAAAAGTGCAGAAACCCTTTCAAGTTTCTGACACTCTGACAAAGCATCTCACTCCCTATCAATTACCATTCCATTACAAAAATATGCATATTCCAACAATCAATCCTAACATCTCTGATTTTGGATCATTTCATCCCACGCATTTCTTCTAATCGCTTTTGTCAGTTCCTGCCTGATTTCCTCATTCGGCACAAATGCCGCCTCTGCATCCTCGTCATAGCCCAGATACCCAAGGTGGATCAGATACGTAAGCACATCATCTCTGTTTGCAAAACTTACCATATCATTCTGAAAAGAAGATACATCAATCTCTGCCCGACTTCCTCCCAACATCTCAATAATTGCTGTTTTCAAACCTTCAAAGTCCATATTAAGCAAAGGCACGATTGCCTCATAGGTGCCGGTTTCTGACCAATAACTTTTAAATTTTCCTTTTGTTACAAGGTTTACTACTGCAATCGGATTATAAATATGGCATTCCCCCAAACAATACCCATCATACCATTTTTTTACCTGTTCAAAATCCATCCGGTATTTTTCACAAAGTGTCTTTACCTCATCTTCTGTAAAACCTACAAATGAAACCAGCCTGCCGGCATCCAGCATCGTAAATTCATCAAAATTATTTAACGCCGACTGGGTTTTGATTTTTTTAATCGGTAAGATTCCTGTCAAATACGCAAGCTGGATGTATTTTGTCGGTTCCGATCCTTTAAACATTCCCCTTAAAAAATTAATATAAGCTTTTTGGACTTTGCCATTTGCCGACTCATCCCGAATCAGAACATCCCATTCATCAATGATTACAACAAATTTCTGACCGTTTTCTTCCCTGAGCCGCGAAAGCGCATCCGGTACTGTATTTACCTCTTCCGGCAAAACATCCGGATAACTCTCCCGCAATTCGACAAGCACGCTGTCCGTAATAAAGTTTATGACCTCATCAACGCTGTCCACTGTTGCCAGAAACCACTGGATATCCAGATGAATCACATCATACCGGTTAAGATGTTCCAAAAAATCCGTACTTTTACCAATGTTTAATTTTTCAAACATTTCTCTAGAACTACAACCCCTGCTGTAATATGCCGTGAGCATGTCAGCCGTAATGGATTTTCCAAACCGTCTCGGACGGCTGTTGCAAATATACCCCTGCTTTGTCCCCATTACCCTGTTCGTATATTCTAACAGTCCTGTCTTATCAACATAAATTTCTGAATTTAACGCTACCTGAAACGCACTGTTATCCGGATTTAAGAATCTTCCCATCTGTTCAGCCCCTTCCTTACAGTTGTCATTCCTTCCCTTTCTATGCTCTCCCTGTTACCTGTAATTTTACCATCCACACTTGCAAATAGCAAGCTTACTCATACCCTTACCCGCAGCCCGTCCAGCCAGTCCGTATCAATCCCAACCAGATACCAGTCCGCTGCCTTTTCAATCCGGGTACGCACCCATCTTTTTCCTACCAGCACCTCCAGCCCTTCCCCGCAGTACAGGCCATGATAACATTCTTCCAAGCCGAAACGAATATTATAGCGCTCCTCTTCCCTGTCAAAATACAATGCTCCCTGTCTTTTCTCCATTCTGCTTTCCTCCGGTAAATCTCGATATTATACAAATCCTCCATATATGAAGTAAGTTCCTATTTCAGAAGACACATCCCTCTTCTCTCAAGTTGAATTTTCCCCCAAATTTTTCACGGGAATAAAAAGGGCAGGTACAAACAATCCGTTTATATCTGCCCTGCCGCTGCCTTTTCGACACCCGGGAATTTATTTATTTCTTAAATCTGAAACTGGTCTGTATCATAAAATCTTTCTTATCGTCCCTGAATATAGATACCATTACAATAAGTTAGATTCTAAAAAATTCAGGCTGCCTTTTCATCTGGCTCCAAAAGCCCCATTTCCTCAAATCTCTGATAGAGCCCCGCAAAATGCCCTTCCAGTTCCTTATTGAGCAGCCGGTACAGACTGCCAAAATTCTCCTTTCTCTGCTTTCTTCCTGTCTGTTCCCGTTCAAATGCCCGGATCCATGCCTCTGCCCGCGAAAACATGTGGAACATGTCCGCATCCGTTAAAAAGATTTCTGCAGCTCCATCCGAAACAAAACTATCCTTTTTACAGTATGTCCCCCCGTTGCTGTTTTTCCCTTTGATTCCAATCCCGTTCTGGATCTGGACTGACCACGGATATGCCCGCTTTTTTCCAGCGCTGTCTGTTTCATACCTGCTGACCATAAGCTTTGTCACATTGGCATACCCTTCTTTTTTTGCTTCCCCAAATATCTTCTGCCGGGACATGAAAAAAGTCTGCACACCGCTGAATATTCTGGAATACAGGTATAGTGCCTCATCCGGGCTGATGTTTGCATACACACTGACAGACTTCTGACCAGTTCCTGCAGAATAATCCACCATCTGAAGACGGATCAGGGAATATCCTTCCTCATCCTCTTCCCCGGATGCATGGATGTGTGCCGGATAAGAAGCTCCCGCCGGTTTCAAGCTACCAGCTCCAAAAGTGCCTTATCTGTCTTATATACTGCGATCTGACGCGAAGTGATCCTGCTGTAATCGGTTTTTCCACCATTCTTTTCCAAGCCTTTCACCTACTTTCCCATATACTGCCGGATGATCCCCGCCATTGCCGCAGGTATCCGTTCCGTATCCGATATGTTCAAAAATCCTTTTCCATAAATCCGTCTAATCAGTTCCCTGTCTTCCCCGATTGCCGCTGCCATCACATGGATTCCTCTGTGCTCCAGCTTTTCTCTTTCCCGTCTGGTATCCGCTATCCCTGCTTCCCCCCGATACCCCTCCGCAAGAGGAAGCCCATCCGAAATAACAAATAAAAGCTTCTGTCCCTCAGCTCTTTTTCCAAGCCGCATCCCTGCGTATGCCAAGGCAGCCCCGTCTCTATTGTTCCATCTGGAACGGATTCCCGTAAGGCGAAAACAGTCCTTTTGATCCCATGCGTCAAATTCTGCATAGGAATACAGCTCAACACTCTCTTTTTTCTCGCCAATTCCTGTGGAATGACCAAGAATCAGCACGGGAATCCCGAGCCTTTGGCAAAAGCGGTATATCACACAGGCGGTATATCGCGCACTGCCAATCCGGTTATGGATATCCATGGATGCGGACTCATCGATCAATACCCCCACCGCCGCGTCCTGGTTGCCCGGAATATTCCGGCTCCTAAAAATCCTGCCATCCCTGCGGTAAATCTGGCTCCCACAGACTTTTTTCCCCTGTACCATCCCTTTCTGAAATCTTTCCTGTTCCTCCAAATGCGGGGCAATCAACCGTACCATTTTTTCTGCAGCTGCATCCACCTTCTTTTTCATTACTTCATATCGTGCAATCTGTTCCAATGTTGGCTCTGGTCTTATGATCCGCAGCCTATACCCGTTATGGATTTCTCCCAGATCCATCTTATCTGCGTTCTCTTTTAGTTCCCGCTCAAGCATTTCCTGTTCCATTTTTGTCACAATTTTTCCGATTTCGTCGCTAATCTCCTTTACGCTATCCTCCGCGGCTGCCTTTTCCTGCTGTTCCTCGCCCAGAACGGCAGCCGCACGTCTTCTTTTTTCTTCCCCTTCCTTTGTATCTGTGGCTGCGGACTCTTTCCATTTCCCAGCTCCATCGCCGCCTTCATATTCAGGGGGAATTTGTTCTGTATCTTCTTTTCCGCTCTCTTCCTGTTCAAAAGCCTCCTTTACAAACTCCCACAGAATCAGAAGCAGCCTGTTTGCCGCCCGGAAGCGCACATCTTCGTCTGCCGGGATTACCACTTCATCCAGCGTCTCCTTGCACCGCTCCAGCATTTCCATATAAATTCCGCCTGCGCGCTCCCAGTCATTTACTTTTTTGCTCCTCAGATACTGCAGGAGGACATTTTTCATGATGGAAAGGCTGTCCATCCCGTATTCCTGCATCTGCCGGATGCTTTCTGCCTGTTCCATGTCCCATCTTCCAAGGAACCGGATGGCTTTTTGTACAATCCCGCCATATTCCGCACACTGCCTTGCTTCGATATACATATCTTCCAGAATGTTATGCAGATACAAAAGCGTTTCCCGGATCACTCTCAATTCCTTCTCCTTTTTCTGCTCCAGACATACCTGCAATTCCCCAAGTACCTGTTTTTCCTCTTCATTTTTTGGCTCTGGCAGTTCCGGATATAAGATTCCCTCCCGGATTCCGGAAGCATAAATCCTGCGCTTTTCAAAATTACTGAAATTGATGTGTCCGCATTCATGTGCTGCCACCCCGATCATGCCAAGCACTTTCTGCTCCCGGCTCCTCC
>ENA-OOXC01001606-OOXC01001606.1-human-gut-metagenome-genome-assembly--contig:-NODE-1606-length-12851-cov-2.749609_pt1 | contig 12851 bp, 13 predicted proteins | sample MGYA00241578_ERZ501325 | MGnify/ENA primary metagenome ERZ501325 (study PRJEB25962, sample SAMEA2042737) | human gut metagenome | biome: human gut; feature: human-associated habitat; material: faeces...
ACTCAAGAGCAAGAAAAAGGGCAACTACAATATAATCAAGATCGACCCCGACTATGTCCCCGCTCAGATCGAGCGCAAGCAGGTTTACGGAATCACATTCGAGCAGGGCAGAAACGAACTCGTTATAAACGACGAGCTGTTCGCGAATATTCCCACCGAGGCTAAGGATCTCCCCGAGAGCGCAAAGCACGACCTTGCTATCGCGCTCATCACGCTCAAGTATACTCAGTCCAACTCCGTCGCTTATGCATGCGGCGGTCAGGCAATCGGTATCGGAGCAGGTCAGCAGTCGCGTATCCACTGCACGCGTCTTGCAGGAACCAAGGCTGACAACTGGTATCTCAGACAGTCCCCCCAGGTAATGGGACTTCAGTTCGTTGACGGTATCCGCCGCGCTGACCGCGACAACACCATCGACCTCTACATCGGCGACGACTACATGGACGTTCTCGCTGAGGGCGAGTGGCAGAAGTTCTTCAAGGTAAAGCCCGCTGTTTTCACCCGCGAGGAGAAGCGCGCATGGCTTGACACTATGAAGGGCGTTTCCCTTGGCTCTGACGCGTTCTTCCCGTTCGGCGACAACATCGAGAGAGCGCACAAGAGCGGCGTGCAGTACATCGCGCAGCCCGGCGGCTCTATCCGCGACGATAACGTTATCGAAGTCTGCAACAAGTACGGCATTACAATGGCATTCACAGGCATTCGTCTGTTCCATCACTGATATACGGAGGTAATCATGTCCCACGAGTTAGTTCTCGTTCTCGATTTCGGCGGTCAGTACAATCAGCTTATCGCCCGCCGCGTAAGAGAACATAAAATTTACTGCGAGGTAAAGTCCTACAAGACCCCTATCGAGGAGATCCGCGCGATGAACCCGAAGGGAATAATCTTCACGGGCGGTCCGAACAGCGTTTACCTCGATAATTCACCGAGAATGTCCAAGGAGATATTCGAGCTGGGCGTCCCCGTTCTGGGTATCTGCTATGGCGTTCAGTTCATGGCATACTCCCTGGGCGGCGAGATCGGAACTGCGGTCGACAGTTCGCTGTCTGAATTCGGAAGAACCGAAACAGAGGTCGACACCACTTCCCTGCTGTTCAAAAACATCGACAAGACTACAATAACCTGGATGAGCCACAACGACTATATCAAGAAGCTCCCCGAGGGCTTTGAGGTGTGCGGTCACACTGCCAAGTGCCCCTACGCCGCTATCCAGAATGTTGAGAAGAAGTTCTACGGCGTGCAGTTCCACCCGGAGGTAAATCACACCGAGCGCGGTTTTGACATGCTGGGCAACTTCCTGTACAACGTCTGCGAATGCCGCGGCGACTGGACAATGGAAAGTTACGCTGAAACTGCAATCAAGAATATCCGCGAGAAGGTCGGCGACGGCAAGGCTTTGCTGGCTCTGTCCGGCGGCGTTGACAGCTCCGTTGCCTGCAAGCTGCTTGCAAAGGCTATAGGCAGCCAGCTTACCTGCATTTTCGTTGACCACGGTCTGATGAGAAAGAACGAGGGCGACGAGGTAGAAGCTGCATTCGCTGACAGCGGCGTTAATTTCGTCCGCGTGAACGCTGGCGAACGCTTCCTGAGCAAGCTTGCCGGAGTAACTGAGCCGGAAGCAAAGCGCAAGATAATCGGCGAGGAATTTATCCGCGTATTTGAGGAAGAAGCTAAGAAAATCGGCAAGGTTGATTATCTTGTTCAGGGTACTATTTATCCCGACGTGATCGAATCCGGACTTGGCGATGCGGCAGTTATCAAGAGCCATCACAACGTTGGCGGTCTGCCTGAGTACGTTGATTTCAAGGAGATAATCGAACCTCTGCGCCTCCTGTTCAAGGACGAGGTACGCGCTCTCGGAACCACTCTCGGTCTGGACGAGAAGCTCGTATGGCGCCAGCCGTTCCCGGGTCCAGGTCTTGCAATCAGAATTATCGGCGACATCACTCCGGAGAAGGTAGCTACTCTTCAGGACGCTGACGCTATTTTCCGCGAGGAAATCGCTAATGCAGGACTTGACAGAAGCATCAATCAGTACTTCGCAGTTCTGACTAACATGCGCTCCGTTGGCGTTATGGGCGATGGCAGAACCTATGACTACACGCTCGCACTCCGCGGTGTTTCTACCAGCGACTTCATGACCGCTGATTTCTCACGCATTCCCTATGACGTGCTGGAGAAAGTTTCCGTTCGAATCGTAAACGAAGTTAAGAATATCAATCGCATTGTTTATGATATTACGAGCAAGCCACCGGCTACAATCGAGTGGGAATAATGGAATTGTCAGTCAAACGGCTTAACAGAGCCATTTGCAACGCTTCAACTCCCGATTTGATAGCAAAATGATAGCAGGTGCAGACGCTTATTTGTTGTAAAACGAGCAAGCGGTTTGCAGGTGTATCCAAATAAATTAGGCATTATCGACTTATGCAGTCGGTAATGCCTTTTTTGTTATTCTTCAGTTTTGCGCTTTTCACTTAGCTCTTTGTGAAATTGCTCTGCCCTTGGAAGCGGATAACGATAGCGCCACTGGTCGTATTCCTCTTTGGTTATTTCACCGTTGTGCCATTTCTCCGCTTCACGCTGCCAAGCTGTGAACATCTCGAAGATTTTCATGTACTCTTTGCTGTTCTTGTTCAGACGAATAACTGGTTCGCCGTCCACTTCGTCAATCCTGATTCCGTACAGATCCTCAAGTGCAAACAAAGTATGCATAACTCCAACATAGCTTTCTATGTCAGGAACATTCAGTGCCGCAGGCGACACATTAAGAGCCTCGGCTATCTTTTCGGTTTGTTCTGCCTTCGGTACGCGTGTTCCACTTTCGTATTGAGCCATGCGAATATCTGCGGTCTTTTCCGGTAATCCGGAAGATATGCCAAGCCACTTCTGGGTCATTCCCCGTAAATTACGGATAAATCGTATTCTTTCACCTATTGCCATACAAATCAACTCCCTCTGATACATAATAGTATAGCATAAAGGTTTAAGATAGTCAATACAAAATAAGCATAAATGTTTAATTTTTTTTCAAAAAGCTATTGACAAAAACAAATTTGTTTAGTATAATACAATAGAAATGTGGTAAACATATTTGTTTAATGAGAGGAGGTGAAATTATGTCTAAGTCAATATTTATGCGTGTTGATGAAGTCGCGGAAATACTTGATGTTTCCGAAGCATACGCCTACAAGCTCATCAGGAAACTCAACAAGGAGCTTGCCAAGACAGGTTGTATCACGATTTCCGGCAGAATTGACCGTAATTTTTTCATGGATCAGTTCTATCATGCTGACAAACTGCCTAACGACGAAAAGGAGAGTGATTGAACATGGCAGCTTTCAAAGACAAAAAGAACGGCACATGGTATGTCCAGTTTCGTTATGTAGACTGGAAAGGAGAAAGACAGCAAAAGCTGAAACGCGGTTTTAAGACAAAGCATGAAGCGCTTGACTGGGAACGCGAATTTCTCATGCAAAAGAAATCAGATCCCAACATGACATTCGAAAGCTTTGTAAAGCTCTATGAAAACGACGTTAAACCACGTCTGAAGCTGAACACATGGCTCAGCAAAGAATCAGTAATTCAGCAGAAAATATTGCCTTATTTTGCAAAAAAGAAGCTGTCGGAAATAACAGCGAAAAATATCATAGACTGGCAGAACGAAATTAGATTGCTTACCGACAGCAAAGGCGAACCTTATTCACCAACATATCTGAAAACAATTCATAATCAGCTAAGCTGTCTTTTCAACCACGCAGTCAAATATTATGGGCTTACCTCCAACCCGGCTGCCAAAGCAGGAAACATGGGAAAGGAAGAACGGCGGGAGATAGTCTTCTGGACTTCCGAGGAATACAAGAAATTTTCAGAAGCTATCATGGACAAGCCACTTTCGTTCTACGCATTTGAAATGCTCTATTGGTGCGGGATACGCGAGGGTGAACTACTGGCGCTTACCCCTGACGATTTTGATTTCAGTGCGAAAACTGTCACGATAAACAAGTCATATCAGCGCATTCACAAGGAAGACGTGATAACCTCCCCGAAAACCAAGAAAAGTAACCGCACCATTGTAATGCCGGATATTCTCTGCGAGGAAATGCAAGAGTACATAGGGCTGTTCTATAAACTTGAGAAAAGCGACCGTCTGTTTCCTATCACGAAGCATTATCTCAAGCATGAAATGGAACGAGGAAGCAGAATTGCAGGCGTAAAGCGAATTAAAATCCACAACTTGCGGCATAGCGCTATTTCACTGCTGATTGAAATGGGATTCTCCGCTGTGGCGATAGCAGAGCGCGTCGGCCATGAGAGCATTGACATAACCTATCGCTATGCTCATATGTTCCCCTCAACGCAGACGGAAATGGCAAGCAAGCTCAACTGTATTCAGAAGGAGCGTGACGAAGATGTCAGCTAAATCACTTAACCACAAAGGGCGCTTTCGCGGAAAGATAGTGTCATTCCGCTGCTCGGAGGAAGAAAACACTGCGCTCGATACGGCAGTTCAGCTTTCAGGACTTACAAAGCAGGACTACATAATATCCCGTGTCCTTGAAAGAGAAATCACCGTTCAGCCTAATCCGAGAGTTTACAAGGCGCTGAAAGATAGGCTTGCTATGGTACTTGCAGAACTGAAAAAGAATGAATCCGCAGCAACAAGCAGTGATTTGCTTGAAACCATTAATCTTATCTCAGTAACTATCAATGGCATAAAAGGCGGTGAAGAATAATGTCTGACAATGAAAAGGCTGCCCCTAATGCGCCTACGGCAATAGGCGTGGAGCAGTCTAATCAATCCCTTAACAATAGTATTATAGCAGAAAACTCCGAAAATTTCAAGTGCGAAGAGGTGGATTATCAGGAAATAATCCGAAGAATGACCGATCCCTACTATATTCACGTCATGACTTTGAGTGAGCTGTATGATACCGTTTATGAAAATAAGCTTCCGATAATAGATGGTCTGCTCTATGCAGGCGTTTATCTTTTCGTTGGGGCGCCAAAAGTCGGAAAGAGTTTTCTGATGGCGCAGTTGGCTTATCATGTCAGCACGGGAAAGTCCATGTGGGAATACAATGTACACAAATACGATGTTGCCTATTTTGCGCTTGAAGATGATTTTGCAAGAATACAAAAGCGCCTTTACCGTATGTTCGGCAGCGAACGAAACGACAATCTTCTGTTCGCTACAAAAGTTGACAGTATAAACGGCGTTCTCGAACAGCAGCTAAACAGCTTTCAGCTGGCGCACCCAAATGTCAAACTCATAATAATCGACACGCTGCAGAAAATCCGCGAATCAAGCAGCGACTACAATTACGGCAATGATTATCAAGTAATATCGAAGCTGAAAGAATTTGCAGACAGCCGTGGATTATGTTTACTTCTCGTTCATCACACACGCAAACAGAAATCCGAGGATAATTTCGATATGATTTCCGGAACAAACGGACTTCTGGGCGCTGCGGACGGTGCATTCATTCTGTACAAGGACAAACGCACTTCAAACACCGCAACGCTTGAAATCTCAGGTCGTGATCAGCAGGAGCAAAAATTAATACTCGTCAAAAATTCTGAAACGCTCTATTGGGAGCTTCAGAGCAAGGAAACCGAACTCTGGAAAGAACCTCCGGAACCGCTGCTGGAAGCTATTGCTGAATTCATAACAGCGGAAAATGCTGACTGGGCTGGAACCGCAACTGAGCTGCTTGAGAAAACAAATCTGAATATTCCGGTAAATTCAATTACAAAAAGACTGAACGTCAACGCCAGTCGGCTTTTCAATGAATACAGTATAATTTACAAAAGCAGCCGAACACATGACGGACGCAGAATTGAGCTTCATTATCAGCCCCGTGACAGTTCGTGACGGCGGTGACGGTTTTTGTGACAGTAGCTTCGGTAGCTAAAAAACTGTCACAACTGTCACAAACCGTCACGCCAATTTTAGAAGAAAGGAAAACTACAATGAACGAAGAACTTATGAGCAAGCCAATCGACCGCTGGGGCGCAGCATGGCGGCGGTTTATGGAAACAAACTACCCCGGTGAAATCCCGCAGCTGAAAGCAAATGGCAGGTGGGAGGTTATCCCTCGTCTGATCGACCTGGAGGCTTGGCAGATGTGGGAGCTACTGCGCAAGCAGTATGCAGCGCAAAATTCTCGCCCGAAAACTTTCATTGAAATTGCCGCTTGGGAGAAAACGCGCTCACTGGTGGTGGAACACGAAGTCATGGAGCAGATTGTTTTGCAAGTCAGAGGATAATTTATAAAACAGTAGCGGTGAAAAATCCGCTGCTGTTTTCATTTGGGCAATTATCGCTCTTCCCAGCTTTGAGCGTTTTTCAGATTTTGCGATTTTCGCAGGAATGAGAATTTGCCTCTTTTTCAGTTTTGAAAAAAATCAGGGTTTCAGGGTGAATCCACCCTGACGAAATGTGATACTGACGGGGCTTTGCCTTGTCAATATCACTATTGAGTAAGTAACATTGACATCACTACCTACAAGACCGGTATTTTTACTTTCAGAAATGATATTTCCGGTATTATCTCCAAATTTGCATTTTTGAAAAGTCACGAAAGGAGGCACATATGCCCGAACAGAAAATGTCGATTTCTTTCAGAGTTGACAGCGGCGTCATTGAACATAATAACCGTGAAATAATTGCCGCCAATGTTGACCCAGCCAGAATAAACGACAACATAACCTACACACAGATTGACCTGCGCAGTTTCTATCATCAGTTATTTGATGAAGCCTTGGCTGAATACAACAATAAGCAGAAACGTGCTGACCGTAAGATCCCAGACTATTACGAACACATCAAAAAATCCGGAAACGCAAAATTATTTTATGAGGTGGTCGTACAGTTCGGAGATATGCAGGAATGTGGCTTGAACTCTGAAAACTGGAAAACATCGCGGACTATGCTCAACGAGTATATGCAGGAATTCGAAAAACGCAATCCGAACTTAAAGGTATTCAATGCCGTAATGCACCTTGATGAAAGCACGCCGCATCTGCATATAGATTTCGTTCCCGTGTCGAAAAAGAACGCTAAAGGATTGGCTGGCAAAAATTCGATGAGTGGCGCTTTGCGTGAGCAGGGCTTTTCTTCATCAAACAAAATGCAGAATGAGTGGACTGCCTGGTCTGAAAGCGAACGTTCTTATATGGAGGAGGTTTTGCATAAACACGGTTTACTGCGTGATGATAAAAACATACATCGCGGTCATTTGTCCGTTGACGAATACAAAGAGTTAGCACATCAGGTGCAGAGCTTGCAGGTTATCCAGAACCGTATTACAGAACTGAAAAAGAAAAACGAGCGTGAGTACACACCAGAGGAGATAACGCTTATCAAGAATCAAAACGACTTCCTGCGCGCTGAAATCACCAAGCGAAACGAAACAATATCAACGCTGAGCAAGCAGGCTACGGCTGATTTTATTCCTGTTGATCTCTTTTCTGAGGACAAGCTGCAATATGTCGCCGATGGACTCAGACAAGCGAAAATCCCTTTTGTTGAGGAAAATACTACACTGTATATTCCAAGTTATGCGGTTAAGACAGCAAATGCTATTTCATCGCATTACAAACCTAGTGAAAAATTACTTTCTATTCGCGAGCAGACTGCGCTCGATATTGACATACTAGTGTATTCTTCGGAAAGCATTGATGATTTGCTGGTAAAGCTGAAGAAACGTGGTTACGAAATCAAGCACGGTAAGTATATTGCCGTAAAGGCCCCGTCAGCTGAACGATACGTTCGGTTGAAATCTCTCGGTGATGAATACCTGCCCCAAAGCCTTGAAAGACGGATTACCAATCGTTACGTTTACACTCGCAAGGTTCAGGAACGAATGAACAAAAGCTCCGACATTGAGAAAAAGATCTGCGGTGCCATTCTGGAAACTACTGTGGCTATCCGAACATTTCGTATTGCACCGAAAAAATCCGTTCAGAAAAAGGCATATTCATACACCAACGACGCAAATCTAAACTACCTTGTAAAACAGCTTCAAACTATTGAAGAATTCGGTCTGACCTCTCGCGAAAGCATTTACGCTAAAGCACAGGAGCTTCAGCATACAATTCATGAGCTTCGTTCTCATGGGGATAATGCTAATATTCAGCAGAATGGTCTGAAAAGGGTTAAGGAACTGATTAGAGCTTATGAGGATATTGTGGAGGGAAACTATATTGATAACCTAATTCGTAAGCAAAAAGATACTAAACATTTAAGAATGCCCACATAAAACCTAAGTAAGATTCCATCACAAGTGTCTATTATTGATACATGAAATCAATAATAGACACTTTTTTGTAAAAATGTATTGATTCTTTCCCCCTATTGTGATATAATTTAATAAATAACATCTAAAATATGACATATGATTGCATTTGATATAAACAGGAGGACATGGCGATGAGCGACAAAAATAATGCAAACATCGGCTTTGAAAAACAGATTTGGGACGCCGCTTGCGTTCTATGGGGACATATCCCTGCGGCTGAATACAGAAAAGTAATAGTTGGATTAATTTTCCTGAGATACATTTCAAGCGCATTTGAACGCAAGTTTAATGAGCTTGTAGCAGCCGGCGATGGTTTTGAAGATGATAAAGACGCATATCTTGCTGATAACATTTTCTTCGTTCCTGATCAGGCGCGATGGAATACAATCTCTGCCGCTGCCCATACCTCGGAAATAGGTGCTGTTATCGACGATGCCATGAGAGCTATTGAAGCTGAAAACAAATCGCTCAAAAATGTTCTTCCGAAAAATTATGCAAATCCCGATTTGGACAAACGCGTATTGGGTGATGTAGTAGATATATTTACCAACAATATGGATATGGACGATACAGACGACAGTAAGGATTTGCTTGGTCGCACCTATGAATACTGCATTGCACAGTTTGCAGCACATGAGGGTGTAAAGGGTGGTGAATTCTATACTCCGTCAAGTATCGTAAAAACTATCGTGTCCATACTCAAGCCTTTTGATAACTGTCGAGTTTACGACCCCTGCTGCGGATCCGGAGGTATGTTTGTACAATCGGTAAAATTTATAAAGGCTCACAGTAATAACCGCGGTGAAGTGTCTGTTTACGGTCAGGAATCCAACGCTGATACATGGAAAATGGCAAAGATGAACATGGCTATCCGTGGTATTGACGCAGATTTCGGTCCGTATCACGCCGATACATTCTTCAATGATTTACACAAGTCGTTAAAAGCTGATTTCATAATGGCTAATCCCCCGTTCAACCTTTCAAATTGGGGACAGGACAAGCTGATTGACGATGTTCGGTGGAAGTACGGCGTTCCCCCTGCCGGAAATGCTAACTATGCTTGGATACAGCACATGATATATCACCTTGCGCCGAACGGAAAAATTGGATTGGTGCTTGCTAATGGGGCGCTTTCTGCACAATCAAGCGGTGAGGGAGAAATACGCAAACGCATAATTGAAGCTGATTTAGTTGAGGGCATTGTTGCTATGCCTACACAGCTATTTTACAGCGTTACTATACCTGTTACACTTTGGTTTATCTCTAAAAACAAGCAGCAAAAAGGAAAGACTCTGTTTGTAGATGCTCGCAATATGGGCTATATGGTTGACCGCAAGCATAGAGATTTGACCGACGAGGATATTCAGAAACTCGCTGATACTTTTGAAAGTTTTCAGAATGGAACCCTTATAGATGTAAAGGGGTTCTGTGCTGCCGTAACAACAGAAGATATCGCAAAGCAGGACTATATTTTAACGCCTGGTCGCTACGTCGGAATAGAGGAACAGGAAGACGATAGTGAGCCTTTCGACGAGAAAATGACAAGGCTCACTTCCGAGCTATCCGAGATGTTCGCAAAGTCACATGAGCTTGAAGATGAAATCCGTAAGAAACTGGGGGCTATTGGATATGAATTTAAAAAGTGAAATGTCATATTATCTCATTTTTGATACAAATGTTCTGTTTCAAAAATATGATAAAAAGGCAAATTTTACAGCATTTAGTTTTAATGCAACATTTCAAAACGTAATTGATATGATAAATCAACTAGATATATACAGTCAAGTCGTTTTAGCAATTCCATCAGTTGTTTGGCGTGAAATGGAAAAACAGATAATTGAAAAGCACGACGAATTACTTTTAAGTTATAAAAATACTATTTCAAAGAACCTTTTTCCAGAGTATACCATAAATGAAAACGCCGTAATTAACTATCCTGAGTACATAAAATCCAAAATTGTAGAATATAAATCAGGACTTTCAAATGAACTAAATCAAGTTATAGAACTTCCAATCGCCTCCAATAGCAGATTTGATAGCATAGTGAACCGTGCATTTAGAAAATTACCCCCTTTTGAAGGAAAAGACAAAAAATCAGATAAGGGATTTAAAGATGCATTGTTGTGGGAAAGCATTTTGGAATTTGCATTAAAAAATCCTAACTCAAAAATAATATACTATTCGAAAGACAATGCTTTCGGTGAATTTCTCTTAAAAGAGTTTACGGAAAATATAGCCGATTCATCGCTTTTTATATGCGATAATGAAATTGAAGTCAAGAAACAACTAGAAAAGTGGGCAAAAGAAATTGACGAATATTCGTATCAACCAATTGAGGACTTTGACGAGAATGAAGGTATTATTAATTGGTTAAATTCTAATGACTTTTCTTCACAGATAATCGAACGAAATTTTGGGCTGGTTGAAAAAGGACGTTTAATTACTTCATCATCTGCTCATTTGATAAGTGTTGATAGTATTGAAAACTTGACTTCAAACGATGATTCAAATAAATTTTACGTTGAAATTGTTTTGCAAATTAAATATGAATTAAAAGACGGTGGAAAAACATCAGAAATCTTTAATGTAGGTATCCGAGTTGAAGCATTTGATGATAATGTGTATTCAATTGAAGATGCTTATAGAATGGATACTGATGATGAATGAAAGTGAGATATAAATTATGAATACAGGACGAATAAAAGCACCTTTGATTAGTTTAATTGAAATGAATCCAAAAGAAACATTTGTCAAAGGACATCTAGGCAAAAAAATAGGAATGGATAAATTGCAGCCTTTTTCCCGTGATGTTCTAGAGTATGAAATAGCTGAATTTAATGGTGGCTCAAAGTTTCGTAACGGAGATACTATTATGGCACGGATAACACCTTGTTTGGAAAATGGAAAAACAGCTATGATAAATATATTGGACGAAAACGAGGTAGGGTTCGGCTCAACAGAATATATTGTCTTTAGGGCTAAAGAAGGCCTCCTCCGCCGGCTTCGTACATCGTTTCAGCCATGTCGTCCAGAAGCTCCCACAGCTCCTCGTTGAAATCGGCGACTTCCGTGCTTTTCTCGCGGAGAATATCATCGCCGAATTGCAGTATATCAAGAACAGCCATTTTTACCTCCTGTTACTTCCTTGTGACGTCCAGGTGCTCCGGAGCCTGTTTCACGTGGTCGATGAACAGGATCCCGTCGAGGTGATCCGTTTCGTGGCAGAAAGCCCTTGCAAGCAGAGCGCTTCCGGTTATCGTGAACTCCTTGCCGCTGCGGTCCTGAGCCTTCACGGTGACAACGTTCGGGCGCTCGACCTCCTCCCAGAGGTTCGGCGCGGAAAGGCAGCCCTCGTTCCCGGTCTGCGTCCCCTCTGTGGAAACTATCTCGGGATTTATCAGCTCTATGACCCCGTGCTCGTCGTGCACGTCGATAACGACCACTCTGCGGAGCACCCCGACCTGCACGGCTGCAAGACCCGCGCCGTCTTTTGAGTGCATAGTCTCCGTCATGTCGTCTAGGAGCGTCCACAGACGCTCGTCAAAACTTGTCACGGGTCTGCTTTTTTTGCGCAGAATATCATCGCCGAATTTTACGATCTGCCTTAATGCCATTTCTGTTCGTCCTTTCGTGTCACGGATCACCGTTCATGTCCGCGAAAAATGTAACTCTCCCGAACGCCTTGTCGGCGCCGGCTTCTTTCAGTGTAAGCTCCATAAGCTCCCGGAGCCGCAGCGAATTGCGGCATTTCAGTATCAGCCGCCACCGGAACCGCCCGTTCACCTTGCTTATTACGTACCTTGCCGGCCCCAGCACCCGCAGCGGAATATCCGTGTACTCCGCTTCCCAGCGCTTTTCCAGCATGTCGCGGAACTTCAGCGCAGCCACGCTGCATTCCTTGTCGATGAGCGACGTGAAGCCCACTACGATTATATCGCAGAACGGCGGGTAGAGCATAGCCTCCCGCAGCTCTATTTCTTCTTTGTAGAAATCCGGGTAATTCTGGCCTGCCGCGAGGTTCAGCACGTAGTGATCCGGAGTAAAGGTCTGTATCAGCGCCCTTCCCCGCTTGCCTCCGCGGCCTCCGCGGCCGACTACCTGGGTTATCAGCGAGAATGTCCGCTCGTATGCACGGAAATCACCGGCGTACAGGCTGTTATCCGTTTTCAGCACTCCGACTAGCGTTACGTTCGGGAAATCCAGCCCCTTGGCTATCATCTGTGTTCCGACGATTATGTCGTACTCCCCCGCCGCGAACGCCTTGAATTTGCTCTCGAATGCGTTCTTTGCCGCGGTCGTGTCCGCGTCCATGCGGAGTATCCGCGCCTTCGGGAATATCTCGGATATCTCGTCCTCTATGCGCTGTGTACCGGTTCCCTTCATCGTCAGGAACTTCCCCCCGCAGGACGGGCAGACCGCCGTCAGCGTGTGGCTGTATCCGCAGTAGTGGCATACCACCGTGCCGTTCGCCTTGTGGTAGGTCAGCGGGAGCGCACAGTTCGGGCACTCTATCGCCTTGCCGCAGGTCGCGCAGCGGACGCTCGT
>ENA-OOXC01001610-OOXC01001610.1-human-gut-metagenome-genome-assembly--contig:-NODE-1610-length-12822-cov-3.178585_pt1 | contig 12822 bp, 8 predicted proteins | sample MGYA00241578_ERZ501325 | MGnify/ENA primary metagenome ERZ501325 (study PRJEB25962, sample SAMEA2042737) | human gut metagenome | biome: human gut; feature: human-associated habitat; material: faeces...
TCCGCTGATTGCGGTAAAATGCCATAACGCATCTATGGCAGAGCTGGAGGCCGAATTCTTTGGTACAAATGAGGACGGACAGCAGTCCGCAGGCAAGCTGGAGCTTGCTATCGGCGGTACGCTGTTCCTCGACGAGGTAGAAAAACTGCCGCTCGAAATGGGCGACAAGCTGGCTGATGCACTGACGCACGGTCTGCCTGCAACGGAAAAGGGCGGCAAGCCGCGTATGTTCGACGTGCGCGTAATCGCTGCCTGCGATTCCAACCTCAAGCGCTTGGCAGATAAGGGACTTTTCTCCCGTAATCTGTATGAGCTGGTGCTGGATACCACCATGCGCGTGCCGCCTCTGCGCGAGCGCGTGAAGGATATCGAGGTTATCGCTTCGCATATTCTGGTGGAAATGTCCGCACAGCACAACCTGCCGCAAAAACGCCTTTCTCCCGAAGCTGTTTCCCTGCTGCTGTCCTGCAGCTGGCCGGGTAACATCAAGCAGCTGCAGGGTGTTATCGAACAGGCCTTCTTCCACACTCCCGGCAGCATCATCGAAGCAGAAAACATTAAGCTGCCCGGTGACAAAACCTTGGAGCGCTCCTGGAAGTATGACAAGGAAGCCTTTATTGCAGCCTGGAAATCCGCCGGCGGCAATATCAGTAAGCTGGCAACAATGCTTGATGTCAGCCGTGTAACCTTGTACCGTTATCTGAAGAAGTACGGCCTTGGACCGAAAGCAAAATAAAATTTAACCTGAATGCCCTCGAAGCAGGCTTGCCTGCTCCGGGGGCTTTTGCGTTTTTTGCGGCGAGGTTGGCGCTGCGAGGCGAGTTTAGAAGAGAAAAGTGCAACATGTTGCAGAAATCTCTTGCAGAAATGGCGTTGAGGGTGAATGTTAGGAATAAAAAGGCAAGTTTAGAAGAGAAAAGTACAACATGTTGCAAAAATCTCTTGCAGAAATGGTATTTAGGGTGAATGTTGGGAAGAAAAAGGCAAATTTAGAAGAGAAAAATGCAACATGTTGCAAAAATCTCTTGCAGAAATGGCGTTGAGATTGAATACGGGGAGAAAAAAGGCTATAATAGAAGAGAAAAATGCAAAATGTTGCAAAAATCTCTTCTAAAGAAGGTGAGCTAATGGAAATACGCAGAGATTTTTATTTGGACAAGCTGATAAAACGCAAGCATAACGGGTTGATTAAAATTATTACAGGTATTCGCAGATGCGGTAAATCCTATCTGCTGAACACTATATTTTATCAGCATCTGCTTTCATGCGGTATAGATGATGCGCATATTATCTGTTTTGCTTTCGACTCCGCCGATGATTTGCAAAAGATAGGTGAAAGTCTTATTGCCATGGGAAAGGAAAAGCGTGGCGTAAATCCGGAAAAGTTTATGGCTTATGTTAACAGCAGGATTGCTGATGAGGGTATGTATTATCTGCTGCTCGATGAGGTACAGGAAATGGATTGCTTCGAAGCTGTGCTTAACGGGTATTTGCGCAAGGCGAATATGGATGTATATGTTACCGGCAGTAATGCTAAATTTCTTTCCAAGGATATTATTACGGAATTTGCCGGACGCGGCGATGAGATGCATATGTATCCGCTTAGCTTTGCCGAATTTATGAGTGTTTATCCCGGTGATAAGTATATGGGCTTGGCGGAATATATGCTTTACGGAGGAATTCCGGTAGTTGTGCTGCGTGAAGGGACTGCCGAAAAGGCTACTGCTTTGCAGAATTTGTTGAGTGAAATTTATTTGAGTGATATTTATAAGCGCAACCGTATCCGTAATAAGGGAGAAATGGAGGATTTGCTCAATATACTGGCTTCGGCCATTGGTTCTTTAACTAATTATGAAAAGCTGAAAAATACCTTTAAAAGTGTCAAAAAATCCAAAATTACTTCTACCACTATCAAAAAGTATCTGGATTGCCTGGAAGATTCCTTTTTAATTGAAGCAGCTTCGCGCTATGATGTAAAGGGCAAGGCCTATATTGATACTCCGAAAAAATATTATTTTTCTGATCTGGGGTTGCGTAATGCGCGCATTAACTTCCGGCAGTTTGAACAAACTCATTCTATGGAAAATGTAATCTACAATGAGCTTTGCATGCGTGGGTACAGCGTTGATGTGGGTGTAGTGCCTATTGCCGTGAGAGATGACAGCGGTAATGTAGTAAGAAAACAGCTGGAGGTTGATTTTGTCTGCAATATGGGCTCAGTAAGGTACTATATACAGTCTGCATATTCCTTGCCGGATGAAATGAAACGTGCGCAGGAGGTGCGCCCCTTGAAAAATATTGATGATACCTTCAAAAAAATTATCATTACCAAGGATATTGTCCCGGCCTATTATGATGAATACGGAATTCTTACCGTGAACATATATGATTTTTTACTGGATTGTGATAGCTTAGAAAAATAAAGCAGTTCGTTTTGGCATTTCAGTTTGATTGCCCTCGAAGCAGGTTTGTCCTGCTCCGGGGGCTTTTGCGTTTTTTGCATTTTTGGCGCTGCGAGGCGAATTTAGAAGAGAAAAATGCAACATGTTGCAAAAATCTCTTGCAGAAACGGTGTTGAGGGTGAATGAAAGGCAGTTCCGTAGGTACTGCAGCAGACAACGGAATTATGCCGTTCTTCGCAAGCAGCACTGGCGCATTCTATGCAGCAGGCAACAAATTCTCTGTAGATAAAGACGGTAAAGTAATTGCTCCTGAAGCAGAAATCAACAAGCTGACTGCTAAAGAAGGTGTAGTTGGCAATGTTGTTCTGAAAAATGGCGTATTCTACAAGAACAGCGCACTGCGTGACGGCGAACTGTTCATTGGCGATAATGACGGCAACTACAGCCAAATCACTCCGAAATCCGCTAAACTTGGTCAGGTAACTATCGATGAAAAAGGCAACATTGCCGGTGTAAACTCCATCCAGACCAATGCACTGAACGCAAAATACAACCTGTCCGTAGGTACTGCAAATGAAAACGGCACTGTACCGTTCTTCGTAAACAGCAACGGTGCATTCTATGCTGCAAACGGCAAATTGGTTGTAGATAAAGACGGCAAATTAGTTGCTCCTGAGGCTGAACTTGGCAAAGTAACTGCTAACGAAGGCGTAATCGGCAACGTAGTTCTGAAAGACGGTGTATTCTATAAACATACCGCATTGCGTGACGGTGAGCTGTTCGTAGGCGATGCAGATGGCAATTACAGCCAAATCACCACTAAAGGTGCTAAACTGGGCAAAGTAACTGTTGCTGCAGACGGCAAGATTTCCGGTGTAGCAGCAGGCGCAGTAACCGCTGATTCTACTGACGCTGTAAATGGCAGCCAGCTGCATGCAGTAGCAACTGAAGCAGGCAAACACAGCAAGGTTGTAAATGGCTCCAACATCAATGTTGAAGAATTTGATAATGACGGTCAAAAGATTTACAAGGTTAACCTGAACAAGGATATCATGCTTGGCGACCTGACCGGCAAATATGTAAACATCAGCGGTACCAACGGTACTATCGAAACCACCGGCTACATTGCAACCCAGGATCGCGTATATGCTGATAAGGGTGCAAAACTGGCAGATATCGACGTAACCGGCAACAAGATCTCTAACGGCGCTTCCTCCATCGTTCTGGATGGCAGCAATGTTAAGGTTAACGATAAGGTTACCATTGATCAGAACGGCAAGATCAGCGGCGTAGCTGCAGGCGAAGTAAGCAACACCTCTACTGACGCTATCAATGGCAGTCAACTGCATCAGACCAATGAGAATGTTGCAGCTAACAGAGCTGATATTGATAAGAATAAAGCAGATATCGCAGCATTGGATAACCGCGTAACCAAAAACGAGCAAGATATCAAACAAAATGCAGCAGATATTGCTCAAAATAAAGCAGATATCGCTACCAATAAAGCCGATATTGCAACCAACAAGGCAGATATTGCTACCAATAAAGCAAACATTGCCCAAAATGCAGCGGACATCAAAAAGGTTGAAGAGCTTGCTAAGAAACACACCACTGTTACCGCAGGTGACAACATTATTGTAACCGAAGACACCAATAAAGACGGTGGCAAAGAATACAATGTTGCTCTGAAGAACAATATTGATCTTGGTGATAATGGCAGCGTAACAACCGGTCAAACTGTAATGAACAACGATGGTCTGAAGGTTGGTAAAGACGTAAGCGTAACCGCAACTGCTGTAACCGCAGGCAAGACCTCCATCAGCGATGAAGGCGTAAAAGTTGGCGACAAGACCTATATCAGCGATAAAGGCTTGAATGCAAATGACCAAAAGGTTACCAATGTTGCTGCAGGCGAACTCAGCGAAACATCTAAGGACGCTGTAAATGGCAGCCAACTGTATAAGACCAATCAAGAAGTTGTTAACAACACCAACCGCATCAACAAGCTTGGCAGCCGTGTAAACAAGGTTGGCGCAGGCGCAGCAGCTTTGGCAGCACTGCATCCGATGGACTTTGATCCAGACGACAAACTGACCTTCTCCGCAGGCTATGGCAACTATGCAGGCGAAAACGCTGCAGCAATCGGCGCATACTATCGTCCTGACGAAAAGGTAATGTTCAGTGTTGCAGGTACCGTAGGCAATGGTGAAAACATGGTTAACGCAGGCGTATCCTTCGCTCTGGACCGCACCAACCATGTAAGCAACAGCCGTACCGCTCTGGCTCGTGAGGTTATCGACCTCCGCGGTCAACTGGCAGTAATGGGCGCTAAGATGGCTAAGATGGAAAAAGCATTCGGTATGCTGGATGAAACCAAGACCAAACTCTTCCCGGATGTTCCGGCTAACCACTGGGCATATGAATACATCGCTAAGCTGGCAGGCAACGGCTACATCGAAGGCTATCCTGACGGCAACTTCGGCGGTGACCGCCTGATGACTCGTTATGAATTTGCTGCAATGCTCTATCGTGCAATCGAAAACGGCGCAGCTCTGGAAGAAAAGATCATCAAAGAATTTGAGCCTGAATTGGGTCGCATCCGTGTAGACCGCATCAGCGGCGAAGACGGCGATCGCGATAAGATTGAACGTGTACGCGTAAACGATACTAAAGGCGAGCGCGACCATTACGGCAACAAGCTGGCAAAATAAATTGTTGGCAGTGACAAGTGAATAAAGCTCAGTAAACAGTAAAGGCGTTCTCCCGCAGGGGAGAACGCCTTTTGTCGTAGTGAATATATCAATAATTGCAATGCTACTTTTCTTTTTACGAACTATTGTTTTTGTAATCTATTTGTGTTATAATTACTTTAGTTGCATAGGTAGCCGCATTTTTGCGGAGCTTATGCCTGGTCATGCGGACCAGTGGCGCTTGTCGAGCTTTCGGCAGGCGCCTTTTCTTTTATGTCAGTTGCAATCGCCGGCTTATATATTTTTGCCTGACTTTATGCTATAATCAAAGGAGGAAACATATGAAAAAGCAATTTTCTAATCTTGACAAGCTGACTCTTTCCAACGATTTTCTTTTTAAGCATGTTATGCTCAGAAAACGCATCTGCAAACATATTCTGGAAGAGCTTTTACATACCGAAATTGCAGATATCACCTATCTTGAAGCAGAGCAGACTATCGATGTTTATCCTGACAGCCATGGTATTCGTCTGGATGTTAGAATTGCAGATGCTGCCAATACTCATTACAATTTGGAAATGCAGGTAAAGAATCCTGTTAATCGTGCTACAGGAAAATTTCTGTTGCCTAAGCGTACCCGCTACTATCAGGCTATGCTTGATACGGATATGCTGCAAAAAGGTCAGGATTATGACGAATTATCTCCTACGTATATAATTTTCTTCTGTCTATTTGATTTTTTTCAGGATTCTCAGCGTATTTATACCTTTAAGAAGCGTTGTCTGGAAAACATGAATATTGAATTGGCAGATGAAGCAGTTATTATGTTTCTCAATACCTTGGGAAGCAAAGGTGATGTGTCACCGGACATTCAAAGTCTGTTTGACTACATCAACAGCAATACTATTAACAGTAATTTTACACGTGAGGTTGCTGACACGATTGTAGAAATTAAAAATGACAAGAAAGTGAGGGATGCCTATATGACTTACGAAATGCGTATGAAAGACCTGCGTGACGAAGCACATGCCGAAGGTCTGGCCGAGGGTAAGGCTCAGGGTCTCGCCGAAGGTAAGGCAGAAGGTCTAGCCGAAGGCAAGGCAGAAGAAAAGACTGCAACTGCAAAGCGTCTTTTAAGTATGGGATTATCTGTAGAGGATATTGCTAAGGCTACTTCACTTTCCGTTGAGCAGGTTGAAGCAATTAAGGCGGAACAAATTTAATAAGTTGCTGTAAGTAAAGGCGTTCTCCCGCAGGGGAGAACGCCTTTTTACATTGTAACGAAAGCAGTTAAGCTGTTATGGTATACGCTTTATAGACTGCTTGCGAAGCTGACACTTACCATTTTTCCGGAATTCCGGGGAAGTCGGCAATTGTCAGCATACAGCAGCTGCCGGTGGCCAGCAATGTATCTGCATCAGTATCATATACATGAATTTGCATAGTAATCAACCAGTCATTATGCGAAACAACTTCAGCCTGTGCCTCTACCATTGCACCGGAAGGAGCGCCCTTGATGAAATCTACGGTCATCGATACCGTAACCACGCGCTTGCCCATAGCGGCGCAGGCGATGCCGGTGGCATTATCCACCAGTGTTGTAAGCAAGCCTCCGTGCAGCTTGCCGTTAAGGTTTGTGTGGATGGCAGGGTCGATGCGCAGGCCTACTGCAGCTTTGCCGCAGCTGATGCTGTGAACCTTTATGCCGCAGTGCTGCATAAAAGCGTTATGCGTGTAGATATCTTTTACGCTTCGGATAATTTCTTCCGGTTGCATAAATCATTCCTCCTTTAGACAGGCGTCCAGCGCTTGGGCAACGTCGTTGCATTGCTCAAGGCTTGCTACCCAATTTTGTAAACGTAATGCCTTTGCTTCACCGTAAACAGGTACGGCAAGGCTCATAAACTTGGCGCAGAGCTCCTCCCAAGTCAGAGGATTTTCCGGATCTCCCTTAGGATAATCAACCTGCATTGTAAGAGTTTGCCCGTTATGCAGCTGAATTTCTACTCTGGAAGCCAGCTTGGAAGCATCTGCTGCATGAAGCTGTTCCATAGCCTCATCGCGGATAACCTCGATGCGCTGCATTAAATCAGTAAGCTCTTTGTTGTGGATACACTCCTCGCTGAACTGCGCAATGCCAACTTCGCCGAACTTCAGCATAGCAGCGGAGCAATATTGAATACTGAATTTGCCGCCGTAGGGAGTTTGCGGCTGCGGATTATTAATCAGATAGTTCGTAATATCGTTGACGTAAAGCTTAATTTTAGCGATGTCCTCAGGCTGCAGGGAATGAGCCTTACGCAGCTCCTGAATGGCGTAAAGAGCGGCATGGGCATGCTTGCAGCAGGCGTAGGGCTTGAAGGAGTTGATGTCGATTTTCAGTTTATCAGTGCTCATGTTTTCGGTAAGTTTCTCCAAATGCGGTTCTTTGACCATGGCACGGCAGAAGCCCTTTTCACCTTCTAAAATCTCACTGGCGGCAGTAAAGCCCTTCTGCGACAGATAAGCGCTGAGGACACCGCTGTAGGAAGCCTTGCCTGTGTGCAACGGCTTGCTCATGGCACCTTCCTTTAAAAACTCCCACAGGCCTGCTGCCTGGGTACCGGCGCTGCCGTAGCACATCAGTGTCTGCTGTGCGTTAAGTCCAAGAGCGTTGGCGGCAGCAGCACCGGCGGCGATGGTGCCCGCAGTACCGGTAGTATGCCAAAAGAAGTAGGATTCCGGGATAACCGCTTCGCCTACGCGCCCGCTGGCTTCGTAGCCTGCACAAATTGCTGCGATGAGCTGCTTACCGCTTTTGTGCTCTGCCTCGCAGACAGCCAGTGCGGGAGAAACAACAACGCAGGCTGGATGGATAATAGACGGGTTATGCAGGTCATCGAAATCCAGACTGTGAGAGGCCGCGCTGTTGATAAAGGCTGAGTTCAGGGCACCGGCCTTTTTGGCGGGAAGGCTGCCGAAAATATTCGCCTGTGGGGCATCTCCCTGCAAGATTACGTCATGTATAATACGTACCGGTTTTTCCTGCGAACCGCGGATAGCAATTCCCAGCCAGTCCAACAGACATTTTTTAGCCATTTCGATACTGTGAGCAGAGAGCTTTTCGTAGCACAATTCTGCGGTAAATTTTGCTAATGCTTTAGTTGTCATTGTTAATACCTGCCTTTGCTTTAATTTTAACTATTGCCATGGTATTCGCCAAACGCAACGTAAACACCTGCCTTAGCCTTAAAACAAATTACCTCCCTGCTGGTATTCTCCGAATACCTCGCGCAGTACGCCGCAGATTTCGCCTAAGGTTGCATAGGTTTTAACAGCATCAATCAGATAAGGCATAAGGTTAGCTTCACCCTTGGCAGCTTCCTTCAGAGCTTTCAGGGAAGAATCTACTGCTTGCTGGTCACGGTGAGCCTTCATTTCATTTACACGGGCAATCTGACGTTCCGCAACGCTTAAATCTGCCGTAATAACATCATTTGTTTTGACAGCCTTATTATCTGCAAATTTGTTGACGCCGATGACTGTACGCTTGCCTTTTTCAATATCTGTCTGATATTCGTAGGCATGGGCAGCCATTTCACCTTGCATATAGCCTTGTTCGATAGCAGCAACCGCACCGCCCATGGCATCAATTTTTTGGATGTATTCATAAGCTTCTTTTTCAAATTTGTCAGTGAGTGCTTCAACATAATAGGAACCGGCCATGGGGTCGATAGTGTCGGCAACACCGCTTTCGTAAGCGATGAGCTGTTGGGTACGCAGTGCAAGAGTTGCACTTTCTTCCGTAGGGAGGGCAATGGCTTCGTCATACGCGCAGCAGGCCATCGACTGAATGCCTGCAAGTACAGCAGACATAGCCTGCCAGGTAATGCGGGCAACGTTGTTCAAAGGCTGCTGTGCTGTTAGCACGCTGCCTGCGGTATGAACGTGTACGCGCAGCATCTGTGCCTTGGGAACGGTGGCTCCGTAACGCTCTTTCATGATGCGTGCCCACAAGCGGCGGGCAGCGCGGAATTTGGCTATTTCAGAGAAGAAATTCAGGCCTGCGGTAAAAATCCAGCTGATACCGGGAGCAAAATCATCAACCTTTTGGCCTGCTTTGATTGCAGCATCAATATAGGCCATGGCATTAGCGAAGGCAAAAGCGATTTCCTGTACCTCGGAAGCACCTGCTTCGCGAATGTGATAAGCGCCAACGCTGATAGTATTCCATTTGGGGATATTCTGCGAGCAATAAGCAAAGGTATCTGTAATCAGGCGCATGGAAGGACGTGGCGGGAAGATATAGGTTCCGCGGGCGATATATTCCTTGAGAATATCGTTTTGAATAGTGCCCTTCAACTGCTCCGGCTTTACGCCCTGCTTTTCGGCAACAGCAACATACATTGCCAAAAGTACGGCTGCCGGACCATTGATGGTCATCGAGGTGCTGACCTTGTCCAGGGGAATCCCTTCAAAAAGCTTTTCCATGTCAGCGAGAGAATCAATAGCTACGCCAACCTTGCCAACTTCGCCTTCGGATAATGGTGCGTCGCTGTCCAGACCGATTTGTGTCGGTAAATCCATAGCTACGGAAAGACCGGTTTGGCCTGCCTGCAGCAGATATTTGTAACGGGCATTTGTTTCTTCGGCAGTGGCAAAGCCTGCATAAGCACGCATAGTCCACAGGCGGCCTCTGTACATTGTTGGCTGCACGCCACGGGTGAAGGGATACTGACCGGGAAAGCCGAGTTTACTGTTATAATCAAATTTTTCATCGATATCTAAGGGTGTATATAAGCGCTTTTCGCTTAAATGCTGCCGTTCGGGGAATTTTACGATTGCCTTGGCAACCTTGGCATCATAGGCATCTAAGCTAAGCTGTAAATCTTCTCGTGTAGTCATAATGATTTTCCTCCTTGGATTGCTCTTTCATCGTGCCTGTTTTTTCTAACGCTATGTGCATGTCGAAGGCATGTTCCAAATCAACAGGCTCATGACCGTTTTTTCTTTGCGCCATTTTCAGGTAATCATAAAGCTGTTCCCTGAAATCGGGGTGGGCGCATTTTTCGATAATCAGTTTGGCCCGTTTTAGAGGACTCAGACCGCGGATATCGGCTACACCTTGCTCGGTAATAAAAACCATCGTATCATGTTCGGTATGATCTGCGTGTGAAACCATGGGAACTACGCTCGAGATATTACCGCCTTTGGCAGTTGATGGGGTGGAGAATATTGTCAGGTAACCGTTGCGCATATAATCCGATACCGTTCATCATACGGTTACCCATAACGTGGGTAGAATTTGCCTGACCGTAAATATCAAATTCAAGCGGTGTATTCATGGAGATAACGCCGAGGCGGCGGATGACCTCCGGATTATTGCTGATGTCGAGCGGGCGCAGAACAATGCGGTTACGGTAGAGCTTGGGATCTTCTTTATACATCTCCCAAACTGTCGGCGATGGGGTGAAGGCACAGCCGGAGGCTTGGGTGACCTTACCGCATTTTATCAGCTTAAAAACAGAATCTTGCAAAATCTCCGAGTACATAGTCAGATTATCAAATTTAGATTCTGCCAAACCCATTAATACAGCATTGGCTATGCTTCCTACGCCGGACTGCAACGGCAGCATTTGCTGCGGCAGACGGCCGTGGCGCTGCTCGTGCTCCAAAAAATCAACCAGGTTAGCGGCAATTTTTTTGCTTGCTTCATCAGGAGCGTTTAAATTGCGTACATGGTCGACAATGTCTGATTCGACGATGCAGGTTATTCTGTCAAGTCCACAGCTTACATAAGGAGAACCGATGCGGTCGCCGACATGATAAATAGGGATTTCGGTGCGCTCAGGTGGTTTGCTGCAGATGTAAATATCGTGCATTCCCTCCAGCGTCAGCGGGATAGATGTGTTGACCTCAACAATAATTTTTTTCGCATGCTTTACAAGCATAGGCGTGTTGCCGACGCCCGGACCGAGAACAATGCTGCCGTCTGCATTAATAGCAGCGGCCTCAACGATTGCAACATCAACATCGCCGTAAAAGCCGTAGTCGATTTGTTGGGCAAAGTGACTTAAATGCTGATCAATATAGGTTACGCTGCCGGTGTTGATCTGGCGGCTGAGTGTTTTGTTGGAGGCTGCATAATAAGGCATGCGTCCGCTGATACCGCCGACTTCGGCAAGTGCTTCTTCGATTTCCGGTCCGACGGAAGCACCGCTCCAAATATTGATACGGCATTTTTTGCCGGCCTTGATGGCTTTAGCGAGAGCAAGTGTGGTTTTCTTAGGATAGCCAGAGGGGGTGAAGCCGCTGACACCGACATTCATACCATCGGTAATCAGTGTGGCTGCTTCGTCCGCGCTGACTATTTTGTCAAATAGGCAGGGGGTGCGCAAACGTGTTGCATCCAGCATTTCAAAAACCTCTTTTCTTTTTTGGAAATTTCCTTATCTGCTTACAGTTTAAATCTATCAACATATAAAGTAAAATACGGAAAATACATTTTACATATAAAAAATACATATACGTTAACTCGTTCTTTGATGCGGGAACAGGATAATTCATGATATATAGTTGTCTGTTTTTAGAAAAAAACGAAAAACTTATGCTTTTATTACTAATCACTTATAAAAATAATTTATTGGAGTTATATGCGTTTTGCATATGCTGCCATTGGTTTTATGAAAAATTTAATTTTAAAAACTAAAAAAGTACTCAGAAATATTGCTGTATAGTATAATAAAGGCAGAGAGAAGTAAAGGAGAACCCTATATGGATATAGAATATTACCGCAATTTTATTGCCATAGTTGAAGCCGGCAGTATTTCTGCCGCAGCTAAGCAGATAGCGATTGCCCAGCCGGCGCTGAGTAATCAGCTTAAGGTGCTGCAGAAGCGTTTTGGTACGCAGCTGCTGCATGTGCGCCGTGGCGGTCACAGCATTGAGCTTACGGATGCAGGCTGTATTTTATATAACAAGGCTAAGTATATCTGCTCGGCAGAAAACAGCGCTCTGAAGGAGATAGTTGACTGTCAGGCAGGTTTTAGCGGTACGCTGCGCATCAGTCTGTCACCTTCGATGTCAATAAACTTTATTAAAAACTTTTTGAGTGATTTTTACAGAGAGTTTCCGCATATTAATTATGAGCTGTATGAGGTGCCGATTGACGAACAAACCCAGCAGCTTTTGGAGGGGAAAACAGAAATAGGCATTGCCAATGCACCCCTAAAGCAGTCTAAACGCTTTGAAACGCTGTTCAGCCGTAAAGAGCGTCTGGTTGCGCTTTTTCATAAGGATAGCCCGTATCTGAAAAATGATAAGCTTAATATCCTGCTGGATGATTTGGAGGACATTCCGTTATGTCTTTCGCGTGGCTGTTCTGAGCTGTTTTTTTCTGTGTGCTCGGATTCACACATTTTCCCGCAGGTTATGAGTATTAATACTACTAAGCTTTCGGCCATAGCTTGGGCAGAAAAAAATACCGGTGTGGCAATTGTACCGGCACCGGCTGTAGAATTGTTTCCGGCGAATCTGGTCCGCAAGGAAATCAAGGATGAGCGCTTGTTTCTGGAGATGACGCTGTCTATAGTTAAGGGCAGAGAGCTGTCGCAGGTTGCGCAGACCTTTATTAATTATTATATGCAGAATAAATAAAAATACGCCTTAGGCTGTTGATGCCTAGGGCGTATTTGTAGTGCGCCCAGCATGGGCGATAACTAGGTGGTGAAAGTCCACTACGCGCTCGGTAG
>ENA-OOXC01001620-OOXC01001620.1-human-gut-metagenome-genome-assembly--contig:-NODE-1620-length-12709-cov-1.612613_pt1 | contig 12709 bp, 9 predicted proteins | sample MGYA00241578_ERZ501325 | MGnify/ENA primary metagenome ERZ501325 (study PRJEB25962, sample SAMEA2042737) | human gut metagenome | biome: human gut; feature: human-associated habitat; material: faeces...
TGTCATATGCCAGATCTTCGCTTATCGTTTCCAGTGCCTTTGTTTCCAAATACAGCGTCATATATTCCTCTATCTGTTTTTTTAAGTCATAGCAATCATCAGCAACCACCGTTCTCACATCTGTCAGGCAGGCATCCTCTACAGCAAATCCATAGCCGGAGAGTGTATAGTCCATATAATCAGATACCCGTTCCTCCAGCATACCTTCACCATAACCCATATAGCTTTTATCCAGTAATAACAGGTGATACCGATCAAATATCCGGGACTGGTACTCTGCCTGTATATGGAGGGATGCACCCCGGGCAGCTTCTGCCACCCGTGCCCTGTTCATGTAGATTCCTGTAATCTCAACTGCTGCCAGAAATAATCCCAGCAGGCTGACCAGCACCAGACTTAAAAATACTGTAATCTGTCCGTTATTTTTCAAATCTGCAGAGTCTCCTTACTAATAAATCTTCTTCGCACTCTTACCGATCGAGGTCCAGATCTTGTTCACAAGACTTGTAATCTTCTCCTGAAAGATAAGTACCATGGCGATCAATACAACTGTGATCAAAAGGATCTCTACAACTCCCATTCCACTTTCATCTAATAAAAAATTCTTCACATTTCTCATACTCTTTATTGTCAGCAATGACTATTCCACTGCCGTTTCCTCCTTCTTTTTGTTCTTTTAAAATCCCAGCAATGCCGGGGCTATCACTATGATCATTACAATTCCTAACTGAAGAATCATCGGAAATAAAAGCTTTGTTCCCGCCTCTTCTCCTTTTCGTTTTGCCAGCTCCTTTTTTAACTGCAATGCAGCAGCCTCTTCTTCTGCCAACAGATTCAGGATATCCCTTGTCCCTTTTTTGATATTCTGTGACAAAAGAGTAAATATCTTCTGATAAACCGGAAGGGCCAGTCGGTTGCTCAGCCGGTAATAGCCTTCTGTTTCCGGAATTCCCGACTGTATCTCATTCAATGTATAATTCAGCTCCTCTGCCAGAACCGGACTGTCACTTTGCACCACAGCTCTGCTCAGAGACCCCTTCACCGTTAATCCGGCTCCCATATAAAGGCTCATCAGATCCACAAAAGATGGGTACGCCATAAGCAGCTCCTCATTTCTCTTTTTCTCCTTCGTCCGTATATCCGAATATTCTTTATAGACGAGCAAAATACTGAATATCCCTCCAAGAACAAATACCAGTACCGGAAGCCGCATCGTACCGGTATGCTGCAGATGATATCCCGCAACTGTCTCCGGAAGAACCAATGATGAAGTATCTGACTTACGCTGTAGCATATCTAACGCCTCCTGAATCGTCTCTATTGCCTTTTCCGTCTCATTCTTTTCCCTGCCTGCAACCTTTACAGGATAGTTTCTGGATGCCGAAAAATCTTCATAAGACAGAGTTGCCACCAGATTTACAAGAACCGGTTCATCCAGCCGATGATCAATGATCTCGCCTCGGTAATCAACAATATCGCTTTCATCTTCAATCTCCCATGAAACCCGGAGTCCCAGTTCATCAACAGAATCGATCAGCTCCAGATCCTCCGTAATATGATCTGCATTCTCGTTTGTTCCCAGATATACGGAATCAATGTAAGCAAATCCTTTATCAAAAGCCTCTTCTATGCTCTCCGCATCATAGGTCAACGGAAGCACATCCACAGATATCATCTGCTTTTCACCATTGATCTCTGTTTCCAACTGCGTGACTGTTTCATCTCCACCGTAGGATTCCCTGTTCAATACAATCGAAGCCTTTGTCCGATTCGTATATACTGCCAGACCAACGGATAAGACCAATGTTCCAAAAAATACCAGCAGACTGTTCGACAGGATTCGGCTACAATATTCCTCACATAACCGAGTGAGTTCATCCTCCGGTACAACATGGATCTTTCGCATCCGTTCCCGGATCGTTCTCATATTCAAAAACCTATGTATCTTCCGGTACAGAAAGCTGCCAACCGGTCTTTTTAATTCTCTCTTCATCCATCACACTCCAATATTGATCAGTTTTCTGCTCCAGAAATATGAAATAATTCCTGCCAGCAGACATAATGTCATCACGATCCGACCTGCCACTCCTTCATATAAAATACAGATATAACTCTGGTTCACCATACGAAGATATCCAATGATCAGAAAAGGAATGACCAGCATGATCCGCTGTTCATACCGTTTTGCTGCGATCATAGTCGCAATCTCCATTTCCACTTCTACCTTTCGGGCAATTCCAGCCGCAGTCGTTTTCATGATCTGTACCATATTGCCGCCTGTCCTTTTTGCCACAGCAACCAATTGGGAAAAATTATGGATCTCGCGAATACCGGAGCGTTCTCCAAAATCCGCAAGAACATCTTCTATGTTCTTATGTAAGCGGATCTCATGCATGATCACTACAAGCTCCCGGACGATCAGCGCATCTTTTCCGTATGTCCGTGTCAGCTCCTCATGTGCTGCTATAAAAGCATTCTCAAATGAATATCCGACACTGAGACTGGCGGCAAGTGCCTGCACCATATCCTTAAACTGAAAATATAATTCCTGCTGCCTCCTCTTCCTTTTGTATTCTTCAAACAACCTTCGCACATATACACCCGCGGGCAGCATCAGAATCAGCGGAAGAAATGAATCATAAAATATAATGCATACCACTGCTGCCGCAACCAGATATCCCATTCCAAAAACAATGTTTTCCATCAAAGATAACCGGTATCGTGTATAATCTGTTTTCACATCCTGGCCCCTCCTTTCCTATTCCAGCCCTGCCCGTTTCAATTTCTCCTTGTTCTGCAAAGCTGCCTTCTTTTTCAAATGTCCCTGAACGGTTTTCCTGCCTTTCTCTGCCTGTTCTTCAAATTCATAAAGTGACATCAACTGAACCTGTCCATTCTCTATTCCTGTTACTTCACAAATCTCTGTTACCTTTCTGGATCCATCCCGGAGTCTTCCCAGATGAATGATAATATCCACAGCCGAAGCAATCTGCCGCCTAACAGCTTCCATCGGAAGTTCTATTCCCATCAGCACCATAGATTCCAGCCTTGTGATCATGTCATATGCTGAGTTTGCATGGCCGGTCGAAAGACTTCCATCATGCCCGGTATTCATTGCTGTCAGCATATCGATCGCTGCCGAATCCCGGACTTCACCTACGATCACCCGGTCCGGCCGCATACGAAGACTTGCCTTGATCAAATCCCGTATCGTGATCGCATTTTCGCCTTCCACATTGGAATTTCTGGTTTCCATCCGTACCAGATTCTCCACATCACGCAGCTGCAGTTCTGCCGAATCCTCGATCGTGATGATCCGTTCGGTCTTTGGTATATAATCCGACAGCGCATTCAAGAATGTCGTCTTTCCTGCTCCCGTTCCTCCTGATACAAATATGTTGTATCTTGCCTTTACCAGCAGCTTCAGGAATCCGGCAGCTTCCTCATCTAAAGCCCCAAGTTCAATCAGCCTTTCCATCGTCATTTTCTCTTTTGGGAACTTACGGATCGTCATGGTCGGTCCATCAAGGGCGACCGGTGGCAGCACTACATTCACTCTGGAACCATCCGGCAGTCTGGCATCTACGATCGGGACTGCTTCGTTCACTAAGCGGTTACATCCGGCTACGATCTGCTGAATAATCGATGCCAGACGATCTTCGCTCTCAAAGCTCTGGGAAAAGGACTGAATACGTCCATCTTTCTCTACAAAGATCTGATCGTACCCATTGATCATGATCTCCGTTATGCTGTCATCCTCTAACAAATCTGATAGCACATCCATCCGTCTGACCGCATTGAACAATTCCCTTCTCAACCGAATCCGTCCTTCCAGACTGACATATCCGATATCCGGATGTTCCAGAAGCGATCGGTCGATCAGTTCCAGAACCTTCTCATCTATGATCTCCTGAGACATATCCAGTTCTTCCAGAACGTGCTCTTTTAATTTCTTTCTGTCCTCTGGGCTTATATCCCCACCAGCCTTCCCGCCAATTGCATCATCTCCGCACTGTCATATGCATGATCCGGTACAACGACCTGCTGCATCCGCATGACTACCTTCTGTAATTCCTGTTTCTCCAACAATCTTTGAAATGCCGCAACCTTTTCTTCTGCATACCCGCCATCCAGAACCGGAACAAATACATGATCGAACTCACCAAGTATCGTAATATCTCCAAGCACGCTGCCATCAATATCAAATACGATCGTTGTGTATCGTCCATATGCAATCAGCTTCTTTATGAACCAACTCACATCCGACCGGTTCAGTTCTCTGATATCCAGATATACTTCCGGTGACGCGATCATGCTAATCCCTCCTTCCACAACCACACTTTTATCCAGATATTCAAAAATCTGCCCTGATTGTATTCGGATCAAATATGCAAGCTCAGACATACCACAAGTCTTATCCGTTACTGTCTCCGAAGTTTCCTGCTTCCTTTCTCCATATGCTTCCATCCCGATATACAGCCCACCACGTACCTCGTCCATCAGGCAGATGCTTTTTGCCAGTCTGGTCTTACCCGACCTGCCGATTGGGGAAATAACTGCATAAGTCGCAAATAACTCCCATTTTCCTTCTGCCTCCTCCGCTTTTATGATCCGCAACACCCGCTTCAGTATTTCTTCCACACTCAGATACCGGTAAATTGCTTCTTTCTCCATCTTATCCGGTGCCTGCTCCGCCAGCTTGATCGTACAAATATTTTTTCCTTCTGGAAGTCCTACGATCACAGGCATCATGCTTTCTTCATACAACAGCGCATCTAATGTGTGCTCCTTCAGATAATTTTCCAATCGTTCTTCTGTCGAAAATGCCATTGCGAAGAATGGATTTCTTTTATCTGCATTAATGTAATTCATCAACCCGATCACATAGTTTGATTCCATTCCAACTATGCCAAGTTTTAACTGCCGCACTTTTTCCTCCTTTCCCAGCTTCTTTCTTCAAATATCAACCCCATTGGCAATACAACAGACATCCCAGTAATATTGCCATGGAAAAATGGATCTTATTCCTTCGGTGCCGTCTTCGTCTTCGATGCTTCAGCCATGGGATCCATACATTCTTTACCATATACAGCAAAGACAAAACCCCACCAAACAGAAACGAATACAGAACGATCCGCCAGACCTCCATTCCGATAAATGCACCAAGGGCTGCAAACAGCTTGATATCTCCGGCTCCCAGGAATCCAAATTGATACAGAAGGAACAGCAATGCAATCGGAAGGACAATACCAAGTACCACCTGTATGCCTCCCATTCTCCAGCCCTCTCTCTGGATCGTCACGAATATCCCGGTTTCCATCCCGATCAATACCAGCCAGTTCGGAATCCTCCATGTCTTGAAATCCAGAACTACAGCTGCACTTACCAACAGGATCATTAATGTCTTCTCAAAAACAAACGCTGTATCACTCTCCTTTTTTTCATTTTTCTGATGTCCTGCCATCAGCGTATCCATACGTTACCATCCCGAAAAAACATTGTAAATACGCAGAAAATAAACTAATTTTTACCATTCTTAACTTGACACAATCATTTAATATCTGTCAGTTTTGCACACATTTATCTATCCCTTTTCAGGCAACAAAAAAAGACCTGCCGTAACAGATCTTTTTCTGATTCTTATGTAATTTCTGAAGTTTGTGCTTCTTTTTGTCATATACGCATTTTGCAGATATTTATCTGGATTTTTGCATTTCTCTGACCTTATGCACTCACTACTGGGATACTTCTTCATTCTGCGGAACCGCTTCCGGCTGGGATGTCGGTGCAACTGCAGGTACGGATTCCTGTACAGGCCTTGCCTGTGGAGCAGGTGCAGGATTCTGCTGTGGTGGCATCTCATTCATCTGTGGTGCCATACCCTGTGGTGGCATTCCGTTCATCTGTGGTGCCATACCCTGTGGCGGCATTCCGTTCATCTGTGGATTGTAGCCTTGTGGTGGCATTCCATTCATCTGTGGATTGTACATACCCTGTGGTGGCATTCCGTTCATCTGCGGATTATACATACCCTGTGGTGGTGTCTGCTGATACTGATTGCCACTGTTCATGATACGGTGTTCCTGTTCTTCTACTTCTCTGTATTCCTTCTCCAGAGCTGCAATATTCTCTAATCCCTTTGCAGCACTGTCAAACAGATGCTTGATCTCCTCCGGTGCCTCTTCCTTGTTCAGGTTGTAATAATATCTTCCGATCTCTGTATAGATTCTGTCAAGATTGGAATTCTCAGATGAGATCTTGCCTTTTATCTTTGTCTTCTGTGCAGCACACTTTGTGCTGTCAACTGCCTGATTAGCTAATGACTTTGTCTTTTCAAATGCATTCTGAAAAAAATTACCTGCCATTGTCAAATGACCTCCTTATGTTAATCATCAATATATTTGTTCAATGTCTCAACAACATCGTTCAGATTATATGGTTTTGCTATGTAATCATCCAGTTTATTCTCAAGAATACGTTCCTTATCACCAAACATGGCTCTTGCTGTTACTGCGATAATTGGAAGTCTCTTTCTCTTCTCTTTCTGCTCGATCTCACGGATCTCCTGTGTAGCTGCGATACCATCCATAACAGGCATCTGTACATCAAATAACGCTGCATCGTAAATCTTCTGCTTGAAGAGTTCAACTGCTTTCTGACCATTCTCTGCAATATCGTAAGAGAAGCCTGCCATACCAAGTAACTTACCGATTACCTGCTGATTAACCGGTTCATCCTCAGCTACAAGGATTCTTGCCTTGCTGTGTGCATTGATTGAGAATACAGCCGGTTCTTCTTCCTGCTCAATCTCTACTGATGCATCATCCGATGCCTTTACAACCTTCATAGGTACTTCTACGATGAACGTAGAACCAATGTCTTCCTTACTCTGAACCTGAATGTTGCCACCCATCAGTTCAACGATCTGCTTTGTGATTACAAGGCCAAGGCCGGATCCACCATATCTTCTTGTATCAGAAGAATCAACCTGGCTGAAACGGATAAACAGCTTGCTCATGTTAGCCTCTGAAATACCAATACCGGTATCTGCAACTGCCATACGGATCTTAACCTTATTTTCCCCTTCCATATCCATGGATGCGATCTTAACACGTACACTTCCCTCTGACGTAAACTTGATCGCGTTTGATAACAGGCAGTTTAATACCTGCTGAATTCTCTGTCCATCGCCCTTTACCAGCTTTGGAATATTGTTTCCAAATGAACAGTCGAGCTGTAACCCCTTATTATTTGCAAGTGGTACCTGAGCAGCAACCGTCTCCTCGATCGCCTGTTTGATATCAAATGTTTCTTCTTTGATCTTGTACTTTCCTGCTTCCAGCTTACTGATATCAAGGATATCATTGATCAGTCGGAGCAGTGTATCCGCACAGTTCTTTGCAGTTACAAGGTTATCTCTGTAATCTGCCTGAAGATCATCAGCCATCAGTGTAAGCTGGAGCATACCCAGAATACCATTGATAGGTGTACGGATCTCATGGCTCATATTTGCAAGGAACTCAGCCTGTGTCTTATAGGCTGCATTCGCATCAACAATTGCCTTGGACAATTTGTTCTCTGTATCTTTCTGATCTGTGATATCAATAACCACCATGTTAATGTAATCTGCTTCTGACTTATACATTACGGTGTTAAATACCTTCTGAAGAGATTCCATTGTGATCTCAACATCCATCAGATCTCCTTCTTTTGTTCCGGAGTTATTATATGCCGTAAACCAGGCGTTGATATCCTGAAGAACCTCGATCTTGCTTTCTTTCAGGTTCTTGCCGGTGTAATCACTGACATCCAGCTTGAAATACTCACCAAAGATCTCGTTTGCATCTACGATCTGATAACTGACACCATTTACAGGATCATCTATGATCTTTGCCTGTGCAAAACCGATCGGCAGGTTCATAAATAACTTTTTATATTTATCTCCCTTTCCGCCACTTCCACTCGTACCGTCACCACAGACGATGAATACTCCTCCAAATGTTACAACTGCAGCAAGTATTCCAACGATCAGAGCACCCACTCCTACACCTGCAACACCTAAGATACCTGCCAGAAGACCAAGTACCGCACCGGCTGCTGCGACCGGTTTCCAACCCAACTCCTTAATTTTCTCCATTGATGCACCTCTATTTCTACTTTTTTGAATCTAATACTTTGACTCCACATGTTATTATATTATAAATGAATGTTAAGGTCAACGAGATGATAAAAAAACCTATAGATTTTTCATAAAATCTATAGGCCTTTTTTGATATTTTTTACTAGATATAACTAATGATCTGCTTACACTATCTCCAGGAATCTGGCAGATATAAACAAATTTCAAGGTTCCATATGCCATGTTTTTTATATATGTTATACATCTGTCAATTCCCAGTTCATAAAAGTGTACGCATTATGGTTGTACTGCCTGTTCTTTATTTTGGATCATCATCAAATACATCCTTCAGGATCTCATCTACATGCTTATAATAATCATCATCTAAAGCCTCCGGTTCTGTCTGCTCCACCGCTTCATCTACTGACAGGCTCCGGTCGTCCGGTTCTGGCAGATCACTTGTTGCATCCGACTCCGTTTCATTTATGCCGGCACTCTGTGTTCTGCGTTTTCTCCTGCCTGATGCGTTCTCCACCTTCCGGTTCTGAAACTGTCTTCTTCCACACAGGAAGCCAAACAGCAGCCAGCATGCAAAGGTAAAGATCAGTCCGAGTTTCAGACCCGGTGGAAAATATTTGAATTCGATCACATGGTCACCCGCGGCAAGCTTCAATGCAATAAATGCATTTCCAACCTTGTCAATCTCATATTTTTCGCCATCGACATATGCTGTCCATCCGGCATCATATGGGATCGATGTGAACAGCAGTCCCGGATATGAGATCGTAATATAACCCTTCACATATCCATCTTCCATCTTTCCGATAAGAAGCTGCTGGCTCTGCAGGATATCATATGCCTGAAGGAAGGATTCCCAGTTCATATCTGCAACGATCAGCCGGGCAGTTCCTGTATTTGCCTGGGTATCGCGGAAACAATACTCAACCGTTACCTTCTGTCCCTTTACCAGATGTCCGACATGATAGGTCTGATTCTGAAGTCTTTCATAATTCTTCTCTTCATTGTCAATATAGATACGAACCTTGTTGATACCGGAGCAATTCGCCATGATATAAATATCATTCGTCTCATCCGTAATATCAAAGCTCAACTGGAAGTTACAGGTGCTGCTATCAGTACGCTTGTATGAATAATACTCACTCAGATCTCCCTGACGCGTTACTTCACAGTTATCACTGTATGTGGATACCTCCGGATATAATTCAGAGAATACTCCCGGCACACCGGTAGACAGCTTCACAAACTGGTTCAGCGTCTCAAACATATTTCCGATATCGCCATCATAATCCAACAGATCATTATTGACCATATAACCAAGGCTCAATGCATACGGATTCTCGTATAACCGTATACCATCCACCTCATTTACATAATTCACATCAAAATAATTATACTCGCCATCCCTCTGAAGCAGATATTTTATACCAAGCAGGGAATTGGATACTGTATTTCCACCATCAAACAGAAACTCATTTGCTCCTGTGTAATATCCCAGATCATGCATCATATCAACCAGATCTGCAGATACTGTCGATCCAAACAGACAGACGCTTTTCAGATTATAAAAGGTCGGTTCGTCTACGATCTTTGTATTCATCATCTCTACCCGGTATGGCTTATCCTTGCAGTCCAGATAATCAATTGCATTCCGGATCTCCGATTCCAGACCAAAATACTGACTGATATCTACATAACCATTGCTGTCATATCCCTTAATTCCATTGATCGTTGTCTCAACCAGACAGACAATCAGAAGCACATAGGATATGATCCGTTTCCACATACCCTTCGTCAATGTGAAGCCGACCATGCATACTGCGTATGCTGTTATAAAGATCTCTGTCCATAACAAGGTTTCCTTTTCCAGTGTACACTTCTTTGTCGCCAGGATCAGGAATGCATATCCACAGGCAATCCCAAGCATAACTGACAGGATATCCTTCTTCTGAAGCTTCATCAGCACTTCACAACACATGGCAAGTAGCAGGAAAATGAACAGAAATGAAAAACGATTCGGGATTCCATACTGATCATGGAAGCCATGCCAGATATAATTCAAAAGCTGGTTGTTAAAGCTTGCAAATATAACTACAAGTATGATCACATTTTTAACCTTATCCCACAGCTTGATCCTACGGTTCAGCAGATATACAAACAGCAGAACAAAACAGATCGTTCCACAGTATATATTCAGCCCGCCGTCAAATTGCTGGTTCTTGATCGGCTTTGTCAGATAAAAAAGCTGTTTGATCTGATCCCAGATGCTTCCATACCATTCTGCTTTCGGAAATACACGGTTTGCCGAAGCGGTTGTATTCAGTCCAAGGTACGCCGGGATCAGAAGAAATGCTGCCATTCCGGCCGCCAATAAGGAACAGCCCGCTAAACGGAAACCATCCGTAAAGAATTTCTTTATGCTCTTATGATTGGTCAACAGGAATTCCATAACGAGGAAAATACAGATCATGAAACAAATATAATAATTACACATCAATCCATAGAACAGGGACAGCACATATAACTTATAATTCCCGGTTTCTGTCATCCGTTCAAAGCCCGCCATAATAAGCGGAAGGATCAGGATGCAATCCATCCACATTAAGTTCCAGGAATAACCAATAATATAATTGCTTAATGCATATGCCGTTGAAAAGATCAGAATCACTGCCTGATATTTCCCCTGTTCCTCACATTTTTCCCGCATATAATAAGCAAATGACATACCGGATAAAATGATCTTGATTCCGATAAACAAGCTCATCGCAATATAGATATGCTCCTGCTTGAACAATACCACAAGGAAATTGATCGGGCAGGCAATATAATAGGCAATGATCGACAACATATTGCTTCCAAGACCGATATCCCAGGTATAAAACAGACTTCCTTCATTTTGAAGCTTATCATAATAATCAGAAAAAAACGGAAGGTACTGATGCAGGCTGTCCACCATGGTCAGACTGTTCCCGCCAAATGGTCCGATCTTTTCTGCTATCCATACTCCCAGCAGGAAACAAGCCGGAAGCAGTCCGGCAAGAAGAATAATATAGTTTTTCTTCATAAACAACCGTATAGACAGCTTTTTTTTCTTAAAGACGAAACATTTGCCAAATACATAATTGATCACAACTACAAAGAACTGAATAATGATCTTGGATAAGAATTCATTACAGCGGAAGGAATCACATAACAGATTCGTTCCAACTACTTCGACCAGCATGGCAAGAAGCCTGGTTCCGACAAAGGATATAAATTCCCGGCTTAAAGTCACGGCATCCTTCTTACTACTCTCCGTAAATACAAAAAACTTATTTGCAAAAAATGCAAACAGGATCGCCAGCGATATCGCTATGACATTCGCTCCGCTTCTGGATAAGCCGGTGAACATCCGCAGAAGATAAAATGAAACGATATTTACAACTGTCGTGGCTCCACCCGCTATTACATATCTTACAATCTCTTTTTTTAATAACTTCTTTATTGTGTCCATAACTATAACTCTCTTATATCAGTGCAGCCGAACAGATACCCCTGCCGGCTGCATGTTCATGTGTGTGCATTCTTTTTTTATTTTGTATTACCCAGACCTGACAGCAGATAGATCAATGGAGAATTCCAGTAGATTGTTATCTCATTACAGGAAAATGACTGTGCATTGTCTGCATAGCGGCTCTCCGGTGCTTTGCCCAGAAGAACAGCCTTCGCATATGGATCTTCCAGATTACTGTCTGCTCCGCCAACTAACATACCCGGCATTGCTACATCTAATACCTGAGATGGTCTGTGGTGTGGATGAAGCGGAGTTCTTGTACCAAAGCCTGTTACATAACAATAGCCGACTGCATTTCTTCCAAGCAGGTAATCTCTCTGATAGGAAGCATATTTTACATAGTCTGCATCTGGCTTCAGCTTGTTTGCCATCAGAAGTAACATTCCCTTATTTGCAATGTTCATATTACTTCCCCATGCAAATGTCTTAGTTGGTGATACCCATACGCCAAAACCATTGTCTTTGATCTGTTCTACCGTCTTATCTACTTCATTGAAGAACAGTTCGTTTGCCTTAGCTGAACCGCCGTCATACTTAATATAATCGTACAGGGCATAATATCCGACATCTGCCCATCCAAGTCCGTAGTTTACAATATCGTCGCCCTCAATGATCGCATCGACTGCTTTCTTATAGGAATCATCTCCGGTTGCTGCATACAATTCTACTGCTGCCCAGATTGCTTCATCACGGAAAATGGTATCCGGATATTCACCTGTTACAATATCATCCGGATTGGAGAATCCGTGCGCATCCATGTTGCCACTCAGATATTCGTATGCTTTCTTTGATGCTTCCAGACATTTTGCTGCAAAATCTGCATAATCTTCCGGCAGGAAACGATGATAAATAATATGGCATCCTTCATCTTTAAAACAATAATAATAAGGATCTGATCCATCATCAAAGCGGATCATCACATCAAACTCCTCGTTATCCATTGGTTCAGTAATGATTTTATCTGAATAAGAATGGAACAGTTCTTTAATTTCATCTATCGTACATCCATGTCTGCCAAC
>ENA-OOXC01001636-OOXC01001636.1-human-gut-metagenome-genome-assembly--contig:-NODE-1636-length-12565-cov-2.340927_pt1 | contig 12565 bp, 11 predicted proteins | sample MGYA00241578_ERZ501325 | MGnify/ENA primary metagenome ERZ501325 (study PRJEB25962, sample SAMEA2042737) | human gut metagenome | biome: human gut; feature: human-associated habitat; material: faeces...
CGACATACGTGCCCAGGTGGCCGAGCTGTCTGTCAAAGTGGCCGAGAAAATACTCCGCAAGGAGCTCGGCGACAGCGGCAAGCAAATGGATTTGATTGACAGATTGCTGGATGAAGTTTCTTCTTCTGATAAAAAACAATAAGTTATGGATATAGGAGTAATATCGGTAAGGTATGCGCGTGCCCTGCTTAAAGGGAGCTGCGACGCAAAAATCGAAGACAAGGTATACCTTGAGATGCAGCTCTTGGCAAAGAGTTACATTGAGGTGCCACGGTTGAGGTTTACTATAGACAATCCGATGATCTCTAAAGCCAATAAGGAGTCGCTTCTTGTTGCAGCTGTCGGCGGTGCCCCATGTGAGCTGACAAAGGCATTTTTCCGCCTTGTCTTGAAGGAGGACCGCGAGAGCGTCATTCAATTCATGGCTAATTCGTATATCACTCTATATAGGAAACAGAAGAATATCATCCGTGGTAAGCTTACCACTGCGGCTGCGGTGTCGCCCGTTACGGAGCGTCGCCTGCAGCAGATGGTGGAGGATAAGACTAATGGAACTGTGGAGTTTGAGACAGAGGTGAATCCAGATATCATCGGGGGCTTTGTGCTTGAGTACGATACCTTCCGAATGGATGCAAGCGTTAAGACGAAGCTGAAGTCTATACTGTCACAGCTTAAAATGTGATTATTTTGCAAGGCGGGGGCAAATGTCTGCCGTGTCATGTCTTCACTACTGCGTGATAAGGGTTGGCTTGTTCCTTGCAATGCGTTAAGTGTAAATGATTATGTCAGATAAAATAAAACCAAGTGAAGTGTCCCAAGTGCTCCTCGAACAGCTGGAGGGCATCAGTGGCGGCGAGCAGTTTGATGAGGTCGGTTCTGTGCTTCAGGTCAGCGATGGCGTAGCCAGAATCTACGGTCTCCGTAATGCTGAAGCCAGTGAGCTGCTGGAATTCGAGAATGGCACCATGGGCATTGTGATGAACCTGGAGGAAGACAACGTTGGTTGTGTGCTTTTGGGTACCACTTCGGGGATTAAGGAAGGCATGATTGTTAAGCGTACAAAGCGAATAGCGTCGATACGCGTTAACGACAATATGCTCGGCCGTGTCATCAACCCGTTGGGTGAGGCCATAGACGGCAAGGGCAGCATCGACCTTACCGGTGCTTTTGAGATGCCATTGGACAGAAAAGCCCCAGGAGTGATATACCGTCAGCCGGTGAAAGAGCCGCTTCAGACAGGTTTGAAGGCTGTCGACTCGATGATTCCTATCGGCCGTGGGCAGCGCGAGCTTATCATTGGCGACCGCCAGACCGGCAAGACAGCCATCGCTGTTGATACAATCATCAACCAGAAGAGCTTTTACGAGGCTGGAAAACCAGTTTATTGCATTTATGTGGCCATAGGCCAGAAGGCATCGACTGTAGCCGCTCTCGTACAGAATCTTAAGGAGCATGGTGCTCTTCCATACACCATAGTGGTTTCTGCCACGGCTGCCGACCCGGCTGCCATGCAGTATTACGCACCTTTTGCAGGTGCTGCCATCGGTGAATATTTCCGCGACAGAGGCTATTCGGCATTGGTAGTATACGACGACCTGTCAAAGCAGGCTGTGGCATATCGTGAGGTTTCATTGATTCTGCGCCGTCCGTCAGGGCGCGAGGCATATCCCGGCGACGTGTTCTATCTGCACAGCCGTCTGCTGGAGCGTGCCGCGCGAATCAACGACCAGCAAGAAGTTGCCGAGCAGATGAACGACCTTCCTGAGTGCATGAAGGGCCATGTGCGTGGTGGAGGTTCGCTTACTGCCCTTCCAATCATCGAGACACAGGCCGGTGACGTGTCTGCTTACATCCCGACGAATGTGATATCCATCACAGACGGACAGATTTACCTTGAGACCGACTTGTTCAACCAAGGCTTCCGTCCCGCCATCAACGTTGGTATATCTGTGTCTCGTGTAGGTGGTTCCGCACAAATCAAGAGTATGAAGAAAGTGGCCGGTACGTTGAAGATTGACCAGGCCCAGTACCGTGAGCTCGAGAGTTTCTCTAAGTTCTCAAGCGACATGGACGCCGTTACGGCTATGACCCTTGACCGTGGGCGCAAGAACAACCAGTTGCTCATTCAGCCCCAGTACAGCCCGATGCCTGTAGGTGAGCAGGTGGCAATACTGTATTGCGGTACACACGGACTGATGCACGATGTTCCGGTAGAGAAAGTGCGTGAGTGCCAGGATGCTTTCCTCGACAAGTTGCGCTCAACCCACCCCGAGGTCATTGAAACATTGGGAAGCGGAAAGATCGACGACAGCATGACCGCAGTCATCGAGTCTGTCATGGCAGACATTGCAGGACAGTATAAAAATCAGTAGCCTATGCCTTCACTGAAAGAGATTAAGACCCGGATTGCTTCAGTCAACAGCACGCGCAAGATAACAAGCGCCATGAAGATGGTTGCTTCGTCTAAGTTGCATCATGCGCAGGTGATGATTGAGAACATGCTTCCCTACGAGACTCTGTTGGAGCATATACTCAAGAGATTCCTTGCCTCAGAGGCTGATGCCAACAGTGTGTTTACCGTGGAGCGTAAAGTCAAGCGGGTGGCTCTTGTGGTATACTCGTCGAACAGCAGCCTGTGTGGTGGCTTCAATGCCAATGTAATCAAGCTGATGCAGCAGGTTGTTGACGAGTATAGGCATTTAGGTTTGGACAATATAGTGGTCTATCCCATAGGGCGTAAGGTAGCGGAAAAGAGTGTCAAGCTTGGCCTGAAGACTGAGGGCGACTATTCGCTGCTTGCCGACAAGCCCAACGTGAAAGACTGCATCAAATTGTCACAAGCACTCGGAAAGAGGTTTGTTGACGGCGATATTGACAAGGTGGAATTGATTTATCACCATTTCAAGAGTGCCGGTTCACAAATACTTACCCGCAAGACATATCTTCCGATAGACCTGTCTACAGAGTTGAAACGTGATCATGAGCGCGATTTGTCATCTAATGTAGTGACAAAAAAGGCACAGGAGTATTTGCGCAAGAAAGGCAGTGCTTCAGGAAGTTCTGTTTCAGAGCAAGCCAAACCGCTCAATGACAACTTCATCGTAGAGCCGGACATGGATACCATATTGACAGAATTGATTCCGAAGCTGGCTCATCTGATGCTTTATACAGCTTTGTTAGACAGCAATGCTAGTGAGCATGCAGCACGAATGGTGGCCATGCAGACGGCTACAGACAATGCTGACGAGTTGCTTCGCGAACTCAATCTGCAATATAACAAGAGCAGACAGCAAGCAATTACAAACGAATTGCTGGACATCGTCGGAGGAACGGTTAACAATTAGCATTAAAAGGGAATCTCAAGAGAGATTCCCTTTTTGTCTTTCTATAATCCTGTGCTATTGTTTCTGAGGCCTGCCTTTTGTTTTCGTCATGTGACAATAGAAAGAATGAGCTGATTTGCCGTAGCAGGATGAATAGTCTATTTCCATGTTTATGTATTTTTATTATCATATAATCAGCAAGGGGTAACAATCGGGTCAAAATCGCTCATTATCTTGCAAAGCATTTGTTTCGACCTTTGCGTTATGCTCATGAATCTCTCACTGCCTTATCGGGACGTCTTGCTTTGCATTTAGTCTCTTTGTTGCCAGATGCGCTGTGGGCGAAGCCTACAGTCCGTCTTTGCGTCGACAAAGCATTATTGTTCTATGGCTGAGCTCTGTTGTTTCGTAAAATGTGGGTGTGCCATTGTTGTTATTGCGCATGAATTGTATGGTAAGAATATGTTACAATGTCTATTGTTGGGTTGGTCCAGGACTGTTTTAGCCTTCGATTTGGGCGTTTTGAGCCAACGAAACAGCTCGTTTGATGGGCCGGAACGATAGTTCTTGAAACCCAGTGGGCCTGCTGCCATAATTATTTGGCACACCGATAGTTATGTCTTCGAACCCGAATGGTGAAAAATTTTGATATTATCATGTTGGGTATGGTGCATTGCCATTGAATCGTCTTGTTGCGTTCAGCCTGCCTTTCTCAATGCCGTTTGTTAGTTTGTGGGCAATTTTCTCAATTGCCAATGGATATTACCGACATTTGGTAGTCGGTAATTGGTTTTGTAGCGTCATCGTAGCACTTATCAAAGACTGGTTGATTGTCTAATTGCCGTGGCAGGATGGCATGTTTGCCTTTGCATTGTCTGTATGCTTTGATATTGCGATTATAATTAAAATGGCGCGCGCATCACTGCGAACGCCACTGTAGTTTATAATAGAAATTTGGATTATAAAAGGTATGCAAATATATATTTAAAGGGTATTCATATAAATTCATCCGCCAAATGTCGGCGCTTCATTCCTATCGCAAATCTTCAGTGGGTTCGCAGTGAGCATGATTGCGCAACATGGCTGTGAGACAACTTATTGGCATTTTCCATCCAATAAGACTCATGTGTCATTTTCAATGACAATCGATAAAGTTACTGTCTCTTGCGGAGAGAAGAGCATACATGCCAACACTCGCAGTTTTGAATAAATTGATGTGACGATGATGAGTACTTTTCTTGCTGATTATCAGTTACAAAGATAGGCAATATTTTATAAATGGCAAAACATTTGTTGATTGTTTTGATAAAATCAATCATTAAAAACAAAACAATCATATTTAAAATATAGTGACACATATTGGTCATTATGCCGCATAGGCTTTAATTGTCCATTAATGTGAGATCATTTTATCTCTTGTGTGTGATTCTGAGTTACAATATGTTAAGTATAAATTATTGGGGTATCATGTTTTGGTTTCATCAATGTCATACATGTTTATTCTGCGTGGATTTGTTGCATTGCTCTTCTCTCCGCAAGAGAAATTCTTAGTGCTAGCTGATGATTATTGCCATTTAGCACATCTGTGATGAAACACAATATCTAATGATAATTCATTGATATGGCCACCTTTTAAGGCTTTGATGCTGAGTGTTTTGATGGCAATCTCGTAGTGTTTCTGATGCGAAACACCTCTTCTCGTTTTGTAAAATGCCTCTGTGGTGCTGAGTAAACCATCTCGGCCGATGTGTTTTGTTGTTCATTTGTCGTTTTTTGTTGAGTGCTATGCCATTTTCCTTTAGGCAGGCCAGTTGTCTGCTATGCAGAATAGTCGGGTCTTTTTTCATGTTTTTTGTCGACACTGCCAAACTGTTTGGCTATGTGGTTGCCTCTTTATGCTTAAAGTGAACATAAAATTTTGTAATGTGCCCGAATTAGAGTAACTTTGCGCAAATGAACGAAGATATATTAGGACAACTAAATGACAGCCAGCGCGAAGCTGCCGTGTATTGTGATGGTGCCGAGCTTGTGATAGCCGGCGCCGGTTCGGGCAAGACTCGTGTTCTGACATATAAGATAGCATATCTGTTGCAATCAGGATATCGGCCTTGGAACATTTTGGCTCTGACTTTTACAAACAAGGCTGCAACAGAGATGAAAGAACGAATCAGCAATCTTGTTGGCCATGACAAGGCGCGGTTGCTCAGCATGGGCACATTTCACTCGATATTCTCAAGGATATTGCGTACTGAAGTGTCGCATATTGGTTATGACCATAATTTCACGATTTATGACCAAGGCGACTCGAGGTCGTTAATAAAGACGATAATCAAGGAGATGGGGCTTGACGAGAAGCAATATAGCAGCTCTTCGGTAGCCGACCGAATAAGCCTGGCCAAAAACAATCTCCTTACTGCGCATGATTACTCTTCCAGCATACACGTGCGGGAGGATGTAGAGCGTAAGGTGCCTTCCGTGAAAGACGTGTACATGCGCTATGCTGAGCGTTGCCGCCAAGCCAATGCCATGGATTTTGACGACCTGCTGCTTAATACGTATTTGCTGTTTGCCCGTCATGAGGATGTGAGGCAGAAGTATGTGGATCGTTTCAGGTATGTGCTTGTAGATGAGTATCAAGACACCAACTATGCACAGCAAGCCATAGTAATGCAACTCACGCGTGACCATCAGCGTATATGTGCCGTTGGCGACGATGCGCAGAGCATTTATGGGTTCAGGGGGGCCAACATTGACAACATTCTCAACTTCACTAAGGCTTACGATAACGCTAAGCTTTTCAAACTTGAGCAGAACTATCGTTCCACTCAAATGATTGTCCAGGCTGCCAACAGCCTGATTAGGCACAATGCAAGGCAGATTCCCAAAAATGTGTTCAGTGACAACGAGAGAGGTGAGAAGGTAGTGTTCAAGCAGGCTTACAGTGACCGTGAGGAGGCGGCCATTGTTTGCAAGGAAATCAAGCGGATAAAGAGCAGAGAGAAATGTGGATTTGGCGATTTTGCCATTTTGTACCGTACTAATTCGCAAAGCCGGAGCATTGAGGAAGAGTTGCGCAAGAGCAATGTGCCTTACAGGGTATTCGGTGGCTTGAGTTTCTATCAGCGCAAGGAGATTAAGGACATCATTGCATATTTTAGGCTTGTGGCCAACCCGAACGACGAAGAGGCTTTCAGGCGTATAATTAATTACCCTTCACGTGGCATTGGCGACACTACTCTGTCTAAGATTGCCACAACAGCCAACAAGCATGCTTTGAGCCTGTGGACCGTTGCGTCGCAACCGCTTGTGTTTGGGCTGGAGGCCAATCGAGGCACCTATGCCAAGCTTGAGGCTTTCTGCTCGATGATAAGCGCTTGGCAGGCTGTTATGCAGTCGGTCGACGCTTATCAGCTTGGGCAGGATATAATAAAGGGGAGCGGCATCAGCAAGGATATATACGAGAAGCGTGAACCCGAAGATCTGGCACGGCAAGAGAATGTGTATGAGTTTCTTGCCGGCCTGCAAGACTTTGTGGAAAGCAGGAGGGAGGAAGGTGACGGGGAGCATGTTTACCTTTCAGACTTCTTGCAGGAGGTTGCTTTGCTCACCGATTTGGACAGCGACAGTGATGGCGACGACAAGGAGCGCGTTGCGCTTATGACAATACACAGTGCCAAGGGATTGGAATTTCCCAATGTATTCATTGTTGGTTTGGAAGAGAACATCTTCCCTTCGCCAATGAGTTGCTCAAGCCTTAGGGAGCTGGAGGAGGAACGCCGCTTGCTATATGTTGCCATGACACGTGCCGAAAAACGCTGTTTCCTCACTTGTGCACAGAACAGGTTCAGGTATGGCAGGGTAGAGTATGGCACTCCATCACGATTCTTGCAGGACATAAGCCCTGAATATCTGAAGAAAGATGAGATTTCAACGCCTGCCTCTCCTGCGTATTACAGGGGTGGCGGACAGGCAGCTGGTGGTTATGGCTCTAAACCGGAATGGATGCAGAATCCGCGCCCGGTGGCTTCACAGTTTAAGGCAGACCCGATGCCCCGTGCTGTGCCTCCACGGCGTGAGGAAAATGCACCTTCGCCATTTTCGGAAGAGTTTGAGAAGAGGCTCAAAGTGGCTAAGTTGAGGTTGAAACCTGTTACGAAGGCAGAGATAGACGAACTGACCGCTCCGCCGGTTTCTGAAGATGTCGGCATCAGCGTTGGCAATGTCATCGAGCACCAACGCTTTGGCATTGGCACTGTGATACAGTTGGAAGGACGCGGTGAGAATCTTAAGGCAACCGTACAATTCACAAACTCTGGCACCAAGCAGTTGCTTTTAAAATTTGCAAGGTATAAGATAGTGAAATAATCGATAATCATAAAGCATCATCTTCCGGGCGTTCCGGAAGATGATGCTTTATTTTTGGCAAATGCTTCTTTTTCCTGAGATAAGCCGCTTTCTTTAGTTCGTACTCTTCTCTGTGCCGTTCAAGAAAGTTGTCTGCCATGTTTCTTATTTCGTTGTTCTGTTGTATATCACGCTGATTGTTATCGGGTCATGTGGATTAGCCGAACCGCCAACAAGCCTTGCGCTCTTCAACGACATCTCGTTTGACACGTTTGTAATAGAGGCTGAGGTGCTCCCAGACGAACTCGTTGTGCTTATTGACACAGGCACCAGCACAACTTTGTTCCAATTTTCAGTGGCCCCAGTGTTCTGTTTTGCCTGATACATCCTGCTTATCAGGTTTGATATGTTGTTGAATGTATAAGTATTCTGGCTGCTGTTGTATGTTCCGATATACGAAGTGCTGTTGTTCAGAACGTTCTTATTCTCAAAGAAGCTGTACAAACTGTCCTTGGGAAGCATCAGTACATACTCAGGTTCGCCAAAAGCGTCGTCTGATGTCTGGTTCATGCAACTGAATACTATGCGCGCTCCGCTTATGGTGTCGTTCTCATGATTGTACTTTATCTCATCTACAGGCAACGTCACTTCAGTGAAAATGCCTGCCGGAGCTTTGATGTGTGTGCATGTATTGTCTGATGCAAGCTCTCTCAAGCGTTGCCGGTCATTGTCTATGTGGGTGGTTTGCATCACCTCTTCTGTACCCGACAGAAGCGTGCTGCCTTGATAGACGGAGTCGCCACTCATGTATTTGTAGTGGAACACAAGCTCTGTGAGGTAGACTTCCGACATCACTCCGAGCCCGTCGGTTGACTTGATGTAGAATCCCGGGCAAACATTGTGGATGAAGTTATAAGAGTTTCTGAAATTTACAGGATCCTCATAATACTTCTGCATGATGTATGTTCCGTAATTCTTATAGGCTTTACCCGATTTGTCGCGATACGTTTCGTTAAGTGGTATGGTTACAGACTCCATGTTCGTTTTGTCTGTAATCAGGTTTCTTAAGCTGTCGCTGAGGTTTAGGTCAAGCGTCGTATACATCTTGTTCTTCCTGATCGCGTTCGCGTCGGTTCTCAGCATGCCTGCTGCCTCTGGGTCAAAATTAGAGTAATACATTGTTCCCTCTTCTGCGGGCCTTTCCATTTCCAATGCTGTTAACTTCATGGAGTTTAGAGAATCGCCGATGGAAGAGTAAAAGTAAATCTGCAACCTGCAAGAGTCGGCTATCACATTACCGTCATCCGTGCTCATTATGCTGTCTTTCTCCGGAAGGAAAGGGGTACCATCTAATGACTCCAAAATGGCAAATTGGGTGGTATAGTGGCTTGTCACATACGTCCCAGTCTCCGGGTCTTTAATGCGCCCAAGGTAGCTGTATTGGTTTCTGGATAACACAGAGTCTGCCAAAATAGACCGTGTCGAGACAAAAAACGTGTCTGTCAATATTTCAAAGTGGTCTGCTTCGTTTGTAAGTGAGTTGCCCAATGTGTCTGTTGTATCATCACATGACAGGAAAGCCAGTGTTGACATGGCTATCCCAAACAGGAACTTTGCTTTCATCTTGGTCTTCTTTCTAGATGATATTAACCCTAATAGCTGTATCGTTTTTGTGTATTTGGCTTGTTAATCCTGACAGATCCTTTCGTAGAATGCCTCATATTGGTCGGCAAACTGCTCGCCGGGGTAGTCAAGAAGGGGCACATTGCAACTTTTTGCATAGTCGACCAAACCCGGATAAACAGTTTCGCTGGCCTGTATTATGCCGTCCGAATAGTCGATGGCAAGCTTGCCCAGTTCTTCAAAACCAAAGTTGTCATCATACTTTTCCAGCAAATCGGCTTTGGCATCCCTGAACTCCAGGCACTTCTTGAAGTTCTGTCCGAGGTCCTTCTTCAGTGCCTTCGAAAAGAGTGAAGTGACTATCTTGGCATTGGCAAACGACGGCTCTTCTTTGTAAGCTGTCTTTACATAGAATGGCACAACAGCCCCCATCCATCCTTGGCAATGAATGATTTCTGGCACCCAGCGCAGTTTTTTCACTGTCTCGAGCACCCCGCGAGCAAAGAATATGGCTCTTTCACCATTGTCAGGATAATCTTCCCCCGTTTCATCGACATCCATTTGACGCTTTGTGAAATAGTCGTCATTGTCTATGAAGTAGACTTGTATGCGTGACGATTGTATGGAGGCGACTTTAATTATCAGCGGATGATCTGTGTCATTGATAATAAGATTCATTCCCGAAAGGCGGATTACCTCGTGCAACTGCCCCCGGCGCTCATTGATGTTTCCCCATTTGGGCATGAACGTCCGTATTTCATGGCCTTTCTCTTGTATGGCCTGTGGCAGCTCTCTTCCCATTAGCGAAAGCTCACTGTCAGGTACGTAAGGTGATATCTCCTGGTTTATGAATAATATTTTTCTTGCCATTGTTCATCTGTTTATCAACTGCAAAGATACAAAATTTATTTGATATTTGAGTATTAGGCAATGCCTTTTATGAAAAAAAGGCTTTTCTTGGCTATATTTTCCATGTATTCTTTTTTAGTTTGCCAAAAAAGTTGTTATTTTGCAGCGAATTTGTAGTATAGCGTTTAAAACGTTGTTAGAAATGAAAATTTTTCATAAGAATGTGGATTTGCAAAACGAACTCTTCGCAGTTCGCAAGCTAGGCAAGACCGTTGGCCTTGTTCCAACAATGGGGGCTCTCCATGAAGGTCATGCTTCGCTGGTGAGACGGTGTGTTTCGGAGAATGACGTTACAGTTGTCTCTGTGTTTGTTAATCCTACACAGTTTAACGACAAGAACGATTTGCAGAGCTATCCCCGCGATTTGGATGCGGATTGCAAGTTGTTGGAGTCATGCGGGGCCGATATTGTTTTTGCTCCCTCGGTTGAAGAGATGTATCCCCAGCCCGATACGCGTCATTTTGAATTCCCGCCTATAACGACGGTGATGGAAGGTGCCCATCGTCCCGGTCACTTCAATGGCGTGTGCCAGGTGGTAAGCCGTTTGTTTTATATCGTGCGCCCCCAAAGGGCATATTTCGGTGAGAAAGACTGGCAGCAAATAGCTGTTGTCAAGGCGATGGTTAAAAGCCTCGGCCTGAATGTGGCGATTGTTGAGTGTCCGATTGTGCGTGATGCCGACGGCTTGGCCCGTTCAAGCCGCAATTCGCTGCTTTCAGCAGATGAGCGTTCGATTGCCCCGGAGATATTTAAGCAATTGAAGCAGAGCATAGAGTATTCCAAGGGCCATACGGTGGAGGAGACCCACAAATATGTAGTGGATGGCATAAATTCTGTCGACGGGTTGGATGTCGAGTATTTTTCGATTGTCAACGGCGACACCCTACAGGACGTAAGTTCGTGGGATGACGCTCCTCACGTTGTTGGTTGCATTACCGTTTATTGCGGAAAGCGCCCTGTAAGGCTTATCGATCACATAAAATATAAATAGAGATGATGATAGAGGTTCTTAAGTCCAAGTTGCATTGCGTTACAGTTACCGAGGCCAATCTCAACTATATGGGGAGCATCACGATTGATGAAGACCTCATGGATGCTGCCGGCATGATTGCGGGTGAGAAAGTGTATATTGCCGATAACAATAACGGTGAGCGGTTTGAGACATATATTATTAAAGGGGAGCGTGGTTCGGGGGCTATTTGCCTCAACGGTGCTGCTGCGCGCAAAGTCCAGGTTGGTGATGTTTGCATAATAATATCATACACCCTGATGGATTTTGAGGAAGCGAAGTCGTATAAGCCCACGATAGTGTTTCCAAAAGAAGGTAACAGGCTTTAGTTGCCGGTGGCCTGTACGGAAAATCCCGATTGCATGACAATGCCTGCAATCGGGATTTTCGTTTGGGTAAGATAGTCAACTTATTCGATGGCAACCAATACGTCGCCTTCCATGACGCTTTGGCCGGGCTGCACCAATATGGCGCTAACTTTTCCGCCCTTCTCGGCATCAAGGTTGTTGGCCATCTTCATGGCTTCGAGCACAACAACAGTGTCGCCTGCCTTGATTTCATCGCCCACAGCGACCTTGATCTCAGTGATGACGCCTGGCAATGGGGCTTTTACGGCATTCTGGTAATTTGCCTTAACTGCGCCGCCGCCGGCCTCCTCCTGGCTTGCGGTTGCTTGTGCAGCCACAGGTGCGACCTTTACCTTGGGCTTTTCGGGCTTGGCTTCTTCCTCCATTTCCACTTTGTACGTTTCGCCGTTGACGATGACAGTAGCCACGTTGCCTTCTATGGCATCAATGTTCACCTCGTATTTATTCCCGTTGATAGTATATTTGTATTCTTTCATGTCTTATGGCTTATGGTTTTGGCTGGCCGGTCATGGTAAGAGCATGGCCGTTCCATTCCGTGAAATGTTCAATAATCGTTATTTTTCCAGACTCTTGGTCGTGCACGTTGTTGCCCATGAACTCGTGCAACGCCAAAGAGATGGCAGCAAAAACCTCTTTGTCCTGTTTCATATCTACAATGTTTTGGCCACAGAATCCGGTCTGTTTCAGCACAGGTCTTTTCCTCGTGCACGACCGAGTCCTGTGGCCCGTTATGCTTTTTTACATTGGTATGTTGCCATGTTTCTTGGCAGGCAGGCTCTCGCGCTTGGTTGAAAGCTGTGCGAGGGCTCGGCAGATGCGGAAGCGGGTGTTGCGCGGCTCTATCACGTCGTCGATGTAGCCATACTTGGCAGCCTGGTATGGGTTGGCAAACATCTCGGTGTATTCCTCCTCTTTCTCTGCGAGGAAGGCCTGAACGTCTTCACCGGCGGCTTTCTTGTCCTTTGCCTCCTTGGCGCACAATACGGCTA
>ENA-OOXC01001650-OOXC01001650.1-human-gut-metagenome-genome-assembly--contig:-NODE-1650-length-12496-cov-3.134957_pt1 | contig 12496 bp, 8 predicted proteins | sample MGYA00241578_ERZ501325 | MGnify/ENA primary metagenome ERZ501325 (study PRJEB25962, sample SAMEA2042737) | human gut metagenome | biome: human gut; feature: human-associated habitat; material: faeces...
GGCTCCGCCATGTCTTTTCTCCGGCAGGGGCAGGTCCGGAAACCCTCACCGGGTACTTATGCCTTGGAATAGGGACTGGAAATAGAACAGGCAGGTCTGAAGGCCTGCCCTGATAGAGAACCGGGAGATGATTATAGAGTCTTTATGCAAGCTATCAGTTTGTCGACATCTTCTTCTGTTGTATCGAAAGAGGTAACAAGTCTCATTTCTCCTATGGTTTCGTTCCAAAAGTAGAAATGATAATATTCTTGTAGCTTATCTTCTTTTTCACGCGGCATGATGAAGAATAATTGGTTGCTTTCCACCGTTTGGGTAAACTTTATATCAGGCATTGTGGAAAGTTTCTTGTACAAGCGTTGCGCCATTGCGTTGGCATGTTGTGCGCATGTTAACCATAGGTTATCTTCAAGGAAGGCTGTGAACTGGCAAGAGATATAACGCATTTTGCTGGCCAATTGGCAAGATTGTTTTCTGGCATAACGTGCTTCCTTTATCAAATCCTGATTGAAAATCACTACACATTCGGCTCCCATCAGTCCGTTCTTTGTTCCTCCCAAAGTCAATGTGTCAACTCCGCAAGCTCCTGATATATCATCAAGACTCATTCCCAATGCTGCCGCGGCATTAGAGATACGGGCGCCGTCCATATGCACAAACAGTCCATGCCGGTGTGCAAATTCTGTCAATGCGCATATTTCTTCTGGTTTATAAATTGTTCCTAATTCACTACATTGACTTAGGTAAATTGCTCCGGGCTGAGAATGGTGTTCTATACCAAAGTTAACCATAAATGGTTTTAGTAATTCCGGAGTCAGTTTGCCATCCGGAGTAGGAATTGTGCGCATGAAACAGCCAGTCGCTTTACTGGGGGCACCACATTCATCTACAGCAATGTGAGCTGTGTCGGCACAGAAGATAATATGGTAAGGACGGGTCATCATTTGCAACGCCATAGTATTACTGCCTGTGCCATTAAAAACAAACAGTGCTTCACATGGACGTGAAAATTGTTCTTTCACTTTGTGGGCGGCTTCTTCTGTCCATGGATCATCTCCATAGCCAAGTGCATGTCCGTTATTGGCCTTCATTAACGCTTCCATGATGCGGGGATGTACACTTGAATTATTGTCAGATGCAAAACTTCTCATATTCTTTTTCTATTTTACAATTTATTTGTAAAGGTAGGAGCTTTTTCAACAAAATGCAATGAAACGTCATTGAAATAAATACGCAAAAGGAGTATCATGCAGATGTATTATACATGTAATGCTTTTATCTGATCTTTGCCATCGGAAAAATAACAAGGTAAAAGTATGATGAAAATTCAGATGAAAGGCATTAGCCTTATGATAATTCTTTTGATGCTGGCATTGACCGTACAGGCGGCCGTTTTGCGAGGAACTATAACAGATAAAGCGACTAAAGAGCCACTTATTGGTGCTGCTGTACAGTTAAGTGGTACAAATACAGGAACTATTACTGATGTGGATGGTAATTTCGAACTTGCGGGATTAAGAAATGGAACGTACAAGCTTATTATATCTTATGTGTCTTATTGTACACAGACTGTTGAGGTTACAATAAACGGCATGTTCGAAATAAAAGTAGAACTAGAACAGGATAATCAACAATTAGGAGAAGTTGTGGTTGTAGCGGATGCTAAAAAGAATACGGAGAATGCTATTATTACCCAACAACGTACTAGCTTGGTTATGCAAACGGGAGTTTCTGCCCAGCAGATTACCAAGACGCAAGATAAAGATGCTTCGGAAGTGATTCGCCGTGTACCGGGTATCAGTATAATTGAGGAGAAATTCGTTATGGTACGTGGGCTTTCACAACGGTATAATAATGTGTGGATTAATAATAGTGCCGTACCTAGTTCTGAAGCCGATGCGCGTGCTTTCTCTTTCGATATTATTCCATCGTCGCAGTTGGATAATATGTTGGTAGTGAAATCGCCTGCACCGGAATATCCGGCTGATTTCAGTGGTGGTTTTATTTTAGTGAATACCAAAGATGTTCCTAGCAGTAATCTGTTTACTATTTCGGTTGGAACTAGTTTAAATGATCAGACTCATTTTAAAAAGTTTCTGTATAATAAAGGAAGTGGCACAGATTTTCTAGGTTTCGATAATGGCTTTCGTAGCTTGAAAGGTGGAATCAATGCTGTGCTTAGTCCGATGAACAATGGCTATGATTTATTAAATAATGGGTTAAATAATGACTGGACCGTTAAAGATCGTAGGCCCTTGGCAGATCTTAGCCTGAATATGAATTTCAGCCGTCGCTGGGTGGATAGTAGCGGACGTACTTTGGCTATGTTAGGAACAGTGAACTATAGTAATAGCTATAAGACATATCTGGATATGGATAACAATTTGTTTGGTGCTTATGATATGACTCACGATTGTTCTAATTATTTACGTAAAAGTATAGATGACCAATATAATCATAGTGTTCGTATAGGAACTATGCTGAATTTTACTTATATACCTGCCAGTGGTAACAGTCGCTATGAGTTTAAGAATATTTTTAATCAATTAGGGAAAGACCGCTATACTTATCGTAAGGGGACAGATGCACAAAGTGATTATGAAGAGAGTGCGGAATATTATTATCAGAGTCGTACCACTTATAATGGTCAATTTACGGGGAAGCATACATTGGGTAATACCGATAAGTTGGATTGGAGTGCTGGATATTCTTATGCCAATCGGAATATGCCGGACCGCCGTCGATATACTACCGTACTCAATGAAGAGACCAATCAGTTGGAAGTAGAGAACTTGAATGAGATTAATCGGGAGTTTTCCCGATTGGATGAACATATTTTGTCGGCTAACATCAATTATCAGCACGATTTCTCTTTCGGGATTTTTACTCCTAGCCTGAAGGCTGGAGCTTACACGGAGTATCGTGCTCGTGAATATAATACCCGTTTTTTTATCTATAGTTGGAAAAATGGTTTGCCGGGTGCTTATAAAGTAATGAATGTCCCTAATGAATTATTACAAGAGAAGAATTATGGAGAGAATGGACTTTATTTATTGGAACAAGTGGATTGGCGCAATAATTACGAAGGCAATAATCTCTTGAGTGCTGGTTATGTAGGGGGTAATCTTCCGTTGGGCAAATTGAATGTATACGCAGGAGTTCGTTTTGAATATAATAGAATGGAGTTGGTTAGCCATACACAGAAAAACGAGGAAAGCCCCACTAGTGTGTTTTACACGTATGATGACTTTTTCCCGTCTGTAAATGCGGCTTATCGTTTGAATGATAAGCATCAGTTCCGTTTATCTTATGGACGTACTGTGAATCGTCCGGAATTTCGGGAGGTTTCTTCTTCTGTATATTATGATTTTGATCTTGCCAGCAATGTACAAGGTAATTATAATTTAAAGCCTGCTTATATTGATAATTTAGATTTTGGTTATGAGTTTTATCCCAGCAGTGGAGAGCTGATTTCTGTTTCTCTTTTCTATAAAAGGTTTAAGAATCCTATTGAATGGACTTATACTGTATCCGGAGGTACAGACCTTATCTATTCGTATGTCAATGCCAAAGGAGCGGATAATTATGGAGTAGAAGTGGATATACGCAAAAATCTGGATTTTATAGGTATGCGTAATTTTAGTCTTAGTCTGAACGGGGCCTTAATTAAAAGTAAAGTGAAATTTGAGCCGGGAGCCAAAGAGGAGGACCGTCCGATGCAAGGTCAATCTCCATATTTGATTAATGCCGGTTTCTTCTATCAACATGCCGATAGCGGATGGAATGCTGCATTGCTTTATAACCGTATCGGTAAACGTATTATTGGTGTAGGCCGTAGTTTGGGAACCGCAGACAATGAAGTCAGAGTACCCGATTCTTATGAAATGCCCCGTAATGCAGTAGATTTAAGTGTCTCGAAAAAAATCGGTAATCTGGAAATAAAGGTTGCTGTACGCGATTTGTTGGCGGAGAAAGTTTCTTTCAAGCAATTTGAAGAAACTAGACATGGAAAAGTGGAGCAAATTACCCGTCAATACAAATCAGGGCGTAATTTCAATTTGAACATTAACTATACGTTTTAAAATAGAATGAATCTTTCATTATTAACCAATAAACAAATGGAAATGAGAACTGACAAGTTTATGATTTACGTATTCTCAGCAATAATGCTGGGGGGAATGGTTGCTTGTAGCAGTGATGATCCGGAAACTGATACAGGAAACGGTAATGGCAACGGTGGAAATGCCGAAGCTCCTTATGTATGGGGGGCTGAGGGGGCTATTAAAACATGTGACCACTTGTTATTTAATGATGATAAAACTGAGAATGCCAAAGGTACCGTGATAGGAAATGGAGATCAGGAGTTTATTTTTAAAGGTACACAGACTTTGTCTAAAGGAACTTACCTGATGAAAGGATGGATTTATGTGGGGACTGGGTCGGTATTGACCATCGAACCGGGGACTGTTATCAAAGGGGATAAAGATACACAGGCTGCCTTGATTGTAGAACCGGGCGGCAAACTAATAGCCGAGGGTACTAAAGACGCTCCGATTGTTTTTACCTCTGAACAGCCTAAAGGCCAGCGTAAACCGGGAGATTGGGGGGGATTGATTATTTGTGGTAATGCCAAGAATAATCAGGGAGTGTTGAACCAGCAGATTGAAGGAGGTCCACGTACTAAACATGGAGGAAATGATGATGCTGACAATTCAGGTATATTGAGATATGTACGTGTGGAATTTGCTGGTTATCCTTTTCAAAAAGATAAGGAAATTAATGGTATAACTTTTGGATCTGTAGGTAGTGGAACTACCATTGATCATTTACAGGTTTCATATTCCAATGACGACTCTTACGAATGGTTTGGAGGTAATGTAAATTGTAAATATCTAGTGGCTTATAATGGATGGGACGATGAGTTTGATACAGATAATGGCTTCTCCGGTAAGGTCCAATATTGTCTTTCAATCCGTGATCCGAGAATCGCAGATACTTCTCAGTCTAATGGTTTTGAGTCGGATAATTGTGGAGACGCCTCATTGATAGAACCCTATACGACAGCCGTATTTAGTAATGTCACTTTTATCGGACCGTTGGGGCGTGATGCCAACTTTGTTAATAATGAGAGCTATATTACCGGTGGTAGCTTCAATCCTAATAACGGTTCAGCTTTAGGTAAGTTCCAGTCTGCTATGCAGATCCGACGTTCCAGTCGTTTGAATTGCTTTAATTCAGTAGCTGTAGGGTATCCTGTCGGTTTAATTATTGATGGTGAGAAAGGTAATACAGTTGAGATGACCAAGGCAGGAAACATAAAGTTGGAGAATATTTGGTTTGCAGGTATGACGGTGGTCGGTTCTGATGCTAACAAAGTATATGATGATGTGCTTTATGATGCCGTGAACAAGCAAATCATTGATGCTGGACAAGAGTCTTATTCTTCTACTTTTTTCAAAACTCAGAAAGGAAATAAAGTATTGACTGATGTCAATGAGTTGAAATTCAAGGACGGGCGTAATATCGGTGTTAATTATATGCCGGATGCAGGTAGTCCTGTGTTGACAGCCGCTTCATTTAATGACGCACTGTTGAGCAGCGGTTTTGAGACAGTAGAATATATCGGAGCGTTTGGAACAGATGATAATTGGTTGGATGGCTGGACTAATTTCGATCCTAATAATACAGACTACTAATACACCTTTGAATATACACACATAGCTGTTAATTTTAGGGGATTCTATGCGGTAAAGTCATAGAATTCCCTTATTTTTGTATCCAAACCTAGAAACTATTAATTAATACACCTATGTATCCATTTAAATTTAACCCCATTCTGAAATCCACCATTTGGGGTGGAGAAAAGATTATTCCGTTCAAACATCTGAATATTGAACAGCCTCAGGTTGGCGAAAGTTGGGAAATTTCTAATGTCCCAGGCGATGAGTCTGTTGTTGCTAATGGAACTGAAGCCGGCAAAAATTTGAGCCAGTTGGTAAAAGAATATAAAGGTTCTTTGGTAGGAGAAAGTAATTATCAGCGTTTTGGAGATAATTTTCCTTTGTTGATCAAATTCATTGATGCTTGTGACGACCTCTCTATACAAGTGCATCCGGATGATGAACTGGCAAAGAAGCGTCATAATTCGATGGGCAAGACCGAAATGTGGTATGTTATTGACAATGCCGGGGGGAAAGCACATCTGCGTTCGGGATTAAGTAAAAAAATTACTCCCGATGAATATGCTGCAATGATTGCTGATAATACTATTTGTGATGCATTGGCTGATTATGCCGTACAATCGGGTGATGTGTTTTTCTTGCCTGCAGGACGTATCCATAGTATTGGAGCCGGATGCTTTATTGCTGAGATTCAGCAGACCTCGAATGTGACTTACCGAATTTATGATTTCAATCGTAAGGATAAGAATGGTAATACTCGTGAACTGCATACAGAATTGTCAAAAGATGCCATAGATTATTCTGTAGAAGAGGATTATCGTACTCATTATACTCCGAAACAGAATGAATCTGTCGAGTTGGTTACCTGTCCGTATTTCACTACTTCTGTTTATGATTTGACTGAAAATATGACGATAGATTATAGTGAACTTGATTCGTTTGTAATTTATATTTGCATGGAAGGTACATGTACGGTAACTGATGGGGATGGTAACTCATTGGAATTGCAAGCCGGTGAATCTATCCTTTTCCCTGCCACAACAAAAGAGGTGAAAGTGACTGTGGAAGGTCATGTTAAGTTCTTGGAAACTTATGTATAAAGATTCGTTTTGTTTTTGATAAAATAAACTGCTGTTTCCAATACATACAACGAAAGCAGCAGTTTATTTTATTAAAAACAATGTTCCCTGTTTAAAAGGTAAACTTCAGGCATACAGGTTTATTGGTTTTTATTGTTTTGCCTGTGTCTTTCAGTAGTCCTGTTTGGGAATCTCTTTCAAATACTTGTATGGAGTTGCTGTCTCTGCAGGCCACTAACAGGTATCGTCCGTTCCGGCTGATAATAAAATTACGTGGATGGATACCAGTCAGCTGATAACCTGTCTTTGTTAATGTCCCTTCTTCCTGATTTATGGAAAAGATAGCGATACCGTCTGCTTTTAAGCGGTTGGATGCATACAGAAATTTTCCATCGGGTGAAATGTGGATATCTCCGCTACCTTTGGCACCCACTGTGTCAGCTTCTATATATTGTATGGCGTTTAATTTTCCTTTGTCGTAAGAGAAAGCTATAACTTTTCCTGAGATTTCATTAATCAGATAAGCGAATTTTTGGTTCGGATGGAAACAAATGTGGCGTGGTCCTGATCCTGATTCTACTTTTATATTAAATTCTTCGGATTCATTCAGCAAGGAATGGGATACACCATCAGTTACATTCTCACTAACAGGAAATACATGAATCTGGTCTGTCCCTAAATCACTGGCAAGTAGATATTTATGGTCTGGAGTGAATTCTATACAATGTAAATGTGGCTGTGTTTGTCTCTCTTTGTCAAGACTATTTCCTGTAAAGGAAATAAGGCGTGTTTCGGATTTTAATTTGCCGTCTTTATCTAGTGGGAAAACGGTAATGCTACCTCCCATATAATTTGCTGTCAAGACAAATTTTTCCGACGGGCTGAGAGTTATATAACAAGGTGCGCCGCCGTCAGTGGGTTGAGAATTAAGCAAAGTTAGTTTCTTTTGTTCTTTATCGAATTTGATGGCATTGGCGGTAGAACTTTTTCCGGAATCCTCCCCTACAGCATATATTCTTTCTCCATCAGCCGAAGGAATGAGGAAAGATGGGTTGGATATTCCTTTTATTCCGCTGATATATTGTGAGTTGCCATTTTGTTCATCAAAGTTATAAACCTTGATACCTTCTTCCTCCGGAGTTGCATAACTGCCTACCAACATATACATCATATTCGGATTTTTTTCAACTGTAATTGGTTCTGTTTGTTTCTTGGGAGAGGGTATACAGCCTCCCAGTATCATACTGCTCATACACAATACCATTAATTTTTTGTTCATATTGTCTGATCTGTTAGTATTAGAAAAATTATTTTCAAAGATACGTTGTTCTTATTAAAATGCGCTAAATAAACGAATAAATAATTGGATATTAACAGAAGTGTGTGTATATTTGTAACCTCTTTATGAGTTACCAGTACGGGGTTGACTGGATTTGACAGCGTGGCTAAGTGGTATGTAAGCATGCAGTGCGTGGTTGATTGGCACTATAATCCCAGTTTTCAAAATTTTATCTGGCAACGAAAATTATGCTCTTGCTGCTTAATCGAATCATAGTAGATTAGCTTTATTTCTGCCAAAGTGGTGGAAACGAGACATCACTCAAAAGCTCTTGTTCCGAAGCGTTTGATCAAGTGGTGCAGTAAAATCGGGAATAGTTAGAGATCCGCCTCGTGTCTCTTACGAAAATTTAGAGGATAAGGTATAAGTTGGTGGCTTCGGTCCTGCTTATACTCGAAAATTTAGGCGAAGATAAGCATGTAGAAAGCGTATGGCTTCCTCGTTTGGACGAGGGTTCGACTCCCTCCAGCTCCACAATTAATATTGATAATTAATATGTTGTAATAATTGCACCCGATATTACACCCTGTTTGGAGAACTGATAGCTTGATTATCATTATTTATATCAAAGGCAATCAGCTTCTCTTAAATAAATTAACTTCTGTGATAGCATGTGATATTTTATTTAAATATTTATAGTTTTGTTTGTCCTCTCCAAAATGAATACTTATATTTGTCACATCATTAGGGCTTGACTGGAATTGACAGCGAGTTGGAATGGTATGTAAGCATGCAGTGGGTCGGTAATTTCCACTTAAATCTCAGTTATCAAAATTTTATCTGGCAACGAAAATTATGCTCTCGCTGCTTAATCGAAGTATAGTAGATTAGCTTTATTTCTGCCAAAGTGGTAGAAACGAGATGTTACTCAAAAGCTCTTGTTCCGAAGCGTTTGATAAAGTGGCACAGCAAAATCGGGAATAGTTTGAGTTTCTCCTCGTAGCTCTTGCGAAATCTTAGAGGATAAGGTATAAGTTGGTGGCTTTGGTCTTGCTTATGCTTGAAAACCTTAGGCAAAGATAAGCATGTAGAAAGCGTATGGTTTCCTCGTTTGGACGGGAGTTCGATTCTCCCCAGGTCCACATTGTAAATATAAATAAGGCTTGCAATTATTCTGCAAGCCTTATTTATTATGGAGAATTCTTTTATTACTATATTTTATTTGGTTGATGGAATAGTCACATCATACATTATTCAACTATATTGTACATTGTTCCTTTATCATGTTTGTATGAATTAAAAAAGATAAGCATTCCATTTTGATTTATGATTCATACACGGTTTTATTTAGATTTCTTGGTTTAAATAAAAAGTATTATCTTTGTGACATTCTCCAACTTTGAATAAGAGAGGAGATACAGACATATATTCGAAAGACGTTTTTATACGTATTCTTCTATAAGTAAATTCTCGCAAAATTTATGGAAAAGGAAGATATACGGTGCAAACGTCCACTTTGTATGCATGTTATGGGTATGCCAATTTTTTGGCATACTATAATGTCATATAAACGTGGGCTGTTTGCGTTGTTTATCCTTTTTCCGGGCAATGCGAGAAGCCTACTTATGGGATGATTACAACGTAAACTCCCACGTCTCTTTGTATATATCCATATTAACACTAAATTGCCGGATTTTGGGAGTTTTTATGGCATATTTTATTATGAAGCCTATCGGAATTTTGATAAAAAAAGAATTAGAACGACAAGAGCGTAGCGTCTCATGGTTCGCTCGTAAACTCTCTTGTGACCGTTCCAACGTATACCGTCTGTTCCAAAAGGAAAATATTGATACTGGATTACTGACTAGAATCTCCTTATTATTAAATCATGATTTTTTTGCAGACCTTTCTGAAAGTATAAGAGAAAAATGATAGTTGCAAAATCTGCAATAAAAGTGATGCAATATCCGCTTTATATCTTTTTGTTTTATTTCATATTTTAGGAATATCTTTGCAACAAAATAATTAAAAATGTAAAAAGATGAGAACAATGAAGTATTTATCAATGATGCTAGTTGTACTAGCAATGAGTCTATGTATGGTAAGCTGTGGAGATGATGATGAGAACAGTAACATTTTAGCAGGAACGCGATGGGCATACAGTGATGTTTATGAAGATGGAACAGTGGAAGTAAGTCTAACTTTTAATGCAGATAACACTGCTATTTGGAACTATGTCGTAAGAAATGCGGGTGGAACTATTATCACAAACGAGAGTGCAGGTTATAGTTATCAGGTCTCTGAAAATTTAGTAGTAATGACTGCTCAACAAGCAGGAAAAGCAAACTTAGAAGGAGTTATTTCTTCTGGTGTTAAGATGGAGGTAACAAATATGTCTACTCAAAAAAGCATAGGAACATTTTATAAAAAATAGTTCAACTATTTATAAACTTGTATATCCATGAAAAACTACTTCTGTCTAGTATTACTCTTTATATTTTGTAATTGCAGTGGGGAAAGAGTTTTAGATTCACTACTATTATCAAAAGATAAACTGAATTTTACTTGGCAAGGAGGAATAGAAGATATAAATGTGGAAGCTAACGATTTTTGGATTGTTTCTTCCACAATACCTTCATGGATAACAATTAACAAAACAAAAGGGGAAAGTGGTGTTTCCTCTATTTCCATATCTGTAATAGAAAATAACACCAATGAAGCACGTACTTGTTACATTTCCTTTGCTATTCCTGAATTTAATACAAAAAAAATATTGCAAATTACTCAAACGGCAAAAGAATATTTAGCTTTTACAGGAGAAAACAAGGAGTATAACATATCTTCTGATGAAACGACGTTATCATTAGAAATCACTCGAAATATAAGTTACAAATTAAACATATCCGAAGAAAGCAGAGAATGGATTTCACAAAATTCTTTTGAGAAAAAAGCTAATGAAAAGACATCTAATCAGGCTACTATAAAAGTAAGTAACATAGAATACAATATAAATACAACTGGTTTAAACAAAATACAACTTTTCATTGCTGCCAACAAGACCAAAGAAGAACGACATGCCAAAGTTGCAATATACAACGAAATTTACAATATTTCTGACACCATCTATATAACACAAGAAGCTGGAGAGGAAATAAACAAGTACCAAGATGGCACTTATTTCCTGCTTCAACAAGCTATAGTCTCTAATGGTGTAAATCTTATCGTCATGGGTGATGGCTTTACCCAACAAGACATGGCTCAGAATGGGCGTTATGAAATGGTCATGAAACAAACTGCCGATTATTTTTTTTCTATTGAGCCTTTTAAATCTTATCGGAATTACTTCAATGTTTACGTCTTAATTGCCGAATCGGAAGAAGCGGGCGTAGGAAATGAAAATATTTTTAAAGGAACAATAAACAATAAATTTGGAACGACCTTTGGGGATGGTACAGCAATCACTTGTAATGCGGATTTGTGCTTTGAATATGCTCGTAAAATAAAAGAGTTGCCGTCAGATAAACCATTGACCATCATTATGTCACTTAATAGTACCAAATATGCGGGAACTACCTATTTATATGCAAATGGTAACTCTATTGCTTTATGTCCAATGAGTGAAGAAGCTTCCCCAAATGACTTTGAAGGATTGATACATCATGAAGCGGGGGGGCATGGTTTCGGTTTCTTATGTGACGAATATGTCTATTATAAACAAAAAATGCCCGAAAGCCGTAAAAAAAAATTAAAAGAATGGCAAGAGTTAGGGTTTCAAATGAACCTTGATTTTACAAGTGATTCTTCTTCCATTCTTTGGAAAGATTTTATTGGCTTAGATAAATACAAACAAGTAGGAGCCTATGAAGGTGGTTATGAGTATCAATATGGAGTTTGGCGGTCGGAAGAGAATAGTTGCATGAATAATAATATACCTTATTTTAATGTACAGAGCAGATGGAGCATTGTTAGGCGGATAATGCAACTATCCGGAAGAGAAATTTCTATCGGAGATTTTATAGAGAATGATTACGTCGTATTACCATATATAACATCCCGTGCTATAGACGATAAATCTTTTAAGCCTTTAGGGGAGCCTATATGGATTAAATAAACTGTACCCAATTTTACGATGTCGGTAAAAAAGTTTGATATTTTTTTCTTATTTTTATTGGCTTTTTCATTTTATAGTTTCAATCCCCTTTGGGGGATATCCTCTTCTTTTGGGGTGTGGCTTACACCCAGCATTTCTTTAAGTTCATGAAACTTCATTCTGAACCATTCAAGTATCGGCATACCGTCAATACACAGCCGGAACTTTCCTTTCTCCTGCGGGTTTCTTTCTACGGTTGCCGTTGAGTGCTCCGTCCTGAACTTCTCGTTGTGCTCCTTCGAATAGAGCCTGCCCTTGAACCCTACGGGCTGCAGGCTGACAATTTGCCTTGTCAGTTCCTTGGTGAACC
>ENA-OOXC01001651-OOXC01001651.1-human-gut-metagenome-genome-assembly--contig:-NODE-1651-length-12496-cov-2.848244_pt1 | contig 12496 bp, 13 predicted proteins | sample MGYA00241578_ERZ501325 | MGnify/ENA primary metagenome ERZ501325 (study PRJEB25962, sample SAMEA2042737) | human gut metagenome | biome: human gut; feature: human-associated habitat; material: faeces...
CTGTATCATAATATCTTTTATATTGTTGCTTAAATGTAAATTTATGTGAATGTATTACTTCTGAATCTGCACAATATTTTATCTTATAACCATTTATTATTAATTTATAAGCAATATACATATCTTCATTAGTTGGTAAAACTTTTCCATCGTACCAATTTAGTTTTTCAAATACCTCTCTTTTTATTGCAGAAGATGCATCAGAATAAAAGAACGTATTCATCCCTAATTTTTCTATGTCTTTTTTAGTCTTTATTATAGAATTTTTAGGATAGTTTTTCTTTCTAGTATAATATTCTATAGATTTCTTATCATCGCAAATTTGTCTACTATATGTAGCTTCAGCTTCATTTTCTTCAATTGGTTTTATTAATTTTTCAAGCCAATCATTTTTTCTTATTATTACATCCTGTGTAATAAAAACTATAATATCGGCATTTGATTCTTTTGCTTCATTTTCTCTTGTCAAACTATGTGAAAATTTTTTTGCTTCTATTTTTTTATATAAAACTTTATTATTTTTTTCTTTTATTTGTTCTACTAACTTTTCTGTATTATCTTTTCCTTTTGTTATAATATATCTAATATTATTGATATTTCCATACTTACTTTGTAACTCTATGCTTTTTTGTAAATCAACAATATAATTTTCTGCATTATATAATGGACAAATTATATCTATATTCATTACATTGCTCCTTCTTTTTTAATTACTGATATTATTGTTTTAAAAAATATTTGAATATCTAATTTAAATGAAATATTATCAACATAATATAATTCCATTTTCATTCTTTCTTCATATGTAATATCGCTTCTTCCATTAGCTGCCCAATATCCTGTAAGTCCTGGTCTCACACTCAAAAATTTATCTTTATTTTCGCCATATTTTTCAATTTCACCATCTACTATTGGTCTTGGTCCAATAAGACTCATATCACCTTTTAGTACATTTACAAATTGTGGAAGTTCATCTATGCTTGTTTTTCTTATAAATCTACCTAATCTTGTAATTCTTGGGTCATCTTTTAACTTATGGTTTTCTTCAAATTCTATTTTTGCTTCTTCATTTTGTTCTAAATATTCTTTTAATTTTTTATCAGCATCTATACACATTGATCTAAATTTATAAATTCTAAATTTTTTTCCATCTTTTCCATATCTTAGATGTTCATAAAACATAGGTCCGTCGTCTTCTTTAAGAACTTTTCTTGCTATATAAACAGCCATAGTTATAGGAACTAGTAGAACACACCCTACTAATCCACCTAAAATATCTATCAATCTTTTTACTACTTTATATAAAACTTTTCTAACTTCTACTTTTTCTTTTATATTTGGTTGTACAATTGCTTCGTCCACAATAACATTGCTTTCGCTAACATTTGTATTCATAATACATCCCCCTTACAAACTGCTCAAATACAAATTTATTATATATTATTACTCTTTTCTTTTCAACCTTTTTACAGCATTTTTCGATATTTTTTTACTAAAGAAGTCTAAAGTACTATTGTTTTCAATACTTGAGACTTTTCTAGTAATTTTTACATATTTTATTTATTATATCCAGTCTTTTTTATTATACTATTACTTACACTTTTTACAGTTTCAGTTGGTGTATAATCATCTTCTCCAAATGCTTCTTTATGTAATTGTGTTACATTGCTTTCTAGTGTTACTGGTATTCCATACCATCTATCCATTGTTATTCCTTTTGTTTGATATGGCCATCCAATGCTTTCTCCTACTTTATATTTTGCAATGTTTGGTACCATTGATATTATATCGCCTGTTGTTATGTTTGTATATACTGATGGTAATATTTTGTCTGCAAATGTATTTATTTGTGCTACACTCTTTGTTTTTAACTTGTTAAACATTGCTTCGATTACTGTTCTCATTCTTTCTGTTCTTTTGTAATCTCCACCTGATGTGTATCTAATTCTTGAGTAAGCTACTGCTTGCACTCCATCTACATTATATGTTCCTGCTTGTGTTATGTGGTTTGAGGCTTTTCCTGTTACTTTTGATGTTTCATCTATATATCCATTTATATATTTTGTTTCTTCAGCTGTTATATTTAATGTTACTCCTCCTAGTTGGTCTACTGCTTTTGCAACTGAGTCGAAGTTTACTGTTACGAATTCTTTTATGTTTAAGTCTAAGTTTTTGTTAAGTGTGCTTATTGCTAGTGGTGCTTCTCCATATGAGTATGCATGTGTTATTTTATCTAGTCCATGTCCATCTATTTTTACATATGTATCTCTATATACTGATATTAGTTTTATATCTCCTGTTGAGTTATTTATACTTGCAATTATTATACAGTCACTTCTGTTTCCTATTCCATAATCATCTGATCTACTGTCTACACCAAATATTGCAATATTTCTATAACCTGATAGATTTTCTTTTGCTTCTTGTGATATTCCTAAATCTTCTTCATTTAAATCTATTTTTTGCATTTTTCCTAATTTGTTATTTACATACCAGAACATTGCTCCTACTAGTATGGCTAATATTATTACTAGTGTTAAAACTATTTTTCCAAATAATTTTAATTTTCCATGTTTTTTCTTTGTTTTTGATTTTGTTTTTTGCATATTATCACCATCTTTTCTGAATGCTTTTGGTATTTCTTCCTCTTCTTCTATTCTTTTTGTTTGTTTTTCTCTTCTTCCTTCGCTGTGTTTTCCAGCCATTTTAAATCGCCCCTTTTTCTTTTTTTATTTTATCGATTATAGTTTATTTGGATTCAGTTAGTATTAACTTGATGCCCATCTAAACATTTTTATATCATTATATTTTTTTAGTACTTGTTTGTATTTTTCATATTCTTCGTCCCACAGTTCTTCTGGTACTTTGTCAAATGCTGTAAATATTTTTTCTGCTTCTGTTAAGTATATTACTTGTTCTTGTGGTGACATTGCTTGATATTGTTTTGCGAATTTATTTAGCTTGTCTAACATTTCGTTTGCTTCTATAAAGTCCCAAAAGTCTTTTACTTTTAGTCCTAATAGTTTTATTTGCATTACTGCATATAATGCCAAAGCAAATACTATGAATATTAATACATATACTATTGCTAGTAATCCCATCTTTCTACCACCTTTTTTGTTTTTTTCAATTGTGCATTCTAATTGTAACATATATGATTTTTTTTTGCAATTTTTTTTGGTATTTTATTATATTTTGTCGTTATTTTTTTATTGCATCAAAAAAAGTGCCTATTTTTAGCTTTTTATAAGCTTTTAGGCACTTCGTTTTTTATACTTTATGCATTTGCTTTTAGTTTGCAAATTTCATAATTCATTCTGCTATGTTCTAATGCATTTTTGTTTTCGTAATCTCTTAGCATTTTTATTTGTTCTTTGTAATTTCTAGTTTGTCCATCTAATATTTTAGCTGTATTTATATTTATCATTATATCTACTTTTTCGTTTATTATTTCTAATGTTGGTTTTATTACATTGAACACTTCATTTTTTAGCACACTGACGTCTTCTTTTACTTCTTTTAGTTCTTTCTTTAAAGTTATAACGTTTGTTTTTAGTCCTGCTACGTCTTGTTTTAATCCTGTAACATCTTCTTTTAATACTGTTACGTCTTGTTTTAACTCTGCAACATCTTCTTTTAATACTGCTACGTCTTGCTTTAATCCTGTAACATCTTCTTTTAATACTGCTACATCTTGTTTTAATTCTGCAACATCTTGCTTTAATTCCTTTATGTCTGCTTCCATAGAGGCTAGTTTCTGCAATACTATTTTTTCAAATTCAGCACTCATACTATCCCTCCTTTCCTTATTTAATTTCCTTTTCTTTTCTCTTTTGCTTCTAGAATAAAGTTTAAAGTTTGAAGCAATAATATGAATTTCGAATTAAATTTTCATATTGAAATCAATTTTTTGAAGCAATAATTTTTATACTTATGTATAAAAATATAACTTAAAGATTAAAAAGGTATGGTTATATATTACCACACCTTTTTTCAAAAAACAATATTTTTCACAAAAATTTCACATTTTTATTATTTATTTTCTAATCTTTTTTCATTTTCAATTATTGTCATTATTATTTCAACTGTTTTCTCAAAATCATCATTTTTTATAACATAATCATATAGTTTTATTTTTGATTCTTCATATTCTAGTCTTCCTAAACGGATTTGCATTTCTTCTTCTGTTAAATTGTCTCCTCTATTTTCAAGTCTTCTTCTTAATTCATCTTTATCTACTTTTAAAAATATTGTAACAATTTTTGTGTCTTCTTTTAATAATTTTACTAGGTTTTCTGTTCCGTTTACTTCTATATCTTTTACTATTATTTTTCCGCTTTGAATTTTATCATTCATTAATTTTCTTGATGTTCCATAGTAATTTTCGTGGTGTAAGTCATATTCATAAAATTCGTTGTTTTTTATTTTTTCTTCAAATTGTTCTTTTGTTATAAAATGATATTGTATTCCTTCTTCTTCTCCAACTCTTGGATTTCTAGAAGTAAAAGATGGAAGTGATTCTACTTCTTCCATTCTTTTTATTAATTCTTTTTTTATTGTGTCTTTTCCTGCTCCTGAAACTCCAGATAGTATTACCAACATTTTTGTTTTTCTCCTTTTTGATTTTTATTAGTTTTCTTCACTTTCTTCGTTTTGTTCTTCAGTTGTTTCTTCTGCTTTTTCATTTTCTTCAACTGCATTTTCTGAAGTTTCTTCTTGTTCATCTTCTCTTATGATATTAACTTTTCCTTCTGCTATTTCGTTTGCAGCTATTGTTACTGGTGATTTGTCTTTTATTTTTATTAATGGTTCGTCTCCTTCTGCTATTTGTCTAGCTCTTTTTGATGTTGCTATAACTAATTCATATCTGTTTTTTGCTTTTGTTAATAATTCTGTAACACTTGGTTTTATTATCATTGTTTATACCTCCACTTTTTTATTAATTTTCATCTGTTAATTGTGCAGATGCTGCTGTTAAGTCTTTGTCTAATCTTCCTGCAACTGTTTCTGGTTGCACTGCTGATAAAATTATGTGACCTGAGTCCATAATTAAAACTGCTCTTGTTCTTCTTCCACATGTTGCATCTACTGCTGTTTTGTTGTCTTTCGCCTCTTGTACCATTCTTTTTATTGGTGCTGATTCTGGGCTTACTATTGCTACTATTCTTTCTGAAGAAACTATGTTTCCAAATCCTATGTTTACTAATTGCATATAACTCAATCCTTTCTATTCTATATTTTGTACTTGTTCTCTTATGTCTTCTAGTTGTGTTTTTATTTCAATAACTCCATTTACTATTTCTAAGTTATTGGCTTTTGAACCTATTGTGTTTGTTTCTCTATTCATTTCTTGAATTAAGAAGTCTATTTTTTTTCCTTTTGGTTCTTCGTTGTTTGATGTTATTAAGTTTCTAAATTGAAATATATGACTTTTTAGTCTTGTTATTTCTTCTTCTATTGAGCATTTATCGGCATATATTACAACTTCTTGTGCTAGTCTAGATTTGTCTACATCTTCCGTTTTTAGTATTTCTTTTATTCTCTTTTCTAATTTTACTACATATTCTTCAATAAGTCCAGTAGATTTTTTAGATATTTCTATTATTTTGCTTTCTATTTTGTTTATTCTTTCTAATAAATCTTGTGCAATTTTTTCTCCTTCTGTTTTTCTCATTTGTGATATTTTGTCTGTTGCTTCTTGTGTAAGTTCTATTACTTCTTGTTTTATTTTTTCATCTTCTTCATCTACTTTTATTGATAATATGTCTGGTAGTTTAGCTATTTCCATGACTTCTATTTTGTCTGATATTTGTTCTTCTTGTGCTAGTTCTTTTAGTTGATTTATATATAATTTTGCAAGTTCTTTGTTTATTGTTATGTTTCTGCCCTCTTGACTACCATTTTCATATGTTATATATACATCTACTTTTCCTCTTTTTATTTTTGATGATATTTCTTTTTTTATTTCATCTTCTAAGTAACTTAATGTTTTTGGCATTTTTATTGTTATATCTAAATATCTATGGTTTACACTTTTTATTTCCATTTGATATTCTCTTTTTTCTTTTGATAATGTACTTTTTCCAAAACCAGTCATACTTTTAACCATTGTTTTTTACCTCTTTTTTTGTTTTTTTCTTAGTTGTTTTATTTTCTTGTTTATTTGTTTTTTCTTCATTTTCTATTTCTTCAACTTTTTCTTTACGTTTTTTAGTTGCTTCTTTTTTTATAGGTTCTTCTTTTTTAACAATTTCTTCTATATCGCTTAAACTTTTTTCTACTTCTTTTCTTCCTTTTGTATATATAACAATTGATTTTAATACAAAGTATATTGCAAATATATATGATACTGTTGATGAATATGAGTTGAATTGGAATTTGAATCTATTTGTAATGTATTCCAAAGTAAGTACAGCTGTTGCTAATACTAACACTTCTATTCCGTCTATCGCTTTTACTCCATCATCTTCTTTATAGGCTTTTTCAATAATATAAATTGCAACAAATAAAAAAATCATTGTACATATTTGAATTCCTCTTCTAAACAATTCTTCTCCAACCTTTTCAGATATTAAATTTAGAATTAAAAAATAAAATATCACTATTATTGCTTTTACAATATTTATACATATTGCTTTTATGTATTTTTCATCAACTTCTTTTTTCTCTTTTTCCATATTTCCTCCTAATTTTCTAGTTCGTACATTATTATACTTAAAACATTTAATGCTACTGTTTCTGTTCTTAGTATTCTTTTTCCTAATGTAATAATTTTTGCTCCGCTTCTTTTTAAATTTTCTACATCTTGTTTTTCTAATCCGCCTTCTGGACCAATTACAATTCCTATTTTAAATTCTTGACTTTGATTATTTAGAATTGTATTTTTTATTTGATTTAACTCATTTTTCAATGAATTATTTTCTTCATTTTCATATGCTACCAATACTATATCATAACTTTCTACATTTTCACATAGTTTTTTAATATTTATTACATTATTTACTTGAGGAATTATATTTCTACCACACTGCTTAGCCGCAACCTCAGATATCTTCTGCCATCTCTCTATTTTTTTCTTAGCATTTTTTTCATCTAACTTTACAACACATCTCTTCATATCAACAGGAGTTATATCATATACTCCAAGTTCCACTGATTTTTGTATTATATATTCCATTTTATCAGCTTTAGGTAAACCCTGAAAGATTGTAACCTTTACATTTGATTCAGTCTCTTCTTGTATTTTTTGTTCAATCTTACACCATATCTTATCTTCATTAAACTCTAAAATTGAACACAAAAAGTTTTCGCCAGTTTCACTATTACATATTTCTAATTTTTCACCAACTTTAGCTCTAAGCACATTTCTTATATGTTTTACATCTTGACCATTTATTACAATTTTACCATCATCAACTTGATCCTGTCTTACAAAAAATTTAGGCATTCTAAGCTCTCCTTTGCTCTCATTTTCTACACTTTTTGTATTTTATCACACTTTAAATTTATTTTCCAGTCCTTTACAAAAAAAGAAAGCAGAAAATTCTGCTTTCTACTAATAATTTTCTGCTTTGATTTCAAAATAAGCTTTTGGATGGCTACATACAGGACAAATTTCTGGAGCATTTTTTCCAACAACGATATGTCCGCAGTTTCTGCATTTCCAAATTCTATCTCCATCTTTACTAAATACTAAACCATCTTCAACATTTTCTAATAGTTTTAAATATCTAGCTTCATGTTCTTTTTCAATTTTTCCTACTTCTGTAAATAAATATGCAATATGGTCAAATCCTTCTTCTTTAGCTTCTTGAGCCATTCTGTCATACATATCTGTCCATTCGTAGTTTTCTCCTTCTGCTGCTGCTTTTAAGTTTTCAGCTGTTGATTTTATTTCTCCACCTTGTAATAATTTAAACCACATTTTAGCGTGTTCTTTTTCATTATCAGCTGTTTCTAAGAATAATGCAGCTATTTGTTCATATCCTTCTTTTTTTGCTTTGCTTGCAAAATATGTGTATTTATTTCTTGCTTGAGATTCTCCAGCAAATGCTTCCATTAAATTTTTTTCTGTTTTTGATCCTTTTAATTCCATATTAAAACCTCCTAATTTTATTTTTAATATTTTATCTCACTTTATTGTTTTCGTCAATAGGTTTGTCTGGTATAAATTTATTATCTTTTGTTTTTATTCCTTCTGTACCATCTTTTAAATCAACATATCTAGTTGGGTACATTTTCTTTATTGATTTTACTTTTTTTGTAATTAAATTTCCTAAATGTTTTATATAACCATATCTTGAATCTGTAGCATTTATGTTTTTGTTTTGTTTTATTATTTCTGATTCTCCTTGCTCTGTTAATGGCATGAATAATTTTGTTGTTAAATTTTCTCCTCTATAATTAAAATCTTGGTCACCCTCATATATTGGTATAACTGTACTATTTTTTCTTATATTTATTAAATTTTCCACAACTTCTTTTTCAAGATGTAATCTTAATGGCATATTAAATCCTGGATAGTCTATTGAAATTAGTATATGTTTTTTATGTTTTTGTATTGAGTTTTTACCAAATCTTGTTTCTGGAACATAGCCCCAATTTGTAATGTTATGATTATGTTCTATATCTAATAATAGTTCTTGCACCATTGAAGTTTTTGCTCTGTATACCACACTTTCTACATTTCTTTTATTTTGTCCATATTCCAAATCTTGTGTTAATATATTATCACTTTCTGGTAATTTCTCATCAAAATATTTTTTATAATCACTTTTCAATTGTTCTGATACATTATTTAAATTTATCAATCCATATGAAAATGTCTCTTCTTGTATCTTTTCTTGAATATTATCTTTTATACTATAAAAAATATCATCACAAATCTTTTCTTTTTGGAGAATTTCTTTTATCTTTTCTTCATCTAATTCTACTTTTTTATAATTTTCCCATAAGTTTAATGTATCAAATATAAATAATTTTTCTCCAAAATCTATTGCTTCTTTTGTGAATCTATTTTGCCAAAATGCATTTAGCATTGCTAATTGAAAAGGCTCTAGTTTATCTATGTAATCATCTGTAAATATTTTTTCTACCTCTTCTTCTGTATATTTCATTCCTGGCATTTCCATTTTTTCATAATCTTTATTCTGCATTCTTACATAAATGTTTAATAAATTATTTTTTTGTAAAAATTCTCCTGCTTTTTTAAATTGTTCTTTTTGTTCTTTTAGCATAAATTGCTCTAATTCTTTTTCTCTATATTTTAACCCTCTCGCTAATTTTTCTTTTTCCGTATTCCCTACAAAGATATCTAGAATTTTTATAGCATCTTTGCTTACAATTTTTCTTTTTATTTCTTCTTGGTACATTTTTCTTTTTTCATTGTTTTTTTCTGTTATGCTTTTTTTATACTTTTCAATCAATTGTGGACTTACAAATTTACTCTCATTTCTAATCCAATTTAATTCTGCACTAATTTCATTTTCTTCAAATTCTTCTTCTTTTCCTGTTGATTTTTTCAAATTTTCTTCAAAGTTTATTTTGGTTAAATCTTTATCTTTTATTTTTTCATAAATTTTGTCTAGTATGTATGAATTGTTATTTACAGTTTTTAGTGCTTGAACTTGTTTTTGAACTATTCCTGTTCCTGATATCTTTAAATAATCATATAACATATCATTATATTCTTTATGTATTTTATCTTTTAACTCTTCACCATATATTTTTTCTTTTTTACTTAATTCATCTACATATTTTTTAAATCTCTTTACATTTATTATAGTCATTTTAGCAATAGCACTGCCATCATATAGTTTTGCCTTTGCTTTTTCTAATTCTTCTTCAAATATAATTTCACTCATTTAATTACGCCCTTCCTTAATACATATGTTCTATTATACCATAATTTTCAATTTTCGACAATATATCACAAATCAAATTTACAAACTCTAAAAGTAATGGTATAATGTTTGCGTAGGAGGAAATTAGTATGATTGACTTACTTTCACCTGTTGGCGATTTTGATTGTTTGAAAGCTGCAGTTCAAAATGGTGCCAATAGTGTTTATTTTGGTGCAAATTTATTTAGTGCTAGAGCCTTTGCATCAAATTTTGATTTAGATGAATTAAAAAATGCAATACAATATGCAAGGATTCGCGGTGTTAAAACTAATTTAACTTTAAATACTTTAATTAAGAATGATGAATTTGAAGATGCTTTTAATCTTGCTAAAAAGGCTTATGAGTTTGGAATTGATGCTATTATTGTTCAAGATTTAGGTCTTGCAAAAATGCTTATAAAAAGTTTTCCAGATTTGGCCATTCATGCAAGTACTCAAATGTCTGTACATAATTTACAAGGTGTCCTTGAATTACAAGAATTAGGTTTTAAACGTGTTGTTTTATCTCGTGAACTTTCTATTGGAGAAATTGAATATATTTGTAGAAACTCAAATGTTGAAATAGAATGTTTTATTCATGGAGCTTTATGTATTTCTTATTCTGGTCAATGTTTATTTTCTAGTATGATTGGTGGTCGTTCTGGCAATCGTGGTAAATGTGCTCAACCTTGTAGACTTCCTTATAAATTATTAGAAAATAATTCTGTTATTGATAGTGGCTATCTTTTAAGTACCAGAGATATTTGTGGTTTGGATTTTATTCCAGATATGATTAATGCTGGTGTTACTTGTTTAAAAATTGAAGGCAGAATGAAAAAGCCAGAGTATGTTGCAACTGTTACTCGTATTTATAGAAAATATATTGATTTAGCTGAAAGTTCTGAGCCTTATATTGTAGATGATGCAGATAGAAAAATCTTAATGCAGGCTTTTAATAGAGGTTCTTTCTCTTGTGGACATTTGTCAAATGAACCTAATAAGAAACTTGTTTTTAAAGATAAATCTGATAATATGGGATTATTTTTAGGTAAAGTTGAAAAATATAATAGTAATAAAGGTTATATAACTGTTAAATTAAATGAGCCTATTGAAGTTGGTGATACAGTTGCTTTAGAAAGAGAAAGTGGTACATATAATGTTTCAGAAGTTATGGTTTCTAATAAAAATATTAAAGGAACTAAAATTGGTCAAACTGTTACAATTGGTAGAATGAAGGGTAATATCAAATTAGGAGATAAGATTTTTAAGATGTCTTCTAAGTCTCAAAATTCTATAGCTAATGATAGTTTAAGATTTGAAAATAGAAAAGTTGCTTTAAATTGTGAAGTTACTGTGAAAGAAAATCAACCTTTAGAAATTAATATTACATCTGCTAATGATTTAGATATTTATAAAAATTTAAATATTACTTCTACTTTAGATGTTTTACCTGTTGAAGCTAAAAATAGACCTATTTCTAAAGATGATATTATTGCTCAAATTAATAAGACTAATTCTACACCTTTTAACTTTGCAAATATCAAAGTTAATTTAGATGATAATTTATTTTTACCTAAAGTTAGTTCTTTGAATGAGCTTAGAAGAACTGCATTGGAAAATGTTGAGAACTTTGCAATTAGTAATATTCAAAGAATCAGTGATGGAATTAATTATAATGCTTGTAATGAAAATTCTAAAAATGCTAATAATTCTAATAGTGATGAAAATAAAATTTCTGTTTTATTAAATATTTTAAATGAAAAATATGATTACTCTTCTCTTGAAGGTATTGATATTGTATATATTCCTTTAAAATATTTTGTTAATAAAAAATATTCAAACATTTTAGAGACCTTAAGCCAAAAATTTGAACTTTATATTTATTTACCAACAATAATAAAGGCAAATTATAGAAATTTATTATCATTAAATATAGAAAATGCAATAAAAACTTATCACGTTAAAGGATTTGTACTTTCTAATATTTCTAATTTATTATTGTTAAATAATGTTTTAGAAAATTGTTCTTTAAATAAAAATGATTTTAACTTTATTGCAAATTATACTTTTAATATTTTCAATAACCATTCTGTTAAAGAACTCAAAGAACTTGGATTTAATAGATTTACAATATCACCTGAACTTAATAAAGAAACTATTTTAGATTTAACAAGTTCTAATACTGAAGTTTTAGCATCAGAATTAATTGTGTATGGAAAAACACCTTTAATGAATATGAATTATTGTTTACTTGGGAAAGCCAATAAATGCTACCCTAATTGTGATGCTAAATGCAATTCATGCAACAGATATTATTTAAAAGATAGATTAGGTTTGAATTTTGAAGTTATTCCTGATAATATTCAAACTGTTACAACTATTTATAATAGTAAAACTACTTCTATTGAGTCTACTGATTTTGTTTCTACTAATGTTTTTAGAATTGATATTATTGATGAGAGTATTGACGATATTAATAATATCGTCAGTGTTGTTAAGAGTGGTAATAGATTTGAAGGAAAAGACTTTACTAATGGAAATTTAAATAGAGAAGTTTAAACAGGGTTGTCAGTTGGGACGCCCTTTTTTGACATTTTTATGCTGTCAAAAAAGGGC
>ENA-OOXC01001661-OOXC01001661.1-human-gut-metagenome-genome-assembly--contig:-NODE-1661-length-12389-cov-3.333144_pt1 | contig 12389 bp, 7 predicted proteins | sample MGYA00241578_ERZ501325 | MGnify/ENA primary metagenome ERZ501325 (study PRJEB25962, sample SAMEA2042737) | human gut metagenome | biome: human gut; feature: human-associated habitat; material: faeces...
AAGAACGGAAAGCAGCGCAAGCTGCCCTTCATGCTCGACGGGCAGGGACTGCACGACCGCAAGGCGTGTCTGGACTATGCGGTGGCGCTCGCGCGCAATCTGCAGAACATGCGCAACAGTGTGGAGAAGGACGAGCAGCACTACCAGCTCATGTCGGCGAAGCTGAAGAAAATGAACGACTACGCTATTCAGCGATATAACGACATACAGCACACCATCTTCGTGAACGGCGACCAAAACTATCTGGAGATTCTGAAGAATATGCCGATGCAGTATCACTCGGCTAAGGCTGACGTGAACGAGAAGTACGACGAGGAGAAGGTGAAAAGCGCCGACGGCGGCGAACGTAAGGTCTACTCGCAATGGCGCGGACCTATCGTGGGCGGTCTGAGCGTATTCATGCTGTTCTACATGCTCCTTGCCGGCATGTTGAGCAACGTGCTGGTGCGCTGGCTCGTGCCCAAGCGCTTCCGCACGGAGGAGTTCATGAAGAAGAAGGTGTGTCTCATACTGTTCGTGGCGATGTTCATCTTCGCCGTGTCGGTGATGGTGGCACGCACGTTCATGTACCATAACTTCTTCCTCATGGCGTCGAAGCTGCTCATAGAGTACGCATGGCTGCTCTGTGCCATCTTCTTCTCGCTGCTGGTGCGTCTGCCGGGCGACCAGATAAAGAGCGGTTTCCGCATCTATGCGCCTATAATGCTGATGTCGTTCATCGTCATCACGTTCCGCATCATCTTCATACCGAACAACCTCGTGACGCTCATCTTCCCGCCCATACTGCTCGCGTTCACCGTATGGCAGTGGCGTGTGGTGAAGCGCCATAATGCTAACATTCCGCGCTCGGACATCTTCTATACATGGATATCGCTGGCTATAATGGTGTTCTCTACCGCCTCGGCACTCTACGGATACGTGCTGCTGTCGGTGCAGGTGCTCATCTGGTGGATGTTCCAGCTGAGCTGTATACAGACCATTACGTGCGTGTACGACATACTGGCGCAGTACGAGAAGCGTTATCTGGCGCATAAGATACACTCGGAGGCTGAGGCAGAGAAAGCGAAGAAGGGGTCGGTGCTGAGCATCATCACCAAGAGTCACAACAAGCACATCAACGTAACGTGGTTCTATGACTTCGTGTACATGGCGTTGGTGCCGATGATAAGCGTGTTCTCGGTGCTGCTCTCAATATGGTGGGCGGCTGACGTGTTCGACCTGACGGCTACGGTGTGGACTATATTCATGTTCGACTTCCTGAACGTGCCGGGCGTGGTACAGCTCTCGATAGGCAAGCTGGTGATGGTGATGTCGCAGTTCTTCCTGTTCCGCTACATCAACTATCTCGTGAAGTCGCTCTATCATAAGTACCACAAGTCGAAGGTGGTGGTGAACGGCAAGCCCAACTTCACGCTCGCCAACAATATCATAGCCATCTGCTGCTGGGGTCTCTACTTCATCATATCTATCAAGATGCTGAAAATTCCGTCTACTGCTATCTCCGTAATCTCGGCTGGTCTGGCGACAGGTGTGGGCTTCGCCATGAAAGACCTGCTCGAGAACTTCTTCTACGGCATATCACTAATGACCGGACGTGTGCGCGTAGGCGACTACATAGAATGTGACGGCATACGCGGAAAGGTGGACAGCATAACGTATCAGAGTACACAGATCATCACCGGCGACGGATGCGTGATAGCCTTCCTCAACAGTTCGCTATTCAGCAAGAACTTCAAGAACATCACTCGCAACCACTCATACGAATGGGTTAAAGTGCCGGTGGGCGTGGCGTACGGCTCGAACGTGGAGGAAGTGAGACAGATGCTCATAAAGGCAGTGAACAATCTGGAGGAGAAAGCGCCCGACGGCAGAGACGTGATAGACCTGGCGCGCCCGGTAAGCGTCGTGTTCGACGACTTCGGCGACAACTCGGTGAATCTCTTCGTGACTTATTGGGTGCTTGTCGACTACAAGTTCTGCAAGACCGGTCAGGTGAAGGAGGCGATATACAACACGCTCAACGAGCACAACATCGAGATACCGTTCCCGCAGAGAGACCTGCATATCATATCGCAGTAGTTTTGAAGGGGGAAATAACAAAAATGAGAGTCTTTCGTGTCGTTTTGTACTAAAAAACTAAAAAAGAAAGGTCTATTTGTTGATTGTCTCAAGTAAAATGTATAATTTTGCTGACAAATTGTAATCATAGACAAAATTTCATTATAGAAAATGGACAAAATTGACAATCTAGACAGAAAGATACTTAGTATTCTCTCTAAGAACGCACGCATCCCATTCAAGGATGTAGCTGCTGAGTGTGGCGTATCACGCGCCGCAATCCACCAGCGCGTTCAGCATCTCATTCAGGGTGGCGTAATCGTTGGTAGCGGCTTTGAGGTGAACCCGAAGAGCGTAGGCTACAGCACATGCACATACGTAGGCTTGAACCTCGAGCGCGGTAGCATGTACAAGGACGTGGTGAAGCAGTTGGTAGACATACCCGAAATCGTGGAGTGCCACTACACAACCGGTCCGTACACAATGCTGCTTAAGGTGTATGCTTGCGACAACGAACAGCTCATGGACCTGCTCAACAACAAGATGCAGATGATTCCGGGCGTGGTGTCTACAGAGACACTCATATCGCTCGACCAGAGCATCAAGCGCGAGATACCGGTACACCTTGAGGACAAGAATGAAGACTAAGCGCCGCGTTGCGTACTGAATAAACAAACGTCTCCCACAGAGATTACATGACACACAGAACAGACACCGCTTCTGCAAAGGAGCTGAACGTCGGAGATTCTATGTGTTCTGTGAACTCTGTGGGAATATTTTTATAAGTATGGAATCATTTAACCTGAACAAGCATCTCGCCGACTTCTACGACAACAAGCCGAAGACAAGCCAGCGACCCATTATAGGCATAACAACAAACTACGAGGGCGTCGACGCTACAGTGCGCGACCGCTACTACCGTCAGATTATAAAGGCAGGAGGCACGCCCGTGCTCATTCCGCCAGTGGCAGACCGCAACGTACTGCTCGATACGCTCGAAACTATCGACGCTCTGCTGCTCACAGGCGGCGGCGACTTCAATCCGCTGTGGGCTGATGAGGAGCCTTCGCCTGCGCTGCATAACATCAACAACGTGCGCGACCTGCCCGAACTGCTCATAACCCGACTGGCGTTCGACCGGCAGATTCCGATGCTGGGCATCTGCCGCGGCGTGCAGACAATTGCTATGGCGCTCGGAGGACGGGTACACCAGGACATCTCGCACGATCCGACAAACTACCGACACTCGCAGGATGCCGACCGTTCGGAACCGACGCACACCGTGGAAATAGAGAAAGGCAGCGTGCTCTATAATATATATAATAAGGAGAAATTATTCGTCAACTCGTTCCACCATCAGGCTGTGGCTGCGCCGGGCGAACGCTTCAAGATAACTGCGCGGGCGCTCGACGGCGTGGTTGAGGCAATAGAGAGTAACGAACATAAGGCTGTGCTCGGAGTGCAATGGCATCCGGAGTGGCTCGGTGATGACGGACTGCCGCTCTTCAAGTGGCTTGTGGAGGAGGGCGATGTGCTGCGACGCGCAAAACTGTTCCACCAGCGCAATCTCACGATTGATTCACACTGCGACACGCCGATGTTCTTCCCGCAAGGCGTGTGCTTCGACCATCGCGACCCAAAAGTGCTCTACGACCTGCACAAAATGAACGAGGGCAGGACGGACGCGGTGACGATGGTGGCATATCTGCCACAGCCTAAGCCGGAGGAAACTTTCGCCGACGTAGCACCATTCCCCGTCGACAAACCGAAAGCTTACGCCGACCTTATCTTCGACAAGATTGACGAGATTGTGCTCAGCGACTCGCGATACATCGCCTTGGCGCGAAGCCGTGAGGACTTGCTGCGCAACAAGCGCAATGGAGTAAAATCGCTGATGATAGGTATAGAGAACGGTCTTGCGATAGAGAACGACTTGCGGAACGTGAAGCACTTTGCCGACCGCGGCATAGTATACATCACTCTTTGTCACAATGGCGACAATCAGATATGCGACTCGGCGCGCCGCACTCTCAATACTCACGGCGGCGTATCGGCGTTCGGCGCTGAGGTGATACGCGAGATGAACCGCTTGGGAGTGATGGTGGACATGAGTCATGCCGGCGAGAAATCGTTCTACGATGCGCTGGAGATATCGGCGAAGCCAATAGTATGCTCGCACAGCAACAGCAAGGCGTTGTGCGACGTGCCGCGCAACCTCACCGACGACCAAATGCGAGCCCTCGCCGCAAAAGACGGAGTATGCCAGATAACACTCTACAACGGATTCCTGCGCACCGACGGCAAAGCTTGCATCAACGACGCAATGCTCCACCTCGAACATGCCATCAACGTAATGGGCATCGACCATGTGGGACTTGGCACCGACTTCGACGGCGATGGTGGCGTGCCCGGACTTGCCGACGCCTCCGAACTGATAAACTTCACAAAAGAGCTGCTGCGCCGCCGCTATTCGGAAGAAGATATGGCGAAGATATGGGGCGGCAACTGGCTAAGAGCGCTCGAAGCAAACAGAAAGTTATAGCATCTATAAAGGTGTTTTTGCAGAAACATACTACATTAATATTAAATATAGAATATGGAGCATGGACTGTGCCTGTACGGCAATATACAGATTACCGTACAGACACAGTCCATGCTCAAGCACCACACTATGCAAGTATAAAAACTATGAGAAATCTATTCTCTTTCATTCTCACTATACTGACCGCCTCGCTCCTGGTGTCGTGCAATGAGAAGAAAGAACCATCCCTGAACGAATCAGAATATTATCTTAACAATTGTCTTTCATCAATATCTGCCGAGGGAGACTCTGTCGTGTGGGTAGGCACCGAGTTTGGAGAGATTATCTTCTCGAACAACAGCGATAGACGCCAGTACCAGGTGGGTAGCAACCGAATCTACAAAGTATACACCCAGCAGTGCGACGGCGATAAGCGTATCTGTTGGATAGCAATACGCAATGCCGGTCTTTCCAAATGGGAGATAGCCGGCAATAGCACCAGATGCCTTGCCGAATATACCATTCCTAAGAAGGGTCAGCATTATTCCGTTTACGATATTATGGAAGAAGACGGGCTGCTTCTTGCTGCCACCAGTCAGGGTGTGTACACGCTAAATCTTAGAAGTGCCGATTCGGCTTTGAAGCCTATCTATCCGAATGGCGGCAATTATCACTCCGGCGACCCATTTGTTACCAAGACCATCTGCCGTTCTGCCGCCAATCAGGTTCTTGTGGCTACACAGAATGGTCTGCTGCATATAGACGTCGCATCCATGAAGACCCGTGTCTCTCATAAGGGCGAACGCATCAACTTCGTCAGCGTGATTGACGGTGAGACCAATATCCTTGCTGGCAACAAGTTTTACATCGAGCATAAGGACGGTTCGCTGAAGCGCGAGGTAGATCTTAAGTTTCATGCCAATCTTTTTTATTATGTTGGCGGAGCCTACTGTTTTCTTGATAACAGCACGGCTGTTCTAACTCGCGATTTGGAAAAGTTCTACACTATTTCTCTCCGCCGCAACATTCCGATGTCATGCAACAACGTTATCGTTTCGGCTAAGAAGAACGACCATGTGTGCATAGCTACCGAAAACGCCGTTTGGAAGGTTCCGGTACACCAAAGCGTGTTCAATGACAATGCTGCCATCATGTCTGCTGCAACCGACGAGAATGGCGACATTTATTATATAAACGCGCATAACGAGATATTCCTTCAGCCAAGCGGTTCGGATAAAGCCTACAAGATTTTCGACTTTATCCGCGAGGCGCCTATTGTCGACTCGCGTGTCTACAACGGATGTTTGTATTATGTTACCAGCAACCACGACTTGAAGCAGGTCAGCCTTACTTCCTACTTCATTCGCAATATTCTGCTTTCACACAGCCAAATGGTTTACGACTCGCAGTCGAAAATCACTTCCATGGGACTTATGACCGTAGACAACAAGCCGAAGTTGTATCTCGGCATACAGGACGGACTTATAGAAATTGAGCCCGAAAGCAAGCATATTGACACCATACCATCGTTCAACGACAAGTACATCACCAAGTTCTACCAGCAGTCTAAAGACAACAACCTCTATCTCACCACGCTCAACCACGGCATATTCTACGGTAGCAACAGCAGATACAAGCCGATTGCCGGAACCAGCGGCATGGAGAACATACGCAGCATGGCTATCACCAAGGAGTTTCCGCCGCAGATGATTGTGCTTGCCGGCAACTCACTGCTGATAAAGGACGGCGGCAAAGCTATTGACGCCAAGGCTGAGAGCGACATGTTCGCTATCGGCGACAGCGTTGTATACACCTTGCCCGAGTTCGGCATCCGTAAGTATGTGAAGAAAGCCGACAGCCTCGTTCTTGCTGGCTACTACTATCAAGACATCAGTTTTGAGCGTAAGGCATCGGTGGTGAAAGACGACAAGGTATATTTAGGTTGCGAGCTGGGCGTGCTTACGTTCACGGCGGGCAAGGAAAACCAAGCCCAATGGGTGAAGATTACGAACAGCTCCGTCACCCGCAGAAGAATGGTCGTCACCATCGTGTGCCTGCTGCTCATCGTGTCTGCCATTTTTGTCGGCTACCGCTTCTATCATTATCTTGCCACACGCACTATCAGGGTGCGCAAGGAGGAACTAAAGAAGCGACTTGCCGGCATCGAGTCGGTAAGCAATTTGTTCTCCGACGACTACAAGAGCACGATTCTTGCTTTATACAAGGATATAGCCGAGATTGGGTTGGGCAAGCACCATAGCTGGAAAGCCAACAACGAGAAGATTTCCGCCATCTCCGACACTCTCATGCGCATGAACAGAAGCAATGTGTTCATGCTCCTCAAGAAGATAGACCAGCAGCGCGAACGTCTGGCTTCGCTCGAGATTGCGGACAGCAAACTTCTCGCCGACAACAGCCAACGTGCCCTAAGCAACGGCGATATTGAAGAGCTCCGCAGCCAGGCTCTCGCCAACGAGCAGTGGCTCGACGCCTATGAGAAGGTGCAGAAGGAGCTTAGCGGCTATATGTTCCAGCTTCGCGATGTCATTATTATAAAAGGTCTGTCGGACGGCATTCTTACAGAGATTGACGAATACAAGCAGCTTCTCACTACCGATCCTATGGAGAGTCTTGACGGCAAGTTGCAGGAGATACGCCGCAGATACAACCGCCTATTCCTCGACGATGCGCTCCAGACGCTCCGCGCCTATTTCGCTTCGCGCTCGAAACGGCTCGACGCGCTCGACGCCAACGACCATGTCGTGGAGGCTGTAAGGATGCAGCTCGACAGCGTCACCTCCGACATGCAGCAGCAAGACCGTCTGACGTTGCTGCGCCAGCTCAAGCATACCGACCGCCGCATTGAGCAGGTCGTGCTACGCCGCCGACTGCAGAAAGAGATGGATAGATACACCTTCATACGTCGCACGGCTATCAGCGAGAACGAGGAACGGGTAGTGCAGGTAGACGAGAAGCGTCTTGAGTGCGAGATAGCGACGCGTTCCGACGAGGCTACTCACAACATCAGTCTGCTCATTGCCGACATCTATGATTGCATGAGCGACACCGACCCGCGTCTTGTGAACAGCATCCTTAAGTTCAACGGCTTCGACAACCAGCAGGCAAAGGTGCTCATGCTTCTCATCGCCGACGCAAAGGTGAAGCGCACCGCTGTTCCGGGCATGCTTCGCGTTGTTGGCAACCTTAATCCGGTTATCAGTCGACTGCTGAAGAACAAGATTAAGCCTTCGGAAGACGAAATAAGGCAGTACGTGGAGCGCCATCCGGCTTCCTTAGCGTCATACATATTAAAACTGATAGAATAACTTCGCAAACGCTGCATTCTTCTAAACGTCTTACAGACAGACATTTGTAAAAAGTTGCATTTCGATGAAACGTTGTAATCATCGAATGCAACTTTTTTTTTTGCTTTTCATCTATAACTTTGCAGCATCAAAATTCGCAAGCGACCTATTCAAGCAAGCGATCTATTGAAAGCGACAATTTTTATAAAAAACTTAATAACGTAAAACATTATGATGAAAAGAAAATTCTTAGTGGCTGCTCTTGCAGTGTTCTGCTTTTCTGCCTTTGCGCAGACTAACATCAAAGATGTCAGAACAAATCCCGACTTGTTCTTCCTTAAGGACGGAGAGCAGGCAAGTTCGCTCGATCTTCTTCCTCCTCCACCAGAGATTGGCAGTCTTCAGTGGTTCAACGACGAGGCCCGCTACTATTGGGGTCTGAAGCAGCGCAACACTCCGCGTGGCGACCAGGCTGCTGCCGACGCCAACGTAGAGGATGTGGCTATGAACTTCTCCGACGCCTTCGGCACACGCATCACCAAGGAGGAGACTCCGGCTATCTACAAGCTCGTATACAAGATGCGCGAGGATGCCGGCGACCTGGCCACACGCAGCGCAAAGAAATACTATAACCGCATACGCCCGTTCAAATACTACAACGTGCCTACCTGCAACTCTAAGCAGGAGGGCGAGCTGTCTACAAACGGTTCGTATCCGTCTGGTCACACCACGATAGGCTGGGCTGAGGCGCTGGTGCTCGCAGAGATCAACCCCGACCGCCAGAACGAGATACTGAAACGTGGTTTCGAGATGGGTCAGAGCCGCGTCATCTGTGGCTATCACTGGCAGAGCGACGTTGACGCCGCACGCGTTGTGGCTTCGGCTGTCGTAGCTCGTCTGCACGCCAACAAGGAGTTCCAGAAGTGTCTTGAGGCTGCCAAGAAGGAGTTTGCAAAGCTCGTGAAGGAGGGCAAGGTAAAGAAGAGCGAGTTCGTAGCCACTCCGTGGGACAAGAAGTAAAAGAACGGCTGGCAAACCATTTTGCCTGATTATTAGATTCCTAAAAAACGAATATGAAAAAATATATAATGGCTGCAGCCCTCGTCATGGGTTTTGCGGCAGCTGCAAATGCGCAGGAGAATAAGCTCGTCGTAAAGCCTTCAGGCCGTATCCTTATGGATGCTGCATTTCTGAACAGCTCCAACAAGGCTGTAGACGAGCAGTGTGTAGACGGTGTGAACGTTCCCGACATACGTATCGGCATGAAGGTTTCGTACGGCAAGTGGGAAGGCAAGGCCGATATCGGCTATGCCCGCGGTTCGGTATCTCCGAAGGATATCTTCATCCAGTACAACTTCAACAAGCAGAACTTCTTGCGTGGTGGCTACTTCGTTCATCAGTTCGGCTACCAGAGCGCTACGTCTTCGAGCTTCAAGGTCTCTATGGAGGAGCCTGAGACCCACTCTGCGTTCGGTGTGGGCGGTCGTCTTGTTGGTTTGATGTACGAGCATAGCGACGACAAGTTCATGGGTACGGGTTCTATATATACCGACGCCCAGTCGTTCAAGAAGCAGACCAACCAAACGGGCTATCAGGGTACGGGCTTCCTCACCCGTTTGGTCTACCATCCGCTCATCGAGAAGGGCAACCTCTTCCACGTAGGCATCGGCTTGAACTATGAGCTTGCAGCCGAAAACCGTTCTAACATGGAGTTCAAGGCACCTTATCCGGTACGCGTAGCGGGCATCAACGCCATCGGTGCTAAGATTACCGATGCGAAGAACGACTTCAAGTTCTCTGGCGAGCTTATGGCAGCCAAGGGTCATGTAGGCATTGAGGGTCAGTACATCTTCATGAACGTAGACCGTAAGGGCGACGCCAAGAGCTACAATGCATGGGGTGCTTACGGCAACCTGCGCTTCCTTCTCAACAACGAGTACGAGTATGTGAAGAACGATGCCGGCATCGCCACTCCTGCCCCGAAGTCGTGGGAGCTTGTTGCGGCTTACAACTACACCGACATGAACGATGCGAAGGCTGGTTTCCATGGTGGCAAGCTCAGCGACTGGGCTCTTACCATGAACTACTACATCAACAAGTATATGATCTGGCGTGTGAGCGGTCATATCGTACGTGCCGGCGAGAGCGACTACTCTGGCTTCAACAAGAACACTTTCCGCGTTATTGAGACACGTCTCCAGTTCAAGTTCTAAAAAAAACATGTTCAATTAAAGCATCCCGTGAGATATGAAAAAGTTTATAGCTATTTATATTCTGCTTGCAGCTATCCTTCCTGCATCAGTCTTTGCTCAGGTGCAGCGTTCGGCTGCGTTCCACGATAAGTATCAGTTGAAGGAGGTGGTTGTGCTTTCGCGCCACAACATACGCAGCCCGCTGTCTACCAACGGCTCTGCGTTGAGCAAGATGACTACCCACCAGTGGACCAACTGGAGCCAGCGAACTGACGCTGAAGGGCGGCGTTCTTGAGACCGAGATGGGCCAGTTCTTCAGAAAGTGGACCGTCAGCGAGGGTCTGTTCAAGGAGAATCAGGTTCCTTCTGTTGACGAGGTGAACGTCTACGCCAACTCCATGCAGCGCTGCATCGCCACAGCTGCCTATTTCTCTACGGCGTTCATGCCGGTAGGCGGCCTGAAGGTGAACCACCGCTACACGCCTTCTACGATGGACCCCGTGTTCAACCCCGTGCTCACAAAGGTGAGCGATGCGTTCAAGGCAAAGGCTATGGAGCAGATCAACGCTATGGGCGGAAAGGCTGGTCTTGTCGGTTTGGCTAAGAGCCTGAAGGAGAGCTACCGCAACATATCGCGCACGCTCGACTATCCCCAGAGCGAGGCTTACAAGGAGCTGGGCGACGTGAAGTACGACGACACGCAGATTACGCTCGTAAAGGGCAAGGAGCCTGGCATGAAGGGCACAATGAAGAACTTCAACTCGGCTTCCGACGCTTTCATCCTGCAGTATTACGAGGAGCCCGATGCCGACAAGGCGGCGTTCGGCGAGAAACTCACACGCGACGACTGGACCTCTATAGCCAAGGTGAAGGATGTGTACGGCGACGTGCTCTTCACAGCGCCTATCGTGGCTGCAAACGTGGCTCACCCGCTGCTGATGTACATGAAGGACGAGCTTAACTCGAAGAACCGCAAGTTCACGTTCCTCTGCGGTCACGACTCTAACATCGCGTCCGTCAACGCGGCTCTCGGTGTTGAGCGCTACAGCCTGCCCAACTCTATCGAGAAGGTTACGCCGATAGGCAGCAAGGTGGTCTACGAGAAGTGGATCGAGAAGGCTACTGGCAAGGAGTACGTAGGCGTTAACCTCGTATACCAGAGCACCGACCAGCTGCAGCATAACGCACCGCTCGACCTCGACCATGCTCCGCAGGTCTTCCCGCTCTCGTTCAAGGGTCTCCAGAAGAACGCCGACGGCCTCTACTCGTTCGAGCAGATTAACGAGCGTTTCGAGCAGGCAGTGAATGCCTACGACGACATCAAGTAACATCCTTTTGTAGTAGCATGTTAATAATAGAAGCACAATAAAATAATCCTTTATCCGCAATGCCTGCACAGCAGGTGTTGCGGATTTTTTTTAAGCTTTTCCCACCGCTCGCGTCCGCCGTCCAATCGGATTCCGTCCGCCGCCCGATCAGATTCCGTACGCCGTCCGATCGGATTCCGTACGGGTGACGATGACTTTTCGTGAGGGTTTTATAGCAAATATCTGTCAAGCTGAACGCCATATCGCCACCGCGCAATATTTTTTTACATGCAAACCCACCTATTTATAAAGAAAAAGACGTAACTTTGCATAAAAACAGTATAAAATCAATGGAATACAACTTCAGAGAAATAGAAAAGAGATGGCAGAGCCAGTGGGTGAAGGACAAGACTTACCACACCACTGAGGACCCTGCAAAGGAGAAGTTCTACGTACTCAACATGTTCCCCTACCCGTCGGGAGCCGGTCTGCACGTAGGCCATCCGCTTGGCTATATCGCATCGGACATCTACGCACGCTACAAGCGCTTGAAGGGTTTCAACGTGCTCAACCCTATGGGCTACGACGCATACGGACTGCCCGCTGAGCAGTATGCTATTCAGACCGGTCAGCACCCTGAGGTGACTACCGTGGCTAACATCGCACGCTATCGTCAGCAGCTCGACAACATCGGCTTCTCGTTCGACTGGGACCGCGAGATTCGCACCTGCGACCCGAAGTACTACCACTGGACTCAGTGGGCGTTCGAGAAGATGTTCGGCTCGTTCTTCTGCAACTCGTGCCAGAAGGCGCAGCCGATTGAGAAGCTCGTAGAGCACTTCAACGAGAAGGGCACCGAGGGTCTGGATGTCGCCGAGAGCGAGCATCTGGAGTTCACAGCAGAAGAGTGGCGCGCCATGAGCGACGTGGAGAAGCAGAAGACGCTCATGAACTACCGCATCGCTTACCTCGGCGAGACGATGGTGAACTGGTGCGCCGGTCTGGG
>ENA-OOXC01001666-OOXC01001666.1-human-gut-metagenome-genome-assembly--contig:-NODE-1666-length-12372-cov-1.900138_pt1 | contig 12372 bp, 14 predicted proteins | sample MGYA00241578_ERZ501325 | MGnify/ENA primary metagenome ERZ501325 (study PRJEB25962, sample SAMEA2042737) | human gut metagenome | biome: human gut; feature: human-associated habitat; material: faeces...
AAAAACAAGAAACAAATGAACAAATTGGCATTGCAGACAAAATTAAAACGTCTGATGGTTGCCGGAGGTCTGGCAGCCTTGGTGGCAGTACCACTGTTATTTAGTAATGCAGGAATGAGGAAAGTTGATGCGGCTCAGGGGGATGTGAAGATCAATTCAACGAATTTCCCGGATAAAGGATTTCGGAAATATATTTCTGAGAATATCGACTTGAATAAGGATGGTGTATTGTCAAAAACAGAGATTAAGAGCGTAAAGACAATATATCTGGGTTCTGCGAGTGAAGTAGGTGGCTATATATGTAAAAATCTGACCGGTATCAATATATTTACAGAGTTACAGACGTTGGAGTGTAGCTGTAATAAACTGACGACGTTGGATGTCAGAAAAAATACGAAGTTAGTAAAATTAGGTTGCGACGTCAATAAACTAACGAAGCTAGATGTTAGCAAGAACTCCAAATTAGAATATTTGTCTTGTAGGGACAATAAATTGACGAAGCTGGATGTTAGCAGAAATTCCAAGTTAAAATATTTGGATTGTTATGACAATAAACTTACAGACTTGAATATAAGCAAAAATCAAAATTTAATAGTATTAAATTGTTCGTTTAATAAGCTTTCAAAATTAGATGTGACAAAAAATAAAAAATTAAGTTTATTAAAATGTAGCGATAATAAACTGACAAAGCTGGATGTTACCAAGAATACAAGACTGATTGAATTGGATTGTAGTCGCAATAATCTGAAACAACTGAATTTGAGATATAATGAATGGCTTTCTAACCTGTTGTGTTCATATAACAAACTGACAAGTTTGGATACCAGTTATAATAAGTCATTACGCAACGTGGATTGTTATCACAATAAATTAACAAAATTGGATTTTAGTGCAAGTCCTTTATGTGATCGTATTGATTGCAGTTCAAATAAACTAACAGAAGTTATTATAGCAGAGGGCGTAAAAAAAACTAGTGTTTATTATGATCAAGAGATAGATCGTTCAATAAAAATAAAAAGTAAGAAGACAAAACCGATGAAAACCGGCGAGTATATTACTTTATTTGATGATGGGAAATTTGATTATTATGTATTTCGCATCACTGGAAGCAAGAAAGGGAAAGAAACCGCAACATGTGTATATTATAAATTGGATATAATTGCACCTTATGGTGAGCCATCAAAAAAAGTTAAAAAAAGTTTTAAATTTGGAAATACAACATATAAGGTAACAGCAATCGGGGAAAATGCATTTAAGGAGTTGAACTCCTATTGTGAAGATGAAAATATTTGTAAATCCATTATAATTGGTAATTCTGTGAAAACAATTGGTTCCAAGGCATTTGCTGGTACAGAGGATTTAAAGTACATTATCCTTGATGAATCAGTTGAAGAAATTGGATCATATGCTTTTGCCAACAGCAAGGATTTAAAGGTTTTAAAGATCAAATCCACGAAGCTTACATCCAAAACGCTGAACAAGAATGCATTTGCCGGTATTACGTCAAAGACGACAGTCAAAGTACCAAAGAGCAAGCTTAGTACATATGAGAAGCTTTTCCGTAAATGCGGACTGAGCAAGAATGTAAAGATCAAGGCAATCTAAAAAGCCGGAAAGAGTAATATAATATACGCAAAATTATACAGCTTGCGTATCTGTATATTATGCAGAAATGCAGACTATATGAATACTGTAATTGAAACGATCTTCCAGAATATATTTGTTCCGGAGGATCGTTTTTTGTAATGACATAGAATGGTTAAGGATAATATTATTTGATAAAAAAAGAACTTCTTTCCGCTGGCGGTTTTTATATTGTAAAAATCAGTGTAATTATCTAAATGAGATATAATGATATTGAAAAGATTTTAAATTATTTGTATAGTTAAATGGTAAAAACTTTAGAATTTGTAGAGAAAGAATCGATGATTATGGCAATGTCTACAATTGATAAATATAAGGTATCTTTTGATACGGAGAATATAAATGTAAGAGATATGGTAATTGCAGGATTGGATCAGGTACAATCGAATAGTACGAAAGATTTTAATGAGGTATGTGATAGACTGGAGAAAAAATATACGAATGCAGCAATACACAATTAGGATGAGTAAACTGTCAGAACAAGATTTAGAAAGCGCTGGTGATTATATTGCTTATAAGTTGTTGAATCCTACTACTGCTGTAAATACGATGCAGGGAATAAGAAAAACAATTAACACATTACAACTTTTTCCTGAATGTCATGAGTTGGATGAAGATGTAGAATTAGCTGGATTAAGTGTTCGTAAGATATATTATAAGAGATATAAAATATTATTGATCAATATAATAAAATTATTAATATAATCAGAATATTACATAAGTTGGAAAAAAGTAAAACATGGATATACCAGACTTTAACGAATGGAGAAGATAACAATCATGCTTAGAGTTGGCGTTACAGAACTGAATATTGGATTTGAGAATAGGGAAGAAGCAAAGAAATGCTGCCTTGAAGTTATGGAAGAAGCAAGTGCAAATGGAGTAGAGCTACTGGTATTTCCGGAGATGACACTGACAGGATTCACGATGCGGCCATGGTTGTATGCGGAAAGCTGGGATGCGGATAACATCCCGGACAGTGTTTCATTTTTTATGGAGAACAGCAGAAAATATAAGATGAAGATGGCATTTGGGTATATTCGTGCGGTTATGGCAGATAGCGACAAGATGGATGATGAAACGAAAGAACCGGTTTATGAGAACCGGCTGGTGCTTGTGGATGGAGAAAAAGTGGTACTTGATTATGCGAAGATCCATCCATTTTCATATAGCGGTGAGGATAAGGTATCGGGCAGGAGAAAAGCTTGTACAGGCACAGGTAAAGGATATCCGGATAGGCGGATATATCTGCTATGACCTTCGTTTCCCGGAGATTTTCTCTGCAATGAGAGATCAGTATGAAGCTATCATGGTGATCGCAAACTGGCCGGAAACGAGGGCGGAACAATGGAAAACACTCTTGAAGGCAAGGGCGATCGAGAATCAGGCATATGTGATCGCAGTCAACCGGGTTGGAGATGGAGATGGGCTTCACTATATTCCGGGCTCTCATGTATATGACTGGCTTGGGCGGGATGTATCGATCCGGGTTAGTGAGAAGCTGCGTGTTGCAGATATTGATCCCGGGGCAGTCAGACATGCAAGAACAGAATTTCCACAGACAAATGACAGAAAGAATACATTTTATAAGATGCTTTATTAATGAAATGTGCTTATAGACAGTTGGATCGGCATGAAAAATACATGATATGTTTCATTTTTATTCGACTGGTTATAAGTACATTTCATTTTTTGAATAAAGATAAATTGAAAGTGATAAGATAATAGTATATAATAAATATGGATAATATATTATCAATTATAATAAAAATGACGGATATATAGATAAAATATTATCTATATAAATAATTTGCGGGGTAAAGATACATGAAACCTTTTGTATGGGAGACACCGGATGAATTAGATAAGAAATTGGCAGAAAGAGTTCGCAATATACGAAAGCGTAGATCGTTGTCACAGCAGCAGTTAGCGGAACAAAGTGGCGTAAGCTATGGATCAATCAAACGATTTGAGCAAACCGGACAGATCTCTCTGTTGGGATTGACGCGGATTGCGGTTGCACTGGATATAGCAGATGAGCTTCGGGAATTGTTTACACGGGTTCCGTACAAGGATATTCAGGAGGTTATGAATGAGACAAATAGAAGATAGGATGCTTCAGGTTTGCTATGAGGATCGTTTGGTGGGAACGATGGTGTTAACAGCAGACCGAAAAGCTGCTTTTGAATATAGTGATGAATGGCTGGAAGATGGATTTTCAATCAGCCCTTTTTCGCTGCCGCTGAAAAAGCAGGTATTTGTGCCGAAAAAAGATTATTTCGGCGGGCTGTTTGGAATATTTGCAGATAGTCTTCCAGATGCGTGGGGAAGATTATTATTAGATCGGCTGCTTAGGGCAAATCATATCAATCCGGATGAACAAGGTGTTTTAGAACGTCTTGCTATTGTGGGAGATTCCGGGATGGGGGCTTTGTGCTATCATCCACAGAGCGTTCTGGTGGCGGAGCAGGAAACGGATGATCTGGATGAATTAGCAGAAGCGTGCCATAGAATCATGAATACAGAATATTCGGATAAATTAGATGAATTATATGGGCTTGGTGGAACCAGCGGCGGAGCAAGGCCAAAGATCATGACGAGGATAGATGGGGAAGATTGGATCATAAAATTTCCAGCACATGTTGACAGGGCAGATATTGGACAAATGGAATATGATTATTCGGTCTGTGCAAAAAAATGTGGAATCGTTATGAGTGAGACAAGGTTGTTTCCATCGCAGCGACATGCAGGATACTTTGGAACCCGGAGATTTGATAGAAAAACGGATGGGAGCAAGGTTCATATGGCAACGGCGGCAGCGTTGTTAGAACTTGATTTTAACCAGCCAAGTCTGGACTACCATGACCTGATGAAATTAACAAGAATAATGACGCGAGATAATAAAATGGATGTTGAAAATATGTTCCGCAGAATGTGTTTTAATGTATTTGCACATAACAGGGATGATCATTCAAAGAATTTTTCGTTTGTATATGATACTGAATCAGAAACATGGAGATTGAGTCCGGCATATGATCTGACGTATAGCACAACCCATTATGGTGAGCATACAACATCTGTTGATGGAAATGGACAAGATCCGGGAGAAACGGAGCTTTTGACAGTAGGAGTGCAGGCAGGAATGAAGAAAAAACAATGTCAGGAGATTATAAACGAAATCAAACAACGGGTTGAGGAAGATCTGAAGGCTTATGCAACCTTCCAAACCACATAAAGCTTGTAAAATATCACATAATGGAGTAAAATGGAAAAAGCAATTAAGGAGGAAACTTTTATGGGTAAGGACGATTGCATTTTTTGCAAGATTGCAAATGGTGAGATACCATCAGCAACAGTTTATGAAGACAGCATATGTAGAGTAATACTTGATGTAAATCCTGCAAATAAAGGTCATGCTTTAATTATACCAAAAGAACATTATGATGATATATATAGCATGGACGCGGATACTGCTTCAAAGATCTTTACGATTGCGACAGAGGTTGCCAAGGCTCAGAAAGCGGAATTAAATCCTGACGGACTGAACATTATTCAGAACAATGGCGCTGCTGCAGGACAGACAGTATTCCATTTTCACATGCATCTTGTGCCAAGATTCATTAAGGATACGGTTACAGTTACATGGGTTCCGGGACAGTCAGACAATGAGGAACTGGATCGGTTGTCAAAGGCACTTCGTAAGAGAATTTAAGGAAAACATGGATAAAAGGACAGAGACAGGGATAACTTCAAATCAGTTAAAGCTTCTGGCATGCATATTTATGTTATGTGACCATGTAGGACTTGTTCTAATGAATAATAACTGGATAATGCGGGCTGTAGGACGGCTCGCATTTCCTATATTCGCATTCCTGTTGGTAGAAGGGTACAGGCATACGTCGGATATCAGAAAATATTTTATCCGGCTCTTTTTGTTTACGCTGATTTCGGAAGTTCCATTTGATCTGGCATCGACCGGACAGGTATTTGATCTGCAGAAGCAGAATATTTTCTTTACACTTGCGGCGGGGCTGGTTGTGCTTTATCTTGGAAAAGTAGCAAAATGGAATCAGATGGGTGCAGTCATCGGAATTGTTGTCATTATGGTAGTTTCAGAGGCTCTGCATTTTGATTATGGAATGGCGGGCATTCTTCTGATCGTATTAATTTATTATTCGACCAAGGATGGGACGGTGGAGCATGCATTCAGAAATGCCGGTCTTGTGACCGGACATTATCCGTTTGGCTGGAAGCTGCGTCAGAATCTGGGTTTTGCAATCGCATCGGCAGTACTGTATTTCCTGTTTTACGGAATAAGACAGCTCTATGCAGTTTTGGCAATCCTGCCGATCAGTCTGTACAACGGAGAGTATGGTCGGAAGAATAAAGTTCTTAAATATACATTTTATGTGTTCTATCCGGCACATTTGCTCATCTTATACCTGCTCAGCAAGGCGGTTTTATAGGATAGCTTTAATGAATTTTTGTCGCAAAACAGAAATTACCTATTGACTTATGGAAATATATCAGTTAGAGTATAGCTGTTTCAGAACTGCATTGCAGTTTGAATACAAATAAATATTTATAAATGCTCTTATTCAGAATGGTGGAGTCATAAGGGACTATGAAGCCATGGCAACCCCGGAACAGGTGAAAGAAAGACCTGTATGGAAGGTGCCTTCCTGAGCGAGTCTGTGATATGCAGACGTCGAACAATGAGAGGTTTGATTTTATCAATCCGCTCAGAGCGGATTTTTCTTTTGCATAAAACCAGGTGGGGATAACTTGTCTGAAAAAAGAAAAATCAAAAGCTATGTGAACGAATACGCATGGCAGTAACTATAGATAGTATTTATACAAGGAGGAAATGATGGAAAAATTATTATTCACATCAGAATCAGTAACAGAAGGTCATCCGGATAAAATCTGTGACCAGATTTCCGATGCAGTATTGGATGCATTGATGGAGCAGGATCCAATGAGCCGTGTTGCCTGCGAGACATCGATCACAACAGGTCTTGTACTTGTAATGGGTGAGATTACAACAAAAGCATATGTAGACATTCAGAAGATCGTTCGTGAGACGATCCGTGAGATTGGATACGACAGAGCAAAATACGGATTTGACTGTGATACCTGTGGTGTTATCACAGCAATTGATGAGCAGTCAGCAGATATTGCAATGGGTGTTGATAAGGCATTAGAAGCAAAAGAGCATCTGATGAGCGATGATGATATCGAAGCGATTGGTGCCGGAGATCAGGGTATGATGTTTGGATTTGCAACAAATGAAACACCGGAATATATGCCATATCCGATCGCACTTGCACATAAGCTTGTAAGAAAACTGACAGAAGTAAGAAAGAATGGAACACTTCCATATCTCAGACCAGACGGTAAGACTCAGGTAACAGTAGAGTATGATGAGAATGGAAAAGCAAAGAGACTCGATGCGGTAGTTCTCTCAACTCAGCATGGCGAGGAAGTATCACAGGAACAGATCCATGAAGATATCAAGAAGTATGTATTTGATACAGTTCTTCCTGCTGATATGGTAGATGAAGATACCAAGTTCTTTATCAATCCAACCGGAAGATTCGTTATCGGCGGACCAAATGGTGACAGTGGACTTACAGGACGTAAGATCATCGTAGACACTTATGGTGGATATGCCCGTCACGGCGGCGGTGCTTTCTCAGGAAAGGATTGTACAAAGGTTGACCGTTCCGCAGCGTATGCAGCAAGATATGTAGCAAAGAACATTGTAGCAGCAGGACTTGCAGATAAATGTGAGATCCAGTTGTCTTATGCGATCGGTGTTGCCAGACCTACATCTATCATGGTAGACACATTCGGAACAGGAAAGGTATCCGATGAGAAGCTGGTTGAGATCATCCGTGAGAACTTCGACCTGCGTCCGGCTGGTATCATCAAGATGCTTGATCTGCGCAGACCAATCTACAAGCAGACAGCCGCTTATGGACATTTCGGAAGAACCGATATCGACCTTCCGTGGGAGAAGACCGACAAGGTAGACGACTTAAAGAAATATTTGTAGAAAACAGGAGGAAGATATCATGAAGAATATGTTGAACTTCAAGAATTTCTCTGCGGAAGAGCTGCAGAAGATTCTTGATCTTGCACTGGATATGAAGAAGAACCCGGAGAAGTACAGCCACGCATTGGAGGGCAAGAAGCTCTATACGTTGTTTGAGAAGACAAGTACCCGTACATTCCTTTCTTTCACGACAGGAATGACAGAGCTTGGCGGAACCTACTACAACCAGCTCTGGAAGGACAGCAACTTTGTTCTTGGCGAGCCGGTTTCTGAGATCGAATATGTATGCCGCAATGTGGACATCATCATGGCACGTCTCGTGAAAAATGAGACCGTTGAGCTGTTCGGTGACAATGTAACGGTACCATTTATCAATGGCTGCGATAACTCGTACCATCCTTGCCAGATTCTGGCAGATGCACTGACGATCATCGAGAAGTTTGGTAGTCTGAATGTCAAGTTCTTATATATCGGTGCAAAGAACAACGTATTCAATTCACTGGTAGAATTCTTCTCCAAGATGAAACAGGGAACTTTGTACGGACTTACCCCGCTTGTAAATGATACTGCCTGCGGTCCAGACTTCTATGAGGAAGCAAAGAAGACTGGTTACTATGTAGAGCTTGATCCGAACATGCCGATGGACGAAGTGAAGAAATATGTCAAGGATATGGATATCTGCTACACCGATACATGGCTTGACATGGAGTTCTTTAACGATCCTGCATATCAGGATAAGAAGAAAGAACTCATGGATAAGATGATGCCATATCAGTTGAACGATGAGTTCTTAGAGGGCAGTCATGCACTTGTCTTCCACGACATGCCAATGCATGTAGGCTTCGAGATTTCGAAGGACGTGGAGATGAAGAACCTTGATCATATTCTCGATCAGGCAGAAAACAGAAGACACGCAGAAAAAGCTGTCATGTATACATTGATAAAAGGAATTTAAGTGGTATAATATATGGATGTGTGGCTTTCGGTACTGGCGTTTGTGCTTTTCCTTGGCTTTGGTACGGGCGCGCTTGTCTGCGTCTCTGCCGTGAAAAAACAGTCTGGGATCGTCATAAAGAGCCGGCTGCATCACAAATTAAATATCTCTGAGGTCGTCTATGCGAACCTTGGACTTGTGGGACTTGTTGTGTTGGTATATTTTAAGATCTACATATTTGTGCCTGCGGTATTGATGTTTGTGTTGTTCATCGTGCTGTCCACCCGGATACAGAGTGGCATCACAGAAGATGGAGTGCTGGTCGGAACCACATTTATCGAATGGGAATTCATGCGGTCTTTTCTCCTGGAGAACCAGGGGGAGGACAGCAATGTAATCGTACTGAAGATTCGTGCGAATCGAAAAACATATATCCTCGTTTGCAACCGGGAAGACCGGTTTGCAATCGATGAGATATTCCGAAAAAACAACGTGCGTTCAATGGGAGGAAACCAGAAATGAAACATGTAATTGATTCAACAGACTTGACCGTAGAAGAAATCGATGGCATTTTGAAGCTGGCACAGGATATCATCGACGACAAAGAAGCGTATAGCGAAGCGTGTAAGGGCAAAAAACTTGCAACATTATTTTTTGAACCAAGTACAAGAACAAGACTTAGCTTTGAATCAGCAATGATGGAGCTTGGCGGAAATGTACTTGGTTTTTCTTCGGCTGATTCTACGTCAGCAACGAAGGGCGAGAGCGTGGGCGATACAACAAGAGTGGTAAGCTGCTATGCAGATATCATCGCAATGCGTCATCCGAAGGAAGGCGCGCCGATGCGTGCTTCCATGGTGAGTGGCGTGCCGATTATCAATGCGGGGGATGGCGGACATAACCATCCGACACAGACATTGACAGACCTGCTTACAATCCTGCGGGAGAAAGGAAGACTGGATAATTTCACGATTGGTCTGTGTGGCGATCTGAAGTTTGGACGTACCGTACATTCCCTGATCAAGGCATTGTCCCGTTATGAGAACATCAAATTCATCCTGATTGCACCGAAGGAACTCCGCGTGCCGGAATACATTATTTCCGAAGTGCTCGAAGCAAAGAATATTCCATATGAAGAAGTAGAGTCGATGGAAGAAGTGATGAGCGAGCTGGATGTGCTTTATATGACAAGAGTACAGAAGGAACGTTTCTTCAACGAGGCGGATTATGTCAGATTGAAGGATACATACATTCTTGATGGAAAGAAGCTGAAAAATGCAAAGTCTGACCTTGCAATCCTGCATCCGCTTCCACGTGTGAACGAGATCTCTGTGGAAATCGATGACGATCCACGTGCCTGCTATTTCCGTCAGGTTATGAATGGAAAATTCGTGCGTATGGCACTGATGCTGACACTGCTCAAGGCGAATGGTGCGAAGCTGAATCTGTCTGCGGACAAGCTTGCCAAGATCCCAGAGTAAGGAAATGGATTTGCATTAAGGAGGAAAAATCATGAAGATAGATAGTATTCAAAATGGTATTGTGCTGGATCATATTACTGCTGGCAAGGCACTTCAGGTATATCACGACCTCGAACTTGACAAGCTCGACTGTTCCGTTGCCATCCTGCAGAACGTCAAGAGCAGCAAGATGGGCAAGAAGGACATCCTGAAGATTGATAAGGAGTACGATGTGAATCTGGATGTGTTGGGTTACATCGATCCAGATATCACAGTCAGCATCATCAAGGACGGACAGACGGTCGAGAAAAAGAAGCTGGCATTGCCCAAAAAACTGATCAATGTGAAAAAATGTAAAAATCCTCGCTGTATCACATCGACAGAACCAGGAATTGTGCATATATTTAAATTAGCCGATGAAAAAAATCGTATTTATCGATGCATTTATTGTGAGGCAGACAAGTAAAATGCTTTACAAAATAATGGAATGTGTTATAATTATTAAGATTATGGGCTAGTAGCGTAAAAAATAACTGGCAGCACAGAGGTGTGAAATGGAAAAATATGTTATAAAAGGCGGCAATGTTCTGGAAGGTGAAGTTTCGATTGCCGGTGCGAAAAACGCCGCACTCGGTATCCTTGCAGCAGCAGTCATGACAGACGAAGAATGCATTATTGAGAATGTACCATATGTAGAAGATACAAAGACATTACTTCGTGCAATCGAGACAATTGGCGCTAAGGTAAAATACATTGATAACCATACAGTTTCTATCTGCGGCGGAACAATCAGAACCGGCGAGGATGTCTGTGTGGATGATGAATATATTCGGAAGATACGAGCATCCTACTATCTGCTTGGAGCTTTGCTTGGTAAATACAACTATGCACAGGTTGCTTTGCCGGGCGGCTGTGATATTGGACTGCGTCCGATCGACCAGCATATCAAGGGCTTTGAGGCACTTGGTGCGAAAGTAGAGATTGTAAATGGCGGTAAGGTTGTTGCGAAAGCAGACCAGTTGATTGGAAATCATATTTATCTCGATGTGGTAACGGTTGGTGCAACCATCAATATCATGATGGCAGCCGTGCTTGCAGAGGGCAAGACGACGATCGAGAATGCTGCGAAGGAGCCACATATTGTAGATGTAGCGAACTTCCTGAATAGTATGGGTGCAAATATCAAGGGCGCCGGAACGGATGTCATCCGTATCCGTGGTGTTCAGAAGCTGAGAGGAACGGAGTATTCGATCATTCCGGATCAGATCGAGGCGGGAACATTTATGACGATGGCGGCAGCGACAAAGGGAAATGTTCTCATCAAAAATGTAATTCCAAAACACTTAGAGGCAATCTCTTCGAAGCTGAATGAGATTGGTGCACGCGTAATCGAATACGATGATGCAGTTCGTGTTATGGCGGACGGCAGATTCAAGGCAACACAGATTAAGACACTTCCATATCCGGGATTCCCGACAGATATGCAGCCGCAGATGGCGGTAACACTTGCATTGTCACAGGGAACGAGCGTGATTACGGAGAGTATATTTGAAAACCGGTTTAAATATGTAAGCGAGCTTTCCCGCATGGGAGCACGCATCAAAGTAGAAGGTAATTCCGCAGTGATTACTGGCGTGGATGGATACACAGGCGCGAATCTGGTAGCACCGGATCTGCGTGCAGGTGCCGCACTTGTCATTGCAGCATTGGCAGCGGAAGGATTCAGTACGATCGACGATATCAAGTATATTTTGCGTGGTTACGAAGATTTCGATGGAAAGATCCGTGGACTTGGCGGTCAGATCGAGGTAGTTGATGACGAGCGCGATGTCCAGAAGTTTAAATTAAGAGTGGGTTAAAAACAAAAATAAGGGAGGGGTTTCATATGCCTAAAAAACCGTACTACATTACAACCGCAATCGCATACACATCTGGTAAGCCTCATATAGGCAATACGTATGAGGTTGTACTTGCAGACAGCATTGCCAGATACAAGAGATACGTCGGATACGACGTACGTTTCCAGACAGGAACTGACGAACATGGTCAGAAGATCGAGATTAAAGCATTTGAGAATCTCTCCACACCGAAGGAATTCGTGGATGAGACATCGGCTGAGATCAAGCGTATCTGGGATCTGATGAACACATCCTATGACAAATTTATCCGTACAACAGATAAAGACCATGAAGAGCAGGTCAAAAAAATCTTCAAAAAAATGTATGCAAAGGGAGATATCTACAAGGGTCATTATGAAGGAATGTACTGTACACCAT
>ENA-OOXC01001667-OOXC01001667.1-human-gut-metagenome-genome-assembly--contig:-NODE-1667-length-12371-cov-2.593212_pt1 | contig 12371 bp, 10 predicted proteins | sample MGYA00241578_ERZ501325 | MGnify/ENA primary metagenome ERZ501325 (study PRJEB25962, sample SAMEA2042737) | human gut metagenome | biome: human gut; feature: human-associated habitat; material: faeces...
ACGAGCCACCGCCACTATTCGCCGGGATTCTACTTCGGCAAGGAGCAGGCCCAGCAGACCCCCAGCCACACCTATGTGCAGAATTTCTGCAATATCATCGAGCGTTGGAATCTGACACAGTACAATGCCACCTCCGGCAGCAGCACCACCATTTCTGGCTGGTACCGTGTGCGTAAGAGCTGGCAGAATGCTGCGTCCCAGAAGGGCGCATTCCATGACCTCACCTATGCGAAGCAGTGTGCGGATAAGAATCCGGGCTATTATGTCTTCGACCCGGATGGTAAGGCAACCTATCCTGTGACCCAAACCTCGTCTGTCCCGTATGCAGTCCGGGTGTCCATCAGCAATCTCAATATCCGCAAGGGTCCGGGCACGAACTATGCGAAGACCGGGCAGCACACCGGCAAGGGGGTGTTCACCATTATTGCGGAATTTGCCGGCGCGGGTTCCACGAAAGGCTGGGGCAAGCTGAAATCCGGTGCAGGCTGGATCAGTCTGGATTACGCCGCTCGTATCTAAAACAGTCCCCGTCCTCCTTGGGCGGGGCGTACATATGGTGCAAATAGGACAATAATCAACCGCATTATTCTCCGTCTTTCTGCGGCCAAATTTACTTGATAATATCACGAAACAGAGGGAATATGTGACTGCCCAAAGAGAAGAAGCGGGCAGGAAGGAGCGATGATTTATGAGTGCTGGTACGGATTTCCTTGCAAGTTTGCAGAAAAAGACTGTGAAAAGTACAGTCCAACAGAAACAGCAGAAGAGAGCGAATGCATCCGCTGTGGATGTCTCGGCTTTACTGGAAGCCGCTCTCAGGCAGAAGAAACCTACGGAAGCTGTGGCAGATGTTCGTCAAAGTGCGGATGTCGCCACAGCTTCTTTTTTACCACCGACTGACACGCATCAAGGCAAGTCTACTCAACAAAAGCCGAAAAGCGCGTCAGATAAAGCAGTACTACAGAAGCAATCAACCTCAAAATCCAAAGACATCGTTGATGCCGGTATCACAGCCCTTATCCAGAAAGCTCTGGATGCCAAAAAGGTTATGGAGCAGCCGGATATTGCAGAAAGGCTGCAAAGTAGTATGGAGAGCGAGTTCACACAGCTTTTCGCTGCCGAGAATGAACCGCAGGAAAGCAAGTTTGTTTCGACTGCGACATTCCGCACCACCAAAAAGAAGATTGGAAGCATCCGTGTGGCGGCTTATATCCGCGTGTCCACGGATATGAGCGACCAGGAGAACTCATACGAAACGCAGGAAAAGTATTTTAATCAGCTGATTCAAAGCAATCCGGAATGGAATGCAGTCGGTGTGTACTCCGATTACGGTATCTCCGGCACTTCCAAGGAAAAGAGAACTGGATTCCGCAGGCTGATGCGCCACTGTAAGGATGGCAAAATCGACCGCATTGTGTGCAAGTCCATTTCCCGATTTGCCCGAAACACGGCTGACTTTATGAGTGCACTGGATGTCCTGCATGACTGCGGGGTAACGATTCTGTTCGAGAAAGAAAATCTGGATACGGCAGACCCGACCAGCGACTTCATCCTTACAACGCTGGCCGCCATCGCACAGGAAGAAAGCCGCAGCATTTCCGATAACATCCGACAGGGCAATAAGATGCGCTTTCCGAAAGGGGAAGTTCCCAACAAGATTATGTACGGATACCGCTACAACGGGAAGATGGTTACTTCCGAGAGCGGATATGAGTATAAAGACATCGAGGTCGTGGAAGAAGAAGCCAAGGTCGTCCGGCGCATTTTCAACGAAGTCGTGGAAGGCAAAGCCTATACGGAAATCGCAAGGGGACTGAATCTGGATAAGATTCCGGCTCCGGAGTCAGATATGGCGAGGGCCAGAAAGCGGAATTCCAAGAAAGGACAGCTGAACAGTGATTTACAGGACGGCTGGACTGGAGGGAATATCACGAGAATCGTCCGTGCCGAGCGATACATGGGAGCAGTTCTCATTCAGAAGGTGTTCACACCGGATTATCTGACCCATACGGTTCAGAAAAACAACGGTGAAGTTCCACAGTATTTTGTCCGGAACCACCATCCGGCAATCATTGATGAGGATTTGTTTCAAAAAGCGCAGGAAGTCGTAAAGGCAAACAGTGAACTGTATAACAGGACAAGGTTCAAGAAGAAGCCGAGAGCATTTTCTCAGAGGCTCATCTGTGGGGAGTGTGGACGGTTCTACTCTGTGACAAATGGAAACGGAAGCAATCCCATTTGGAGATGCCCTACGAGCAGCCAGACGACTGGAAAGTGCATCTGCCATGCAGAGAAAGTATACGAGGAACAGATTGTTCGTGTATTCCGTAAGGCGATTCTGGAACGGTTCCGGCTGACCATCAAGCCCATTCACGACAATGTGGCTGTGGCAGATATCATGAGCGGACGTTTCAAAGAGCAGTATGACAACTTCACACCGGAAGCGGATTCCTTTGTGAGCCAGATGCTTGCAAGACTGGAAAGCATTCAAAAGCTGGACTTCATGGAACGCGACCGTGCTTTTTATAAGAAGCAGATTGCCGCCGCCCACACCAGTGTGGAAAGCACCAATAAGAAGATTCGGCTTCTGAAAAGTCAGGTAGATGTGATGCATACTCGTCTGGAAGTCCTCGGAGATGAGATGATCAGTCCGGCTTCCATTGAGGAAAAGAAAAAACTCATTGAGAAGCTGGAGCAGGATGTTCAAAAAGACACAGACACTGAGCAGAAGCTGACCGAACAGCTCGACTACATGGAAAACTACTGGGAAGAGCTGGAGAGCGACTATGAACGCAGGGAAAAGGCAATCGAGTGGATGAAGAACCTCCCGGTGGGTCGGGATGGTACGGTGGCTTTCTTAAATGAAGTGACCGAAGAACACTGCAAGGCATTTATCCTTTCGATTACCATCTATTCACCGCTGAAGTTCACGGTTCACTGGTTTGATGATACCAAGACCGAGGTGCAGATGGATTCCAACATTGAAGATTACCGCAATACCGCAAGCTACTATGACGGGCATACGATGCGTGATGGCAGCCAGCGGAAAAAGTATGTAAGAAGAACCAGAAGAAAATAAGAGCCAGTCATAAGGCTGGCAGAAAGGGGCAGATTATGACAAGACAAAAAGTAGATGTGATTCCCGCCAGTGTACGTTCGGTACAGAACGGCGGTCAGCTCAAAAGCCAGACCAATATCCGAGTGGCAGCCTACTGCCGTGTCTCCACGGGAGATGAGAGCCAGCAGACTTCCTACACGACCCAGAAAGCATTCTACAAAGACCTCATCACTCGGAAAACCGGCTGGATTTTTGCTGGCATCTATGCAGATGAAGCAAAGTCTGGTACGAACCGAGAGCATCGTGAGGAATTTAACCGCATGATGAAGGACGCGATGGATGGCAAGCTGGACTACATTGTTACGAAGTCCATTTCCCGATTCGCACGAAATACCATCGACTCCCTGACCTGTACCCGTGAGCTTCGACAGTTGAAGCCGCCCGTGGGTATCTACTTTGAAAAAGAAAATATCGACACGCTGGATGCCAAAGGCGAACTGATTTTGACGATTCTTTCGGCTTTGGCACAGGATGAGAGCCGTTCCATTTCAGACAATATCCGCTGGAGCATCCAGAAGAAGTTTCAGGCTGGTGTTCCGCACATCAATCTGAAGCGGATGCTGGGGTATGAGTTGGGGCCTAATAAGCAGTGGGTCATCGTGCCAGAGCAGGCAGAAATCATCCGGTACATTTTCGACCGCTATGTGAAAGGACAGACGGCGAATAAAATTGCACGGGAACTGAACCAGATGGAGAAGCTCACGGTCAACGGGAAGAAGTGGAGAGCAAGTTCCATTCTGATCGTTCTGCGGAATGAAAAGTATGTGGGCGACATCGAGATGCAGAAGACCATCACCAAAGACTTCCTGACCCACCGTTCCAGCATCAACAAGGGCGAGGCACCCCGTTACTATGTGAAAAACCATCATGTGGGCATCATCGACCGTGTAACTTGGGACAAGGTGCAGACCATGCTGTTCGAGAAGCCGAGGACGGACATGACCAAAGGCCCCGGCAAGAAAAAGGTAAAGAGCATCAAAGGTTCTCCATTTGGAAACCTGCGCTGTGGTGCAATTTTGGAGAACGGACCGGATGCCGGAAAGCCCTGCGGTGAGGGATTCTTCCGTGTGACCTACACGGGAGTGGCAAACGGTTATACTGATGAGCGGAGCTTACAGGCGACCGGGGAGGATACCGGAGAGTATACCGGAGAGTATCTGGAAAAATACACCTATTCCTATCCAGTCTGGCGGTGTAAGAGAAAAGTTGGAGAGAGGGATGGTGAACCGCCGAAGAATGGTACACCCGACCAGAAAGCGTATTGCCGGAGCAAACTTGGACGCTTGTCGGATGAGGAACGCAAAGCCGCTGATGAGCGGTGTCCATCGGAAGTCTACCATGAATGTGCGCTGGAACAGAGCTTCATGGAACTGCTCTACAGCATGAAGCGTGATTATGAACAGCACGGAGACGCTTCCATGATCGTGACCATGTTCGATAACGCCTATGAGCAGGCTGTCCAACTGACAAACAACAGCAGTATCTCGGTACAGAGGATGGCGACCGTAGAGAACCAGATTAAAGAGATGGAAGAACGCCTGCAGGATGCTATCAGCCATCAGGTGGCGGCTCTTCGGGAAGCTGCTCTGGAGCAGAGTGCGGAACTGAACGAAGCCCTTTCCAATGGTGAGATGACCATTGATGATATCGACATGGACATCCGAAGCGGACTGACACCGGGTAGTATCGGAGTGAGCTTCTATGGGACGGAAACGGAGGAAGGCTCGGAAGCCCAGATTTATACGGAGCTTGTGAATGACCTGCAGGAACGCTTGCAAACACTCAGGCAGGAACGGCAGACTATTGAAGAAGAGCAGGGTGTTCTGGCCATCATGAAGAAGAACTTTGAATACTTCCTCGCCTGCCTGAAAGAACTGCCGGATGCCAATGCAAGTGGGATGCCCCTGAAAGTCAACGGGCTGGATGTACAGGGAAGCCTGATGCGAGATGCCGAGGGAAAGCCAATTGAGGGAAAGACCGCTGCCGTCCACAATGGAAAAATCAAGTTGACGCCTGAGCGGATTGCGGAAGCCCCCGATATGCTTCATTTTGAAAAAGGTATCTATTGTGCTTTCATTGAAAGTGGAGTATTGCAGGGAGATGTGGCGACCTACAAGACAAACTTCGGTGTGACACTGACTTCAAAGGGTAACCGTAGAACACTCACCAGCTTCATGGGCTATAAGCGGAGTGACCTGAACGGCAATGTGGTCTACATTGATGCCCCTTACAAAGTGTACGGATTCAGCATTCAGTACCGCCGGTATCTGACAACCGCTGCAAAGCGTGAGAGGAAAGAAGCAGTATAAGGATGAGATATGACCCTGCTGGGTGTGGCTTTTGTGGCTGCATCTGGCAGGGCCTTTTTTGTTTGTGGGAGATTTTATTCTTTTTTACATGTGGGGATTGCTATGTGCAGAGATCTGTTATATGTTGTGGATGACGAGGAATACACATAGCAGGAGAGATGACGATATGAAAAAATTATCGTGGTTATCGGTAGAGGATTATGGAACAACACCATTGGAAGTGATAATCGTGAGTGCAATGAAAGGGTATCTGGGAGAAATGCCAGAGAGTAAAGCATTGAAAAAGATCGAGGAAGTCTTTGACCCAAAGGTCATCCGGCTGTTCGGTGACGATGGCGCACCAATGCCCGTACAAAGCACTGTTGACGGTGCAAAATTCGCTGCATTCATCGACGAGGCAGTAGCTGATGTGGTGAAACGAATGGAATCGGACATGAGCGACATCGGGCAGATTGCACTGGAGGCTTTGCGAGATATAGACGGGAAGGTGATCGTTGAAACGATGAGTCCTGAGTTTGTGAGCTTCCTAGGGGATGTGTATAGAAGTTTGAAATTTGACAAATAAAAACGGAAAACCCGTTGATATTTTCTGGCGATAGGGGTATAATAAGATTGCAAGAAAATAAAAACGATAAATCCGTTTTTAGAAGGGAGAATGATACATGAAAATACTCCGTATCACCGCACAGGGACTTCCACTGTTTAAAGAAAACCTAGATATCTGTTTTTACACACAGCAGCGCGTAAGTGAGGATGATAAGTGTAGTCTATATAATTTGATTGATAATTATTATCTTCACACTACCAATGCGTTTATTGGAATCAATGCGTCTGGTAAGACCTCTGTGTTAAAGGTTATCAATTTGGCTCTGAACATTGTAAAGAATGAGCCCATTAATCATGTAGAGGCAAAAACTATTCTTGGTGGAGCAAGAGAAGCTACGATTTGCACTTATTTTTATGATAATCGTAAATATGTCTGCTGCCTAGAAACTGTAATTACGGCAAAAAAAGCAAAGGCAGGAGATTATGTGTATTCGATCCTGTCCGAAAGACTGTGGGAAAAATCAATTGTCAGTATCAAGTCGAAGAAGTATTTGACGGATTTCACCGGAATGGAGCCTGTGGCATCGCGTAATAGCGATGAAGCATATCTTTCAGATGATGTCAGCTTTATCATTGCACATAATAAAAAAGCAAATGATACGGTGGAAGTGTTTAGCTTACTTTCTTACACGAATGTGAATGTGCTTCCCTTTACTGAGGATATTCCATTGGAAGTGATTGCTTTTCTGGACCCAACCATTGAAAAATTGTGCTTCGAGCAAACAGAGGGAAAGACATTTATCCATTTGAAATTCCGAAATGAAGATGAAATTGTTTTAAACAATGCAGTGGACCTTGAGCAGTATCTGTCTTCCGGTACAATCAAAGGTATTATTACATTCTCAATGGTGAAGGAGGTACTTCAATCTGGTGGATACTTGCTGGTAGATGAAATTGAAAACCATTTTAATAAGGAAATTGTAACAACACTGATTCGTTTCTTTATGGATAGCCGACTTAACAAAAAAGGTGGAACACTGATTTTTACAACACATTATCCAGAGTTGTTGGATGAATATGACCGCAATGATGGAATTTGTATCGTAAGAAACCGTAATGGCATCACAGTAGAAAACCTGAGCTATATATTGAAACGTAATGATATTAAAAAAAGCGATGCATATCAGAGTGGATTTCTGGAAGGAACGACCCCTGCGTATGAGGCCTATATGCGCTTGAAGAAGAACCTGGCTGCTTCAATTTATTAAGGAGGCGGCAGAATGGAATTGGCAAAATATAAGGCGTGTATCTGCGAGGGTTCGGCGGAGGCTGCGATTATCGATATACTGGTCGATAATGACCTTTTGATCTTTACCAGAGAAGAAATGCTCAATGAAGAAGTTATCCGATGCAGGAACGCAAAGAAATTTGAGGAACGTTACTTACGTAAGGAATTTGCAGATCAGGTTTCTGTCATACGGATTCTAGATTCGCGCAGGGAAGAATTTCGATTCAGCAAGGCATACGAAAATAAGATTGATGTTATTAATGTCATTACAGCTCCCGAAATAGAAATGTTGATTATCCATAATGAGGGAGAGTATGAACATTTTAAGCGTTCTGGGAAGAAGCCGAGTGAGTTTTGTAAAGTGAATCTCCGTATGCATAATGTAAAGTCGTATGAATTCGTGAAAGACTATTTTAGTGATCCACAAACACTGGTGGGGGCGATTAAAGAATATCGTAGAACCGCAAATATCCCAAATGGAGAATACTGCTTGTCTGACTTGCTAAAGCAATGAGAAACGGCAGTCATGTACAAGGCCACAGGAGATATAAGAAAAGAAGCGCATAATTGAAAATAATTGGCCCACTGGCGCACTGTGTAGAATCCTACATGGTACGTTGGTGGGTTTCTTTTTTTGCCTTACCCGCATGAACCACAGACAGCACCTCGGTGTGATCCGAAGTGCAGCTGTGGCTTATGCGGGCTTTTTTGTTATATGGTCAACGAGTTACAAAGTCAGATGCCTAACCCGTATAAAATCGCTTTCACCTCCTTTACCATCCGGGTGAGGATTTCCTGTTCAGTTGCATTGCAGTCCAAAAGCAGTCGGTGAATCTCCGTATCAGCTGTAGAGGTGGAATGCGTCAGGCTGTCTACGAGAAGGTCGTCTGCCGATACATTCAAGATATTTGCAATCTGCACGAGAGATTCCAAACTGGGCTTACTCTTTCCGAGTTCAATGTTGCTGATGTGCTTATAGCCAACCTCACACCTGAAAGCGAGTTCTTCCTGTGATAAATTTCCTTTGTTCCTAAAATTGGCGATGCGCTGTCCAAGCGCAGTATAGTCAATTGCCATACAGTCCTCCTTATGGTTTACCCGCATAAGGCTGATATGATTATCTCGCAGGAGAAAATGTATGGCAACAGAGTGAGGACACTCTAAGACCGCAGAGCCACTTACCCCTATCAGTAGTGTGGTCTTAGCCTGTTATTCCACCTGATAGGTGGAATTTTCGACTTCATTCCATCTGACAGGTGGAAGTCAAAGCACCGCACATATTCTATAATATAAATGTAGTAGAAGACTGCAATTGGAAAGGAAAGACAATGGCAAGTAAAGAGCAAGTGGGGATTCTTACATTATATAGTGATGTACAGGCGACTTCTGTTCGCTGGCTGTGGTATCCGTTCATTGCAGTTGGAAAGATCACATTGCTTCAAGGCGACCCCGGTGACGGAAAGTCCACAATGATGATGAATCTGATTGCCGGTTTGTCCAATGGTGGGGGCCTCCCGGATGGTAAGCCGGTCGGGATGCCACAGAGGGTTATTTATCAGTGTTCGGAAGATGGCGTTTCGGATACCATCAAGCCTCGGCTGGAAAAGTGCGGAGCCGATTGCAGGAATGTGGCGTTCATAAATGAAGAAACCTACAGTGGGCTGACGCTGGATGATGAACGTATCCGGCAGGCTATTATAGAATTCCGGCCGAGGCTGGTAGTCATCGACCCGATACAGGCGTATCTCGGAAGTGACTCTGACCTCCAGATTGCAGGCAGAGCCAGAAAGTTGATGCAGCGTCTTGGAATGTGGGCATCCGTATATGATTGTGCCATTGTGCTGATCGGTCACCTCAACAAGAAAGAGGGAACAAAAGGTCTGTATCGGAGTCTCGGCAGTATCGATGTGGTGGCGGCTGCCCGGAGTGTCCTGCAGGTGGAGAGAGATCCAGAGAACGCCGATATCCGCATCGTCCGGCAGATAAAGAACAGTCTGGCTCCATCCGATGGTGAAATCCGGTTTTCGATAACAGCAGAGCAGGGCTTCAAATGGCTGGAATGTGAAGTTGCACCAAATCCGGCAGCAGAGCCGGAAGCACCAAACTTTGAATCGAAAGCCGAGAAAGCGGCCTATCTGATTAAGAAACTGCTTTCAGAGGGTGATATGAGATCCAGAGAAATCTACATAAGGCTGAGCGATGAAGGTATCAGCCGCAGGACAGCAGAAAACATAAAAAAGGAACTCGGCATCCGAAGTTACCGGAGGATGCGTCAGTGGTATTGGAGCATCCAGCCGGAAGATTGAGAGGAAACAAATGACAAAAAGTGAACGGCAAGAGCGCAAACAAAAAATTAGAGAACGTTATAAAGGCACGGATACATCCAGAATTAAAGTAATTCCTGCGAAATCTTCAGAGAACTTGGAAACAAGCAACACCATTCGTCGTGTTGCTGCTTATGTACGTGTTTCAACTGATAATGATGAACAGACTTCATCCTATGAGCTTCAGAAGAATTATTATACTAAGTATATCAAGGCGCAACCAGGTTGGGAGTTCGCTGGAATTTATGCTGACGAGGGCATCAGTGGTACTTCTCTTGAGCACCGAAAGGGAATGCAGAAGCTAATTGAAGATTGTAAAGCTGGGAAAATTGACCTTATACTTACAAAATCGATTTCTCGATTCGCTAGAAACATTGTAGATTGCCTTTCAATAGTTGGTATGTTGAAGGATCTTGAGCCACCCGTAGGTGTAAAGTTTGAAACAGATAATATTTCAACGTTAGACATCAATGGACGGATGCTCTTGTCCATTGTGGCTTCTTTGGCAGAGGAGGAATCTCATAATAAATCTCTTCTGATGAATTGGTCTCTTGAACAACGTTATAAAGACGGAATGTTTCTTATTCCAGAACTTTTGGGGTACGATCTGGATGAAAATGGTAACCTTGTGGTTAATCCAGAAGAAGCACAGACTGTAAAGGTGATTTATTATTTGTATTTGAACGGATTCTCGCTTACGGAAATTGCTGAACTGTTGACCGATTATAGAAGGAAAACAAAATTAGGTAATACAGAATGGAATCCAAGTTCTTTGGCTGCTTTGATCGCCAATGAAAGACATTGTGGAGATCTTTTAGCAAGAAAAACTTACACACCCAATTATTTGACTCATAAATCGAAGAAAATCAAAAATAACGAACGTGCACAATATTGGAATTTCGACCATCATGAGGCAATTGTATCCAGAGAGGTCTATAATGCAGCAAATCATCTGCGAGCATCCCGGAGCTATGCAAAGCGAAAACGTCCTCTGCCAGTTTTGAGTGTGGTCGATGACGGCATTCTTCGTGGATATGTACCTTTCGACAAAGACTGGACAGGATTTTCAGCAGAGGAATATCGAGAGGCTTCTGAAAGTGTAATGCTGGAGAAAGAAACTGACACGGTAGAAGTCATGAATCGTTTGGATTTGACCGGCTATGAAGTAGTCCGTGCACAGTATTTCTCGACTTTGCGGAATCCGGCCATGACGATTTCAAATGGAAGGTTGCGGTTTAATACAGCTTGTCTGAAAAAATTTGAAAATGTTGAGTATGTAGAACTGCTTCTGAACTCGGTTGACCGCTGTGTTGCTATCCGCCCCTGCGAAAAGAGCAATCCGAATGCAATTCATTGGGGGCGATTGAAAGAGGGACGGTGGTGTGCCAGTACACTTGTTTGCCGTGGTCTAGCAAAAGCACTTTTTGACATCATGGAATGGGAAGATGGCTTAAAATACCGTTTTCGTGGACAGTTTGTGGAGCAGGGCGATAATAAGTTGATGCTCTTTGAACTGGACGAACCGGAAATGGTCAAAGTCGAAGAAATCGTTCTTCCGCCCAAGGGAGAAGATGCTGAAGGCGAAACAGTTAAGCAGACGATTTACATTCTTCCGCCGGAATGGGCAGGAACCTTTGGACAACCAATCACAAGCATTGCGCAGATTAGCCTCTTACAACAGAAACATTATGCCGGAAACTGGGATGTACTTAGACCAGCAGCAGAAATAGAAGAAATGAATACATTTACGGTAGAAAATTTAAATGCGTTGCTTCACGAAGCGGAAGAAATAATGGAAGGATGGACTGATACAGATGGAGGAGAACAAAACGAGTGTTCCGATGAATGAACAGTCAGTAGAAAATGATAGAGATGCACGGGCTGAAGAACTGGAAAGTACATTTTCGTATGACGGATACCAAGTCGTGCGTAAGGAACTTTTTGCACATCTGCGTGACCCGGCCATCGTGATCCGCAAGGACAGCATCACGTTCAACACGGCCTGTATCACTGGGCTGGAGGATGTGGTCTATGTACACGTCATGTTCAACAGCGACTTGAAGCGCATTGTCGTGCGCGGCTGCGATGAAAATGAAAAAGATGCGCTACGCTGGTGCATCGCCAAGGAGGACAAGCGCAAAAGTCGGAAGATGTCCTGCAAGCCTTTTTCAGAACTGGTCTATAAGGAAATGGGATGGGATAGGGAATGTCGGTACAAGATGCTGGGCTACAGAATCACCTTTGAGGGTGAAACTTTGTACGTTTTTGATCTGCTCGTGCCAGAGGTTTTTTATGAACCCCAGAAGCGCAAGAAGGGTGCTGCTCCTCAGACACAGGATGTAAGACCTGCGAATGCGAGAAAGGGATTTTACCCAGATGATATTGCAGGTACTTTCGGTGTGCCAGTGGAAGAACATCTAAAAGAATCCGAAATCAAGCAGATGGACGGATATGTGTCGATGGGCATCTTGACAGGAAAAAATGAACCCGACACCGGAAATAAATAAAAACACTCAACAGAAACCAAGGGAGAAGTGCGCCCATTTTTAAGGAGGGGAGAGAAGTGAATGAAAGAACATGGAATCAGCGGATGCTGGGCCTGACCTTTAATGCTGTAGATGGAAGAATCACTATCTTCCGCAGTACATTGGAGGAACTCGGCTGGCCGACCAACTATCGGTTTCTGTATAATCGGAAAGCAAAACAGGTAGCAGTCCAGAACTGCGCGGCCGAAGACAAAGGCGCCTATACGGGCGAAGTATCTGCCGCGATGCTCGCAGCCTTGG